>Ga0326727_10001782_pt1 | contig 77311 bp, 64 predicted proteins | sample MB2enrmetagenome_FD_207643 | JGI IMG/M metagenome (GOLD analysis project Ga0326727, IMG submission 207643) | Lab enriched peat soil microbial communities from McLean, Ithaca, NY, United States - MB29MY | ecosystem: Environmental > Terrestrial > Soil > Wetlands > Peat | place: USA: New York... | reverse complement strand
ATCGATGCCGCTCCCGGGTAGGCGGGAGCGGGGTTTTGGTCGATCGATGCGGCTCCCGGGTAGGGGGGAGCGGGTTTTTGGTCGATCGATGCGGCTCCCGGGTAGGGGGGAGCGGGTTTTTAGTCGATCGATGCGGCTCCCGGGTAGGCGGGAGCGGGTTTTTGGTCGATCGGTCCGGGACAACACATCGCCGACACTTTGGTTGGACCATGGTGTCCGTCGGAGGGGGCGTTGCTTGTCTTAGAACTCCGCCGGGTCGGTGTACGTCCCCAGGACCTCGCGCAGGACGTCGCAGATCTCCTGCTGCGTGCAGTACGCCTTGGCCGCGTCGATGATGGGCGGCATCAGGTTGGCGCCGCTCTCGCCGCCCTTCTTCCGGGCTGCGGCGCGGACGGCCGCGAGGGACGCGGCGACGCGCGCCGGATCGCGCGAGGCCTTCACGCGCTGCAGGTTGGCCACCTGCGTCTTCTGCACCTCGTCGTCGATGCGCAGGAGCGGAATGTTCGCCTCCTTGCCCGACCCCTCGGCGTAGCGGTTCACGCCCACCATCACCCGCTCGCCGGCCTCCAGCTGGCGCTGGAAGCGGTAGGCGCTCGCGGCGATCTCCCGCTGCGGGTAGCCCTTCTCGATGGCGCTCACCATGCCCCCCATCTCGTCGATGCGGCGGATGTACCCGCTGGCCTCGGCCTCGATGCGGTTGGTGAGGTCCTCCACGAACCATGCGCCCCCGAGCGGGTCGATGGTGCTGGCCGCGCCGCTCTCCTCGGCGACGATCTGCTGGGTGCGCAGCGCGATGGTCACCGAGTCCTCGGTGGGCAGCGCGTAGGTCTCGTCGAGCGAGTTGGTGTGGAGCGACTGCGTGCCCCCGAGGACGGCCGCCAGCGCCTGGAGCGCCACGCGCACGACGTTGTTGTACGGCTGCTGCGCGGTCAGGCTGACGCCCGCGGTCTGCGCGTGGGTGCGCAGCTTCATGCTCTCGAGCCGCTTCGCGCCGAACCGCTCCTTGACGATGCGCGCCCACATGCGCCGCGCCGCGCGGAACTTGGCGATCTCCTCGAAGAAGTCGTTGTGCACGTCGAAGAAGAACGACAGGCGCGGGGCGAAGTCGTCGACGTCGAGGCCGCGCTCGATGCACGACTGCACGTAGCCGATGCCGTCGGCCAGGGTGAAGGCGAGCTCCTGCGCGGCCGTCGCCCCGGCCTCGCGGATGTGATAGCCGCTGATGCTGACGGTGTTCCAGCGCGGCACCTCGCGCGTCGAGAACTCGATCATGTCGGTGACGATGCGCATCGCCGGGCGGGGCGGGACCAGCCACGCGTGCTGCGCGATGAACTCCTTGAGGCAGTCGTTCTGCACGGTGCCGCCGATCTTGTCGCGCGGGATGCCGCGCAGGTCGGCCAGGGCCACGTAGAACGCGAGCAGCACGATGGCCGGCCCGTTGATGGTCATCGACGTCGTCACGCGGTCGAGCGGGATGTCGGCGAAGAGCAGCTCCATGTCGCGCAGCGTGTCGACCGCCACGCCGCACATGCCCACCTCCCCCAGCGAGCGCGGGCTGTCGGAGTCGTAGCCCATGAGGGTCGGGAAATCGAAGGCCGTGGAGAGCCCGGTCTGTCCCTGGGCGAGCAGGTACTTGAAGCGCGCGTTGGTCTGCTCGGGCGTGCCGAAGCCGGCGAACATGCGCATCGTCCACAGGCGCCCGCGGTACATGGTCGGCTGCACGCCGCGCGTGAACGGGTACTCGCCGGGCATCCCCAGGTCGCGCAGGTAGTGGATGGGGACGTCGGCGGGCGTCAGCGCGTCCGGGACGTCGACGTCGCTCCACGTGGAGAAGCGCGGCTTGCGCGCGGGCATCTTCGCCTCGGAGCGGGCCACCGCGCCGGCGCGCCACTCGGCGGCCGCCTTGCGGATGGCCGCGAGCTCGCCGGGGGACTCGCCGTCGGACGTGTACTCCTGAGCCGCCAGCCCCCTGCTTGCGCCGAGCGTCGAGACTTCCTGAGCCATGGTGACAATGTAGCCCGGGTCGCGCTCGCGGTCGCGGTCGCGCCGTCAGTCGGCCTTGGCCACCGCGGCCTTCGTCTCGGCGGCCTCGACCTTGTAGGCCTTCCAGACCTTGAAGCGCGACCAGACGAAGTAGGCGGCGGCGAGGACGATGACGCCGCCGATGACCGCGTCGGCGCGGTGCATGAAGTGCTTCAGGGGGGAGTGCTCGTCCAGCAGCTCGATGCCCAGGCGCTGACCCACGTAGGCGAGCCCGTAGCACCAGGGCAGGGAGCCCACGAACGTGTAGACGTGGAACTTCGTGCGGTTCATGCGCGACACGCCGGCGGGGAAGGCGATGAAGGTGCGCACCACGGGGAGCAGGCGGGCGACGAGGATGATGATGTCGCCGCGCTTGTCGAACCACCGGTCGGCGAGCTCGATCTCCTTCTTGGAGACCAGCAGCAGGCGCCCGTACTTCAGGATGGCGGGCCGCCCACCCTTGGCGCCCACCCAGTACGCGAGCTCCGACCCCAGGTTGCAGCCGATGGCCCCGGCGATGGCCGCCAGGAGCAGGTTGAACGGGGTCAGCGTGACGTGAAACTGCTCGCTCAGGGCGGCGTTGACGTCCGGGTGACTCAGCGCGCCGGCGTACGGCATGATGAGCTCACTGGGGAGCGGGATGCACGCGCTCTCGATGGCCATCAGCACGGCGATGCCGCCGTAGGACAGCGTCGCCATCACGTAGACGCAGAAGCCACCGAGGAGGGTGAAGATCGCCTTGACCATGCCCGCGGCGGCTTAGCCGCTGGGACACGTCGGGTCAAGGAAAGGGACCCGGATCAGGTGCCCGTCTTGTCCTTGCTGCCCGCGGCGGCCGGCTCGGGCGCCGCCTTCGCGGGCTCCTCCGCCGCCGGCTTGGAGTCCGGCTCCCCGGCCACGATCTGCTCCTGCTGCTCGATCTTGATGAGGACCGCCGTGATGTTGTCCTCGCCCCCGCGCTCGTTGGCGCGCTGGATGAGGCGCCGGCAGGCCTCCCGGATGTCGCTCGTGCTGGTGACGATCTGGCGGATGTCGTCGTCGCTGACCATCCCCGACAGGCCGTCGGAGCAGAGCACGTACACGTCTCCCTGCTTGGGGTCGTCGTGCTGCAGGTCGACCACCACGTGGTCCTGCATGCCGAGGGCGCGCGTGATGACGTTCTTGGGCAGCTCGCTCTTCTGCTCGTCCGTCAGGTCGGGCATCGCGAGCAGGTAGTCGTTGATGAGCGAGTGGTCCCGCGTGAGCTGCTGGATCTGCCCGTCCCGGACCCGGTAGCAGCGGGAGTCGCCGACGTGACCGATGTACATCCGCTGCTTCTTGGGGCTGAACATGGCCCCCACCACGGTGGTCCCCATCCCGTGGTACTCGCGGGACCGGGTCGACCGCTCGAAGATCTGCCGGTTGGCGACGCGGATGCCCGTGAGCAGGCGGTTTTCCTCCTCGCTCAGGTTCGTATCGAAGTGGAAGGGCCAGGTGACGTCCTCGTTGGCGGTCGTCCGGAAGAACTCGGAGATGGTCTCCGTCGCGATCTTCGACGCCACGTCGCCGGCACGATGGCCGCCCATGCCATCGGCCACCACGAAGAGGTCGTACTCCTTGAGCACCACGAAAGAGTCTTCGTTGTGCTCGCGCTGGAGCCCGACGTCGCTCAGCCCAGCCGCGAGTGCCCGCATCAAGGCGCCGAATCCTCCAACGAGAAAAGAGTTTCACCCACACCGGGGGGTGTCAAGCACGTCAGCCTCATCGCCCCGGTACGACCCTCTCCGGGTCGACCTGTCCGAGGGCCCGTCAAACTTCGAGGATGTCCTTTTCCTTGTGCGCGATGAACGAGTCCACCTGCTTTACCGCATCGGCCACGGTGTCCTCGACCTTCTTCTTCGCGCGCTCCACCTCGTCCGCGCTCGACTCCCCGTCGTTCTCGAGCTGGGTCAGCATGTCCAGCGCCTCGTGACGCGCCTTGCGGATCCCCACCTTGCACTCCTCGCCGTACTTCCGCGCGATCTTCACGAACTCCTTGCGGCGCTCCTCGGTCAGGGGAGGGAGCGGGATACGGATGAGGTCACCGTCCACCTGGGGGTTGAGGCCCAGCTCGCTGTCGCGCAGGGCCTTCTCCACCGACTTCACCTGGGTCTTGTCCCACGGCTTGACGGTGATGAGGCGCGGCTCGGGGACGTTGATGTGCGCCATCTGCGTGAGCGCTGTCGGCGTCCCGTAGTAGTCCGCACGGATACCGTCGAGCAGGCTGGCGTTCGCCCGGCCCGCGCGGAGCTTCGTGAGCTCCCGCTTGAGCGCGTCGTGCGCCTTGGAGATGGAGCCGAGCAGCTCTTTCTGGACGTCGTTGATCATGCTCATGGGAAAGGACCGTCGAGGCAGCGCGAACCTTAGCGCCGCCGCCCCGGCCATGAAAGCCCCAAGATGGCCCGCAGGATGATTGCGAGCGAGGCGCCCGTGGGGGCACAATGGTCTCCAAAGCAGGAGCGGCCAGGAAGGATCGAGAGCTTTGCGATGATGCGGCGGGTGGTGGGGGTAGCCGGGGGCGTGGGAATCGGCGTCTTGGTCGCGCTGGCGTGCGCCGGCTCCGTGGAGCGCACCGCGGACGGCGCCGGGCCGAGCACGCCCGACGGCGGCGGAGGGCTCACGGGCTTCGTCTCGCACGCCATGCGGGGCGAGTACGTCCCGCCCGACCTCGACGACGTCGAGCACATGTGCGCCCTGCTGACCGGCTGCGACAAGCTCCCCATCCCGCCCAACTACATCCCGCCCGACTTTCCCTCGTGCGTGAAGCGCTTCACGGAGGAGATGACCGGCGTCGGCGGCATCGAGTTCTCCCTGACCATGCGCGAGTGCGCCCTGCAGGCCAACTCGTGCGCGAGCCTGCGGACCTGCGCCCTGCGCGGCGCCAACCCCGACGCCTGCAACGGCCGCGGCAAGCAGGGCGTGGTCGGCTTCTGCGACGTCGACGGGCGGGCCCTCACCTGCTGGCAGGGGCAGATCGTGAGCGTGCGCGACTGCGCGCGCGGCAAGGAGGAGTGCCTGGTGCGCGACGGCGTCGCCACGTGCACGCTGGGGCCCTGTCCCGCCGACATCAAGGAGGGCGACAAGCCCCGCTGCTCCGGGTCGGGAACGCACAAGCTTCACTGCGAGAAGGGCAAGCTGTCGAGCCTGGACTGCGCGGCCTTCGGCCTCAAGTGTCAGACCGACGGCACCGGCACGTCGGACTGCGCCACGCAGGGGCCGACCTGCACGGGCACGGCCAAGCGCTGCGAGGGGAACGTCTCGGTCGGCTGCTTCAACGGGCACGAGGTCCGGGTCGACTGCGCCGCGGCCAACCTGGTGTGCTCGTCGATGCCCGGCGGGACGCCCATCGGGGCCTGCGTGTCGCCTCCGCTCTCCGTGGGCGGCTGCGATCCGGGCCAGACGCCGCGCTGCGACGGCGCGAACATCAAGTACTGCATCGCAGGCAAGCCGCGCTCGCACTTCTGCAAGGCGACGGGGTTCAACAAGTGCGACAGCTCGCACGGCGGACCGCGTTGCGCGTTCTGAGCGTCGCGGGCCTGGCTGGCCTGGTCGCTGCCACGACGCTCGGTCTCGGCACGACGGCGTGCGGGTCGTGCAACGCGCCGTCCGGCGGCGCGGGCGCGGACGCAGGCGCGACGGCGGTCATCCATCCGCCCGTGCCGGCACCGGCAGGGTTGCTGGCCGAGGCGTGGGTGCGGGCGCCCGACGCGGCGTGGAGCAAGATCCAGCAGGGGGTGAGCGGCGCGGTGGCCCTGCTCCCGCCGACCGTCGGGGAGCTCGTGTGCGCGGCGGTCGGGCTCGACGCGGCGCTCGCGCCCGTGGTCGACGGCAAGGGGCTCTCGTACGTGGTGCTGGGCGCCGATCCGGCGGGCGCGCCCGGCGCGACGGCGCTGCAGTGGGTGGTGGCCCTCCCGCTCACCGACCCCGCGCGCGCAGCGGCCCTCCTGCTCGACGCGGGAGACGCGGGAGACGCCGGCGCGCGCTACACCGCGCACGGCGTCGCGGGGATGCGCGCGCTGTCGAGCGCCGAGCACCCGCTCCACGCCACGGCGGCCCTCGCGGTCGAGGCCCGCGGCTGGCTGGTCCTCGCCTCGAGCGAGGACGATCTCGCGCGCCTCGGACCCTACGCCGTGCGCACGATGCCCACCAGGCCCGCGCCCGCCGAGTCGGCCGTGCTGGTGGCCGACGTGCCGCAGTCTGCCCTGGCCGGTCCGCTGTCCACGCTCCTCGGCGCGCGGTGGGGCGAGATGCGCGCGTGGCTCGCCGCGCGCGACGACGAGCAGCGCGCCAAGCACGGCGGCCGCGCGCCAGACTTCGGGGATCCGCGGCCCATCGTCGAGGCCTTCGACGGCGCGGTGAAGCGGCGGGTCGCGCTGCTGGCGCAGGCCCGCGGCGCGCACCTGCTGGTCGACGCCGCCGACGACGAGGTTCACGCGGAGCTGGCGGTGACGCCCGGGACCGACGAGGCGAGCGCCGCGGAGCTCGGCGCCATGGCTCCGGGGGACGCGCGTCCTCTCGTCCAGGCCCCCGGCGAGAGCGTCCTGGGCGTCATGGTGCGCGACGATCCGAAGACGCGCGAGCAGGACCTCGCGAAGCTCGGCGCCACCCTCGACCAGGTCATGGGCGCCCGCCTGCACGAGGACGACACGAAGGCCATCCACGCGGCGGTCACCGACTGGACTCGTGCGCGGGGACCGTGGTGGACCGCTGCGCTGGCGTGGGGCCCGAGCGACGCGTCTCGCGGGGTGTGGCTGCGGACGCCGGTGACGTCGCAGGCAGACGCGTCCCGCGCCGTTCGCGAGCTGGTGGAGCTGTCGCACCGCACCGTGCTCGAGGACATGCTGGCGAGCTCCATGCACCTCAGGCCGGCGGCCGTGACCCGCGTCGACGCCGACTCCCTCGGCAAGGTGAGCCTGGCGACGTTCGCGGGGATCGGTCACCAGCCGCCCGCGGGAGGGTTCGGCGTGGCGTGGGGCGCGGGAGGCAAGACCGACACGGCGCCGCCCGGCGAGCTGCTCGTCGCGGCGGGGGAGGCCGCTCCGCAGCTGCTCTCGTCGCTGGCGGCTCCCGCGCACCGGCTGGGCGACGACCCGCGCAGCGCGCGGGCGCTGGCGGCGCTGGGCGACCGCGCGACCGTCGCCCTCTTCGCGCAGCCGCTCCGGTTCAGCTCCGCCCGCGGCGATGCGGCGGATTCGGCCCCGCTCGTGCTGGCGTGGGGTCGCAAGGGAGACGGGCTGTGGGCGCGCATCGAGTTGGCGGACCGGGTGCTCCGCGAGTTGCTCCGGCTCAAGGCGGGGCTGTAGGAGCGTGCCTGAGCCGTGGAGACGGGCTAGGCTGCCGCACGAATCGCGTACCCGAGAGAGGTCGCCGTGCCTTACCGCTCGCCCTTGTTCCGCATCGTCTTCGCCCTCATCGTCGGATGGGCGCTGCTGGGTCTGACGAGCCTGACCGCCTGCGGGCGCTCCGACCTCGATGACTACCTGCTCCCGGACGCCGGCGACGGCGGCCCGGACGCGCGTGACTCGGGGGCCGACGTGGTCGACGGGGAGGGCGGGCCCGACGTCCTCGCCTGCAACCAGACGACGTGCCCGACCGGCTGCTGCACCACCGGCGGTCAATGCGCGACGGGCGCCTCGCTCACGGCGTGCGGCACGCTGGGGGAGACCTGCCAGGACTGCAAGTCCGAGGGATTTCAGCTCTGCGATCCCACGCGGCGTGCGTGCGGCAACCCCGTTGCCACGTGCGATCCGGCGACGTGCTCCGGCTGCTGCGAGGGCAACGAGTGCTTCGCCGGCTCGGATCCCAACGAGTGCGGCAAGGGCGGCGAGACGTGCCTGCACTGCGAGAGCAACAACCTCGCCTGCGTCGGCAACGCCTGCGTGACGCCGGCCTGCGGCCCGGGTAGCTGCAGCGGGTGCTGCTTCGGCGAGCAGTGCGTGAGCGGCACGGACCAGAGCGCGTGCGGCGACGACGGCCAGGTCTGCGGCAACTGCCTGGCGACCGGCGGGACGTGCGCGCCCCAGAGCGGCGGCGGAGGAGTGTGCCAGGGACAGACCGCGTGCAACCCGGGCAATTGCCAGGGCTGCTGCCAGGGCACGTCGTGCCTGACCGGGAACGATCCGCAGGCCTGCGGCATCGGCGGGACGGTCTGCACGAACTGCGCGCAGACCGGCGGTCAGTGCATCCCGGAGGGCCCCACGGGAGGCTTCTGCAGCAACCCGCAGAGCTGCGACGCGACCAACTGCACCGGATGCTGCGAGCAGACCCCGCAGGGGGGGAGCTGCGTGCCGGGGACGGATCCCACGGCGTGCGGCGCCGGCGGGAACACCTGCGAGGACTGCACGGCGTTCAACGGGACCTGCGGTGGTGGCCAGTGCATCGGCCCGCCGCCGCCCGTGTGCGATCCGTCGACGTGCCCCACGGGTTGCTGCGACGGGACCAACTGCCTGCCGGGCAACCTCGACACGTTCTGCGGGACCGGCGGCGTCGCCTGCGTCGACTGCGAGACCTCCAAGAAGACCTGCAGCACCGGCCAGACCTGCGCCGGCGCGCCGCCGACGTGCGACGCCACCAACTGCCAGGGCTGCTGCGACCAGAGCAACACCTGCCAGGCCGGGTTCATCGACACCCAGTGCGGGCAGGCCGGGGCTTCGTGCGAGGACTGCACGCAGATCGTCCCGGCTTCGACGTGCGACGTCGACGTCTCGCCGCGCACGTGCCAGTCGCAGCAGGTCCAGTGCCCCGCGCCGTACCCGAGCTGTCCGGGCAGCCTGGAGACTCCGTCGCCGACGCAGCAGAACGTGTGCAGCGCGTCCGACCTCCAGAACGCGGCCGCAGCCTGCGAGGGCGGCGCCCACTCCGACGCGTGCAACTCCTTCTTCAGCTTCGAGAAGACCTCGAACCCGTCGTGTGCGGCCTGCCTCACCCCCTTCGACTACGACTTCTCCGAGCTGACGGGGCTGACCACCTGCGCCGCGCCCTTCGTCGACGCGTCGTGCAACCACACGACGGCTTGCCTGGTGGACTGCACCGACAAGTCCTGCGCCCAGTGCGTCGACTCCGGGGCGCTGCAGGACTGCCAGGCGGCCGTCCCCAACAGCGTGTGCGCGGTCTACTACGCCGGCGCGCAGTGCATCGAGAACGCCTTCGTCGGGCCCGGCAGCTTCTGCGACCCCAACCAGGGGTCGGGTCTGTTCGGCGACTGGCTGCAGCAGGTCGGGCAGAACTACTGCGAGCAGTGACGGGATGGCGAGCGACGAAGTCGTCCTGCTGACCGGGCTGCCGTCCCTCCTCGCCCGGACGGTGTGCTTCGAGGTCCTGCGCTCCGCCCCGGGGGCGCGGGTGGAGGCCGTGGTCCGCTCGAAGTTCGTCGAGGACGCGCGCGCGGCGCTCGACGTCCTGCCCGCGGAGCAACGCCGGCGGGTGCACATCGTGGAAGGGGACGCCGCGGCCATCGACCACGGTCTCTCCGGGGCGGAGTACAAGTCGCTGGCCCGCGAGGTGACGCACATCCACCACTGCGCGCAGGTGACCTACCTCGGGGTCGACGCGAAGACCGCCGAGCACGTGAACGTGGGGGCCGCGCAGGAGGCCATCGAGCTGGCGTCGAGCTGCGAGAAGCTCGAGTGCCTCGTCTTCCACTCGACGGCGCACGTGGCGGGGGACCGGCGCGGCGTGGTGCTGGAGGACGACCTGAAGGCAGGGCAGGGGTTTCGCAACATCGTCGAGGAGACCAAGGCGCGCGCCGAGAAGCTGGTTCGTGGCGCGATGGCGCGCCTGCCCATCGCCGTGATGCGCCCCGCGACGATCGTGGGGGACTCCACCACCGGAGAGGTCGACCGCTTCGACGGACCGTACCTGCTCATCCTGCTGGTGGTCACCTCACCGCCCGACCTCGCGCTCCCTCTGCCCGGCCGTGGCGACGAGGCGCTCAACCTCGTCCCCATCGACTGGGTGGCCCACGCGTCGGTGGCCCTCGGGAGGGACGCGAGGTCGCACGGGCGCACGTTCCATCTGGTCGATCCGCGCCCCCTCACGGCGCGCCGCGTGTTCGAGCTCGTGGCGCGCGCCGGCGGGCGCCGGGAGCCGCGCGGCTCCATCCCGGCCAACCTCGCCAAGGCGCTCCTGCGGGCGCCCGGGCTGGACCGGATCGCCAAGAGCCCGCGCACGTTCCTCGAGACGCTGACCACCCCGGTGACCTACGACGCGCGCAACACCGACGAGCTCCTGCCCGCGCTCGGCGTCTCGGGCTGCCCCCCGCTGGAGTCCTACGTCGACCGGCTCGTCGAGTACGTGCAGGAGCGCGTGCGACAGCGCCGCGCCGCCACCCGCGACCTCGAGCTGGACATCGAGGACCCCCTCGACCAGGACCGTGCCTAGGAGGGCGGTCGCCCCCTGCGTGGGCCCGGGCATGGTGGTGCGGGAGATCGTGCTGCCTGCGCGGGAGGTGGTGTTCTTCAAGGGCATCATCGAGGCCAGCGACGGGCTGGCGGCCGTGTTCGCCGAGCGGGGGGGCGCGCTGTCCGTCGCCGCCCCCTCCGACCGCGCGCGCGAGCTCGACGCGCTCCTCGACGTCCTGTGCGCCGAGCTCGGCGGCGTGCGGGTCGGCCCGTGAGCTGGGACTTCGACGTCGCCGTGGTGGGGGGCGGTCCGGCAGGCACGAGCACTGCGCTCCACCTGGTACGTCGCGAAGGCATCGCGGCGTCGCGCATCCTCCTGCTGGAGAAGGCCCGACACCCGCGCGAGAAGCCGTGCGCGGGAGCGGTCAGCACCTGGGGTCTCGACGCGCTCGCGGCCATCGGAGTGGCCCTGCAGGTGCCGCACGTGGACATGCTGGGACTGCGGGTCCTGACCGCGGCGGGCGCCGGGGAGCATGCGTCGCGGCTCGGCGTGGTGGTGCGTCGCTGCGAGTTCGACGCGAGCCTCTGGCGGGCTGCGGGCGCCGACGGCGTGGTGGCGAGCGACGGCGAACCGCTGGTGGGCCTGGAGCGGAGCGCGGAGGGCTGGCGTCTCACGACGGCGCGCCGGACAGCGACCGCGCGCCTCGTCGCGGCTTGCGACGGCGCCGGGAGCACGGTGCGCAAGCTCGCGGGGCTCCGCGAGAGCGCGCGCAAGGGCCACCTCTACGTCACGGAGACACCCGTCGGCTCGCAGGACGTCCACGCGCGCGCGGGGGTCTGCGACTTCGATCTGCGCGTCGCCGACGCCGGCGTCGAAGGCTACTACTGGGACTTCCCGACGGTGATCGACGGGGCCCCGGCGGTGAGTCGCGGCATCTACCACGCGAACCTCACCCCGCGCCCCGATCTCAAGGGCCACCTGGTCCGCTCCCTCGCCGCCCGGGGCGTCGACGCCACCCGGGTCAAGGTCAAGCCGTTCAGCACGCGCCCCCTGGTGCCGGGCTCGACGTTCTCGCGGCGTGGCCTGGCCCTGGTGGGCGAGGCCGCGGGGATCGATGCGACGACCGGCGAGGGCATCGCCCAGGCCATCCTGATGGGCGCCATCGCGGCCACGCACCTGGCGCGCGCGCTGCGCCTCGGCCAAGACGGGCTCGAGTCCTACGGGGACGACGTGAAGGGAGCCCCGGTCGGGCGCCACCTGTTGCAGAGCGCGTGGCTCGCCCGCCACGTCTACGCCGTCCGCGGGGCGGCCTGGCGTGAGTTCCTCGCGCGCGAGCCCCGGGCGCTCCAGGCGGGGGCGCGCTGGTACGCCGGAGAGCGGCTCTCGTGGCTCTCCAAGGCGCGGCTGGGGGCGGGGCTGGCCGTGCAGCTGGCCCCGACCTCGTGGGGGCGAGCACGACGCTTCGTGGAGGCGGCGCTTCAGTAGTCGCGGCCGCGGCCGTCGTCGTCATCCTCGATGAGCTCGGGGTGAGCCGACGGCGAGGTGACGTCCACCTCCAGCGCGCTGCCGCGGTCGTGCTCGACCTCGTCGGAGCCTGGCGGCAGGTGGGACGTCCCGCTGGTGCCCAGCGCGTTCTTCTGCTCGAGGAAGCGCAGCGTCCCCGGCCCCGCGGTGCGCTCCAGCACGGCACGAAGGTCGCCCGGGAGGGCCGCCTCGACGATGTGTCGGGCACCCGTGTCCGGGTGGTCGAACTCGAGCCGCACGCAGTGAAGAAACGCCCGATCGAGGCCGTTCTTCTCCTCGAAGTAGCGGTTGGTCATGGGGTGCCCGTAGCGGTCGTCCCCCAGCACGGGGTGACCGATGGCGGCGAGGTGGCGGCGGATCTGGTGGGGGCGGCCCTGCTCGGGGACGATGCGGAGCACGCTGTGCCCTGCCGCGACGGCGAGGCGGCGATAGCGCGTCCGCGCGGGGTAGAGCTTGCCGTCCTCGCGCAGGTCGCGGGTGATGGCGCCCTTCGACGGGGTCACGCCGCGCACGGCGGCGATGTAGATGGTGCGCGTCGACGCCGAGGCAAGGACCTGCTCCCACTTCGGGACGAGGTCGGCGGTGCGCGCGAACGCGACCAGCCCGCTGGTCCCGGTGTCGAGCCTGCGCACCGGGACGGCCGCCTCCGCGCCCGGGATGCGCCGGGCGCGCGCGAGGAGCGAGGTGGCGTACTCACCCTGCGGCATCGTCGGCTCGTGCGGCCCCTTCTCGGCCACGAAGAGCTCGCGGTCCTCGTGTGCGACGCGTGGCACGGGCACTCCGGAGCGGCGGAGGAGCGCGACGGTCTCCACCTCGTCGGTGAGGGGGATCATGTCGAGCGGGCGCAGGGACGCGGTCGCGTAGCCGAGGCGCGTCAGGTGGTCGAGATCGCGCGCGAGCGTCTCGGGATCACACGACACGTAGGCCACGAGCGACGCCTCGAGGCGCGCCAGCCACTCGCGCGCGACGGGGCTCATCCCGCGGCGAGGAGGGTTCACCACCACGGCGTCGAAGCGAGCGCGCCGCTCCACCAGCCCGCGCAGGGCGCCCGCCACGTCGGCGCACTCCGCCTCCACGTCGAGTCGCTGGTCCGCCGCTGCGGCCCGCGCCTGGGCGACCGCCGGGGCGAAGGACTCCACGAGGTGCACGCTGGCTCCCGCCGCGGCCAGGCCGAGCGCGATCGCGCCGGAGCCTCCGTAGAGATCGAGGACCCGCGGCTTGCCGGTCTGCGTCCTGCCACGCGAGGTCACGATGGCCTCGGCGAGGGTCGCGTGCACCCGGCCGGCCTGGCCGCGATGGGACTGGACGAAGGAGCCGAAGGTGGCGAAGTGGAGCGACGCGCCGACCCGATCGGGTACGGAGGCCGCCCCTGCCAGCAGCCGCGTCTCGCTCCCCAGGATCTGCGGGGCCTCGCCGTCGTGGAAGTTCACGGCGACTCCCAGCACCTCGGGCGCTGCCTCCATGAGCTCGCGCGCCGCGCGCTCCAGCGGGCCCAGTGACTGGACGCGGTCGCGCTGCACGACCAGCGTCACGAGCACCTGCGCGCTTTCACCCTCGTGGACCTCGCGGAGGTCCACGGCTCGCAGAGAGCCGCGACCCGAGGTGTCGTGTGGCGCCAGGGGACCATCGCTCCGCTCCGCCGCGATGCGGGCGCGCAGGAGCTCCGCCACGCGCGCGAGGACGGGCGCGAGCACGCGGCAGCGGGGAATGTCGACGACCTGGTGGCCGCCGCCCTTGGCGAAGAGCCCCAGCTTGGCTCCCTGCCCGACGATGAGCTTGGCCCGCGTGCGGTAGCCGACGAGAGGATGCGCCGCGATGACGGGATCGGTGTAGACGAGCTCGAGCGCAGCGTAGCGGGCGACCGACTGGACGACCCGGCCGCGCTTCATCGCGAGCTGCTCCGAGTAGGGCAGGCCGATGATGGGGCAGCCGCCGCAGCGATCGGCGTGCTCGCAGACGACGCGCTCGTCCCGCGGAGGGGAGGGGTCGGAGGCGGGGTCGGACGGCGCGGTCATCCCTGCGTTGGCGGAGCTTAGCATCGCGCTCCGAGGTCGACCCGTGGTCGGGTATTCAGAAGCGCGCGCGAGCTGCCAGCAACGTGCTCCAGAGGTGCGCGATCGCGGGGGTCTCCGGCTCTCGTCCCTCCGGGAACAGATGCGTGCAGTCGCCCTGGAGCGCGAGCACCGCGTGGGCCATGACCTCGACCTCGATGCCGGCGCCGACCTGGCCCGCCAGCTCCGTGTCTGCCGGCAAGCCCGCCACGACGCGACCGTCGACTCGCCACTGCCCGACCCCCAGCTGAACGAAGGGAGCGATGCGTCCGCCGGCCAGGCGCAATCGCCCCACGCCCATCCGGCTCGAGCGACTCAGGCGGAGCTGATCGGTCACCGTGAGGTGTCCCCAGAGGACCTGGGACATGCCCCAGTCTCGCGCCACGAGGGACACGTGAGGGTCGGTGCCCAGCCACGGCCGTGGAGCGCTCGCCTCCGCCGCCGGCGCATCGCGCGGCAGCAGCGAGGCCGCGCCCTGGTGGAGGACGAGCCCGAGCTGGTCCCACGCGACCGAGGCCCGCAGCGGGTCATCCGCGCTCGCGACGGACGCCACCATCGAGGTCGCGAGCGCCACGGCCATGGCCACGAGGGGACCGGCTCGTCGCGTGTGGCGTGCGGTCATGAGGCGATGCGCGTCTCATCGCAATGCCCGTGCCTCCTCGATGGTCCTCGTCTGCCGTGCTTTTTTCCGCCTGGCGCAGCTCTTGACTGGATCGGCGTTCACCCAGGCGAGGCCTGCCGGCCTCACCCCGCGGCCTCACCGCCGCATCGTCACTGCACGTACACGATGACCGGCCAGTCGTTGTAGTTGTTCGTCTCGAGCACCGAGCGGATCACCATCCAGTAGGGACCGACGCTGGCCTTCGAGGGCGCCGCGAACGTCACGATCACCCCGTCCCCGTTGTTGACCTGCTGCTGGGAGAGGGTGACGGTGATGAGATCGTCGGGCGCGGCGAGGTCGCTGGGGTCGGTGGCGTTCAGCTTCGGCACCCCGGTGTAGAGGAGCAGGTCGTGTGGCAGGGGCGCCTGGGCGAAGACGTCGGCGATGACCTGCACGCTCTGGCCGCGCTTGACGAAGACGTAGCCGTCCGAGACGTGATTGTCCGGCGGGATGGGCTGCGCCGTCGTGCGAAGCGCCGCGCCGAAGTACACGGGGCTCCACGGCTGGCACGGCTGCATGCTCTGTGCGGCCGCCTGGTCGGACCAGATGCGCGTCACGTTGTAGCCGCTCTCGTCGTAGGGGTTGCCGCCTCCACCGACGAAGACGGTCGGCTCGGACACCAAGGCACACAGGTCGCCGCACTCACCGCCCACGCCCGACAGGTTGTTGGGCTGGGCGACCCACGCGTCGTTGGTGAAGAGGTAGAAGGCGGTCAGGGAGTCGCCCGACGGGGTGAAGACGTTGACGTCGGGATCGGTCACGGCCTCGGCGAGCTCGTGGCTCGTGGCGAACGTGAGCTGCTGGTAGTCGAAGTCGTCGCTGATGCCGTAGGTGCAGTAGGGAAGGACCGCGTACGTCGGCCTGCCAGCGCCACCGTCCGGTGCTGGGATGGAGCCGTGGTACCCGGCGAACTGCTGGCAGCTGGTGGAGAGCTGGTTGCCCGACCCGGTGGTGATGGTGGCCGTGCTCGGGAAGAAGATGACGTAGATGGTCTGGTCGGTCGACGGGGGGAAATCCCCTGCGAGGATGTGGTTCGCCAGCCAGGTCTGGATGTCCGAGTCGGCCACGGTCAAGCTGGGGAAGTCGTACGCGAGCTCGACGTCGAGATACCCGTCGCCACCGTCGGCCGTGCTTCCGTCGGGGAGCCACGCGCCACCCTCGGGTGCCACGGCGCTCCCGGCCCCGACGCACTCGCCGCCGTAGGTTCCACCGTCGATGCAGAACGACTCCGCGGTCTGCTGCCACCACGAGCTGGTGACGATGAAGTGATTGAAGCCCCGCTCCCCGTCGCGGTGCGGGTCTCCCGTGAAGGTCACCGTCACCACGCGAGGGTGCTGGATGACGGGTCCGCCGTTGTAGTCGAGCTGCGGGATGGGATGATGGCTCGCGGGGTAGACGTCGGGATTCTGGTTGATGTCCGGCCCGGCATCGACCGCGGACTCGGCGGTGACGTCCTGCGTGCTCGCGTCGCCGCCGTCGCCGCCGGCCTGTGTCTTGGCGGGCGAGCTGCTGCAGCCGACCGCGAGACCGAGGCCGGCGAGGGTGACCGACAGCGCCCAGATCACGACCAGCCACACGCTCCGCATGGTGGATCGATTACCACGGGACGCCCCGGGAGTCCTCTCCAGGTAGGCCTCCCGCGGGCACCGGCTGAGCCGGACGAAACCAAGGAAGCTCCCGGGCGTACACAGGTCCATGGTCGCGGCAGCACCGACAGCCTTCGCCCCGGTCGGCGCTGTCCGCTCCTTCGTCGCGGCCGCTGCCGGCCGTGGTACAAGCGTGAGCGTGCCGCCCCGCGCGGAAGCCGATGTCGCCATGGAACGGTACGCCGCGGGGGACGACGCCTCCTTCGGCGTCGTGTACGACATGCTCGCGCCCCGCCTCTACGGCTACCTGTTGCGACAGACACGGCAGCGAGCCCGCGCCGAGGACCTCCTCCAGCAGACGCTCCTCCACATGCACCGGGCGCGGGCGAGCTTCATCCCCGGGGCCGAGGTGACGCCGTGGGCCTTCGCCATCGCCCGCAGGTTGCTCGTGGACGGCATACGACGCGGCAAGCGGGAGGTTCTGTCGGAGGACGGGGAGCTCGACGCCGGTCGCGACCACGGGCCGATGGCCGACGAGGTGGCGCAGGCGCGCGAGCTCGCCACCGAGGTCCAGCGGGTCCTGGCCCGCCTGCCGCACTCCCAGCGCGCTGCGTTCGAGCTCATCAAGAACGAGGGCCTGAGCGTGGCGGAGGCCGCGCAGGTGCTGGGCACGACCGTGGCTGCGGTCAAGCTTCGCGCCCACCGCGCGTACGAGGCGCTGCGCGGCGCGCTGGGCGACGTGAGCGCGGAAGGGACCAAGTCATGACGACCTCTCCCCCCTCGAGCGGGTCGTCACCCCTGCCCGCGGAGCTTCGTGCCCGCATCCTCGCCGCGGCGAGCGCCTCGCCCGTGCCGTCGCGTGCCGTGGGACGGCGACGGCAGGCGGTTGCGCTCGCGGCAGGGTTCGCCGTTCCCGTGGCTCTCTCGCTGTACCTGGGCGGACCGACTTTCCGCGCGCGGCCCGTGCCGTACGTGGTCGCCCTCGCGGTGGCCTGGCTGGGGGTGGCGCTGGCAGCGACCTTGGGCGGCGTCACACGCGGTCGCTCCATGCTCGGGCGCCCGGCCTTCGTGCACTTCTTGGTCGCAGCCGTCACCCCCGTCGCCCTGCTCGCCACGGCGCTCCTTACGTCCACTGCCTGGCCCGAGACGCAGGACGACCACCCCGTCGCTGCGGCACACGCCATATGCGTCGCGGTCACGCTGGTCTGCGCGCTGGGTCCGCTCGGCGCTTTCGCGGTGTTGCGCCGGCACAGCGACCCCGTGGCCCCGCGCCTCACCGGGGCAGCCATCGGCGCGGCCTCGGGGGGATGGGGCGCGGTGGTCATCGAGCTGCACTGCACCCACGCCTCCACCGTGCACGTCCTGCTCGGCCACGTGCTGCCGGTCGTCCTCCTGACGCTGATCGGCGTCCTGGTGGGTGACCGGGTGGTGGCGCTCCGCGGCGCCGCCTAAGCTGGCGCCTTCATGCGTGACGTCGTGATCGTCGGGGGAGGCCCCGCGGGATCCGTGACCGCGCTGGCGCTGGTGCACGCAGCTCCGGAGCTCGCGTCGCGGGTCGTTCTCCTCGAGAAGGCCCGCTATCCGCGGGACAAGCCGTGCGCCGGTGCGATGGGAGCGCGGGCGGACCTGCTGCTGCGGGAGGTCGGCGTCGAGGTCGACGTACCGAGCGCGCCGGTCGACGGGATCTCCTTCCGCGGGGCGGAGGCCGAGGTCTCTGCCTCGCCCGGGCGCATCGGCAGGGTCGTGCGGCGGATCGAGCTCGACGCGGCCCTCGCGGAGGCGGTGCGCTCCCGGGGCGTCGAGGTGCGCGACGGCGTGCGCGTGGACGCGGTGAGAGAGCAAGCGGCAGGGGCGGCGCTGGAGACGTCGGCCGGGTCGATGCAGGCGCGCGTGGTGGTCGGCTGCGACGGCGTGGGGAGCGTCGTCCGCAAGGCGCTCGGCCTGGGTGCCGGACGGCTCCGGGCCCAGGTCGTCGAGGTGGACACGAAGCCGGTGCCGGGTGACCGCGCCCGCTCCCTGCTGCACTTCGACGCGAGCGATCGCGCGCTCGCGGGCTACGCATGGGACTTCCCCACGCTGGTCGGTGGACGGCCCCTCGTCTGTCGCGGGGTCTATCGCCTCAAGGTGGAGGGCGAGGCGGCAGACGCGGGTCCCGACGTGTCCGCGCTGCTCGCGACGCGGCTCCGGGCGCAGGGCATCGATCCATCGCAGTGCAAGAACAAGCGCTACGCCGAGCGTGGCTTCGAGCCAGCGTCGCGCCTCGCACGCGGCGCCATGATGCTGGTCGGAGAGGCGGCGGGGATCGATCCGGTCACGGGGGAGGGCATCGCCCAGGCGATCGAGTACGGGGTGCTGGCAGGCCGCTTCCTCGCGCGCCGCCTGGCCGAGGATCGCGCCGTGTCCTTGGTCGACGGATGGCAGGACGAGGTCGCGGGCTCCCGGCTCGCGCGGGATCTGCGGATCCGCACGCGCTTCGTTCATCTGTTCTACGGACCGTCGCGCCGCGAGGTGGAGCAGTTTCTCACCGAGTCGCCCGATGCGCTCTACGTGGGCTGTCAGCACTTCGCCGCGCAGCCGTACGACTGGACCAAGCTCGCCGACGTGCTCGTGCGTGGCGCTGCCCGTCTCCTCGGCGTGAGCATCGGCCGGGCGCTGGCGTGGTGAGCCAGCGCCCGCCGGAGGGCCGTCGCGCCGTCGGTCTCTACGTCGAGGTCTCCTTGGTGCCGGAGATGGCCGTCGACCCGCCGCAGGTCAGCGCCCCGCCCTTGTAGGTCCACGTGATCGTGCCGGAGATGGTCGTCTGATCCGTCGAGACGACGAGGTTCACCTGGTCGAGGGTGACCGTACCGGAGAACTTCGGGTAGCTGCCGGAGAAGGTCACGTCCGACCCGCTCACGCTGCCGGACATGGAGCCGTAGCTGTAATAGGCGACGCTGATCGAGCAGCTGCCCGCGGCCTGCGTGATCACCAGGGGGCCGGACTCCGTGTACGTCCCCTGTCCGCACGCCGAGGCGTCGACCTGCGCGCTCCCGGTCCACGTCCCCTCGATGTTGTCGCAGGTGCCGCCGCCACCACCACCGCCACCCCCGCTGCCGTTGCCGCCACACGCCAGCAGCAGCACGCAACCTGCGAAGCCCAGAGCCGTAGCTCTCGTCGTGACGCTCATGATGATGCTCCTTCCTTCGATCCCCACTTTCCTCGAGGGTTCCAAGAGGCCCGCGAGTGCAGCGCGCGTGCCACCGCGGCGAGAGCCCGTATTTCGCAGGGGAAACCGCGTTCTTGCTCGATGCCCGGGGCTTCGAGGACGCTCGGTTTGCACGCACCTTCTCAATTTGCGCCGAGGACCGGCGGCAGGAGCGAGGCCACCGCTCGTTCTCGTATCTGGTAGCCGCTCGACCCTCCGAGCTAGGGGCTCAGCCGGTTCAGCATGCGCGGGAACGGGATGGTCTCCCGCACGTGCGGCAACCCGCAGATCCACGCCACGGTCCGCTCGATGCCCAGGCCGAAGCCGGCGTGCGGGAACGTCCCGTAGCGCCGGACGTCGAGGTACCACTCGAAGGCATCGCGCGGCAGGTTGTGCTCGACCAGCGCCTGCTCGAGCTTCGCGAGCTCGTCCTCGCGCTGCCCGCCGCCCACGATCTCGCCGTAACCCTCGGGGGCCAGGACGTCCATGTTGAGCGCGAGGCCAGCATCGGCCGGGTCGTGCTTGAAGTAGAACGCCTTCAGGCTCATCGGATACCGGTGGACGATCACGGGGCGGTCGAACTGCCCGCTGATGACCGTCTCCTCGTCGCCGCCGAAGTCGTCTCCCACCTTGGCCTCGGGGTGCCCGTTCTTCTGGAGGAGCTCGATGGCCTGGGCGTAGGTGATCCGCGGGAAGGGGGGCACCACCCGCTCGAGCGCCGTGGTGTCGCGCTCCAGCACCTTCAGCTCCTCGCGGCGCGTCTCCAGCGCTCGCTGGACCACGAAGGAGATGAAGTCCTCCGCCAGGCGCATGTCGCCCTCGAGATCGAGGAACGCCACCTCGGGCTCCACCATCCAGAACTCGGCCAGGTGCCGCCGCGTCTTGCTCTTCTCGGCGCGGAACGTGGGCCCGAAGCAGTACACGCTCCCGAACGCCGCGGCCGCGGCCTCCATGTAGAGCTGACCCGACTGCGTCAGGTACGCCTTGTCGCCGTGGTAGTCGGTCTCGAAGAGGTTGCTGGTCCCCTCGCAGGCGTTGGGCGTGAAGATGGGGGCGTCCACCAGCGTGAAGCCGCGACCGTCGAAGAAGTCGCGGACCGCCTTGATGATCGTGTGGCGCACGCGGACGATGGCGTGCTGCCGCCTGGAGCGCAGCCACAGGTGCCGGTGGTCCATCAGGAAGTCGGTCCCGTGCTCCTTGGGGGTGATGGGGTACTCCTGCGACGGGGCCGCGAGGACCTTGAGGTCCTTCACGTCGAGCTCGAACTGGCCCTCGAGCTTGCCGTGCTTCTTGACGGTGCCCACGATCTCCAGCGAGGACTCCTGCAGGGTGTGATCGGCCTGCTGGAAGACCTCGGGCGTGACGTTTCCCTTGAACACCACGCACTGCACGATCCCGGACCCGTCGCGCACCTCGAGGAAGTGGAGCTTGCCGCTCGACCGGCGGTTGTAGAGCCAGCCGTGCAGGGTGACGGTCTCGCCGACGTGCTTGTGGAGGTCCTCGATGCGTACGCCGCTCATGGTCTGGCGCTTTTATCACCTCTTCGCGAGTCGCGCGCGCCGGCGCTCCTCGGCGGCGGCCTGGCCCTCGCGATCGGCGTCGGTCTCGAGCAGCAGGGGAGGGACGGCGGTGGGCCTGCGCTGGTCGTCCATGGCCACGAAGACGACGCGGCACTCCACGGTGGGCCACTCCTCGCGCGTCAGCGTGTCCTCTCCGGTCACCCGCACGTCGATCTCCATCGACGAGTGGAACGTGGCGATGACCTCCGCGTGCAGCCGCACCACCTGCCCGACCCGTACGGGGCGCCGGAACAGCAGATCGTCCACGAAGGCCGTGACGCAGGGCCTTCCCGCGTGGCGCTGCGCGCAGATGGCGGCGCAGAGGTCGACCCACGCCATGATCTGCCCGCCGAAGACGGTCTGGCCGATGTTGGCGTGCTGGGGCAGCACGTACTCGACCATGTCGGTCACGGACGCCGAACGCGCCCTGGGTGCGAGGGGGCCGCTCATGGCGCCGTGGCCGCGACGATGGTCCACGCCGGATGGGGCGCCCCCAGCCACGCCTCGAACGCCGCTCGCGCCGCCGGGGATGCGTTGCGCGCCGCGACCAGCTTGACCACGTCGAGCCGCGGCGGGTCGACCTTCACCGTGCGCGAGAGGATGCGCCCGTCACGCGCCAGCAGCACCTCCACCGCGTCCCCCGGTGCCCGGCCGCGCAGGGTGGCCTCGACGCCCGTCCCTTCGACCCGGGTCCCGCCCACGCCGATCAGCTCGTCGCCCGGCGCGATCCCGGAGCGCGCCGCCGCAGAGTCCCGCGTCACCGACGAGACGACGGCTCGTCCCCCGTCGTTCCGGACCCGGACGCCCAGGGTGCAGGAGGCCGCGTCGGCGTGGGACGAGCGCTCCAGGCTGAGCCCGACGCGCGCGAGCGCTGCGGTCGGGTCGACCTCGCCGGCGGAGCGGATCCAGACGTCGAAGAGATCCCCCAGCGCGACGCCCGAGGCGCGCTCGAAGATGGCCTGCATCGCGTCCTCGGGCACCGGCGCTTCCCGCGCGCCGTACTCCCGCCACAGGTGCGCCAGCACGGCGTCGAGGCTCGCGCGCCCTGCGGACCGCGCGCGGATCTCCAGGTCGAGCAGGGCGCAGATCACCTCGCCCTTCCGGTAGTAGCTGACCGTGCTGTTGGCCGAGTTCTCGTCCGGCCGGTAGAGCTTGATCCAGGCATCGAAGCTCGTGTCCTCCAGGGCGTGGAAGAGGCGCCCGGGCGTCGCGTCGAGGTAGGCGAGCTCGCCCGCCAGGTGCTCGAGGTACTCCTCCACCGTGCACAGGCCTGTGAGGGCGAGCACCCGCCAGTCGTAGTAGCTGGTTCCGCCCTCGAACCACCAGAGCAGGCGCGTGTAGCACTCCTGGTCGTAGCGGTAAGGCGTCAGGCCGGCGGGCCGCAGGCGCTTGATGTTCCAGGCGTGGAACACCTCGTGCGCGACCAGCGAGAGGACGTCGAGGTAGCCCGCGCGCGAGGAGAAGCTCGTGGGCGAGACGATGAGGGCCGCGCTCGAGCGGTGCTCGAGCCCACCGCGCGCGCGGGGTGAGACGTGCAGCAGGAGCTCGTACCGGTCGTAGGGCAGCGCGCCTCCGAAGAGGCTCGCCTCCTTCGCGAGGATGGTCGCCGTGTCCTCCAGCAGGCGAGCGACCTTCTTCTCCGGTACGCCGTCCGGGGGCCAGAAGGAGTACCGGTGCGGCACTCCGAGCACGCTGAAGCGCTCTTCCCGGTGCGTGCCGAGCTCGATGGGCGAGTCGACCAGGGTGTCGAAGTCCTTCGCGTGGAGCGCGCCGTCCACCTGCTCGAGCGCGGTCGCCGTTCGCCAACCCGCCGGAGCGTCGAGCACCACGCGGATCTCCGCGTCGAGGTGGTCCTCCACGCCGAGGAACAGCGCGGCTCCGACCAGGAAGGCGTGGGTCTCGTCCACGTGGCTGGTACGCACCGTGAGCTCGTTGGCGTAGACGCGGTAGCGGACGACGACCGAGCGCGCGCCGCGCGGCGTCTCGACGCGCCACGCGTTCTTCCGGACCTTGGTGGTCCGCGCCGGGGCCTCGGCGGCCAGCCCCTCCACGTGGCGAGCGTACTCCCGGACCAGGTACGACCCGGGAGCCCAGACGGGCATGAACAGCACCAGCTCCGCGGGGAGGTCGCCGGTCACGGTCGTCTCGACCTCGACCAGGTGGCTCTCGGGTGAAGGGATCGCGAGTCGGTGAGCGATGGCGAGGGTCATGGCGGAGCGAGCTACCGGACACCGAGCCTTACCACGACGTGCTGGTCATGGCGGCAGGACCCACACGCCGAGGTTCCAGGCTCCCTTCGAGCCCGAGTAGCCGGAGATGACGATCCAGTACTGGCCCGCCGCGAGCTCGAGATCGAGGAAGCTCTTCTGTCCGCTGAACCCGACGTAGCAGGCGTTCGACACGGGGGTCCCCGGGCAGCTCGGCCCCTGCAGGACGTCGAGGATCGTCGTGTACTGGGAGCCTTCCATGTCGAGCACGACCCGCTGAGCCTGGGTCAGGTTCAGCGCCAGGACCTGGTCGGGGGCAGGGGGCTGGTTGGGGGCGTCGCAGCCCAGCGTGTAGTTGCCGCTCGTGGTGGATGTGTCGCCAGTGAAGAACCCTCCGCTCGTCGCGTCCAGGGCCTGCGAACACGTGGCAGCCCCGCCCGCCGGGATGATGGTCGGCGCGACGGTGGGGCGCACCAGCGCCTCCACGGTCCCCTGGAAGCCGAGCTGGTCGGCGACGACGACGCGGTAGTCGCCGGCGGGGACATTGCGTTTGCCGACGCGTGCCGGCGAGCCCTCGAGGTCGCAGGCGAGCCTGCTCGACGTGTCACAGGCCGGCTCGTCGAGCGAGACCGAGCCGCTCTCCGTCTGGGGAAAGCGATCGATCAACAGGACGTCGGAGGCCGACGTGAGCGAGAGGTCGTACGCCGCATCCGGTCCGGTCGCGCAGCCGTCCTTGATGGCGTTCTCGTGGTCGGAGAGGTCGTAGTCCAGCGGCTGGTCGGGGGTGATGACGGGGGGCGAGGCGCACGTCTGGTCGGGTGGCGTGGCGGTCGGTGGGGACAGCTCGACCTCGAACGTCGCGTCGATGGGGGACGTGGCCCCGACCGTGAGGACGTACGTCCCGGCCGCGAGGCTCCGCTCGTAGAGGGGGACCTGCCCGGGCTCACCGCACTCGAGCTCGTCGCTGGCGTCCGTGCATGGCGGCGCGCGCAGACCGATGATGGCGGCGCCGCTGCCCTGGACGGTGGACGCGTAGATCCGGACGTCCTGGGGCTCGGTCAGCGTGAACGAGTAGGTGAGCTCTCCGTCGCTGGAGGGGCAAGCGCTGGCCAAGTCCGTCGGGGGTTCGACGATGCTCACCGGCGTCGACGCTCCAGGCTGGATGGGGGTGGCGCTCGCGCAGTCGACGTTCGTGGGGGGGGAGGTCGGCGCGAGCAGCTCGACCAGGAGCTCGACGTCGGTGGGGCTCTGCGTCGTCAGCACGGCGTAGTAGGTGCCCGGGGGAACGTTGCGCGCCCGCGCGCGGACGTCCGTCGCGCCGGCGCCGGACCCGCAGCCCAGCTCGGTCGTGGCGTCGCCGCACGTGCCGTCGATGGCGACCGCGACCTCCACGCCCGCGGTCGAGGCCCAGAGCTCGAGGTCCACGTTGGACCCGGAGGGGACGGTGATGGCGGCCACCACAGTCTGCGAGGAGGCCGGCGTCGTCACGCTGCAGGACGTCGTGAACGTGCGGTTGGCGCCGAGGGTCGAGATGGAGAACGTGCCCGGTCCGGGGACGAGGACGGCGTTGAGGCAGGTGTCGCCCCGGGGCACGACGCAGGGATGCTCGTCGACCAGCCCGTTGCAGTTGTCGTCGACCCCGTTGTCGCAGACCTCGGCGTGCAGGCTGGAGACGTCGGGGTCCAGATCGTCGCAGTCGTGTCCGGGGTCGCAGTGCGAGTCCGGATCGCCGTCCTGGTCGACGTCGCGCAGGGTGTACTGGCACGACTTGGTGGCCTCCACGCAGGTAGCGATCTGGCACGCGTTGCCGTTGTCGCACGAGACGACGGCCCCGGGCTGGCAGCCGACGCCCGGGACGCACTGCTCCTCACCATCGCAGTAGTTGCCGTCCTGGCACTGGGAGTTGTCGGGGATGTTCAGGCAGCGCCCGACGGCCTGGTCGCAGGAGTCGTAGGTGCAGGCGATGCCGTCGTCGCACTGGGCGTCGTCGACGCAGGGGCCTCCGAGGTAGGGGCTGGCGTCACCGGGCTCGGCCTCGCCCGTCTCGACGCTGGAGTCGACGTCCGCCGTGGCGTCGGACCCGCCGTCGAAGCGAACCACGAGCTCGGCGGGCGGATTCGACCCGCAAGCGGCCGCGATCGCAAGAGGCAGCGCACCGAGGACGAGCGCGAGGGGGCGCACGCCGACAGGATAGCAGCTACACGACGAGCGTCTCGACGTGCTCGCCCCACCGACCCCGCAGGACGTTGGCGATCTCTCCCACCGTCGCGTAGGCCTTCACCGCCTCCAGGATCGCGGGCAGCACGTTCTCGCTCCCGCGCGCCGCGGCCTCCACCCTCTCGAGCGCTGCAGCGTGCGCCTGGGCATCGCGTCGCGCGCGCATCGCCCGGAGCCTCTCTACCTGTTCCGCCTCGATGCCCGGGTCGACCTTCATGACCGGCACCGGCGCCGCGTCCTGCGTGAAGGCGTTCACTCCGACGACGACGCGCTCCTTGCGCTCGACCTCCAGCTGGTAGTCGTAGGCCGTCCGCTGGATCTCGCGCTGCGGGTAGCCCTGCTCGATGGCGGCCACCATGCCGCCCATCTCGTCGATCCGCGCGATGTACTCCCCCGCGAGCTTCTCCAGGCGCGTGGTGAGCGACTCGACGGCGTAGCTGCCGGCCATCGCGTCGACGAAGTCCGCCACGCCGCTCTCGTGCGCGACGACCTGCTGGGTACGCAGCGCGATGGTCGCGGCCTCGCTCGTCGGCAGGCCCAGTGCCTCGTCGAACGAGTTGGTGTGCAGTGACTGGCACCCGCCGAGCACGGCGGCGAGCGTCTGCACCGTCACCCGGGCGATGTTGACCAGCGGCTGCTGCGCCGTCAGCGTCATCCCGGCTGTCTGGCAGTGGAAGCGCAGGGCCCGGGCCCGGTCGGTCTTCGCGCCGAAGCGCCTCCCCATGATGTCCTGCCACATGCGGCGCGCGGCCCGGAACTTGGCGATCTCCTCGACCAGGTTGTTGTGGACGTTGAAGAAGAAGGAGAGCTGCGCGCCGAAGGAGTCCACGTCGAGGCCGGCGTCGACGGCGGCCTTCACGTAGGCGATGCCGTCGGCCAGCGTGAAGGCCAGCTCCTGGGCCGCGTCCGAGCCGGCCTCGCGGATGTGGTAGCCGCTGATGGAGATGGTGTTCCACCTGGGCACCTCGCGCGCGCACCAGGCGAACATGTCGGTGATGAGGCGCAGCGAGGGGCGCGGCGGATAGATGTACGTCCCGCGCGCGATGTACTCCTTCAGGATGTCGTTCTGGACGGTCCCGCGCAGCGAGGCGTGCGGCACGCCCTGCTCCTCCGCCACGGCCACGTACAGGCAGAGGAGGATCGCCGCCGTGGCGTTGATGGTCATCGAAGTGGAGATCTCGCCGAGCGGGAGACCCTGGAGCAACGCTCGCATGTCCTCGATCGAGTCGATGGCCACGCCCACGCGCCCCACCTCGCCCAGGGCGCGCGCGTCGTCCGAGTCGCGCCCCATCTGGGTGGGCAGATCGAAGGCCACGCTCAGGCCCGTCTGCCCCTGCGACAGGAGGTAGTGGTACCGCTCGTTGGACTCGCGCGCCGTGCCGAAGCCGGCGTACTGGCGCATGGTCCAGAGCCGCCCGCGGTGCATGTTCGGCTGCACGCCACGGGTGAACGGGGGCCGGCCCGGGACGCCCAGGTCCCGCGCGGCATCGAAGCCGATCGCCTCGAGATCGTCCGGGCCGTAGAGAGGGGCAGCGTCCCCGTGGCCGGAGAGGCTCGGCGCGCGCCTTCGCGGGGGCTCCTTCTTCTCGTGCGGGGCGAGGGTCCTGTCCAGCCAGTCGCGACGCAGCTTCGCGTAGTCGCTCATGAGCCACGTCCTTTAGCCGCCAACGCTCGCGGTTACCACACACCCGCGCCCTCCCCGCGCCCGCTCAGCCCTTCCGTCGCTCCCGCAGCAGCCGGCCGAGCGCCTCGCCCGCGACGCCGGCCAGCTCCTGCATGCGCCGGGTCGCGACCAGAGCGTCGCCCAGCTCGTCGGCCAGCACGATGGCGACCGCCTTGCCTTCCACGCGCACCGCGACCAGGGCCACCTCCGCCATGGGCGCCGCCGTCATCGCCGAGAGCAGCGGGGCGTGAGCTGCGTCCTTGGGGATGCGCGTCAGGTGCGCCGCCTCCGACTCGAGCGCGGCCTGGAAGACGTTGCTCATCTCGGGCGACACGCGCGCGGCCCGGAGGGCGGCGCGATCGCCCATCTCCGGCGAGCAGGTCCAGCCCACGAGGACATCGCGCCTCACGGCGAGCACGGCGACCTTGCGTGCGACCGTGCGGGTGCCCACGATGAGGAGCTCGAGGATGGAGTCGCGGTCGTTCGCGTCGCGGATGGCCTGCAGGATGGTGGTGATCTCCGCGAAGGGAGGGGACGGCGCGTTGGGCGCCACCGCAGGCTTGCGGCGCCGCAGGTCGAGCACCGGCTCCTGCTCGACCCGCACGGGGCGCTCGACGACCGGCTCGGCGAGCGCGACGACGGAGATGGGCTCGGTGCTCTTGCGTCGCAGCACGAAGGGGATGTTGGGATCCGCCAGGGGGAAGTCGACGATCTCGGTGGGGGTGGAATCGTCGTCCGGGTCCACCAGGCGCGACTCGTCGTAGATGGGTGAGCCGTAGGCCGGGGTCTTCGACAGGTCCTGCGTCTGCGGGGAGGCCGACGGTACCCAGATGGGTGGGGCGAGCGGCCGCATGCCGTGCTCGGGTTTGGCATGGAGGCGCCGCAGGGCGCTGTCCATCGAGGTCAGCGAGGTCCGCACCATGCGGACCGGGGCGGAGAGCCAGTGCGCGACCTCCTCGACCGGGTGTGGATCGCGCGCGTCGACCACGGCGACGTCGACGGTACCCGTGCGGACGTCACGCCGTACGGGCAGGGCGAGGAGGCGCTCGCAAAGGCCCGGAGGGAGGTGCTGGACCAGCGCCATGACCGGGGCCACGTGGTGCATGAAGGGGGCGTCTCCGCGCTCGAGCTGCTGCTCCAGCCGCTGAGGGTCGATGGCGTGGGTCGCCAGGAGGGCACGTACCAGGGAGGTCCTGCGCGTGGCGGCCACCAGGAGGGCCTGCGCCAGCGCGTCCGGCGTCACAGCGTCGGCCAGCAGCAGGGAGCGCGCGAGGGCGAACGTCATGCGCGGGTACACAGGCTAGTCGACCTTCGGGAGACTGTGCCGTGTGATTCACACGGCCTGGTCGACCTTCGGGAGCGAAGGGACAGGAAGTGGCCCGCCGCAGGGCACGTGTGGCATCGTGGCCCCGTGTCGCGACCGGCGGACTTCCTCCAGCGCACCCTGCCCATCGCGATGCTCTCGCTCGCGCTGGTGGCGGTGCCGGTGCTGGTCCTCCAGCCCGAAGGGCTTCCTCGCCTGCGGGGGCTGCAGCACGAGCTCGACCAGGTCGACGCCGAGAACGACGAGCTGAAGCGGGACGTGGCCAGGCTCCGCGTCGAGGTCCAGCAGCTGCGTGACGACCCGGCCGCTGTGGAGCGCATCGCCCGCGACGAGCTGGGGATGGTGCGAAAGAGCGAGGTCGTCTTCCAGTTCGGCAAGTGACGCCGTCCGGGGTGCGCCCGGCTGACCTTCGTCCCCCGGGGATGCTAGACCGGAGGCCGCCATGGCGACGTACGAAGCGGTCATCGGCCTCGAGGTGCACGCGCAGCTGCTGACCCACACCAAGGCGTTCTGCCCGTGCCCCACGTCCTTCGGCGCGGCGCCGAACACGCAGGTCTGTCCGGTCTGCCTGGGGCTGCCCGGGGCCCTGCCCGTGCTCAACGGCGAGGCGGTGCGGATGGCGGTGCGCACGGCGCTGGCCCTGTCGTGCAGCCTTCGCCGGGAGAGCCGCTTCGCGCGCAAGAACTACTTCTACCCGGATCTCCCCAAGGGCTACCAGATCAGCCAGTACGACGAGCCCTTCAGCGAGCACGGCCACCTGGACATCGAGGTGGAGGGGACCTCCAGGCGGATCGGCATCACGCGCGTCCACATGGAGGAGGACGCCGGCAAGAGCGTGCACCACCACAGCGCCAGCGTCGTGGACCTGAACCGCTCCGGGATCCCGCTGGTGGAGATCGTCGGGGAGCCCGATCTGCGCAGCGCCGCCGAGGCCGCGGAGTACCTGCGCGTCCTTCGCGACGTCCTCGTGTTCATCGGCGTCAACGACGGAAACCTGGAGGAGGGCAGCTTCCGCTGCGACGCCAACGTCAGCATTCGACCGGTCGGGGAGACGAAGCTCGGGCGGCGCGTGGAGCTGAAGAACATCAACTCCTTCCGGTTCGTGGAGCGCGCCATCGCCCACGAGGTCTCGCGCCAGGCCGCCGTCCTCGACGGCGGTGGACGCATCCTCCAGGAGACCCGCGGCTGGGACGAGGACCAGGGCAAGACCTTCAGCATGCGCAGCAAGGAGGAGGCGCAGGACTACCGCTACTTCCCCGACCCGGACCTCCCGCCGCTGGTCCTCGACGACGCCTTCGTCGCGGAGGTCGCGGCCTCGCTCCCCGAGCTTCCGCGCGCCAAGCGCGAGCGGTTCGTGTCCGGCATGGGACTGACTCCATACGCGGCGCACGTGTTGACGTCGCACCCGCGCATCGCGGCGTTCTTCGAGGAGACGTCGACCCTCCACGGCAACCCCACGAAGGTCGCGAACTTCGTGCAGAGCGAGGTTCTGCGCGACGTGACCACCCACGGCCTCCAGGCGACCATCCCCGTGACCCCGCGCCAGGTCGCGCGGCTCCTCAAGCTGGTCGACGCGGGAGCCATCAGCGGCAAGCAGGCCAAGGAGGTCTACGCGAAGATCGCCGGGAGCGAACGCGAGCCCGAGGACGTGGTGGCCGACCTGGGGATGCAGCAGGTGAGCGACGCGGGAGCCATCGAGGAGGTGTGCAGGCGTGTGCTCGAGGCGAACCCCAAGCAGGCCGCCGATCTCCGCGCCGGCAAGGCCAGCCTCATGGGCTTCTTCGTCGGGCAGGTGATGAAGGCTACCGGTGGAAGCGCGAACCCCAGGGTCGTCAACGAGGTGCTGCGGAGGCTGCTGTGATCCGCCGCGAGAGCGTCGCCACCCCCGTGCCGCGGGCGCGCGTCCTCATCGTGGACGACAACGTGGAGCTGGTGGGGACGCTTCACGCGGTGCTCATGACCGCGGAGCTGTCGGACGGGACGGCAGCGTCCCAGGCCATCGAGGTGGTGACGGCGTCACGAGGCGACGAGGGGCTCGCCATCGCGCGCAGCCGGGGCTTCGACGTGGCCATCGTGGACGTGAAGCTCCCGGACGCGAGCGGGGTGGACCTCATTCCCAGGCTCCGCGAGGCGTCTCCCTTCGGCGAGGTCGTGCTCATCACGGGCTTCGCGTCGATGGACGCGGCCATCGGGGCCCTGCGCTCCGGCGCCTTCGCCTTCGTCCCCAAGTCCTTCCGGCCCGAGGAGCTCATCTCCACCGTCGAGCAGGCGCTGACCAAGGTGCGGCTGGCGCGCGATCGGGACGAGCTCGAGCGTCGCTACCGTGCCCTGGTGGAGCTGACCGACGTCGTCGTCATAGGCCTCGACACGGAGGACCGCGTGGCGCTCTTCAACCGCAAGGCCGCCATCTTCGGCGGGATCGAGCCGGGGAGCGCCGTCGGGCAGCCATTCGTCGAGAGCTGGATCCCCGACGAGGACCGCATCCGGATGCGGCAGGCCATCGCGCTGGCCCGCGTCGGGCGGACCCCCGAGGTGGAGACGGGGTTCGTCGAGCTCCCGGGCGGAGGAGGCCCGGCGCACGTCTCCTCGCGCGAGCTGCGCGAGATCGCGGCGCGGCGGGTGCGCTGGCACATCTCGATGGCGCGCGACGCGGCCGACGACGCTGCGCTGGTGTATGGCATCGGCATCGACGTGAGCGAGCGGCGAGCGCTCGAGAAGCGGGCCGCCGACGCCGAGGCGCTGTCGGCGATGGGCACGCTCGCGCTGAACCTCGCCCACGAGATACGAAACCCGCTCAACGCGGCGGTCCTTCAGCTGCACCTCCTGGGGCGGCACGTCGACAAGCTCGCCGTGGACGACGAGACCCGCCGTGGCCTCAACGCGAAGGCGCGCATCGTCGGCGACGAGATCGGGCGGCTCAACCGCCTGCTGACCGAGTTCCTCGAGCTGGCGCGGCCGCGCGGCGCCGTGCGCGAGCTGGTGCACTTCGGGAAGCTGGTCGACGGAGTCCTCGACCTGGAGCAGGGGGCGGCGGCGGCGCGCTCGGTCACGGTCGAGCGCGAGGTCGCCGCCGACTGTGTCCTTTCGGGCGATCCCGAGAAGCTCAAGCAGGTGGTGCTGAACCTCGTGATGAACGCGCTCGACGCCATGAAGGACGGGGGCACCCTCCAGGTTCGCGTCGCGTCCGAGGGTGACGCGGCTTACCTCGTCGTCAAGGACTCGGGGATCGGCATCGGCCCCGCGGCGATGGCGCAGGTCTTCGACCCGTTCTTCACCACCAAGGAGGCAGGGACGGGGCTGGGTCTGTCGATCGTGCGCAAGATCGTCGACCAGCACGGCGGCGAGGTGCGGATCGAGAGCGAGCCCGGCGCGGGGACGCGCGTCATCGTGACGCTCCCGCGCTCCCTCCCACCCTCGTGATCGGGGCGCGCTGCCGTGCAGCGTCCCTTCGAGCTCTAGCGACCCGGCGGTCGCATCGGCAGGGCCGTCGTCGAGACCGGCGCCGGCGGAATGCGCGCGACCTCCGGCTCTCCGGCCGAGTCGATGGCGGCGATGGCCGCGAAGGCGCGATCCATCCCGACGTCGAGGGCACCCTCCTTCAGGAAGAGCGCCACCACGCGCACGAGGCGCATGGCCGTCGTCTTGCCCAGGTCGATCTCCCGCTCGACGAAGGACTCGAACGAAGGGAAGCGCTTGGCCTCGTAGAGGCGCCGCGTCTGGATGTCCTTCAGGACGACCCCGATGTCGTAGAACGACTTCCCGAGGTTCTTGCGGAGCGTCTTGATCTGGGAGAGCGCCTGGTGAAGGTCGCGGACCTTCTGCTTGATGTCTTCGGCGTTCTCCGGCGTCCGGATGGTCGCACGAGCGCTTCCCGGCAACGGCGGCTCGGCCGCACGTGCTCGCGCCTCGGCGGCGTGCTTTGCGGCGTGCCGGGCAGCCCACGGGGCCGCGCCGCGCAGACCGAGCTTTCGCTTGAGGGGTCCCTCGTCCTTCGCCGCTGCGCCGCCCTTGGCGGTGGCAGGCTTGGCAGCCGCCGCTGTTTTCATCGACGCCTTCGACACCGCAGCAGCCTTCTTCGTCTTCGCCATGTCACTCTCGATTCGGTGCAAAGCCCGAAAATGCTTGAGCTTCGCGCCCGTTCCCCCCCGACATCGCGGCAACGCGCCCGGGGGATGGCTCGGGCGAAATGCTTGGGGCCAATTACCAGAGTCGAGAGGCGCGCGTCTACACGGGAAATGCGACGACCCACACGGAGAGGTCTGCAGGTGGACTATCATGCCGCCTCGAATGGCGGTCCTGACGGCGATCGATGAAGGCGACGCGCAGGCCGTTCTCGTGGCCTACGGCCTGGGGCCGCTGCGCTCGTTCGAGGGGGTGGCGGGGGGGAGCGTGAACTCGAACTTCGCGCTCGAAGGGGCACGGGGGAGGCTGTTTCTGCGCCTCTACGAGGAGCAGGACCTCGCCGGCGCGGAGCACGAGACGGCCATGCTGGAGCGGCTGGCCGCTGGGGGAGTGCCGACGCCGGCTCCTTTCCGCCGTGTCGACGGGGGGCTCGTCTCGGTCGTGCGGGGCCGGCCGGCGGCGCTGTTTCCGTGGCGAGCCGGCTCCATGCGCTGCCAGGCCGGGGTGACCGCGGACGACGTGCGCCAGGTCGGGCAGGCGCTGGCCCATCTTCACCGGGTCGGGGCAGGGGAGAGCGCTCCGACCAGCCGGTTTCGCTTCGAGGAGCTGTCGAGACGGCTGGAGCGGATCGCGGCGAGCGGGGACGTTCGATTCGCGCCCCTGGTGCCCTCCCTCCGGGCATCCCTCGAAGCCGCGCAGCAGGCACGTGACCCCAAGCTCCCGGCGGGCCTCATCCACAGCGACCTCTTCCGCGACAACGTGCTCTGGGACGCCGGGGGCAACATCGCGGCGCTGCTCGATTTCGAGAGCGCCTGCCGGGGCACCTACGCCTACGACCTCATGGTCACCGTCCTGTCGTGGTGCTTCGGGGACGACCTCGATCTCGGCCTGGGGGCGGCCCTCTGCGAGGGGTACGAGCGCATCCGTCCGCTGAGCGACCCCGAGGCTCGGGCGCTGTCGTCGGAGGGCAGCTTCGCTGCCCTGCGCTTCACCATCACCCGCATCACGGACTACGCCATGCGCAGCGACGCGGTGGGACCCCGCGTGGTCAAGGACTGGAGGCGCTTCATGAAGCGCTTCGATGAGCTCCAGCGTCTGGGTCAGGGCGGCCTGCGCTCCATGCTGGGGCGCTGACCGGGCCTACCCCGGGGTTGCCTCCGACACGACGCGGACCCGCTCCGGCGGGGCCCAGAGGTCGCCGCGCAGCTTCTCGATCCGCTCCTTCACCTTGGCGAGCGCCGCGGCCTGACCCTCCACCGCTGCGCTGGCCTCCGGCTCGCCGCCGTGACCGGCCTCGCGCGCCGACTTGGTGGCCTGCAGGACCTCGACCACCTCGCGGTGCAGCTCCTCGCCGGCCGTGACCACCCAGGCGTCGAGCTTCAGCGCGAACTCCTCGATCATCGCGTCGAGCTTGGGGGCCACCTTCTTGGCCGTCTCCCGCATCACGTCCGGCGCCATCTCCTTCGCGCGCTTCTTGAATTCCTCGTGGATCTTGCCGCGGGCGAACATGGCGAAGATGGCCGGGCCGGCGATGGCCAGCACGCCGCCCGCCATCAGGTTCACCGCCATCAGGGCGACGCCACCGAACATCAGCGCGACCACCCCCACGTCGTAGCGGATGGTGTCCACCTGGACCTCGAGGCGGCGGGCGTCGCTCCCCATGACCGCGGCCACCCGCTTCGCGCTGTCGTGTGCGTCCTCGCGGACCAGCGCCACCGTCTTCTCGGCGAGCTGCTCCAGCTGCATCGCGATCTCCTTCGTCTCCTCCTCTGCCCACTGCTTGTAGGCGTCCTCCAGGAACGCGGGGAGATACTGCTTGAGCTCGGTGGGCTTGGCGGCGTCGATCACGTTCGGGAGCTGCCGGCACACGTCGTCGACGAAGCGGTCGAGATCCTTGCGGGCCGCGGCCTTGATGCCCGACACGTCCTCGCGGATGGCCATTCGACGCTGCTCGATCGTCCCCGACTGACCCGCGAGGTCCTTCTCCAGGGCTGCGATGCGGCGGTCGATCTCCTCGGTCTTCATCTGGATGCTGCGCCGCCGGGCGTCGACGCCCTTGGACAGCATCTCCGCCAGGCCCAGCCCTTCGCCCAGCGCGTTGTCGAGCAGGATGCGGCCCCGCTCCTCGGCCAGGAACCGCGTGATGTGCGCGACCAGCTCGGGGAGCCCGCTCGCCTCGCGGTTGCCCGACAGCGCCGTCTCCGAGCTGACCGGGAAGACGACCGGCGACTTCACCAGCGTCGAGAGATGGTTCTTCGCGTAGGCCAGGGCCTCGCGCTGCTCCTCGGGGGACAGCAGGTCCCACTTGGTGATCACGAAGACGATCTTGTCGCGCGAGGCCTTGAGGAGCTTGTCGTTCAGGAAGACGCGCTCGCTCTCCTTGAGGATCTGCCCCGCGTCGAGCAGGAACAGAACCGCGTCGGCGCGCGGGATGTAGCTGTAGGTGATGTCGGCGCGCTGGAGGGAGAGATCGTTGACCCCTGGCGTGTCCACCAGCAGGATGCGCTCCTCCAGCAGCGCGGCGGGGTAGCCGATCTCGAGGTAGTCGACGTCCTGCTCCGCGGCGCCGCCTCCGACCGCGAACCGCTTGGCCTCGGCGAACGGGATGCTCCTGCGCTCGCCCTTCACGGAGACCACGGTGGCCTCGGGCTGCGCCGCCCACCGGATGTGGTGGATGCTCGCGGTCGTGGGGGTCACGCCGGTGGGCAAGGCCTGCTCGCCCAGCAGGGCGTTCACGAAGGTGGTCTTGCCGTGGTTGAACTCGCCGACCACGACGAGGTGGAAGCGGTCCTCCTCGAGCTTGCGGACGAGCTCCCGGTCGACGCGCTCGCGCAGCGTCCGGGTCCCCAGCGCGGTGGCGACGTCGCCCAGACCACGCAGGGCCCGCACCACCTCGTCGCGCTTCTCGAAGAAGGCGTCCAGCGAGGCGCGCGTCTCGTCCGCGCTCGGCCCGAGGGTCCCGTTGGCTTCGTTGCTCGTGTGGTCGCCGCTGTCCGTGGTCATGACGCGTCCCCCTTGAGGAGCGCCGCCACGCGGCTGTCCACCTCGCTCATCGTCAGTCCGGTCGCCGCACCCCCGATCGCCTTCTGGAACAGCTGGCTCTCGCCGAACACGCGCATGGCGAGCACGCGCTTGGGGAGCCACGGGTGGGTCGCGAAGACCTCCATGTACTTGCCGATCCCCTGGTTGCCCTCTTCGTGCTGCTCGAGGAACGCGTCCAGGTTGAACTCTTCGTAGAGCTTGCGCGAGCCGACCGCGAGCTTGGTGATGGCGCGCTCGGCGGCCTGCTGGTCCTTCGACACCAGCATCCCCGCGCGGTCGCAGGTGATCTCCGCACGGCGCGACCAGCTCCGCAGCGCCACCAGGGCCGGCTGCAGCAGCCAGGGAAGGAACATCCCGGCCATGTACGTCAGGTAGTGGAGCGCCGTGAGGTAGGCGACGTGCGAGTTGTGAATGTGCCCGCACTCGTGCCCGATGACGGTGAGGAGCTCTTCGTCCGTGTAGTGATCGACCAGCGACGAGTGCACGATCATGAACGAGTCTTCGTTCGTCCCCAGCGTGCCTGCGTTGAACACCGGGCTGCTGACCACGAACACCTGCGGCATGGCGATCTGCAGGGTGTCGCACGCCTGCTTGGTGATGCCGTGGATCCGCGGGAACTGCCGCTCGCTCACGCGCACGGCGTTGCCGAGCAGCTGGTGCTTGCCCATCTGCTTGAAGAGGCGGACGCTGGCCTCGACCGCGTACGCGACCGGCTTGGTGTTCTCGAAGGCGATCCGGGACTGCCGGTCGAAGGTGTAGGTGTACTCGTGCCCGGTGGTCTCGATGCCGCCTGTGGCGCGGTCGGACTTTTTCCTCGCGACGAACGCGTCGAAGTCGAGCTGGGGTGCTTGCGCCATGTGCTCTTTTCCTCTGGGAGTCTTCTGGATGAGCCTAAGCACCGGGGCTGGGGGCCGCCAGTGACAATCCCGGGCCCTGTCCATCCGACGCTCGAGGGGGGCCGTTCGTTCCCCTCTCACCCATCATTGCATCACTGCGCCCGCACGCCGCCGCTCACGAAGCGTGTCTCGGTCGGGCTGGGCTGCAGGACGCCGGACGCAACGAGCACGACCCCCGTCGCGACGACCGCACCTGCGCCGACCAGTCCCCACGTCGCCCAGGTGGGCCAGCCGGTCCGGACCGGCCTCGCCGGCGGCGTCCACGCCCAGCTTCCAGGGCTCGGGGCGCTCCACTCGAGCAACGTCCCGCAGCCCCCCCCCTCGCAGGTGGCCAGGAGGACGCTGGCCGGTCGCGGTCCGGGCAGGGCCGCGACCCACGAGTGGCAACGCACCTGCTCGGCGGCGACCGCGCCCCCCACCAGATGTGCGAGCCCCACGTCGCCGCTCGAGCAAGGCGGGGGCGTCGGTATCGCGATGTGCACGGTCGAGCTGCCCGCCGGCGCCTCGATCCAGCCGGCCCAGATGGGGGCGCTGTCCCAGGTGACGACGAGCGCGTGAGGCCCCGCGCGGGTCGAGAGGACGGCCAGGCCCGACGGCGCCGTCCGGCCATCGACCCAGAGCGTCGCCGCGACGGGGAGGGGATCCAGCGCGACGGCCGCGTCGGCCGGGTGGCCAGCTGCCATCCCCTCCGCGACCCCCGCCACGCGCCCTCCATCCAGCGCCTCGGCTCGCAGCCAGGCGCGGTCCGCGGCTTCCTCGTCCAGCGGCGGGACACGACGGAAGCGCGACGAGCGCGCCCGCTCGACCTCGGCCATGAGAAAGGACGCCTGCGGCAGCTCGGGATGGGCTCGGAGGGCGGACTCGGCCGCAGCGAGTCCCCGGTCGGCCGCGTCCGCATCGCGGCCGGCGATCGCGTCACGGACCCTGTCGAGGAGCTTCTCGACGTCTTCCGCGAGGCGGGCGTCGACCGAGATCGTCCGCGGCGGCTTCTCCTCGTGCGGGAGCCCGAGCCGCACTCCGTGAGCGCGCGCCCAGGCGGTGAGGGCGCGTGACTGCTCCCCGTCGGGGCTCTCCGGTGCGAGCCACACGAGCGTGACGGGGACGTCGACGGTCACGCGCCCTGCTCGCCCAGCTTGCCCAGCTCCTCGAGCGCGGCGAGGACCTTCTCGACGTGTCCGTCGACCTTCACGCCCCGCCACGCTCTGGCCAGCTTGCCGTCCGGACCGACGAGGAAGGTGGAGCGGATGACCCCTTCGACCTCCTTGCCGTACATCACCTTCTTTCCCCACGCCCCGTAGGCGCGGTGCAGCTCGAGCGCGGGATCGCTGAGGAGCGTGAAGCCGATGCCGATCTTCTCCTTGAAGCCGCAGTGGCTCTTCACCGAGTCCCTGGAGACGCCCACCACCTGGGCCCCCAGCTTCTTCAGCCGGGCGGCGGCCTTGGTGAAATCCTGGGCCTCCCGCGTGCAGCCCGGGGTGTTGTCCTTGGGGTAGAAGTAGAGGACGAGCCACTTTCCCGCGAAGTCCCTCGACGTCACCCGCTTGCCCGCGTCGTTCTCGAGGTCGATCGCGGGGGCAGGGCTACCTTCTGCGAGAGGTGTGAGGGTGCTCTTGGTCTTCTTGGGCGGCATGCTCCCGGGATTCTAGATAAGATTGAGGTTCGAGGGCGCGTGCAAATCAACTTCGGCGGCCGCGAGATCGCCATCAAGCTCGTTTATTACGGACCTGCCCTCAGCGGGAAGACGACGAATCTCCGGTCGCTGCATCAGATGACGACGGAGGGGTCGCGCGGCCGGCTCATGACGCTCGAGACGAAGGATGATCGCACGCTGTTCTTCGACATGCTCCCCCTGACCTTCCGGGCAGGGGGCAGCGCGGAGCGCGCGGCCGGCGACCGGACGATGACCCTGCGGGTCAAGATCTTCACCGTGCCGGGGCAGGTGCTCCACGCGTCGACGCGGCGCCTGGTGCTGCAGGGAGCGGACGGCATCGCCTTCATCGCGGACTCGCAGATCAGCGAGACCGAGCACAACGCCGCCTCCTTCCTCGACCTGCGCCAGAACCTCGCAGACCTCAACCTGAGCCTCAAGCAGCTGCCCGTGGTGATCCAGTTCAACAAGCGCGACCTCGACCGGATCCGCTCGGACGAGGAGATCGCGGCGCTGGCGAGCCGGGGGCGCGAGCCGGTGTTCAAGGCGGCGGCGGTGAACGGCGCCGGCGTGCTCGAGACGTTCTTCGGGCTGCTGCACCTCACGTGGACGAAGCTCGACGCCGAGCACAAGCTCGCCAAGATGATGGGCGTGGAGTCGTCGCAGCTGCTGCCCATGGCGGCGCGGCAGCTCGGTCTGGAAGGGGACGTGTCGACCCTGCTCTCGGCATGCGTGGGCGGGAACCTCGATCGCCACAGCAAGGTGCCGGCGTGACCGCGCAGACCCCCGACGTCCGGGCGGAAGACGTCCTGCTCGACGGTCGTGTACGCATCGAGGACCTGGTCGACCGGGACGGGCTCGACGAGCTGTGCAAGAGCTTCCACGCGCTCTTCGGGATCCCGGTTCGCGTCTACTCCTCGGAGGGCGCCCTGCTCGCCGATGCTGCCGGCGAGCAGGAGCTCTGCGCCTACGTCAACACCACCCCCGAGGGGCGCAAGGCCTGCTCGTCGGTGGTGAGCGCGGTCCGCGCGCGCGACGCCGGCGACTCGGGCGATCTCGTTCACCCGTGCTTCACGGGCGCGATCTACCGGATCATGGCCATCGAGTACGACGGGCGCCGGGTGGGACGGCTCATCGTCGGCCCCTTCCTTCCGCACACGCTGAGCGAGCCCCCCGCCTCGCTGGCCGGGGTCGATCCCGGGATCTCGCTCGAGCGGGCGAAGGCGCTGCTCCCGAAGATGCCGCGCGCCAAGGCCGAGACCGTGACGCGCATCGCGGCCCACCTGAAGGCGGCGCTCGATCTCATCCTGTTCTCCGGCCACAAGGCGCACGTCACGAGCACGATGCACCTGGCGAGCGTCCGCGAGAGCTACCGGCAGCTCGAGGAGAAGACCGCGCGCCTGCAGGAGGCGTTCGACCGCCTCAAGGAGCTCGACCGGCTGAAGTCGAACTTCCTCGCCACCGTGAGCCACGAGCTGAGGACCCCGCTGACGTCCATCATCGGCTACAGCGAGATGCTGGCCGAGGGGATGGCGGGGGAGCTGCGCCCCGAGCAGCTGGAGTTCGTGAAGACCATCCACGAGAAGGGCGGGCAGCTGCTGTCGCTCATCATGGGCCTGCTCGATCTGAGCAAGCTGGAGAGCGGCACCATGCGCCTCGCCATGCGCGCGGCGCGCATCGAGGCCGTGCTGGGTGAGGTGGTGTCGACGCTGACACCGACCGCGCGGAGGAAGGGCGTGGAGCTCGAGCTCCGGCTCGGCGACACCATGGCCGAGCTGCGGGGGGACCCGGAGCGACTCCGGCAGGTGTTCCTGAACCTCGTCGAGAACGCGATCAAGTTCACGCCCGCGTCCGGCTCGGTCACCCTGCGCACGCGGATGGTGGCCGACGACGCCGAGGGGGAGCAGGAGGGGCTGTCCCTGCTCGCCCCGACGCGATCACGCCTCGAGGTGCGGGTGGAAGACACGGGGATCGGCATCCCCCCTCGCGAGCGCGCGCGCGTCTTCGATCCCTTCTACCAGATCGACTCGTCGAGCACGCGCGAGTACGGCGGCACCGGCCTCGGACTGTCCATCGTCAAGCGCCTGGTGGAGGGCCACTCCGGCACCATCCGCATCGAGGACAACACCCCGAAGGGGACGACGTTCGTCGTCACGCTTCCGCAGGCGGCAGCGATCGCGGCGGAGGGCCAGCGCGACACCGGGTAGGCTCGGCGGGCATGGACGAGCTCGGACGCATCGCGATGCTGGCGCGTGTCCTCGGAACGGCCAGGGCGGGGCTCGAGGTCGGCATCGGCGACGACGCGGCGGTGCTGTCGACCGCCTCCCTCGCCGGGCAGCGTCTGGTGTGGACCATCGACGAGCAGGTGGAGGGGGTGCACTTCCGTCGCGACCTCGTCTCGTGGCGCGACGTCGGCTGGCGCGCGACCATGGCGGCGGCGAGCGACGTGGCGGCGATGGGGGCGGCGCCGTGGTGCACCCTGGCGGCGCTGGTGCTCCCGCTGGACGTCGACGACGCCGCGCTCGAGGGCATCGCCCGCGGCCAGCGAGAAGCGGCCGATGCCCTGGGCGCCCCCGTGGTGGGCGGGAACCTCGCGCGCGGTCCGGCGCTGTCCCTCGCGACGACCCTGCTGGGGACCTGCGAGCGCGCGGTCGAACGTCGTGGCGCGCGCAGCGGCGACGGTGTTTGGCTCGCAGGCCGCGTCGGCCTGGCCGCGGCCGGTCTGCGCGCGCTGGAGCGTCGAAGGGGAGACGAGCCGGCGCTCGCCGCGGCGGTCGCCGCGTGGCGTACCCCGCACGCTCTCGTCACGGAGGGCCTCGCCATGGGTGCGGTCGCGAGCGCGGCGGTGGACGTCTCCGATGGCCTGGCGCGCGACGCCGGTCACCTCGCAGAAGCCAGCGAGGTGAGCCTCGTGCTGGACGAGGCCGCGCTGGTCGACGACGCCGCCCTGCGCGATTCGGCCAGGGCGCTGGACGAATCCGCCATCGACCTCGCCCTGCACGGCGGCGAGGACTACGCCCTCGTCGTCACGAGCGCCCGCCCCATCGAGGGCTTCCGCCGGATCGGCGAGGTTCGTGCCGGGGCCGGTCTGATCCTCCGCGGGCCTTGGGGCGAGCGTCCGCTCGAACCACGCGGGTTCGATCACTTCGGCGGATGACTGTCCTCTAGAAGTTGCACGCGCCCGGGAGCTTCACGCTCCGGAGGATCTGACGGAGCTGGTTGAGCTCGGGGGCGTTGCCGCCGGGGCCCACCTGCTTGGCGAAGACATCGCACTGACCGGCGACGGCCTGGAGCTGGAATGCCTCCGGGGACGCTCCCAGCGTCTTGGCCTGCGAACGCATGGCGTTGCAGCACGCCTGGATCCTCACCTGGTTGGGGTTTCCGCCCGGCCCGGTCCACTTCTTCGGTCCCGCCTCCGCCGCACCGTCGCCCGCGTCCCCCGCGTCGTCCTCGACCAGCGGCGCCAGCTCCATCACCGACGGGCTGCTCGCGGGCGGCGGCGTCTCGCCTGCATCGACCACCGGCGGCGCCTTCTTCGGACAGCCCATCACGAACATGGGGAAGGCCAGCGCGAAGCTGAAGAAGATCGCGGCGCGGCGAGCGGGTGAACGCATCATCGGGGATTCTCCTCGTCCTACCAGACCGACTACGGCTGAGGAGGGTACAAGGATTCCAGCGGGCAGCGTACTTTTCGGGACGGCGCGCGCCCCGCGCGTGCGCACACCTACTCGAAGACGCGCTCGATGGCCTCGACCTGCGCGAGGGCGTGCCTCGCGTGCTTCATCACGTCGGCCCGGCGGGCCTCGCGAACGGCGTCGGTCGCCCGGTCGAGCGCGCGGGCCATCTCGCGCGCGGCCTTCCGGGCACCCTTCAGGTGCGAGCGACCCGCGACGCGCGTCGCGACGGCGGGCTCGAGGCGCTGCCACGTGGAGCGAGCCTGGGCGAGGTTGATGGACGCGGCGGGCCAGTCCCCGAACTCGCCGTCGATCTCCAGGTGACGGAGGAGCGCGTCGAGCTGCAGGGCGACGGTGGGCACGGGGATGGCGAGGAGCTCGCCGGGCCGCAGCCAGCGGAAGCTCCCCGACTCCTCGGGCGCGACGGGCGGCCAGGGGGCGGTGGTGTCGGCACGTGCTGCGCTGTCGAGGTTCATGGGCGGGCCCTTGCGGTGACGAACAGGTGCCACGCGGGTGGGGGGGGCCACAACGCATGGACAGGGCCCAATCGCGTCTCCTTTGCTCCCGTGGAAAAAGTGCGCCCACTGCTGTTGTCGCCGATCAACGACCGCCCGGCTCGCTGGAAGATTCCCTCGTCGACGTACGCTTCGAACGGGTCCGGAACGCGGCCGGCGTCGTCTGCGTCCAACGCGCGAACGCCCGGTAGAACGCATGGAGCCGCGCGAATCCCACCTCGTACGCCACCTCCATGATGGTCGAGCCTTCCCGCGCGAGCAGCTGGACGCTGAGCTCGCGGCGCACCTCGTCCACCAGCTCGCGGTGCGAGCGACCACGGGACCGGAGCTCGCGCTGCAGCGTGCGGACGCCGAGGCCGAGCTCCCGCGCCACGCGGCCGACGCCGGTGTCCCTCGCCCATACCCCCCGCAGGACGGCAGCACGCACGCCATTGAGAAAGGGGTCGTCGGAGTGCAGGTGGGCAAGCATGCGCGCCGCGCGGGCCTCGACCCACTCGGCACCCGTGGTGTCCGGGGTCCGGACGGGCAGGTCGAGCAGCTCCGCGTCGAAGGTGACTCCGTCCGCTGGCTGCGAGAACGAGGTGGTCGCCCCGAAGAGCTCGTCGTAGGGGCGCGGGTCCACCGCGCGATGCCGGAAGCGCACGCCCCGCAGCCGCAGCTGGCCTCTCGTCGCCTCGCGCGCACGCAGCACGTTGAGCGCGATGGCCAGATCGGTGAGCACGGTCCCGTGACGGGCCGCATGAGGCGCGTGCATCATCACGTCGGCGCGCGCGTCGCGCACGTCGAGGACCAGGGAGACTCCCTCGGTGACGAGGGCATAGAAATGCGAAGAGCGGGCGATGGCCTCGCGCAGGGTGCCGCCCGTCCACACCGCGTGATCGAACGCCCCGAAGCTGCCCGCCGGCATCTGCCGCGCGAGCGCGAGGCCGAGCGCGCGGTTGCCCACGCGGTCGGCGATCCCGGAGAGCGCGCGGCCGGCCCTCGAGCCCGGCACGAACGTGTCGAGGCCCTCGTCCCCGGCGTCCGGGACGCCGAGACCCTGCAGGAAGGCCGCGCCGTCGACGCCCAGCCGATCGAGCGCTCTGGCCACCGGGTGCAGGATCGCGACAGAGAGGCCGGGCTCGCGCTCCATCGTCGCCCGCCATGATACGCGGGCGTGCTCGTCCGGTTCAGTGCGAGAGCAGGTAGGCCACCAGGGCCTGCTTCTCGCTGTCCGCCAGACCGGTGCAGGTGAAGTCGTGGCCGGTGGTCTCCATGGGCACGGTGCCTGCGGGAGGGCGCCCGGCGTCGCCCGCGCCCGCGTCCGCGTCCATGCAGAAGAGCTGCTGCAGCGAGGACAGCGCGCCGTTGTGGAGGAACCGGCCCATCGTCCACATGCCCACGAGGCGAGGCGACTTCAGTCCGTGGGTGAGCCCTCCGGGGGCGGTCGGTACACCGCAGCAGGCCACGGGGCCGCCGTCGGGGTCGGCCCACTCGGCCATCGCCGGATCGGTCCCGACCTCGCTGATGGCGTACGCACGCTTGCCGCTGCCCCGTGGTCCGTCGTGGCAGGTTGCGCACCCCTTGCTGACGTACAGCGAGGCGCCGGTGCTGACCAGCGACGGATCGGGCGGGGTGGGGTTGGAGGGTGCGCGGAGCGAGAGGATGTACGCGACGAGCGGCGCCATGTGCGCTGCGGTCGGGGGGCTCGCCGCTCCACCCACGACCCCGAAGCTCCAGACGAACGTCGTGAGATCGGGCGCGTCGCCGGTCGAGGCGAGCAGGGCGCTCGGCATCCCGGTGGCGCTGACCTCCTCGGGGGACGGGATGCCCCAAAGCGCCTGGATCTTGCTGACCGTGTGGACGTGGTCGTCGACGGGCAGCGGGGCGATGAGGAAGTCCATCGTCCCCGTCGGCCACTCCGTGTAGTCGTGCTCGATGTCCGTCGTCATCGCCGGCTGCTTCAGGCTGGCGAGGGGCAGCAACGTGCTGAGCAGCTGGCCCTTGAGGGTCGAGTTGCTGGAGAGCGCGTCGAGCACGGGCTGCACCATGGCGACCGCGGCGGGATCGTGCGCAGAAGCCTGGCTGAGGCCCGAGCCGATGGTCGGCACGAGGGTGATGTCGAGGATGTGGCGTGCGTAGTCGTAGCCGTGGTTCGGGGCGCCCACGGCGTAGCGTCCGTCCGGCAGCTGGGCGAAGTGGCAGCTGGCGCAGGTGAACGCGACGGCGTCGATGCTGCCGTTGAGCGGCGGGGCGGGGGCGATGCCGAGCGGCATGTCGGTCGTCGAGCTGGGGTCGGGGATCATCCCGAGCTTGGAGAAGCCGAGGCCGAGCTGGTCGGGGAAGTTCTGCGCGAGGAACTGGACGAGGGCGGCCGGCAGGCCCGAGGTGCCGAGCGTGTCGTAGAAGAACATCGACTTCCCGCAGAGCAGCATGGTCTTCGTGTCGGTCGCGCCCGCGTCGTACTGGCTGCATGCGTCGGCGAGCGCGCCGTTCTCGAGCACCGCGTTCAGGTCCGACGAAACGTTCGTGAGCCCGCCGCTCTGGTCCGGCTGCGGAGCGAAGGGGTCGTAGGCGCCCCCGTCGCCGACGACGCCGACGTCCGCTCCCGGTGCGTCCCCGAGGCCGCTCTCCGACGTGCTGGACGACGCCCCGTCCGCCGTGCTGCCGCCCCCACCCCCGCCGTCTGGACCTTCTCCGCCCGCCAGGTGGCTCGCGCCGCAGGCGCCCAGAACCGCTGCAATCAGCGAGAAAAGCGCCGCCGACGACGTCCCTACCGATCGGTTCATGCGCGGACTGAACTACCATGACCTTGCCGGCGTCAACGACGGGGTGACGACCGGGCGCGTCAGGGACGGACGTTTGTCGTGGATGGAGAAACGGTCCGTGACGCCCTGGAGGGAGGGTTGTTGAGACCCCGTGTGGCGAGCTGCTAGCGTCCGCGCCGATGGCCGGAAGAGCCGAGACATCCGCACCGGAGCCGGCAGGGGAGAGGGAGCCCCGTCCGTTTCTCAAGTGGGTGGGCGGCAAGACCCAGCTCCTCGAGCAGTTCCAGACCCTGCTCCCGCCGTCCCTCTCGCACGGGACGTACTACGAGCCGTTCCTCGGCAGCGCGGCCCTCTTCTTCTCCCTGCGTCCGCGCAGGGCCGTCCTCTCCGACGTCAACCGCGAGATCATCGACTGCTACCGCGCCGTGAAGACGTGCCCGGAGGAGGTCATCCGCCAGCTCGGCAAGCACCGGTACGACGCGGAGCACTACTACCGCGTGCGCGCGAGGAGGCCCCGCAAGCTCGCCATCGCGGCGGCGCGGACGATCTACCTCAACAAGACCGGCTTCAACGGCCTCTACCGCGTGAACAGCGCCGGGCTCTTCAACGTCCCCATGGGCCGCTACACGAACCCCGGCTTCCAGAGCGAGACCCTGTTCGCCAACCTCCGCGCCTGCTCCCGCGCGCTCCAGCACACCGAGCTGGCGTCCTGCGACTTCGAGGAGACCGCGATGCGCGCCGCCGAGGGCGACTTCGTCTACCTCGATCCTCCCTACGTCCCCGTCTCCACCACGTCGGACTTCACCTCGTACGCGCGCGGCGGGTTCCCCTGGAGCGAGCAGGAGCGCCTGGCCCGCGTGTGCGTCGCGCTTTGGCGCAGGGGCGTCCGCGTGATGCTGTCCAACTCCGACGCAGCAGGGGTGCGCGAGCTCTACGCCGGCTTCCGCATCGACGTGGTCCACGCCGCGAGGAGCATCAACTCCCGTGCGACCCGGCGAGGCAAGATCCGCGAGGTGGTGGTGCGCAACTACGTGGACGGAGCGCTGCTGCCCTGTCCCGTGTAATCGCGGGGTACGCTACCCCAGTGGGGTGGGTGCAGCCCCGCATCACCTCGCCCTCGGTCGCAGCTCCATGAAGGGCCTCTCCACCAGCACGTGGAGCGTCCCCGCCGCCAGGAACGTGAGGGCGACGTCGAACGGCAGGAACAGGGGCATGGGGTCGGCCTTCCCGGCCCACACCGCCGGCGCCAGCGCGTGGTCGACGTACGTGGTGACGATGGGGTTCAGCAGGTACGCCGAGTAGGCCAGCTGCGAGAACGGATAGAGGACCGGCGACGAGAGGACACGCCCGAGCAGGCGTCCCGCGGGGTGCGCCGAGATCGAGAGGAGCAGGACGTACGCCACCGCCACGCCGAACAGCGTCCGGAAGGTCGCCATGAACGCCACCTCCACGCCCCGCGGCGCCTCGAGCACGAGCGGCCAGTGGGTGGACGCTGCCGCGACGACGAGCGCCACGACGAGGCCCGCCACCGCCCCCCGCCGCGCGCGGCCCAGGGCGTCCATCACCCCCGGCGTCCGGTGAAGGTACGCCGCCCCGACGCCGGCCAGCAGGGGACCCGCGCGCATCCAGGGCTTCGTGTAGAGGTGATCGAACGACAGACCCCAGAGGCGCAGGTCCCGGTTCACGACGATCTCGACGTCGCCCGCGTGAAAGCCCCCCGCCGACACCACCCAGGCCCCGACCGCGCAGAGCCCGGCGGCCAGCGCGACGAGGACCGCCAGGCGCGCGCGCGGCCCCGCGCCGCCGAGCGCGCGCACGAGCCAGGGGCACACCAGGTAGAACTGCTCCTCGATGGCGAGCGACCAGGTCCACCCCATCGCCGCGTCTGCGATGGAGACGAAGTTGCTGACGTAGAGCAGGTTGGCCCAGGCCATCGCGCGGTGGTCGCCGATGAGCACCACGTCGGCCAGCACGGCGACGGCGAGCGCCGGCCACAGCCGCAGCAGGCGCCGGACGTAGAACAGGCCCAGCCGGATGCGCCCCGCGCGCGCCTGCTCGTCGATGAGCATGCCGGCGATGAGGAACCCCGACAGCACGAAGAATACGTCGACCCCGAAGTCGCCGCGCCACAGGGGCAGCATCCACGGCGAGAACAGCATCGCCGCGTAGCTCGCCGGCGGGATGTGCCACGCCGCGTACCAGCCCGCGTGGAACACGACCACCCAGAGGATGGAGAGCGCTCGCAGCCCATCGAGCGGGCGCAGGTGAGCGGAGCCGGCGGGGGCGACCAGCAGGGAGCGCAGGTTGCGGCGGAGCGAAAAGGCGAGCCGCAGGCGATCCGTCGCGGCGACTGTCCCCCCGGACGCGGTCAAGTTACCGCGCCACCCTGTCGCGGATGCGCAGCGACGGCTTCTCGACCACGACGTGCAGGACGTACCCGCCGGCCAGCGAGAGCAGGAACAGCGACACCACGGAGAGGGGCCACACCGCCGCCATCGGCCAGTGCTGTCCCTTGACGAGCGCGCGCGCCGCCGGCGCGACGATGTGGTCGCACAGGGGGATGTGCAAGAGGTAGACGCCGTAGCCGAGCGTGGCCACGCGACGCCAGAAGGGCGCCGAGAGCGCGCGCTGGATCCACCCGCCGTCCCCGTTCAGGATCAGCATCACCCAGCCGAAGTACATGAGGCTGGTGAGCGTCCCCCACGAGAAGACGCGCATGAGGAGCAGGTACTTGTCCCCGAACATCCACGGGTACATCAGCAGCCACAGGCACCCCAGGCAGGGCAAGGCCAGCGTGGCCCGTGCGGCCGGGGACTTCAGCCAGCGGGCGATGGGGGCGCTCCAGCGCTGCTGCACGAAGGCGATCATGATCCCGCACACCAGCGTGTCGAAGCGCGTGTGGGTGCGAAAGTAGAGGTTGTCGTAGAGGTCCTGCGGGGTCCAGTCCGGGTGCTGGTGGTAGAGGACCAGGCGCACGACGAGCGCGCTCGCCCAGAAGGTCCCGAGCAGCATCAGTCGCGCGCGGTCGCTGCGCAGCTTGGAGAGACCGAAGAAGAGGAAGGGCACCGTCAGGTAGAACTGCTCCTCGAGCGACAGCGACCAGCCCCAGAGCATGACCAGGTCGTCGCGGTGCACCGGGGCGTAGTTGGACAGGTACAGGTACTCGAGCGGCAGGTGGTGCCGCTGGGAGGCGTTCATGCCGAAGAGCAGCGCCAGCGCGGTGAGCACCACGTAGTACGCGGGGAACGTGCGGAAGGCGCGGCGCAGCCAGAAGCGGCGCACGTTGATGAAGCCGGAGGTCTCCACCGAGCGCAGGAGGATGGAGCCGATGAGGAAGCCGCTCAGGATGAAGAAGAGGTCCATCCCGAAGAAGATGGTCATCGACGTCGTGGCCCACGAGCGCTCGATCGTGAGCTTGGTCTCGTACGTGAAGATGGTGGTGACGTGGTACTGGACCACGCTGAGGATGGCGATGACGCGCATCCCGTGGAGCTGGGGATAGCGGTCGTCGAGGAGCTCGAGACCGAACAGGCGCTTGAGGAGGGACGGCCGGGTGCGCGGCTCGCTTCGCGCGCTGCTGCTGGACACGGGCAACGAGGCGGACGTCATCGGCCTCGTCTCAGGATACGTCAGCGCTCACGTCACGGTGTCGCACACTTGGCGCCGATGCACGCGGCGAGCTGGGAGTCGCACTGCTTCTCGAGGCAGTCCACGCTGACCGGGTTGCACTTCGAGAAGTTGTCGATGAAGCAGTTGAACAGCTGGTCGAAGAGGGAGCCGGCGCTCGCGCAGCCCTCGGCCACGCAGTCGGCGGCGCAGGTCAGGCTCACGTCGGGCGGGTTGGTGTTCAGCCCGAGGCAGGGCAGCGCGCACGTGAGCATCGCCAGGCAACCGGTGGGCGTGCACTGGCCGCAGTCCTGGGGGCAGTTGACGCACGTCTCGTAGGGCGCCGTGCACTTGCCGTCGCCGCACACCGCGCAGACGCCGCAGTCCTGCTCGCAGCTGGCGCACGTCTCCGGCGGATCGCACAGGCCGTCGCCGCACCCCTTGCACTTGCCGCAGTCCGCCGGGCAGGTGAAGCAGTCCTCGTTCGACTGGCAGATCCCGTCGCCGCAGCTCGGGCAGACGCCGCAGTCGGGCGCGCAGTTCTGGCAGTTCTCGCCGGCCTTGCAGATGCCGTCGCCGCAGGTCGGGCACACGCTGCAGTCGGCGGGGCACGACTGACACGTCTCGCCTGGATCGCAGGTGCCGTTGCCGCAGGTCTTGCAGAGGCCGCAGTCGATGGGGCAGGTCGTGCAGGTCTCGGTCGCGGAGCAGGTCCCGTCGCCGCATCCGGGCGGCAGCGAGCCCTCCGGCAGGCCGCCGTCGCCGTAGTCGAGGGTCGAGCGACTGCCGCAGCCGCCCGCGACGAGCGCGACGAGGAAGCAGAGGATGACAGCAAGCGTGAAAGCCGCGGGGCTACGCACGGCGGGGAGCCTACCACCACTCGGGCCGGTGGGAGGGCTCATGCGACGGCGATCGTCTTCTCGAGCCGCTCCAGCATCGGCAGGAGATCGCGGTGGTCGGACTGGCGCGCGACGCGCATGGCCTCGTCGATGTAGCGCCGCGCGTCGCTGGGCTGGCTCCGGGCGTTCGCCACGTGGGCGAGCACGCCCAGCAGCCGGGCCCGGTGCATGCTCGCCGGCGGCGCGTTGCCGAGCGCCTCCCGCAGCACGCCCTCCGCGTCGTTCCACTGCCGGCACGCGCCGAGGGCCTCGGCCAGCTTGCGCGCGAACACCAGCATCGCCGACATGGGATCGTCCAGATCGTCGCCGTGCAGCTCGCGCCGCGCGACGTCGAGCGCATGCCGCAGCGTGCTCACCGCGCCGGTCAGGTCGCCCTGCGCCGCGCGGCGGAGGCTCAGCATGTCGAGCAGCGACAGGGCCTCCAGCGCGCCCCCGCCGTGCATCGCCTCCTTGGCGCGGATCTCCAGCGGAGCATCGATGCGGACCGGCGCGGCGCGCGTGAACAGCTCGCGCTTTCGTCCCGCCGGGATGCTGGAGAAGACCACGCGCCGGACGAGGGGGTGCGCGATGCGACACTCGCGTCGGCCGGGGGACGAGGGCCGGGTCGGGGCGCCGGGCACCGTGACCTGGATCGCGGGGGGGGCGAGCCACACCAGGCCCGCCCGGTCGAGGGCGCCCAGCGCGGCGTCGACGTCGACCCCTGCCGGCAGGAGGCGGCGGAGCACGTCGGTCGACGCGTCGTCCCCCCAGACCGCCAGCGCGTGGAGAACGTGACGGGCGTCGGCCGAGAGGCGCTCGGCGCGGCGGGCGATGAGGTCGGCGAGGCGCTCCGGCGGCGTCTCGCGGCTCTCCCGGGCCCACGCCATCAGCTGCTCCACGTGCAGCGGCACGAGGGCGCGCCCCTCCGCGACGAGGCGCGCAGGGAGCAGGTGGGCGAAGGTCGCGGGGGGGAGCGGGGCGAGGACCCACCGCTCGCCGGGGAGCGGCTCGCCGGCGGGGGCGATGCCCGGTGCGTGGGTGACCACGACGAGCGCGGCGACCACCGGGGGTTCGTGCAGGACGTCGGCGAAGGCGTTGCGGCTCGTCCCGTCGACGAAGTCGAGATCGTCCACCGCGAGGACCACCAGCGCGCCGCGGCTGCTCGCGCGCTCCATCGCCCAGCGCAGCGCACTGGCGAGCGCGCGCCGTCGCTCGTCGGCGTCAGGCGCCTGGTCGGGCGGCGGTCCGAACAGCAGCCGCAGTCCCAGCGCGGCCTCGGCGCTCGCGCCTTGCCACCCGCCGGGCTCGGAGGGCTTCGCCGGCAGGTCCGCCAGCTTCCGTACAGCGTCCCGAACGGCGGTGTCGGCGACCTTCGCCCAGGCGGGATCGGGCGCGACCTCGACGACGAGGTCGCCGCGCGACAGACAGCGCGCGAGGAACTGGCCCAGCAGGCGCGTCTTTCCCGCGCCGGCCTCGCCGATGACGTGGGCCGCGGCGGGCATGGCCTCGGCGTCGTGGCGCCGCGCCTCGAGCCACTCCAGGGCGTCGGCGCGCGCGAGGAGCGGGAGGCTGTGCGCCCCGCTGCCGACCGCCTCCGCGCCCTGCATCGTCACGGCCTGCGCCAGCGCGTCGCCAGGGCGTGACGTCGGGGGCAGGGGAGCAGGTGACAGGCGCGGGCTGGCCGCCCGCATGCTGCCGATCGACGCCCCGCACTCGCCGCAGAACTTCTGCCCCATCGGGCTCAGCGCTCCGCAGCCCCGGCACCGGGTCGCCGTCGTCGGAGCCGGCTGGGACACCCGGCCCTCGACGGACACGAGCGCATCGACCAGCGCGGCCGCGAACTCCGCCGCGCTCTGCCAGCGGTCCTCCCGGGCCTTGGCGAGCGCGCGCAGGGTCAGCTCGACGAACACGGCGGGGATGAGGCGATCGGGATTGGTGTTGCGCGGATCGGGGGGCGCCTCGTTGAGGTGCAGGAGGAGGGTCTTGGTCGCCGAGTCTCCCGCGAAGGGCACGCGTCCGGTGAGCAGCTCGAACAGCACGACGCCCACGGAGTAGAGATCCGACCGGCCATCGAGCGTATCGCCGCGGCCCTGCTCGGGGCTCATGTACTCGGGCGTCCCGCACACCAGGCCGGGCCGGGTCAGCGCTCCGACCCGCTCCCCGCCCTGGGCGGACGGCGTGTCCTCGAGGAGCTTCGCCAGGCCGAAGTCCACCACCTTCACGAAGTCGAGCCCCGAGCGCAGCGGCTCGAGCACCACGTTGTCGGGCTTCAGATCGCGGTGGACGATGCCGAGGGCGTGCGCCTCCTCGAGCGCCGCCAGCGTCTGCCGGAGCACGTCCACGATGCGCGGCAGCGGCAGCGGGCCCTCGTCGTCGGCCACGTGGCCCAGGTCGCGGCCGCGCAGGTACTCCATGACGATGTACGGCTGGCCCTGCTCGGTGCGGCCGAAGTCGAAGATCGCGACCGAGTTGGGGTGGCTGAGCCGGCTGGCGGTCCGCGCCTCGTTGAGGAATCGCGCCGCCGCGAGCTCGTCGTCGGCCAGGTGCGGGTGGACGACCTTGACCGCGACCGTCCTTCCCAGCGCGACCTGCTCCGCGCAGTACACGCGGCCCATGCCTCCCACGCCGACCATGTGAGTCACCCGATAGCCGCCAGGCAGGGTCCGCCCGATGAGCGCGTCCTCCTTCGGCAGCTGCGACGGACGGCCCAGCTCGCCCCCGCATGCGAAGCAGAAGCGGTGGCCATCCCCGCACGGAACGGAGCAATGGGGGCAAACCATCCGACTCGAACGAGGCTAGGCGTCTACCTCGTGGATGGACGGGTGCGAGCCGGCAGGGGGCCGAAATGAGACGGAGCACATGTAGTTGCCGGTCTCCTGCACAAACCCGGAGTGTGTGCGCGATTCAGCGCGCGATCTCGACGAACCCCCGCCCGATCTCCTGCCCGAGACCGTCTTTCACCACGACCCTCACCACCGAAGGGCCGTGGAAGCGTCTCGGCCCGATGCGTCCCGTCCAGACGCTGCGCGTGGCCTCGTTGGCGTGCTGCCACGCGACGGCGACCGGATCGAGGTCCACCATGGCCTCGAGGGTGATGCTCTCGCTCGCGAGGTCGACCCTCCCGGTCGGATCGAAGACGACCGCGCGTACGTCGAGGGGATCGCTCGCCTGGGCCTGGGTCGGCTGGAGGGTGACCTCCGCGCGGAGCTGCCTGCGGGCGAGGACCACGCGCGTCTCCACCCCGAGCCCTGGATCGCGCAGGTGGGCGACGCGCATCGGGGCGTCGTCGGTGAGGCGGAGCGGTCCCCCCAGCTTGCTCCAGTAGAGCGAGGGTGCAGCGGACGGAGGAGGGAGGTCGGGCCGCAGGTTCTCGTAGGAGATCTCGATCCCGTCGGCGTCGGTGAGGGGCAGCGACGTGCCGTCGGGCAGCACCACGACGCCGTCGCGCGCGACGAACGCGCCGGATGGCAGCCGGTAGTGCAGGACCCGCAGCGCCCGCGGCGCGGACCACGCCCCGACGATGCCCTCCGCGCCCACCGAGCGCACCTGCGCCCAGTAGTGCACGCCCGCGGCAGGCGCGGGGAGGCTGAAGTGGGGCTCGCCCACCGCGGCGCTCTGGACGATGTGAGACATCTCGGCGTCCGTGCCGACCTGGACGCGGTAGCTCGCCGCACCCGACGCCGGAGCCCACGCGAGCCCGAGCAGGGCGTTGGTCCCCTCCGCCACGACCGCGAACGATGGAGGGCCACCGGCCGCCGCTCCGTCCCAGCTGGGCACCGGCGGTACGGGGTGCGATTTGTCGGCGTCGCCCCCCTTGTGGAGCACGAGGGCGGTCGCCGCGGTGACGGGGAAGCTCTGCCGGTTCGAGCCGACGACGACCGCGCCGTCGTAGACCACCACCGACGTCGTGTCCCCGCGCGCCATCACGTGCATCCGTCCGCGCCAGTCGGTGAGCGTGCCCGCGCGGGTCGACACGAGGAAGGCGTGCTCTCCCTTGCCGGCGACGGGCATGGTGATGTCCATCTCCCCGTCCGTGAGCTCGACGTGGAAGCCGCGTGTCCACTTGGCCGTCTCGCTCGCGAGCTTGCCGGCTCCCTGCCAGCGTCCCGTGGTGCCCGGCTCGAACGTGAGCACGACGCCGTCGGGCAGCACGGTGGTCTGCACCTGATCGTTCGGGACGTGGAGGTCCCCCGTGGGGGGCGGTGGCGGCGGTGGCGGCGCAGGCGCGGCGCTGGCCGGCGGGGCCGCGGACGCGGCAGGCGGTGGCGCAGCGGACGTCGCCGCGGCGGTCAGGACCACGCCGAGGCAGGCCAGGTGCGGTGTCAGTCGCATGTGGTTCATCCTCTCATGTCCGGAGAAGCTCGTCCCAGGACGAGACGGGCTCGGCGCGCTGGGCCACCACGCGCCGGATCGCGTCCGGGACGGGGCGGAGCGAGTCGCGGGTGACCGGGCGCCGGCTGGCGTCGATGCCCACGGCCATGTCGAGGGCCAGCGCCAGCTCGCCGACGCTCGGACAGCGGGCGGCCGGCTCGCGCAGCAGCGCGGCGTGCACGATGCGCGCGACGGGCGCAGGCACCCAGGGCGCGGCGTCCTGCAGCGGCGGGGCCTCGCGCGACGTCAGCTCGAGCACCAGCCCCATGAAGGAGCGGACGTAGCTGAAGGCCGGCGCGCCCGAGAGCGCGTGGTAGAGCGACATGGCGAGGCTGAAGACGTCGCTGCGGACGTCGACGTGCTTGGCGCTCACCGCCTGCTCGGGGGACACGTACTGCGGGGTGCCCATGAAGCGCCCGGTCGCGGTGAGCGCGCCGCGATCGGGGCTCGCGTCGAACGTCTTGGCGAGGCCGAAGTCGGTCACCTTCACCAGGACCTCTGCCCCGACGTACTCGAGGAACAGGTTCGACGGCTTCACGTCGCGATGCACGATGCCGCGCGCGTGGACGGCCTCCAGCCCGGCGCAGGCCTGCACCGTGAGCGCGACGGCGACGGCCGGCTCGAGGCACCCCACCCGGTCGAGCACGGCGGCCAGATCCTCCCCTTCCAGCAGGGGCATCACGAGATACGGGACGTCGGTGGCGGGGTCGATCCCGTGGTCGAGGACGGGGACGACGTTGGCGTGGTGGATGGTCGCGCACACCGCCGCCTCGCGCAGGAAGCGCTCCCGGCGCTCGGCCGTGTCCCCCTTGGAGCGCGGAGCGAGGAGGGTTTTCAGGGCGTAGTGCGCGCCCGCGGCGTCGCGCGCCTGGTAGACGGAGCCCATCGCGCCGCTGCCCAGCACGCGCTCGAGCGTGTAGCGCTCGCCGACACGCGAGCCCACGGAGGGCGCGTCATTGTGTCCCTGCACCCTGTCGAAGATAGCCTGCGCAGCGACGAAGTGGCACTGCCGGTGAGCCGGGAATGCGCATGGAGACGTGGCCGCTTCAGCAGACGAGACCGATCGATGAGAAGCACGCACGCGCACGCCGCCGTCGGCGGGCTGGCCATCGCCTCCGCCGTCCTCTCGGCTTCGCTCCCCGCGCTCGCGCAGACGCACCATCCGGCCCTGCCCGCGCCGGCTCCCGCTCCCTCGCCCGACCCCGCGCCCGCCGAGGACCGCCTCTCCGTCGACAGCGCCCTCGAGCACGCGCCGCGGCGCCCCGACGAGCTGGTGACCCTGTCGCTGGAGAACGCGGACCTCTCCGATCTGGTCCGGACCATGAGCGAGATGACGGGCAAGCGGTTCGTCGTCGCGGCCACCGCCAAGTCGTTCCAGGCGACGGTGGTCGCGCCCGAGAAGGTGACGGTGGCCGAGGCCTACCAGGCGTTCCTCTCCATCCTGGCGGCCAACCACCTCACGGTCGTGCCGCGCGGACGGTTCCTGAAGATCATCGACGCGCAGGACGCGGTGCACGAGGCGCCGGTCCGGTCGACGCGCGACGGCGTCCTGCCGGAGGACCGCTACGTGACCTACGTCCACCGCGTCGCGCACGTGCCGGGCGACGAGATGGCAGCCGTGCTGGCCAAGCTCGCGTCGCACGACGGCGCGATCATCCCCTACGGCAACGTGCTCCTGCTGACCGACACGGGGGCCAGCGTGCAGCGGATGATGCGCGTGCTCGACGAGCTCGACGTGGCGCAGGCGGAGGACAAGGTCTGGCTGGAGCCCCTCCAGTTCGTGCCGTCGGGGGACGTGAAGAAGGAGCTGGACGAGCTGGTCGACCCCAGGGGCGCCGAGAAGGACAAGCCCAAGATGCCGGCATCCGCCGGCGGCGCTCGCGTGACCAAGCTGGTGGCGCTCGACCGGCCCAACGCGCTGCTCATCGTGGGCTCCCAGGCGGGCTACGAGCGGCTGCTCGAGCTGCTGCGCGCCATCGACGTCCAGGCGCCGAGCGAGGGGCAGATGCACGTCGTCATGCTGCAGCACGCCGACGCCAAGAAGATCATGGGCCCCATCAACGAGGCCGTGAGCGCGGCGGTGGCCGGCACCAGCGGGATGCCCGGCGGGGCGGGTGCGGCGAACACCGGCGCGGCGCGGGTGCTCGAGGCGCCGGTCAAGGTGAGCGCCGAGGAGACCAGCAACGCGCTCATCGTGACCGCCAGCGCGCACGACTTCGCGGCGGTGCGCGAGGTCATCCGTCGCCTCGACCAGCCGCGGCGGCAGGTCTACATCGAGGCCGTGGTCATGGACCTCAGCGTCCAGCGCACGACGGCCATGGACACGGCGTTCCACGGGTTCGCGCCGGCCGGCAGCAACGGCACCGTCGCCTACGGCGGCTCGAACCCGATGAAGTCGCTGACCCTGCCCACCGACGCGAGCTCGCTGCAGGCACTGGTCCTCGGCGTCCGGGGTCCGTCCATCCCGGTGCCCGACTTCCTCCAGGGCGCGCTCGGCACGTCCTCCATCCCCGGCCTCGGCTTCTTCCTCGACGCGTACGCCATCTCCAGCGACAGCGACATCCTCCAGACGCCGCACATCCTGGCGACGGACAACACGCCGGCGGAGATCCACGTGCAGCTCAACACGTCGCTGCAGCGCAACGCCCCCTCGTACGGCACCGCCACCAGCACCGGCACCGCCGCGGGGGCGGCCTCGGCGCTGTCCAACCTCTCGCTCCTCTCGGCCCCGGCGTCGACGAACTACGGAAAGATCGGCCCCAAGATCAAGATCACGCCGCACATCGACGAGTCGGACGACGTGCGCCTCGACGTGGAGGAGACCATCTCCGATCTGCTCAACGACGGCCCGCAGGGCACGCTGGGGACCATCGACTTCACGGAGCGCGGGGCGACGACGACCCTCACCGTGAAGGACCAGCACACGGCCGTCATCGGGGGCCTGGTGGTCGACAAGGTGCAGCACCAGGTGACCAAGATCCCGCTGCTGGGCGACATCCCCATCCTCGGCGCGCTCTTCCGCTCGAGCAGCGACATCGTCGAGAAGGACAACCTGGTGCTGGTGCTGACGCCGCACATCATCCGGAACGAGGACGACATGCGCGAGATCTTCGAGAAGCGGATGCAGGAGCGGCAGGAGTTCCTGGACCACTTCTTCGTCTTTCGCGACGGTCCCCCCCTGGGCTTCGACCCGAAGCACGGTCACGGCGCGCTCGGGGAGCTGCGCGCCACGTACCGCGAGGTGGCGGAGCGCCAGCTCCTCGAGTCCCAGGCGCCGCAGACCCTGGTCGCGCGGCACGATCCGCGCCCGCCGCTCGACCTGCCGTCCCCCGTCGGCGTCACCGCACCCCAGGCGACGGCCCCCGCAGCGGCGCCGGCCAACCTCCACGTGACCGCGGCCCCGAGGACCGTCGAGCACGTCGAGAAGTGACTTGCCGGCCACCGCCGCCGGAACCTCCGCGGCCGGCCGCTGTCCTGCTCCAGCACCATGCCTTCGCGCACGACCGTCGCCCTCGGCGTCGGGCTGGCGGCGCTCAGCTGCGCCTGCGGCTCGGCGACCACGGCCAGCTCCGCCAGCCCCATCCTCCCCCTGCGCACCCTCCGGCTCTACGAGACCGGCGTCGGCTACTTCGAGCGCTCCGGTCCGCTCACGGCGGATCGGGCCTCGCTGCCGCTCCCGGCGGGGCACCTCGACGACGCGCTCGAGAGCCTCGTCGTCCTCGGGGCGGGTGGCAGGAGCGCGGTCCAGGGCGTGGAGTTCGGGAGCAGCATGACCCGCGGCATGGCGCGCGCGCTGGCCGGGCTGCCGGTCGACGGCGACGAGCCGCTGGGGCTGCAGCAGCTGCTGGTGGGGCTGAAGGGGGCCTCGGTCGAGGTGCGCGCGCGGGGAGCGACGCGCACCGGGAGGATCGTCGACGTCGTGGTGGCCCGGGAGGACGGCGTGACCACGAAGGACGCGCCCGAGAGCGAGGGCGAGAAGCCCGGGGCCGAGAAGGGGACACCGCGCGAGCGCCCCGCTGCCCTGACGGTGGTGCTCCTGACCGACCACGGCGCCATCGAGCGCATCCCCGCCGCGGAGCTCGACTCGGTCCGGCCGCTCGACCCCAGCTACGCGCCGCGCCTCGGCTCGACGCTCGACGCACTGTCGACGCGGGGCGCGCAGAGCGAGCGCCTGCTGCAGGTGCTGGCCCACACGGCCGCGGGAGGGCCCATCACGCTGGGCTACGTCGCCGAGACGCCGGTGTGGCGCTCGACCTACCGGCTCCTGCTCGACGCGGCCGGCAAGCCCGCCGTGCTGCAGGGGTGGGCCCTGCTCCACAACGACACGGACGAGGACTGGCGCGGCGTCCGCGTCGAGCTGGCCAACGGGAGGCCCGACTCCTTCCTCTTTCCCATGGCGGCGCCCCGCTACGCGCGCCGCCCGCTGGTCACCCCCGACGAGCAGCTCGCCACCGTCCCGCAGCTCCTCGGGACGACGGTCGACGCCATCTGGGGCGACCAGGTCGGGGACGCGTACGGCGTGGGGGGCCTGGGGCTCTCCGGCATCGGCACCGGTGGGGGAGGCAGCGGGACGGGGTACGGCTACGGGCGAGGGAGCATCAGCGCGGGGCACTCCGGCGTCCAGACCAGTGACGTCCTCGACGTGGGCAACCTCGCGAGCGCCGCGCCTGCCGCCGGCGCCGAGGCCGGGGCGCTGTTCGTGTACACGCTGCCCGGGCCGGTCGATCTGCACGCCCACGCCTCCACCCTCGTGCCCTTCGCGCAGCAGCAGGTCGACGCCGCGCCCATCGCCTGGGTGGACTCGCCCGGGACCCCGGCCCGGAGCGCCGTGCGCTTCGTCAACTCGACGTCGCAGACCCTGCCGGCGGGCACCCTCGCCCTCTTCGCCGACGGAGGCTTCGCGGGGGAGTCGTCGCTGGCCCGGATCAAGCCGGGCGAGCGCCGCTTCATGACCTACGGAGCCGACCTCGACGTGGAGCTGCGCGGCCTCGACACGCGCGCCACCGAGGAGACGAAGCGGCTGCTCTGGGACCGGAGCAATCGACGGGTCGAGGAGCACTACCTGCGGACCAGCGACTTCACCTACGCCATCGAGAACCGCAGCGGTCACTCGCGGTCCGTCGTCCTCGTGATGCAGCTCGATCGCAACGCCACGCTGACGGGTCCCGACTCGGTCGACTTCGACGCCGACGGCGGCCGCCCGCTCGCCGTCTTCGCCGTGGAGGCGAAGAAGACGGTGGAGCGCAGGGCGCACGCCGTCGAGGGGCTGGCGAGGGCCACGCCCGTCGGGTCGCTGACGGCGGCCAGCCTGACCGTGATGGCGACCTCCGCGTCGCTCGAGGCGGGCGCCCGCGCGACGGTCACCGAGGCCGCGGCGCGCCTGCGCGAGGCGGAGGACGACGCGAAGGGCGTAGCGCAGGCGAGGGGGGAGACGGCCGAGGTGGAGAAGGACCTCGAGCGGCTCCGCGAGCACATGAAGGCGCTGTCGGGCGAGCGCGCGGCGGGGGGCGCCGGGACGAACCCGTTCGCCGCCCGCGTCCTCGCCGCCGAGGACAGATTGACGGCGCTGCGACGGAAGGTGGAGAGCCTGGAGGCCGACGGCAAGGCCAAGCGCGAGGCCGCCGAGGCCGCGCTGGCGAAGCTGCCCGGTCGATCGGGGTGACCCGGCGTCGAACCGTGATTTAGGCTCGTACGCGGCCGCTCATGTCCAAGCCCCCGCCGTCGTCCTCGCTGCTGTCCCTGGTGCTGTTGCCCCTCGCCGTCGCGTGCGGAGGCGCCTCCACCCCCACGCCTCCTCCTGCGGGCGCAGCGGCCAGCACGGCCGCGACTCCTCCGCCGGCCGGTGTGACGCGCATCCTCGTGGGGGGCGACTCGCGCAACGACTCGGCGCACGTTCTCCCGTGGGCCTTCCAGCAGGCGCACGCCCGCGGCGCCCAGGCCTTCGTCTTCCTGGGGGACATGGAGCTCTCGCCCGAGCTGGATCGCGTGTTCGCGCGCGAGCTCGCCTGGCTCGATCCCATCCCGTTCTATCCCGTGCTCGGCAACCACGAGATCAAGCAGATCGGCTTCTTCCCGATGGGGCAGGCGGCGGCCGAGCGGGCCTTCGCGCGGCGCTTCCTCGGGACCGCGCGCACGCCCGTGCGCAGCGCGATGCCCGACCGGGTCGTCTACTCGGTGGAGCTGCCGGGAGGCGTGCACTTCGTCGCCCTCGACAACGTGAGCCAGGCGGGGTTCGGGGCCGACCAGCTCGCCTGGCTCGACGCGGACCTGGCGCAGGCGCGGTCGCAGCCCGCGACGAAGCACGTCATCGTGGGCATGCACAAGCCGCTGGCTCACAACGGCGTCACCACCCACAGCATGGACGGCGACGGGGCGAGCGCCGTGGCCGAGTCCGACGCGGCGCTGGCGATGCTGGTGAAGAACCACGTCGAGCTCGTCGTCGCCAGCCACGTGCACGAGTTCGTGCAGCTCGAGCAGGCCGGGATCCGCACCTACATCACGGGCGGGCTCGGGGCGCCGCTCGTCGGCACGGGGTCGGAGCACGCCTTCCACCACTTCCTGCAGGTCGACGTGGCCGACGGCGGCATCACGGTGTCCGTCGTGCGCTTCGACGGGGCCCCTTCCGTCACCCGCGAGGAAGAGGTCGAGTAGCCGCCGAGGCGCGGAGACGCAGAGGGGAGAGGGAGAGATGGAGAGGCATGAGCCGTGAGCTGCGGCCTGGGACGAGGCTCTTGGCCCGGGGGCACAAGCGAGGGACGGAGAAATCAGCGAGCACGATTCTCGTTGGGGAATCGTGCTCGCTGATTTCGGACGTACTATCCGTCGCGATGCGCCAGTCGCTCGCCGCGCTCTTCGTCCTCGCTCCGCTCGCCACGCTGCTCACCCTCCCCGGCTGCAAGACCCAGGCGGACGCCGCCCCCGAGCCCGTCACGACGACGGCGACGAGCGCGACCGCGAAGCCGCCTGCGCGCAAGCTGCTGCTGACCGAGGCGCCGGCCGAGGGTGACGTGGAGGACATCGTCCGCGGCACCCTGAGCCAGGCCGCGGCCGACGGGCGGCGGCTCGTCGTCTACGTCGGCGCAAAGTGGTGCGAGCCCTGCCAGCGCTTCCACCACGCGGCCGAGCGCGGCGAGCTCGACGGGGTCTTCGGCGACCTGCAGATCCTCGTGTTCGACCTCGATCGCGACAACGAGCGCCTGGCCTCCGCGGGGTACGTCTCCAAGCTGATTCCCCTGTTCGCGTTGCCCGGTCCCGACGGTCGCGCGTCCGGCAAGCAGGTCGAGGGGGGCATCAAGGGCGAGGGGGCGGTGGGCAACATCGCGCCGCGACTGAAGCAGATGCTGCTGGACTGAGGGCGACGGCGGGCGAGCGCTCGCGCCTACGGTTGCTGCGCGACCGTGAGCGACACCTGCGTCGCGCCTGCGGCGGGCTGCACGAGGAGGCGGCCGGGGACCGACGTCGCGTCGTAGCACCCGCTGGAGAGGCTCACGTCGATGCCCTGCGGATAGGCGCGGGCGGGTAGCTGCACCTCGGTGATGGTGGTCGAGGCCGAGCTCGAGGGGACGTACGAGAGCGTGAAGGTGCCCGCGTCGGGGTCCCAGGCCTGCGCGATGGAGGTCCCCGCCACCGCGCGGGCGAAGGGACGGAGGATGGCCTGCGCCACCGGGTACTCGGTCCCGTCGGCGGCGACGAGGGTGTCCGTCTCCGAGTTCCACTCCTCGGTCGAGACGCTGTACTCCCACTCGGTCCCGCCGCTCAGGCCCAGCGTGTCCAGCGCCGCGAAGTGGGCCGCCATGTAGGCCGGCGCGCCGTCGACGTCGTGGCTGACGCCGAACTCGCCGAGAAAGACCGGGACGTTCCAGGCCGCGCCGACCTGCGACCACAGCGTGATGCCCGGCAGCACGATGTCGGGGTTGGCGTTGCTGATGGGGTAGTAGTGCGGCGAGAACACGATCCCGTCCCCCGCCGGGCGCGTCATCGCCGTCGTCGCCCCGACCCCGTCGACCCCGGTCGGATCCACGAAGACCAGCGACTGCGGCGCCAGGGCCCGGAAGTGCGGCACCAGCGTCGAGAAGAAGTCGGTGAGCGTGGTGGCCTCGAAGGTGTTCTCGCTCGCGGAGCCCGCCGAGGGCTCGTTGATCAGCTCGAAGCCGAGGACGCCGGGCTCGTTCTGGAAGCGCCCGACCATCACGTCCCACGCGGCGACGTACTCGGCCTGGACGGTCGAGCCCGGCGCCCAGAACACGTCGAAGGCGTGCTCCACGCCCGTGTCCTGGAAGTACTCGAACGACCAGTCCGGGCAGTCGTGCGCCGACGGGGGCGCGTCGGGGACGGTCCACGGCGGGAAGCCGTCGCCGCAGAAGCACTCCGAGTAGACGTCCTGGTGGAAGTCGACCACCGTCCAGATGCCCTGCGCCCACGCGGCGTCGAGGAGCTGCTGGTAGCGCGAGAGCCAGTCCTGGTCGTCTTGCCCCTGCGTGGGCTCGAGCGCGGCCCACGTGAAGGGCACGCGCATCGCGTCGATGCCCCAGGAGGCGGCGCGCGCCATGTACGCGGCGAGCGCCTGCGGATACTGCCCCTCGGCGTAGTCGAAGGGCACGTAGGGGGCGAACTTGCTGCGCCCCCCCGCGTTCACGCCGCGGAGGAAGACCACCCGCCCCAGCCCGTCCACCAGCTGCGTCCCCGACGCCTGCAGCCGCCAGTCGGCAGGGGAGGGCGGGGTGAGGGTGCACGGCTGCGCGATCTCGGTCCCCGAGGACGAGTAGCAACCGGCGAAGATCGCGGCAGCGCCGGCGAGGAGCCAGGGTCGCATGACGCCTCGAGGATAGCGTGCGCCGACAGCCCGCGCGCGGTACGTTTGGCCGCGATGGCGAACGAGGCATTGCTCACCGCGGTGAAGTCCATCGTCGCGGCCGCGCGCGGCGGGAAGCTCGACGAGGCCTACGCCGGCTACCGCGACCTCTTCGCGTCGCCCGCCTTCGCCACGTACGAGCCCCACGACCAGCGGCAGGCCCTGCGCCTGATGGTGCACGCCAAGGGCCTGCCTCGCGTCCTCACCCCGCCCATGGTCGAGGCCCACCGCGCCGCGGCCGTCGTCCTCACGGACCTGGTGTCCAAGCACGAGGACCCCGCCGACTACGAGATGCTCGGCATGTGCCACGTCGCGGTCGGCAACGAGGAGGGCGCGAGCGCCGTCTTCCGCGCCGGGCTGGCGCTGGAGCGGGCGAGAAACGCGCAGAGCGATCTGTGCGGCGCCTTCATGAAGCGCATATCGATGCTCTGAGTGACGTTCTCGCGGCAGGGGAGAAGGAGAGCCGTGAGCTGCGGCCTGCGACGAGCTGACGATGCGTCTCCTCTCGCGACGGCCGTCGAAATGCGATTCACGGCGCCCCAGTTGGCTCCGGAAGGTGACTTCCTGGAATCGCCGGCCGCCCTCTCGAGAGACGAAAGCGTCGTTCTCGAAACCAAGAGCGTCACCGCGGCCGCGGACGTCGCCTTGGGAATTGCGGAGGCGTCTCCGGGTTTCGTGAGTGACGCTCCGCGAAGCCGAGAAGCGGCGGCTCGAAGACGAACCGTCGCTCTTCGAAGGCCGAACGTCCCCCGGACGATGGCGAAGGCGTCGTTCTCGATTCCCGGAGCGTCACTTTCCGCGCGAGAGGCGCGTTCTCGAAACCAGAAGGCGCTTTCTCGAGCCCGGGGCGCCCTTCCCGGAAACCAGGTGACGCTCTCGCGATTCATCGGTCGAGGCCGTCGAAACCCGCGTCGAGCTTCACGTCGCCAGAGAGCGACGGGCCATTCGAGGAGCGACTTTTTCGTCGAAAAAGAGCGGCCGAGTCTTCGAGAAGCGCCGTTCGCAATTCCCATCGAGAAGGTCTCGGCGAGAGAGCGCGCCCACGAACCGCAAGAGGGAGGTCCACGCGCCTGCTGCCGCGCCGCGGACTCCGGAGCGCGATCTTTGCTTTCTGCGGCGTCCGGAGCATGCCGCGTCAGCCGAGCGTCAGTCGGCGACGGCCCGACCCGAGCGGAGGAACGCCGTGGCCGCGCCGAGCGCCACCAGACCGCCGAGGAGAACGCCCAGCGTCTCGCGGTGGCTGGGCCCCCCGCCAGGCCCGGTGAGCGAGGCGAAGAGGACGAACATGGTGTTGTTCACGGCGTGCGCGGCGATCGTCGGTCGGATCCCGCCCAGCCGCTCGGCCACCCAGCCGAAGAAGATGCCCGCGAGGAAGGCCTGTGTGCCCTGGACCGGGTCCACGTGGAACACGCCGAAGGCCAGGGCGCTCACCAGGATGGCGGGCCAGCGCCTCCAGCGCGTCCGGAGGCGGGTCTGCATGAGGCCGCGGAAGAACCCCTCCTCGGCGAACGCGGGCGCGAGCCCCAGGGTGAGCACCGCCCCCAGGATGCGCACGGGGTTCGAGCTGCGCAGCGCGAGGGCGATCGACTCGGTCACGCCGCCCGCGCCGAGGCCCGCCAGCTCCGCGCTGCTGCCGGCGGCGAGGCTGAGGCCCGCGACGCCCACGATGGCCGCCACGATCCCCGCCGGCCGGGCGTTGCTGGGGCCGAAGCGAAGCCGCGCGGCCACGTCCGCGCCGAGCAGCCTCGCCGTCACGAGCGTCACCAGCGCGAGCGTGAGCGCGCTGATGAGCGCCGCGCCGAGCAGCCCGGGAGCGGAGAGGGCGAACCTGGCGGCCTCCTCGGCCAGGCGCGCGGGCTCCCAGCCGGCGCGCGCCACCGTGGGGACCAGGATGTAGACGGTGCTGGCCACGAGGACGAGCAGGAACGCGCCGAGGTACGCGACGAAGACCGGCCAGAGGGCAGGTCGCGGGAGGGGCGGGCCAGCGTGCACGCGGGTCGATGCTTATAGCGTGCAGGACGCAGCCCGCGCGCCGCTTTGCGGACGAGGGTGGGGGTCGCGGCGTTCCATCGCGAGGCTCCCCGGTCTTGCCCAGAGGGGGAGAGGGAGAGATGGATAGGCATGAGCCGTGCTCCGTCGTCGGAGCGCCGAAGGCACGACGAGGGGCGGAGAAATCCGCGAGCACGATTCTCGTTCGAGAATCGGGGTCGCTGATCTAGCCTGAAGGGTGGGGGCGGTCTCGGCCCATGCACCTTCGCGCCTCTCGCGTCCTCGGAGCCACGCTGGTCTGGTCGAGCGTCGGCGCGACCGTCGCCATGGCGGCGCTCCCCGCGATGGCGCAGGACGCGGCGAGCGCCACCCCCGACGACCGCAAGCAGGCCGCGAAGGACTTCGCCGAGGGGGACCGGGCCTTCAAGGACGGCGACTTCCGCCAGGCGGCGGAGTCCTACGAGCGCGCGTACCACCGCGTGCCGCACCACTCGGCGCTGTGGAACGCGGCGCGCGCCTGGCACCGGGCGGGCGAGCTGTCGCGCGCAGCCAACCTCTACACCCGGTACCTGCGCGAGGCCCCCGCGAGCGCCCGCGACCGCAACAGCGCCCAGCGCGCCCTGAACGAGCTGTCGAGCCGGCTCGCGCGGCTGGAGATCCACGCGACGGACGTGGGGAGCGTGCAGGTGGACGGGCAACCCGCCGACGCGGGCGGCGTCTTCGTGACGCCGGGGGCCCACGTGGTGGAGGGGCGCACGAGCGACGGGCAGCTGGTGCGCCAGCCGCAGACGGTGCAGGCAGGAGACGTGGTCAGCGTGGCCCTGGTGCCTCCCGCCGCAGCGCCGCCGGCACCGCCTCCCGCGCCGCCGCCCGTCGAGGAGCGCCCTCACCACGGGTGGTCGCCCGTGGTGGTGTACTTCGAGGGGGCGGTCACGCTGGCGCTCGCCGGCATCACCGTCTGGTCGGGGTTCGATACACTGCAGCAGAAGGACACCTTCGACCGGTCCCCGAACCAGAACAACCTCGACGTGGGCAAGGACAAGCAGACGCGCACCAACCTCCTCATCGCCGCGACGGCCGGGATGGGAGCGGTGACGGCCCTCACCGCCATCGTCCTCGTGGACTGGCACGCCCGGCCCTCGCGCGAGAAGGACGGCGCCTCGGGCGTGCAGCTGGCGGCCGCTCCGGGTGCGCTGCTGCTGCGGGGGGCCTTTTGACGCTGCCGGCGCCGCGCATGCAGCTGGGGAACTACGAGCCGCTCCTGCAGCTCGCCACGGGAGGGATGGCCACCGTCTTCGTGGCGCGGCAGATCGGCGCGGCGGGGTTCGAGCGCCTGGTCGTGCTCAAGCGAGTGCACCCGCACCTGCTCGCGGACCGCGACTTCTACGACATGTTCCGCGACGAGGCGCGCGTCGCGGCGATGCTCCACCACTCCAACGTCGTCCCGGTCATCGACGTCGTGGAGTCCGAGGGAGAGCTCTTCCTGGTGATGGAGTACGTCGACTCCGTCGCCTTTTCGACGCTGATGAAGGCCGCGGCCGACCTCGGCCAGCGCCTGCCCCCGGCGGCCGTCGTGCGCGTCGTCGTCGATACGCTCTCCGGCCTGCACGCCGCCCACGACGCGCTCGACATGCGCGGCAATCGCCTGGAGCTCGTGCACCGCGACGTGTCTCCCCAGAACGTCATCGTCGGCGTCGACGGCTCGAGCCGCCTCATCGACTTCGGCGTCGCCAAGGCGCGGCACCGCCTGACCGAGACCAAGAGCGGGAGCCTCAAGGGCAAGTACGGGTACATGTCCCCGGAGCAGGTCAAGGCGCAGTCCGTCGATCGCCGCGCGGACCTGTTCAGCGCGGGCGTCGTGCTCTGGGAGGCGCTGACCGGCGCCCGGCTCTTCCGCGGCGAGACCGAGTTCGACACCATCCGGCGCATCTCCGAGGCCCCCATCCCCCCGCCGTCGTCGCTGGCTCCGAGCGTCCCGGCCGGCCTCGACGCGGTGGCGCTGAAGGCGCTCGCGCGGGACCGGGAGCAGCGCTTCCAGACCGCCGCCGAGTTCCTGGAGGCGCTGGAGAGCGCGTACTTTCCTGCGCCGGCGCGCGACGTCGCGGCGATGGTCAAGGCCTACTGCGGCGAGCGGATCGACCGGCGGCGCGCCACCCTCGAAGGGATGCTGGCCGGGCGCATCGAGCCGCTGAGCGTCTCGCGCATGCCGGTGGGCAACTCCGACGGCGAGCTGGCCACCAGCCCCTCCACGCCCTCGTCGATCAAGCGGCTGACCGAGGGGCACGACCACGGCACCGAGAGCCAGATCGCCGCCACCCACGACGCGCCCGTCCCGCGTCGCTCTCGGTGGACGCTGGCCGTGGTCGGAGGCGGAGCGGTGGCGGTCGTGGCGGTCGCGCTGGCGCTCTCGGTGGGGCGCACGCACGGCCCTCCGGTCGCAGCCTCGTCCAGCCCCCCGGCACCGCCGGTGAGCGTGCGCGCCGACGAGGTCGTGCTCCGGCTCACGGCCGATGTCCCGGTCGAGGGCGTGTCCGCGCCGGGGATCCACGACGCGAAGGTCGACGGCACCAGCGTCCGCCTGGTGGTCGCGCGGTGGGGAGGTGAGCTGGCGATCGACGCGGCCCTGCAGGGGGGCTCGCACGCCCACGCGGTCGCGCGCTCCGGCGGGCCCCAGGAGCTGCACCTCGAGACCGATGCGCCCGCGTCGTCGCAGGCCGCATCGAGCGCCCCGCCCCCCGTCCTTTCGGCGCCTTCCGCGCGCCCCGCCGTCAGGCCCACCCGCGGAGCCGCGACCGGACGGCCGCCCGCCGAGCTCCAGGCCAACCCGTACGGACAGTGACCGCGTGCTAGGATTTTCCGGCGATGCGACGACGTGCGACGGTCCTGGCCCTCGCCCTCGCCGCGTCGGGAGCGGGGCTCGCCGTCGCGGGTTCGTGCACCACGTTCAACGGCGTCGTCGTCCCCGCCGCCGACGGCTCGAGCAGCGACACGAGCCCCGAGGCGACGCCGGTGGAGGCGGCTCCGGAGGCCTCGACCGCGCCGGGGTACGTCTCGCTGGCCGAGGCGGCTCGCGTCTGCTCGCTCGTCTTCGAGTGCCCCCTGCTGGCGTCGTCGGTGCTCGCGTCCCTCGCCGTCCCCGTCGACCCCACGAACTACTCGCTCTGCGTGCACTGGCTCGCGGCCCCCGTGCCGCCGGACCGCGTGGGCTTCGCCGTGCAGGCGCAGGCCTTCGCCTGCATGGCGCAGGGCGGGACGTGCGCGGGAGCGGGCTCGTGTCTCTCCCTGGAGAACGTGGCCAGCACCGATCCGCGGTGCAGCGACGCGGGCGCGGACGCGGGGGAGCACTGCGCCGAGGACGGCGGCGCGGTGTATCGCTGCGCCCAGGGCTACCTCCTGCACTGCGGCTCGGCGTACTACGGACCCGGCAGCCAGTGCCTGGTCGGGCAGGACGGCACGCACTGGTGCGCGATCGGCCAGAACTGCTCGGTCCAGCCCTCGTGCATCGGGACGCTCCTCGAGTACTGCGGTCAGTCGAACAACCTGACCGAGAGCGTGAACTGCTCGTACGACGGCTACACCTGTGACGTGGCCACGAACGAGGACTCCGGGACGCCGGGGTGCAACACCGGGCACGTGGTCAAGGCGTGCAGCAGCGCCGGGACCTCGTGCTCCGGCGACGTCGTCGAGGTGTGCGACGGCTACGACGACAGCGAGTTCGACTGCGCGGCCGTGGGGGGCACCTGCTCGGCGAAGGCCGGGCCCGCCCTGTGCGTCCACGCCGACGACGCCTGCTCGCCCTTCGACTCGGACGTGAACGTCTGCAGCGGCAGCACCCTCGCGCTCTGCGTGGGAGGGAAGAAGGAGGCCCTGGACTGCGCCTCCCTGGGCATGACCTGCATCCCGGGCGCAGGCGCCGAGTCGGGGCACTGCGGTTAGTTCGCCTCAGCCGCCGAGCGCCGTGTGCATCCACTTGCCCAGGGCGTCCACCACGGGCTCCGGGATCTCGTGGCCACCCCGGAAGGGGACCCAGGTGACGTCCGCGCCGCCCTCCCGCAGCACGTCGCGCAGCTTCTCGGCCTGGGCGTAGGGGAGCATGGCGTCGGCCACCCCGTGGCTCTGGAACACACGCAGGCCGTGGCGGCGCGCGACCAGGGGCGCCCACTCGTCGCGCGCCACCAGCGTCCCGGACAGCAACACGACGCCTGCCAGGCGCCGCGAGGTCCGCAGCGCGACGTCGCAGGCGAGCATGGCTCCCTGCGAGAAGCCGCCGAGCACGACCGCGGACGGCTTCAGCGTGGCGTCGAGCGCGTCGAGCATGGCGACCACCTGGACGTGGGCTTCGCTCATCCCGGGCGGCGCGGCTCGCCCCAGCGCGTCGCCACCGCGCGCTCGCTCGGCCAGGAGCCGCTCGAGGTCGATCATCCACCAGGCGCGACCGCCCTGCGCCATGCCACCCAGCGCGATGGGGGCCGCCGGGAAGGCCCAGCGGGTCCCCGCCGGGGCGTCGATGACGCGCCAGAGGGAGGCGAGATCGTCCCCCGGGGCGCCGAACCCGTGCAGCAGCACCACCAGAGGGCCGTCACCACCCCCCTCGCGATCGGTGCCGCCCGCCAGCAGAACGCCAAGCCCCCCGAGCTCGAGCCGCTTCATCCGGCCGGAAATAGCACATCACCCGCATGACCTGCGGGGAGAGGTCAGTCGCCGGGAGAGCCGCTGCGCGGGTGGGGCTGCGCGTATCCGCGGAGGTGCATGCCGCCCGGGCCCGACTCGAACCACGGCGACGAGAGCCCGCACTGCGTGCAGACGAAGCGGTACACGCCCACGGCGGCGTCGACCGCCAGCGCCATGGCCACGCCGTCCGCGGGACAGGCAACGCTGGCGCCGCTGCGGAAGCGATCCCAGATCTCCTTCACCTCCTCCACGGTGCCCAGGGGGACGTGAGGCACCGCGGGCGGCTTGGCGTCGGCCATGGGGCCCTCTCTATTACCGTTCTTGGGGGGGCGCGCCTAGGTCCCCGAGCTACCGCGCTCGAGGACGACGTACACGCCGAACCGCGCCCGCTCGACATAGCCGAGGCGCTGGAAGAAGGCCGGCGACTCGGCGTCGCCCAGCCCGCGATCGAGGGCGACCGCGTAGTGGGGAGGCCGCGCGCGCAGGGCGGCGAGATCCTCGTCCCGCCACTCCGCCAGGCGGTACGCGCGCCAGGACTCGGTGAGGAAGCTGCTCCAGCAGAAGCGCCCCGTGTAGTGGAGCCCGCTGATCTCGTAGATCTCCGGCTCGAACCCGCGCACGACGACGGTGTCGTCGGGAGGAGCGTGGGCGCGCAGCCAGAGGCCCGCGAGCTCGGCGTCGTGGTACGCGTAGAACTCGGGGACGTCGTAGCGCCGGGTGAACTCCTCGCGGCCGATGGCGCCGGACTTCCACCGCAGGGCGACGCTCACGTCGCCGTACCAGCGGGCGGAGGGATCCGCCGAGAGCAGGAACAGCACGCCCACGAAGGCGGCGAAGGACGCCGGGGCGACCCACCGCTCGCGCCGCGCCGAGAGCAGCAGCTCCCACTCGCGGTAGAGGACGGCGAACGCGACGGCGACGGCCGCGATGATGGTGGCGCGGTGGTAGAGGTAGAACTTCCGCTGCATCGCGACGGACGCCCAGGCAGCGAGCGCCAGGAGCGCGGCGAGCAGGTATCGACGCGCGCCGGCGCCGTCGCGCGCCGCGAAGCCGCGCGCCACGGAGAGCGTGGCCACGGCGAGCAGGACGCCGGAGACGGGCTCGTAGTCGCGGAAGAACTTGTTGGTCTCGAAGACCAGATCGCCGAAGTCGTGCACGCCGGGGCCGCTACGGACCTGCACGCTGTTGACGCCGATGAGCAGGTCGCCCATCTGCGAGAGGGCGTGCGTGGAGGCGAAGTAGCCGAGCACGCCCGCCGAGACCACGATGCCCGCGAGGGCGAAGGCCCCGAGCCGGAGGAGGGCGGCGCGAACGCGGCCGTCGGGCTGGCGCAGCGCCTGCGCCACGATGGCACCGACGGTGATGGCCACGAACGGCAAGCAGGGGGGCTTGGTCCAGAACGCCGCCGCGGAGAGCGCGCCCGCGACGGCGCACCCGACCCACTCGCGCCGCGCGTGGAGGACCGCGGCGAGGCCGCCCGTCGCGAAGAGCGTGTACCAGATCTCGCACTGGGCGCCGTCCCAGTAGGTCAGGTAGCCGAAGTCGGCGACGCCGGCGCCCAGCCAGGCCGCGCCGAGCACGCCGGGGGGGATGGCGCTGCCGCGCGGAGTCGCCAGCCGCGCCGCCACCCAGGCCATCGCCGGGACCGCCACCACGAGCTCGAGCAGCCGGATGCCCCACGCGTTCTGCCCGAAGAGGGCGATCGCCAGCATGTAGATCCAGTAGATGAACGGCGGCTTGTGATCGAGGATGTCCCGGTAGAGGACCTGACCGCGCAGCATCCACTCGCGGGCGCCGTAGAAGAAGAGGCCGTGGTCGCGCGCGAAGGGGTAGCTGAGCGTGACCGCCCCGAATGCGGTCGTGATCGCACCCAGGATCGCGTCCACCACGTGGGCACGAACGAAGGTGGCCGCTCGCCCGACTCGCATTCGCCCCTCACTACGCCATCCGGGACCGCGCGCACGATCTTTCTTCGCGGCGCCGTGACTCGTGAGGTCCCTTTGCGGGAGCGATGGTTTGAGGCTAGTTTCGCGGCGCTTGGCATGCCGCGCACCCTGGTCGTGACCCCTACGTACAACGAGATCGACAACCTCGCGCGCTTCGTCGACGCGGTGCGGGGGGCCATGCCCGACGCCGACCTGCTGGTGGTGGACGACGCCTCGCCCGACGGGACGGGCGCCCTGGCCGACGCGCTCGCCGCGAAGGACAGCCACGTGCGGGTGATGCACCGCCCCGGCAAGCAGGGGCTCGGCACCGCGTACGTCCAGGCCTTCGAGCGCGGGCTGTCCGAGGGGTACGACCGCTTCTTCGAGATGGACGCGGACCTCTCGCACGACGCGCGCTATCTGCCCGACTTCCAGCGCGCGCTCGACGACGGCTACGACGTGGTCATCGGCTCGCGCAACATCCCGGGCGGCGGGGTGGAGGGGTGGGGGCCGGGGCGGCACTTCATCTCCAAGGGCGGCAGCCTCTACTCGCGCACCATCCTGGGGCTGCCCATCCGCGACCTCACCAGCGGCTACAAGGCGTTCTCGCGCCGGGCCCTCGAGGCGGTCGCCCTCGACCGGGTGAGCTCGAACGGCTACTCGTTCCAGATCGAGCTGACCTATCGCGCCGTGCTCCAGGGCATGCGCGTCAAGGAGGTCCCCATCGTGTTCGTCGACCGGACGGCGGGCCGCTCCAAGATGAGCCGGAAGATCTTCCTCGAGGCCATCGGGATGGTGTGGAAGCTGCGCTTCGACGCGGCGCGGGGCCGCCTGCGATGAGGCTGCGCGTGCTGGGGCTCGGGTCGGCGTGCCTGGTGAGCCTTGCCGTCGCCGCCGCCTTCGCGGCGCCCGCCTTCACCACCGCCTGCACCACGCACCAGTGCGACTCGGACTTCGTCAACATCGATCAGGCCACCGACGCGTCGGTCGGCGAGCTCGAGATGCTGGACGACGCGGGCCTGGCTCTGTGGGAGTCGAGCCCGGTCGACGGGACGTGGATCGACTACCCGGGCCAGCGCACGTACTTCTTCTCGCTGCCGCCGTTCTTCACGCCGCTCCAGCCTCCAGTCGCTCTGGTGTCGACCAATCCGGCCCCCAACGAGCCTGGAGACGGCGGCGGGAACTACACCCTCGCGGCAGGCCAGCTCGCGGTGTTCGGGCCCTTCGTCAACGGCGGCTTCCTGGTCAGCAACCAGAGCTGCGCCGAATACTACCTCTACATCTCGGTGCTCGGGACCTATGCGCCGCCTGCGCCCGCCCCGCCACCTCCCGACGACGCGGGCGCGGGCGACTGAGCGACGCGGTCAGCGAGGCACCTCGGCGCCGCGCTCGAGCACGGTGTAGGGGCCGATGCGGGTCCGCTCGACGTAGCCCCGCGGGAGGAAGTAGTCCGCCGACTCCGGGCCGGTGCGGGTGTCGGTCACGGTCACCACCCAGCGGGCTCTCCTCGCGTCGACGATCGCCGTGTCCTCGGCCAGCCACGCCTCGCGGTGGTAGGCGCGCGAGGGGCGCGTGAGGAAGGTCGTCCAGAAGAAGCGCCCGGGCGCGTGCAGGCCGGACACCACGTAGATCTCCGCCGCGACCCCCCGCACGAGAAGCTCGTCGTCCCGCGCGGCGTGCTCGCGGATCCACCGCCCGGTCGCCTCGAGATCCGCGTAGCAGCGCGCCCCGTCCCAGGTCTTGAACATGCGCGCGAACCGCTCCCGGTCCCAGTCTCCCGAGAGCCAGCGCACCGTCCCCACCGTGGTGTGGAGCCAGGTGCTCGCCTGGGGACCGGTGAGCGCGAAGGCACCGAGGACGACGGCCGAGCCGAGCGCCGGCGTCCAGGCTCTCCACGAGCCGCGCCGCGTGCCTGCGGCGTCGACGAGCACGTTCGCCGTCATCAGCAGGCCGCCCGCGAGCTCGGTGGTCCAGTGGTAGTAGTAGAACTTCAGCTGCAGGACGATGACGGCGTAGCCCGTCGCCAGCATGGCGAGCGCGATCGCCCACCGGCCGAGGCGCCTGCGCGACCGGCGGACGAGGGCCACGGCGACGGCGACGCCGCTCGCGACGAAGAGGCAGCCCGCGACCGGGGAGTACCCCCGCCACACGATGGCCGCGTTCTCGGCGACCTCGGACACGGAGGAGAGGCGCTGCTCGTTCTCCAGGTAGGCGGCGTTGGCATAACCGACGATCTCCACGAGGTCGTGCAGCGCCCCGTGCGCGGCGAAGTAGACGAGCACGAGCCCCGGCGCGAGGACGGCGCCCGCTGCGAAGGACGCGGCGGTCCCGGCGAGGCGCGCGTGCCCGGCGCGCACGAGCAGCACCGCGCCGGCCACCAGCGCGAAGAGCATGAACGGCGGCTTCATCACCAGGTCCATGCCTGCCAGGACGCCCACGACGAGCCCGGCCCGGACCAGGTTGCGGGTCCGCCGCGCCGCGAGGACCATCAACGCAGCGCAGGTCGTGCCCAGGAGCTCGCACTGCGCCGTGTTCCAGTAGTCGTAGAAGCCGTAGTAGAAGACGCTCGCGGCGAGGATGGTCGCCCCGCGCACTCCCGCCGGTCTCGGCGCGGGTCGCGCACCGTCGTCGCGCGCGAGCTCCGCGCATGCCCAGCCGAGCACGACGACGCCGGCGAGCTCCACCAGCCGGATGCCCCACATGCCCTCGCCGAACAGGGCGATGGTGAGCGCATGCACCGCGTGAATGCCCGGCGTCTTGTGGTCGAACGTGTCCCTGTAGGGAATGGCTCCGCGCAGCAGCCACTCGCGCCCCACGTAGTAATGGACGCTCGTGTCCCAGCCGAAAGGCCAGGCCAGCGACGCAGCTCCGAACAGCACCCCGACGGCCGCCAGCAGCGCATCCAGCTTGCGTGTCATGTGCCGTGCTTGCGGAGATCCGAGACTCCTCCTCTAACACGCGGTAGTGGTTCTGCCATCAATGGAATCCCGGGCGCATGATGCGTGGCGCTCTCGCGCAGACCGCGCGCTCCACCATCTCGCGCGCGTGTGGAGGGACGAGCGCCTCTTCTTCGCCGCCCTCACGCTCTTCAATCTCTTCCTCGCGCGGCGCACCTTCGGCGAGGGGATCTGGGCGGACAACGACTCGGTCTGCCACTACGCGTACGTGCGGCATCTCCTCGAGGAGGTCCTGCCGGCGACCGGCACCTTCTTCGGCTGGACACCCAAGTACGATCTGGGCACTCCGTTCCTCCTCTACAACACGCCGCCGGGGCTCTACGTCGCGACCGCCGCGCTCACGCTCACGGGGCTCGGCGCCCTCGCCGCGCTCAAGACCATCATGGTGGTGGCCTTCCTCTCGGTTCCCATCGTCGGCGCACGGCTCGCCCGGACGTTCGAGGACGAGCCGCGAGACTTGCCCAGGTTCGTCGCGCTCGCGCTGAGCCTGTTCTCGTCGGAGCTCTTCGGGCTCGAGTTCTTCTTCAAGAACGGGATGCTGAACCCGGCGTTCGCGCTGCCGTTCCTTCTGGCGACGCTCCTGCTGTACCGGCGCGCCCAGCGCGCCGAGGGCCCGGCTGCCCTCGTACCGATGGCGCTCGCAGGTCTGTCCCTGGCGGCGACCGCGTTCATCCACCTGCTGTCTGCGTACATGCTGGGCATCGCGCTCGCAGCCTTCACGCTGGCCGAAGGCCCCCGCCGCCTGGGGCGCAGCATCTTGCAGGCCGCCGTCGTCGTCGGCCTCGGGGGCTCGCTGGTCGCGTTCTGGCTCTTGCCCAGCCTGCGCTTCTCCTCGTCGGAGGACGCGGCGTTCACGTGGATCCGTCGTCAGAGCGACACCCTCCAGGCGCTCGCCGGCGGCTCCCTCCTCTCGTCGTACCCCGTCGGCTTCTTCCCGCGCTTCGTCCAGTCCAGCAACGCGGGCTGCGTGGCGGTCGTCTGCTCGGCGTTCGGCCTGTGGCGGGCGGTCGTGCTGCGCCGCTGGGCCGTGCTCGCCTGCTACCTGACGCTGCTCGTCGCGCTGCTCGTCACGCTGGGACCCGTCCCCTCGTTCGGGATGTGGATCCTGCCGATGTACGAGCGCCTCCTCTGGTACCGGTTCTGCACCCTGCTCGAACTGTCGCTCCTGCTGACTGCGGGCTGGGGCGCGTGGCAGCTCTGGGAGCTTCGCGGGCGCCTGGGCACGGTGGTCAGCTGGGGCCTGGTGGTGGGTGCTCTGTGGGCGGCGCAGGTGATGACCAAGCGCGCCGTGCACGTCGAGACCACTGGGAGCTACGCCGGGTTCGTCGACGACGTCGACCGGATCAGCGGCTGGCTCACCGACCACGGCAAGCAGGGGGGGCGCGTCTTCAGCGAGTTCCTCGGGCAGGGCGCGCTCGACGCTGCCAGCGTGAACTACCCACGCCACATGATCCCCATCCAGTCCGGGTTCGCCGAGGCGGGCGGCTGGGTGTACGAGAACAACCCGGCCGCGCAGGCGCTGCTCAAGAAGGGGCTGCTCTGGCACGACGCGTTCCCCATCATCGCCCTGGCCGAGCGCTACGACGTAGAGTACGTCGTCGCGGGCTCTCCCGCCCTGGTGCACGCGATGGGGGAGGACCCGCGCTGGCGACTCGCGCTGGGCACCGCCCACCTGTCGCTCTTCGAGGCCGTCGGCCGTGAGCCCTCTCTGGTCGACGCGCAGGGATGGGACGCCCGCGTGCGCAGCGCCCGGTACCTGCGGGGCGGCGGCTACGAGTACGTGCTCGACGCGGCGCCGTCCGGCCCGGCACACGCCCCCGAGCTGACCGTGAAGACGAGCTGGTCCCCTGCCTGGCGCGCCCACGCCGACGGTGGCGAGGTCTCGATCCGCGAGAGCCCGGAGGGGCTGCTGCGGCTGGCGATGCCCGACGGGGCCACGACGGTCACGCTCACCTGGGACATCGGCGAGCTTCGCGCGAGAGGAGACCGCATCTCGCTCGGAGCGGTCCTGGCGATGACAGCTCTTCTCGTCGCGGGCACGAGGCGCAAGCTCCTCCGGGTTCACGAGCGGGCGCTGCAGCTCGCGGGGTGCGGCGGGGCCGTGGTCGCGCTGGTCGTCCTCGCCGTCCGCCGTCACCCGATCGACCCGGAGATCGTCGGCTTCGGGATCCGGGGCGGGATGGACGTGACGTACGACCAGAAGCAGCTGCGGGTGGGCGCGTTCGACGACGCCGAGCAGGCCCGCGTCGCGCACGTGAACCCCGCGGCGTGGGGGCCGCGCACGCTGGTCGGAGGGGAGCCGGCCCGCCTGCTCACCGACGTCGACGCACCGGCAATCGTCGTCGCGCTCTCGCCGGTTGGACCCAATCGCCTCCTCCTGCGTGCGAAGCCGTCCACGGCGGACGTCGTGCTCGAGCTGCGCGACCGGGAGCGCGGCGAGGAGCGGTGCCGCGTGACGGTGCCTGCGGGGCAAGCCGTCGAGCTGCCGGCGGCGTGCGTGCAGGGGGGTGTCGTGCAGGGTCCGGGCGTGCTCCGCGACGTGGTGCTGCACGCCAGCGCCCCCATCGCGGTGAGCGCCCTCACGCTGCTGCACGACGTCGTGCTCGTCGAGGGCGAGCAGATGCACAACGTGGTCGACGACGGCGGCTACGAGGCGTTCTACACGTACGGCCCCCCGGAGGAGCCCGCCTCGAATGGCGTCGAGATGAAGCCCCTCGGGACGCTCGATGGCCCGGTCGCGCTCGACCGTCGCGTCGACCTTCCCCACGCGACCTACGACGTCTGGCTGCTGACGCACACGGTGTCCGAGCGCCTGCACCCGGGACGGTCCCGCCTGCTCGTGGAGTCGGACGGGGTCGTCGTGGCCGACGTCGACCCCCGCCCGCGCACGCCGCTCGAGTTCTGGGACGACCGGCTGCACGTCGAGTGGGTGAGGGCGGGGCGTCTCGCCGGAGGAGGCAAGCGCCTCGTCCGCGTCACACTGCACGGCGACGGAACCATGGGAGATCTCGATGCCATGGCCTTCGTGCCGGTGGACGGAGGGTAGAGCTCAGCGCGCCGCGA
>Ga0326727_10001781_pt1 | contig 77394 bp, 70 predicted proteins | sample MB2enrmetagenome_FD_207643 | JGI IMG/M metagenome (GOLD analysis project Ga0326727, IMG submission 207643) | Lab enriched peat soil microbial communities from McLean, Ithaca, NY, United States - MB29MY | ecosystem: Environmental > Terrestrial > Soil > Wetlands > Peat | place: USA: New York... | reverse complement strand
TCCTCGACGGTAAGTGATTTGGGCCGGCCGGGACCTCGGTGAACCTCCTCCATGGCCACCTCCTTTGCCTGTTAAGCAAGGATGTGACTATTTTTGTACTTTGTCAATTTATTTTGCAGACACCCTCTGAGAGGGTGTCTGCAAAATAGAAGGCAACGTCGCGGGACCTTCTATTTTGCAGACACCCTCTGAGTTCCAGGGGCCTCCTGATACGCAATGAGCTAGTCGAGCAGCAGCCACACCCGCAGGGCCTCGGTGGCGCTCCAGGCCTGGGCGTCGCAGCCGCGCTGCTGGTGCGGGGCGTCCCCGTCCAGGATCTCCGGCAGGTGGCCCACGCAGCCGGACGCCAGCAGCCCGTCCAGGGAGCCCAGGTAGGCCTTGGCCGCGGCCACCGCCTCGGGCTGGAACGCCCAGGCCCGGGCCAGGGCCTCGCAGAAGGAGGGCAGCAGCCACACCCAGGCGGTGCCGTTGTGGTAGGCGGGCTTGCGCCGGGTGTCCTCGTCCCCTTCGTAGCGGCCCCAGTACGGATGCCGGGGATCGTTGAGCAGCGCCCCCCCGGGGCCGTGGATGGGCAGGCCCTCGGGCGCCGGCAGGGGCGCCAGGCTGCGCAGGGCCCCGGGCACCAGCAGGTGCCGTGCCACCGCGGCCGCCGCCTGGCGGGCCCGGTCCCCGGCCACGAGGCCCAGGCTCACCAGGAACACCTGGTTGGGGCGCACCAGCCGGTCCGGGCGGGCCTCCCGGGCCGGGCAGCCCGGCTTGGCCGCCAGCAGGTCCTGGAAGCAGCCCAGGGTCGGGTCCCAGAACAGCTCCAGGGAGGCCGCGGCCCGGTCCGCCAGGGCTCCCCAGCCGGCCTCGGGGCGCAGCCGCGCCAGCTGGCGCAGGAGCCGGACCCACAAGGCCTGGATCTCCACCGGGTAGCCTTCCCGGGGGGTGCTCGCCGGGTAGTTGGTGTCCATCCAGGTGAAATGGGAGGGGCTCCACACCAGTCCGGAGGCCGGGTCCACCCGGATGCCGTTGGGGGTGCCGTCCCGGTAGCCGGCGGCGATGCTCTCCAGCACCTGGGCCAGGGTCCGCCCGCCGGCATCCTCCTGGAGGAAGCCGGGGGTCCCGGCGGCCGCCTCCTCCACCGCCAGGGCGAACCACAGCGGCGCGTCGGAGGTGTCCCGGTCGGCGGTTGAGTCGGCGTTCAAGGCGTTGGGCAGGGTGCCCCGGTCCTCGAGCCTGGCGAAGGTGCGCAGGATCTCCCGGGCCTGGGCGTCGAAACCGGCCGCCACCAGGCCCCGGGCGGCGATGAAGGTATCCCGCCCCCAGTCCAGGAACCAGGGATAGCCGGCGATCACCGTGCTGCCGTCGCCGCGCCGGGCCAGGAAGGCTGCCACCGCCCGGCGCAGCTGGCTGGCGAAGGGGTCGGCGCTCGCCGGAAGCGCCGGGGAGGCCGGTTCCAGAGCCTGGGCATCCGGCTCATCCGGGTCGGCGCAGGCCACCAGGGTCACCGCCTGCCCGGGCGCCAGGGGCAGTTCGAACCAACCGGGGCTCCAGGCGTCGCCCTGGGCGGTCATGCCCCGGGAGGCTTCCACCGGGTGGGCCAGGCCCACGCTCCACTCGGGTTCGGGGTGCCAGGCGCCCCGGTCGGCCCACACCAGCAGGCGCCGGTCCACGGCCGGCTGGAACAGGAAGCCCGGGCGCCCCTCCAGGTCCCGGGTGTGGGCGCGGAAGTGCCAGTCGGCCCCCGGGTCGGCCCGGGTCTCCCCGTGGAAACCCCGGTCCTCCAGGTCCAGGCGCACGGTGAGGGCCACGTTCCGGTCCCCGGGCAGGTCCTCGCCCGGGAGGGCGGGCGCCGGGCCGGGCCGGCGCAGGAACCGGGCCACTACGGTGTTGCGCAGGGGCAGCATGGCCAGGGTCAGCTCCACCTGCACCGTGCGCCCGTCCCCGGCGGGGCAGACGAAGCTCCAGCGGGCCGGCGGGCCCGGCTCGAAGCGCACCAGGCCGTCCCGGTCCAGGGCGGTGAGGAAGCCGTCGGCGTTGACCCAGGCCCGCAGCCGCTTGGCCAGGACGTGCCGGTCGCAGGGCGCCTGCGGATGGAGGTTGGCGCCCAGCAGGCAGTCGTACTTGGAGCTCACCGCCCCCAGGTCCGCGTGCATGCGGGCCATGCCGCCCCGCCCGTTGGTGAGCAGGCACAGTCCGGAGCGTCCCGGCACGGGCAGGGCGGGCGCCTCGGCCAGCAGGCGGATCCGCCCGGGGGCCGGGTTGCGGGCCTCCCGGAAGCGTTCCAGGGCGATCTCCGCCTCCACCGGGCGCGGCACCGCCAGGGCCGAAGGCGGCAAGGCGGCGGCGAAGCCCTCTGCCACCGGGATGGAGCGCAGGTGCCTGGGATGCTCTCCGGGCAGGGTGACGGTGACCGAGAAGGGGGCTTCGTCCTGGATCAGCAGCCAGTGGTCCGGGGGCAGGGGCACCACCCGCCCCAGGTCCGACAGGCACCAGGGCACCACGCGCCGGTACCCGGGCCGGGCCGACGCCAGGGCCCCCGGCAGGTCACCGCGGGCGGCCTCCGGGTCCAGGGCGGGGAGGGTGCCCAGGAACCCGCCCGGATCCCGGGCGGCCAGGGCGCCCAGGGACTCCCAGGGGGCCGGGCCCAGGTCTTCGGCGGGAAGCACCGTGGCCAGGGCCTGGTAGGCCCAGGCCGCCTGGGCCCGGCGCGCCCGGTAGGCGGGGCCGGCCAGGCCCGCCGGCTCCCCCTGGGGGCTGAGGCAATAGGCGCTCCAGGGGGGCAGGGCGAACACCCGGGCACCGTCCTCCTGCACCCGCACCGGGGGCGGCGCCTGGCCCAGCAGGTCCACCGCCGGCTCCCCCAGCCGGGCCCACCGGGGGCCGTCCAGGGCCCACTCCCGCTCCTGCGGGTCCAGGTTCACCAGCACCAGGCACTGGTCCTGCCCATCCCAGGAACGCCGGGCCAGGGCCAGCACCATGGAGTCCTCGGCGCTGAGCCGCTCCAGCGCGGCGCCGTCGAAAAAGCACGGATGGCTGGCCAGCAGCCGGTTGAGCCGGCCCAGCTCCGCCACCAGGTTCTCCCTGGCCCCCCAGGCCAGGCCCCGGGACTGGTGCACCTCCACCCGTTCCGTGGCCAGCCATTCCACTCCGCTGGTGAACCCGAACGCCCCGCAGTGGCTGGCGAGGGCGCACAGGCGGTTGCGCACCAGGGACCAGGCCGGAGACTTGGCCGCCAGCCGTTCGTTGTCGTGGGTTTCGCTGTAGTGCACCAGGGGGCCCATGCGCCGGCCCTGGCGGATGGCATGGTCCAGGTATCCGGACACGTCCCGGGGGCCGTAGTTCTGGAACAGCTCCGAATAGGCCCACTGCATGCCGCCCTCGGTGAGCAGCGCCTCGGTGGCCTCCCAGGCGCCCCCCAGCCCCTCCAGCAGGAAGGTGCAGTCGGGAAACTCCCGCCGCACCCGGGCCACGATGTACTGCCAGGCGGGCAGGGGCACCATGTAGCCGGCGTCGCACCGGAAGCCGTCCACTCCGCGCCGGCACCAGGTGAGCAGGGTGCCCGCCACCGTCTCCCACAACCTGGGGATGCGGTGGTCCAGCTCCACCAGGTCCGCCCACACCACCCCCCAGGCGCCCGGGCTGCGGAAGGTGCCGTCCGGGTTGCGCTGGAACCAGCCGGGGCGCTCCTCCATCAGGCGCGAGCCCCAGCCGGTGTGGTTCACCACGATGTCCAGGAACACCAACCCGCCCCGCAAGTGCACCGCGTGGGCCAGTTCCTGGAACTGCTCCACCCCGGTGGTGCGGCCGTCCATCTCCACCAGGGCCGGGTCGATCCCGGCCATGGACAGCTGGGCGTAGGGGCTGCCGAAGCGGCCGAAGCGGGCGTAGGTGGTGGGGGTGGGGCTGATGGGCAGCAGGTGCAGGATCCGGCAGCCCAGGGTGTCCAGGATGTGGGGTATGCACGCCGTGAGCTCGCGCAGCTTGCCCGAGGGGGGGATCACCGTGTAGCCGCGCCGGTCCAGGCCGGCCAGCTGCTGCTCCAGGTCCGGGCGGCACGTGCTGCGCTCCCTCCGGCCCGGGCCGAACATGCGCGGGAAGGCGCAGTAGATGGTGTTGCCGGTGCGCAGGTGGTCCGGGTGCACGCTGATGCCCACGTCCTCCCCCTCGGGCCAGCGCTGTCGTCCCTGGGCGTCCAGCAGGTAGGCCTTGGCGCGGAAGTAGCCCACTTCCGTGAGGGGCAGGTCCAGCTCCCAGCAGCCGTCGCCGGCCGCCAGGGGGATGTCCCGCCAGGCCGCGCCGGCGAAGGTGCGCGGCACGCTGGAGGCGGCGCCGGAGAGGTCGATGGTCTCCTCCCTGGCCCGGGCGCCCCGGGTGAGGTTGGTGCGCAGGAGGGCCCGGAGCCCGGGGCCGGCGTCCACCGGCGGGCGCAGGGTGAACCGCAGGCGGTCGCCCACGTACTGGACGATCCGGCTGCCGGGAGCGGGCGTCATGGCGGGTCGGTCCATGGAAACTCCTGGGAAACCGGATCAGATCTTCGTTTCGGCCACTGGAAGCCGGAAGATGAATGTGGAGCCGCGGCCCAGTTCCGTCTGCATCTCCACTTCCCCCTTCATGAGCACCGCCATGTGCTTGACGATGGCCAATCCCAGGCCGGTGCCGGGGATGCCGCGCACGCTGGGGGCCCGGTAGAAGCGCTCGAAGATGCGCTTGGCGTCGTTCTCCGAGATGCCAGGGCCCTGGTCCGCCACCGACCAGACCAGCCAGGCGCCCTCCCGGCGCACCCCGAACGTCACCCGGGATCCGCCGGGGCTGAACTTGACGGCGTTGGACAGGAGGTTGTCCAGGAGCTGGGCCAGGCGCAGGGGGTCGGCGCGGAACGGCAGGCCCGCCAGCTCCCCGGGCAGGTCCAGGTCCACCGCCACGTTCCTCGCCAGGGCCTGGGGCCGGGTGTTCTCCAGCAGGTCCTCCAGGAAGGAGCCCAGGCGCAAGGGCGCCGGCTCCAGGCGCAGGGCCCCGGTCTCGATCCGGGACAGCTCGGAGATGTCCTCCAGGAGCATGGTCATGCGTTCCACCGCCCGCACGATGATGCGCAGGCTGTCCTCCCCCTCGGGCAGGACCAGGGCGCCCTCCTGCAGGTTCTCCACGGCGATGCGGATGCCGGTCACCGGCGTCTTGAGCTCGTGGCTGGCGTTGGCGATGAACTTCTGCCGGGTGGTCTCCAGGGCCTCCTGGCGGGTGATGTCGTCCACGGTCACCAGCACCCAGGGCCGGGCGGAGGCCTGCAGAGGGGCCTCGAACGGGGTGGCCCGCACCTGCAGGCTGCGTGGGTTGCGCTTGAGGGACCACTCCAGGGGGGCGCCGGAGCTGGCCTGCTCCAGGTTGCGCAGGCTCTCGGGCTCCCGGAACGCCGCCACCGCCGGGTCGCCCAGCCCCAGGCTGCTGGAGGTGCCCAGCAGGGCCTGGGCGGACGGGTTGAACTGGCGGATGGTGCGGTCCTGGTCCAGCAGCACCACCCCGGTGTTCAGGTGGGTGAGGATCTGCCGCCGGATCTGGTCCTCGGCCTCGGCCCTGGTGCGCAGCAGCAGGTTTTCCTGTTCCAGGGCATTCCAGGTCCGGGGCAGCTCCACCAGGAGCCCCTCATCCTTGTCCTCCACCGGCAGCACCGCCAGCACCTGGGCCATGAGCGACCTATAAGCGCGGATCCGCGCCAGCAGCAGCAGCCCGCCCCAGAGCAGCAGGCCCAGGCCCAGCGCCCGGGTCACCGGGTCCCGGGTGCCCGCCAGGATGGCGCCGCCGCCGGCCGCCAGGAGGAAGGCGAACCAGGGCGTGGTGAAGCGCTGGGTCAGGTCGGGCCGGGCCGTGGACATGGGCAAGGACACTCCAGAGGTACGTAAACCATTGTCCGGGTTTGGCCAAGACCTGGGGGTAAATTCCCCAGGAAAATCGAATTGTTTCCTATTCTTTCGCTTAACTTCCGGCTTGCCCGCCTACAAACAATTTCTACACTTTGAGGTGGATCTAAGTGGACCAAAATGGATTGAAGTGGCATTTAGTGGCAGCTAGGCTGTTCTCCCCGCTCACGGGGATTCCAGGGAAAGGCAGGAAACAGTGCTGCGACTTCGCGGCAACGCACCGGCCACGGTGGACGAGAAGGGGCGGCTCAAACTCCCCGCCACCTTCAAGGCCGACCTCGAAGCCTTCGCCCAGGGCGAAGGCGCCGAACCGCGCCACTACCTGACCTCCCTGGACGGCAAGAGCGCCCGGCTCTATCCCCTGCCGGTGTGGGAGGCCATCGAGGCCCGCCTGGCCCAGGTGCCCGGCACCAACCCGGCCAAGCGCCGCTTCCTGGAAGTGACCGCCTACTACGGCTCGGAGGTGGTGCCGGACGCCCAGGGCCGCTTCGTCATCCCGCCGATCCTGCGGGAAGCCGCCCAGCTCACCGGGGAAGTGGCGATCCTGGGCCAGATGGACCACCTGGCCATCTGGAACCGCGGCACCGTCGAACGCCGCCTGCAGGCCGAGCCACTCACCACCGACGACTTCTCCGCCCTCGCGGACCTGGGGATCTGACCGTGCGCCCCGCCGCCGAGACCCCCCTGCACGTCCCCGTCATGCTGGCGGAGGTGCTGGACCTGCTCCAGGTGCCGGCCGACGGCCGGATGCTGGACCTGACCCTGGGGCTGGGGGGGCACGCCCTGGCCATCCTGGCCCGCTGCGGCGCCCAGGCCCGCTACCTGGGCGTGGACCGGGACCCCCGGGCCCGGGAGCGGGCCCAGGAGCGCCTGGGGGCGGACCCGCGCTGCACCATCCTGGACGGCACCTACGAGGACATCTGGCAGGACCCGCGCTTCCGGGCCTGGATGGAGCGCCACGCGCCCGCGGGCCTGGACGCGGCGCTCATGGACCTGGGCGTCTCCGGCCTGCAGCTGAAGGATCCGGCCCGGGGCTTCAGTTTCCAGGCGGAGGGCCCCCTGGACATGCGCATGGACCCGGAATCCGGGATCACCGCCCGGGCCTGGCTGGACGACCAGACCGAGACCTCCCTGGCGGACGCCATCTACGCCTACGGCGAGGAGCGGGCCTCCCGCCCCATCGCCCGGGCCATCCTGCGCTCCCGGGACGCCGGCACCCTGCGCACCACCCTGGACCTGGCGGCGGCCGTGCATTCCGTGCTGCCCCGGGAAGCCGCCAGGCGCAGGCAGCAGATCGATCCGGCTACCCGCACCTTCCAGGCCATCCGCATCGCCGTCAACGGGGAGCTGTCCCGCCTGGCCGGGGCCATCACCGCCGCCGTGGACGCCCTGAAGCCCGGCGGCCGGCTGGGGGTGATCTCCTTCCACAGCCTGGAGGACCGAATCGCCAAGCAGACCCTGCGCCGGCTCGCCGGCCTGTACGACGGGCCCGGGCGCACCGCCCCCGAGCCGCTGCCCCGCCGCATCCGCCTGGTCCATCCCGGCGGCGTCAAGGCCGGCGAGGCCGAAGCCGCGGCCAACCCTCCTTCCCGTTCCGCCCGCCTGCGCGGCGCCGAACGCCTCCCCTGAATCTTCCACCAGGATCCGCCATGAACGCCAAGCTCACCCCGGTCAAGCGCTTCACCCCCGCCATCGCCCAGCGCCAAATGGAAGGGGAGGGGGTCCTGCGCATGCTGCTCCTGGCCTTCGCCCTGGCCATGCCCATGGGCTCCATGGCGTACCTGCAGATCCAGCACACCCGCCTGAGCTACCAGATGAGCGAGATCCGCGACCAGTTCCAGAAGCAGGAGGAATGCCGGCGCAGCCTGATGCTGGAGCGTTCCCGCTACCAGCGGGACGAAGAGATCCAGACTTTCGCCGACCATACCGGCATGCAGCCCCGGAAGCAGGCCCACCTGGTGCCCAGGGTCTTCACCAAGGAAGACCAGCGCTTGGCCAAGCTGCTGCCTCCCGCCGGGCCGCTGGGGCTGTGAGACAGGCACGGGCGCTCGATGCAGAATGCGTCCAACGGTGCTAGCCTCTCTGGCCAGGGAGGCGCCTTCCCATGGAGAACTACCAGCACCTGCGCGTGGACGCCGAGGACCTGATCCAGGCCCTGGGCAGCCGCCTGGATGAAGGGGTCTTCCTGGTGGACCTGGATTCCGGGGAGGTGGTCCTGTCCGGGAGCGAAGAGGCCACCGGCATGCCCGAGGACGAGGAGTGGGAGGATCCGGAGCGGTTCCTGGTGGTGCATCCGATTGATTCCCCGGAAGCCTTCCGGATGATGGAGGCGTTCGTGGAGGAACTGCCGGAGGGGGAACCCTGCCGGGCCCTGGTCCGGGCCCTGCGCATGCGGGGACCCTTCCGCGCCTTCAAGGACACCCTGCTGGAATTTCCCGACCAGTGCGAGCGGTGGTTCAGGTTCCAGGAACGGCGCATGCTGGAGTACTCCCAGGGGTGGCTGGAGGAGAACCTGCCCGGCGCCACCCTGGTCATGTCCCCCAGGTTGCGCAAGCCGGGCTGACCGGGCCGGAAGTCCGGGACCGGCCCTTCGGCGGCCGGTCTTGTTAAGATGGGAGCCGGAGTTCACGTGGCTTTCGTCAGCATCTTCAGCGGTCCCAACCCGCCCCGGCGCCTGCTGGGGAGGCCCGAAGCCCAGGACCTGCTGGCGGCGCGGATGCCCTGGATCCTGGGCTCCATGCTGGTCTGGGTGCTGGCCATCTCCCTGCGCCTGGTGCTGCTGCAGGTGGTGGAGCACAGCTACTACCGCACCCGGGCCGAACACCAGCACACGGTGGCGATCCCCATCGAGCCGATCCGGGGCGAGCTGCGCGACCGGCGGGGCGGATCCCTGGCCATCTCCCTGAAGGTGGACAGCCTGTTCTGCACCCCCCCGTCCTTCTACCCGGACTACCGGGCCGGGAAGATCCAGTCCGTCTCGCGCACCCCGGCAGGGGATACCGAGAAGGCGGAGGCCGACCGCTTCTGGGGCGAGCCGGACCGGGACGCCGCGGCCAAGGTGGCCGCCCAGCTGGCGCCCATCCTGGAGCTGCCCCGGGCGGGCGTCCTGGAGAAGCTTTTGCGCAGGAAGCCGTTCGTCTGGATCCAGCGCCAGCTGCCCGCCGCCAAGGCCGCCGCCATCCGCGCCCTCAAGCTGGACGGGGTGGACTTCCTGCCCGAGAGCATGCGCCAGTACCCCAGGGGGAGCCTGGCGTGCCAGATCCTGGGCTTCACCAACATCGACGGCGTGGGCCAGCTGGGCATCGAGAAGACGTTCGACCAGCAGCTGGCCGGCAAGGAGGGGGAGCTCATCGCCCCCCGGGACGCCAAGGGCCGCCTGCTGATCCTGGAGGAGAACTTCGCCAGGATCCCGGTGAACGGGTCCACCCTGCAGCTGACCATCGACTCCACCATCCAGCACCTCACCGAGGAGGCCCTGGCGGAAGGCGTGGAGAAGAGCCATCCAGCCAACGCCTACGCGGTGGTGGTGGATCCCAACACCGGCGAGATCCTGGCCATGGCCGGCACCCCCACCTTCGACCCCAACCACATCCTGGCCAGGAAATTCATGGGGCGCAGCGAATCGGAATGGACCCCGGCGGAGAAGGAGGAGTACCGCCAGTACCAGGACCGGCAGAAGGCCGCGCGCCGGGTGCACCCGGTGGAGGACAGCTACGAGCCCGGGTCCACCATGAAGATCTTCACCACCTCCATCGCCCTGGAGGAGCACAAGGTGCACCTGGGCGAACCGATCAACTGCGAGGGCGGGCGCTGGTTCCACAACGGCACGTCCATCTCCGACACCCACCACAACGGCATCCTCACCTTCGAGGAGGTCCTGTGGAAGAGCTCCAACATCGGCGCCGCCAAGATCGGGCTGCGCCTGGACCCGGCCGTCCATTACCAGTACCTGCGCAAGTTCGGGTTCGGCGAGCCCACCGGGCTCAACTTCCCCGGCGAGACCGCGGGCCGGCTGCTGGCGCCGGACCGGTGGAGCGCCACCACCCAGCAGACCATGTGCTACGGCTACGGCCTGTCCGTGTCGCCCCTGCAGGTCCTCATGGCCGCGTGCGTCCTGGCCAATGGCGGCAGGCTCATGCAGCCCTACCTGGTGCAGAAGGTGTTCAACGACCAGGGGGTGCTGCTCCAGGAGTTCAAGCCCCAGGTCAAGGCCCAGGTCATCAGCGAGGAGACCTCCAGCATGATGCGGGAGACCCTCAAGGGCGTCATCACCAACGGCACCGCCCGCCGGGCCAAGCTGGACAACGGCGTGGAAGCCTTCGGCAAGACCGGCACCTCGCGCAAGCTCATCAACAACCGGTACGACCCCCGGCGGCACTACGCCTCCTTCATGGGCTTCTTCCCGGCGGACAAGCCCCAGTACGGCATCCTGTTCATGCTGGACGACCCGGCCGGGGACGTGGACGGCGGCACGGTGGCGGCACCCCTGTTCAAGGAGGTGGCCGACGGCATCCTGCGCTACCGCACCATGGGTCCGGACAACGACCAGGAGGCGGACCTGAAGCTGGGGCTGCGGGACTGGCCGGCCAGCGAGAACGACGAGGCGGTGGTGCACGTGGAGGTGGGCCGGGTGCCGGACCTGAAGGGGTTGACCCTGAAGGCCGCCATCCACCGGGTGGTCCTGGCGGGGGGCGTGCCCCGGGTGGAGGGGCTGGGAGCTTCCGCCGCCACGGCGTACCGGGTCAAGGACCAGGACCCGCCGCCCGGCGGCCCCCTGGAACTCCAGGCCGTCGTGAAGATCCGTTTGGGGGGGACATGAAGTTCGCCGACTGGATGAGCGGGGAGGATGTGCATGGGCGCTGCGACCCGCCGGCGGGGGAGGCGCAGGTGCGCCACCTCACCTGCGACAGCCGGGAGGCGGGCCCGGGCTGGGCTTTCGCGGCCCTGCGCGGCGAGCGCAAGGACGGCGCGGACTACGTGCCGTCGGCCCTGGCCCTGGGGGCGGCGGCCATCCTCTGCGACCGGGACCTGGACCTGCCGGAGGCGGTGCCCTTCGCCCGCCTGGGGGACGGCCGCCGGACCCTGGCGCTCCTGGCCCGCAAGCTCTACGGCGAGCCGGACCGGGCCCTGGCCCTCATCGGCGTCACCGGCACCAACGGCAAGACCACCACCACCACCCTGGTTCGCCAGCTGATGCGCGGCGCGGGCCTGGGCTGCGGACTCATGGGCACGGTGGTGAACGCCGCCGGCGGCCACGAGGAGGAGGCCCTGCGCACCACCCCCGAAAGCCCGGTGTTCTACCGCTGGCTCCGGGCCTCGGCGGACGCCGGCGACGCGGCCCTGGCGGCGGAGGTCTCCAGCCACAGCCTGGTGCTCGACCGGGTCCATGGCGCCCGGTTCAAGGTGGGGGTGTTCACCAACCTCACCCAGGACCACCTGGATTTCCACGGGGACATGGAGACCTACTTCCAGGCCAAGGCCCGCCTGTTCCGCCAGTGCGAACGCGCCCTGGTGAACGCCGACGATCCCTACGGGCAGCGCCTCCTGGCGGAGCAGGGGGGGCTGCGCACCTACGCCATCGACCGGCCGGCGGACTACCGCATCGCCGGCCTGGCCCTGAGCCCCACCGGCACCGGGTTCCGGCTCACCGCGCCGGACCGGGTCCGGGACGTGCGCAGCCCCCTCCTGGGCCGGTTCAACGCGTACAACCTGCTGGCGGCCCTGGCGGCCCTGGCGGAGGCCGGATTCGACCTGGACCGGGTGCTCGAAGCCGTGCCGGGCGTCACCGGCGCCCCGGGGCGCCTGGACCGGGTGGACTGCGGCCAGCCGTTCGGCGTGCTGGTGGACTATGCCCACACTCCCGACGCCCTGGAGAAGCTCCTGGCCGAAGGCAGGCGCCTGCTCCCCCCCGGAGGGCGGCTGCACGTGCTGTTCGGCTGCGGCGGCGACCGGGACCGGGCCAAGCGCCCCGGCATGGCCGGGGCCGTGGCCGCGGGCGCCGACGTGGTCTGGCACACCTCCGACAATGCCCGCCTGGAGGATCCGGAGCGGATCCTGGACGACGGGGCCCGGGGCCTTCCCGGGGACCTGCTCCGGGACCCGGCCCGCTACCGCCGGATCACCGACCGGGCCCTGGCGGTGGCCGCGGCGGTGGCCGACTGCCGGCCCGGGGACCTGCTGCTGCTGGCGGGGAAGGGGCACGAGCCCTACCTGGACCTGGGGGGCGTCAAGTACCCGTTCAGCGACCGCGCCGCGGTGGAGGCGGTCCTGGGGGGCCGTCCGGTGCCCAGGCCCTGGGCCGGGGCGGACGCGGCGGCCGGCCCCTGCCGGAGCACCGCCTGGAGTCTGCGGCAAGTCCAGGGCATGGTGGGCGGGACCTTGGCGGGCGACGGGGACGTGGCCCCGGCGGCCCTGTCCATGGACACCCGCACCCTCCGCCCCGGCGACGCCTTCGTGGCCATCCGCGCCGCCCGGGACGGCCATGCCTTCGCCCCGGAGGCGGTGGCCAAGGGCGCGTGCGCCCTGCTGGTGGACCACGAGCTGGCCCTGGACGTGCCCCAGCTGGTGGTGCCGGACACCCTGGAAGGACTCCAGCGCTGGGGCCAGGCCCGCCTGGCCGCCTTCCGCCCCCGGGTGGTGCTGGCGGTCACCGGCTCCCTGGGCAAGACCAGCACCAAGGAACTGCTCGCCGGCGCCACCGGCGCCTGGCGCACGCCGGGCAACCGCAACAACCTCCTGGGCCTGCCCGAGGCCCTGGCCACCCTGCCCGAGGGGCTGGACGCGGTGGTCCTGGAGATGGGCATGAGCACGCCCGGGGAGATCCGCCGGCTGGCGGAGATCGCCCCTCCGGACTTCGGCATGATCACCAACATCGGGGTGGTGCACATGGAATTCTTCCCCGAAGGCCAGCAGGGCATCGCCCGGGCCAAGGGCGAACTGGTGGAGGCCCTGCCGGTGGGCGGCGCCTGGGTCCATCCGGCCGACGATCCCTGGTGCCGGTGGGTGGCCCTGCAGCCCTGGGCCCGGGCCCGGGCGGTGGCGGTGGGTCCGGGCCTGCCCTTCGGCTGGGAGGAGGAGGTGTCCCTGGGCCTGCTCGGGGAGCGCTTCCTGCTGCGCCACCCCGGGGGCGCGGAGACGGTGCGCCTGCGCCTGCGGGGCGCCCACCACGTGCGCAACGCCGCCCTGGCCGGCACCCTGGCCATCCTGGCCGGCTTCGAGCCCGGAGCGGTGGCGGCCGGCCTGGGGTTGGCGGAGCCCCTGGCCGGGCGGGGCCGCCTGCATGCCCTGCGGGGCGGAGGCTGGCTGCTGGACGAGAGCTACAACGCCGTCATGGATTCGGTGCTGGCCTGCGCCGCCACCCTCCTCACCCTGGACGGCGGCCCCGCCGTGGCGGTGCTGGGCTGCATGCGCGAACTGGGGCCCGCGGCCGAGAGCCTGCACCGCCAGACCGGCGAGGGCTTGCGGGCCCTGGGACTGCAGCGGCTGCTGGCGTACGGCACCGAGGCCCGGGCCCTGGCCCAGGGCTTCGGCCCCGGAGCCCAGGCCTACCCGGATTTCGAAACCTTGCGGGATGACCCCGGCGGCCTCGGGACCCTCTCCGGGGATGCCCGGATCCTGGTGAAAGGCAGCTTGTACTGGCGGGCCGCCCGGGTCGTGGACTGGCTCCTGGAGCGTCTGGCCGGGGAGGTCCGGGCCTAGGCATGGCCCGATGCAGGCCGGCATCGCCTGCCGCTAGCAAAAAAACGCACAAAATCATATTCCTTTATAATGGATTCCCATGATTCCTTGGCTCTTTTATCCCCTGCGCGACACCATCCCGGGGCTTTCGGTGTTCCGGTACGTGACCTTCCGGGCCGCCATGGCGGCCGCCGCCGCCATGATCCTGTCCCTGCTGTTCGGACCCTTGGTTATCCGCACCCTCACCCGGCTGAAGATGAACCAGCCGATCCGGGCGGAGGGACCCGAGAACCACCAGGCCAAGGCCGGCACCCCCACCATGGGCGGCACCCTGATCGTAGGGGCCATCCTGGTCTCCACCCTGCTGTGGTGCGACCTGACCAGCCTGGGCATCTGGGTGGCCCTGGTCTCCCTGGTGGGGTTCGGCGCGGTGGGGGCCTGTGACGACGCCAGGAAACTCCTGCGCAAGGAGAACCTGGGCCTGCGCAGCTGGCAGAAGATGGTCCTGCTCACCGCCATCACCCTGCTGGTGGCGTACCTGGTCCTGCACTTCAACCTGCGCGGCCTCCGCACCGAGGAACTGTCGGTGCCGTTCTTCAAGCGCTTCACGCCCCACGTGGGCGTGTTCCTGGTGCCCTGGATCTGGCTGGTGATGGTGGGCACCAGCAACGCCGTGAACCTCACCGACGGCCTGGACGGCCTGGCGGTGGGGGGCACCCTCATCGTCGCCACCACCTTCGCCATCCTGGCCTACGTGGCCGGCAACGCCAAGGTCGCCACCTACCTCCTGGTGCCCCACGTGCCGGGCGGCGCCGAGCTGACCGTGTTCATGTCCGCCATGGCCGGAGCCTCCCTGGGCTTCCTGTGGTTCAACGCCCACCCTGCGGAGGTCTTCATGGGCGACACCGGTTCCCTGGCCCTGGGCGGCGCCCTGGGCACCGTGGCCATCATGATCAAGCAGGAACTGCTGCTGGTGATCGCCGGCGGCCTGTTCGTGCTCGAGGCCATGAGCGTGATCCTGCAGGTGGGCAGCTTCAAGCTGCGGGGCGGCAAGCGCATCTTCCGCATGGCCCCGTTCCACCACCACATGGAGCTGGGCGGGCTGAAGGAGACCAAGGTGGTGATCCGCCTGTGGATCACCTGCATCGTCTGCTGCGTGCTGGCGCTCAGTTCCCTGAAGCTCCGCTAGACTTCCCGCACGTCCAGGATCTCGAGCAGGTACGGACGCAGGGCTTCGACCAGCCGGTCCTTCTGCACTTCCCGGACCTTGACGGTGATCTCCCAGCGGGCCCCCTTCACGTCCACCACCTCCTGGAAGCCCAGGCCGACGATGTCGCCGCCGACGCTGGTGATGGCGCCGGCGATCTTGGCGACGGTGCCCTTCTGGTCAGGAGTGCGGGCCCAGATGCGCACGCCCTTGCGCCGGGCGCCCAGGAGCTCCATGAAGGAGCGGAACAGGTCGCTCTGGTTCACCATGCCCACCACGTGCTTGCCGTCCATGACCGGCAGGCAGCTGATGTTCCGGTTCGCCATGATCTGGGCCGCGTCTTCCACCGTGCTGTCTTCGGTGATGGTGGCCACGTCCCTCACCATCATCCGTTCCACGGTGATCTTGGCCAGGAGGGTGGGGATCTCCCACACGGAGAGCAGGGAAGCCTGGGACGGGGCGGCGTTGTGCAGGTCGGTCTGGGAGATGATGCCCACCAGGTTGCCGCTGGCATCCACCACCGGCATGCGGTGCACATTCTTCTCCTTCATGAAGTTCAGCGCCTGGGGCAGGGTGGTGTCCGGGGTGAGAACCGGGGGCTTGGGGATCATGAGTTCACGAACGAGCATAAACATCTCCTTTTCGGACGGCTTATACCTTGCCAAAAACCGTTCGAAAGGCAAGGGAAATTGATTCATTTCTTATTAACGTCCAGCGGGAGCCGGGCTGGAACCACCCCCGTAGGCTTTGGCCGGCGCCTCTGGGCCCCAACCCCATGGGCAGACGTCGGCCCAGAGGCGCCGGCCAGAGCCTGCGGAACGGCCTGACGATTGGGGGGACCCGGAGGACCAGGCTGTTTTCAGCCCCGCATGGACCCGGTGCGCTGGTACCGGGTGTGCCAGCTGAAGGCCTCCTCCAGGATGTGCGGCGTGTGCTTGCCCGGGGAGTTGTTGAGGGCGTACCGGTAGTACTCCTTCAGCTGGTCCCGGTAGTCCGGGTGCACGCACCGGTCGATGACCTGCACCGCCCGCTGCTTGGGCGACGTGCCGCGCAGGTCCGCCAGGCCCTGCTCGGTGACCACGATGTCCACGTCGTGCTCGCAGTGGTCCACGTGGGAGACCATGGGCACCACGCAGGAGATCTCGCCCCGGCGCCCGGCGGTGGACGCGGTGGTGAAGATGCTCAGGAAGGAATTGCGGGCGAAATCGCCGCTGCCGCCGATGCCGTTGATGATGCGGGTGCCGTTCACGTGGGTGGAGTTGACGTTGCCGTACAGGTCGAATTCCACGCACCCGTTCATGGCCAGCACCCCCAGGCGCTTGATCACTTCCACGCTGTTGCTGACCGACTGGGGCCGCAGGATCACCTTGTCCTTGTAGAAATCGATGTTCGCCTTGAACTTCGAGACCATGTCCGGGGACACGGAAAAGGCGGTGGCCGAGGCGAAGTCCACCTTGCCGGCGTCGATGAGCGCCAGGAGCCCGTCCTGGATCACCTCGGTGTACACCCCCAGGTGCTCGTAGGGGGAGTCCAGCAGGCCGTAGAGCACGGCGTTGGCCACGTTGCCCACCCCCGACTGGAGGGGCAGCAGGTTGCGCGGCAGGCGCCCCTTGGCCACTTCGTGGTCGAAGAAGTCCAGGATGTGCCGGGAGATGTCCTGGGAAGCCGAGTCCACCTCCTTGAACACGGTGGCCCGGTCCGGGTGGTTGGTCTCCACGATGGCCCGGATCTTGTCGATCGGGCAGGTGAGGTAGGGGGAGCCGATCCGGTCCGAGGGCTTGGTGATCATGATCGGCGCCCGGTTCGGGGGCATGGGCGGCTCGTACACGTCGTGCATGCCCTCCAGCTCCAGGGGCTGGTAATGGTTCACCTCGAGGATCACCTCCCGGGCGGCGTCAATGAAGGCCTGGTTGTTGCCCACGGACGTGGACGGAATCAGCCGGCCGTCCTCGGTGATGCCGGTCACTTCGACGATGGCCACGTCGATCTCGCCGAAGAACCCGCAGGCCACGTACTGGGCCACCGAGCCCAGGTGGAAGTCGAAGTACTCCATCTTGCCCGTGTTGATCTTCTCCCGGGCGGTGGGGTCGGAGTTGTAGGGCATGCGCAGCTCGATCCCGTCCACCATGGCCAGGGCGCCGTCCAGTTCGCTGCTGGTGGAGGCCCCGGTCATGACCGAGATGCGGAACCGGCCGCCGTGGCTGTGCTCCCGCAGGATGTGCTCGGCCAGGGCCTGGGGCACCAGCTTGGGATAGCCTGAGCCGGTGAACCCGCTCATGCCGACCCGGTACCCGCTCTTGATGAGGGCCGCCGCCTCCGGGGCGTAGCAGATCCGGTCCCGCAGGGCGGCGTGGCGGATCCTGGCGTTGGTGGACGATTCGGTGGGCATGGGCCTTCCTTCCGGCGGTTGAGGTTGATGGACCAGAGGCATCACGCTCCGGGCTGGTGCAGGGGCACGGGCTTGCCGAACAGGTAGCCCTGGCCCCAGGGCACGTCGGCGTCGACCGCGGCCCGGAGCTCATCCAGGGTCTCGATGCCTTCGGCGATGTAGCCGACCCGCATGCGCTCGGCGAACCGGGCCAGGGCGTTGAGCAGGGCGGCCTGGTAGGGGCGCCGGTGCAGGTCGTGCACCAGGCTGCGGTCCACCTTGATGAAATCCGGCGTCAGGCGCGCCAGGCGGGCCAGGGTGTCGCAGCCCGAGCCCAGGTCGTCCACCGCCAGGCGCAGGCCCAGGTCCCGCACGCGCCGGGCGCAGCGCTCCATCTGGTCCAGGTCCTGGACGGTGCCGGTCTCGGTGATCTCCAGCACGATCCGGTGGGGCGGGATGGGCAGTTTCCAGACCCAGGTCTGGATCCGGTTCCAGAACGCCGGGTTGACCAGGGTGACCGGGTGCAGGTTCACGAACACCAGGCTGTCGGTGATGGGATCCCGGGCCAGGGCGTCGAACACCGTGCCGACGCACAGGAGGTCCAGGCGCGCCCGCAGGTCCTGGGGCACGCCGGGGTCGTCCAGGAGGCCGCCCACCGTGTGCATCTCCCCGTCGTCGTCCTGGAACCGGGTGAGCATCTCCTGGGCCTTGGTGTCCCCGTCCTTGAGGTTGACGATGGGATGCACGTAGGTGACGGCCTGGCGGGCACCAGTGAGGATGCTGTGCAGGTTGGTCTCGCTCATGGTCAGGCGCCGCCTTGCCGGCTATTTTGACAGATCCAAGAAACAGTTGCGCGTCCCGGTGCGGGGGCCTCCCTGTGCCAAACTGGAACCCGGGAGGCGACATGGGCCGGATCGTGGTGGTGGGGGCGGGACGTTCGGGGCTGGGCGCCGCGGAGCACCTGGCCAAGGCCGGCAAGGAGGTGGTGGTCACCGACAGCCGCCCCGGCCCCGACCCCCAGGCCACGGCCCGTCTGGCGGCGCTCGCCATCCCCGGGGTGTGGGGCCCGCACCCCCTCACCCTCCTGGACGGCTGCGAGGAGGTGGTGCTGAGCCCCGGGGTCCCCCCGCGCGTCCCCTTCGCCCGGGAGGCGGCGGCCCGGGGCATCCCGGTCATCGGCGAGCTGGAACTGGCCCACCGGGCCCTGCGGGCGCGCGGCGACGGTTCCGTGCTGCTGGCCGTCACCGGCACCAACGGCAAGAGCACCACCACCGACTTGACCGCCCACCTGCTCAAGGCCTGCGGCCTGCCCGCCCGGGCCTGCGGCAACCTGGGCATCCCGCTGGTCACCGCCATGGACGGGGCCGAGCCGGCCACCCGGTTCGCCCTGGAGTGCTCCAGCTACCAGCTGGAGACCATCCGGGACTTCCACGCGGAAGCCGCGGCGGCCCTGAACCTGACCCCCGACCACCTGGCCCGGCACGGCACCATGGAGTCCTACCGCCGGGCCAAGGCGCGCATCTTCCAGCGCCAGACCCCCCAGGACCTGCGCCTGACCCCCATGGCCGACCCGGAGTTCGAGGCGGTGGCGCTCGCCGACGCCCCCCTGGCGCAGGGGCGCAGCGCCCAGTTCGGCTGGGAGTGCCCGCCCGGCCCCGGAGCCTGGTGCGACGGGTACGGCACCCTGTGGCTGAGGGACGACTGGGGCGAGCATCCCCTGGTCCACCGGTCCAAGCTCAGGATCCCCGGCGACCACAACGTGGAGAACGCCCTGGCGGCGGCGGTGCTGGCCCGCCACGGGGGCGCCGACCTGGAGGGCGTCCGGGAGGGGCTGGTCACCTACCCGGGCCTGGCCCACCGCATGGTGCTGTGCGCCGACCGCCGGGGCGTCAAGGTCTACAACGACTCCAAGGGCACCAACACGGACGCCACGGTGACGGCCATCAAGGCCCTGCCAGGGCCCCTGGTGCTGCTCCTGGGCGGCACGGACAAGGGCACCGGCTACCTGCCCCTGCGCCCGGCCCTGGACGGCAAGCTGCGCAAGCTGGTGTTCCTGGGGGAGGCCATCCCCCAGCTGGAGGGGGACCTGGGCGACCTGCCGCACCTGACCATCCGGCCCTTCGACGACGCCGTGGCCGCGGCCCTGGACCTGGCCCGGCCCGGGGACCAGGTGCTGCTCAGCCCCGCCTGCGCCAGCTTCGACCAGTTCGAGAACTTCGAGAAGCGAGGCGAGCGCTTCGAGGCCCTGGTGCGGGAGTGGGCCAAGTGAGCCCCGGAGCGCCGGCCCTGGACCGGCTCCTGGGTTCGGGACGGCTGCACTTCGCCGGCATCGGGGGCAGCGGCATGAGCGCCCTGGCCCAGTGCGTGGCCATGGGCGGGGGCCGGGTGAGCGGCAGTGACCGCAGCTTCGACCGGGGGCTGAACGGGCCGTCCCGGGCGCTGCTGGAAGGCCTCGGGGTGGCCATCCTGCCCCAGGACGGCAGCGGGGCCGAGGGGGACTGCGCGGCGGTGGTGTATTCCCCCGCGGTGGAGGAGCAGGTGCCCGATTTCGCCCGCGCCCGGGCCCGGGGGGTGCCCCTGGTGCACCGTTCCGAGCTGCTCGCCCACTTCGTGGCCGGACGCCGGACCCTGGCCATCACCGGCACCAGCGGCAAGTCCACCACCGTGGCCATGGCGTTCGGGATCCTGCAGGGCGCCGGGCGGGACCCGTCGGTGATCACCGGCGGCGAGCTGCTGGCCCTGCAGGCCCGAGGCCTGTGGGGCAACGCCTGGGCGGGGAAGTCGGACCTGCTGGTAGTGGAGGCGGACGAAAGCGACGGTTCGCTGGTGCGCTACCGCCCGGCGGTGGGGGTGATCCTCAACCTGCAGCGCGACCACCAGGAGGAGGCCGAGGTGGCCCGCACGTTCGCCACCTTCCGGGCCCAGGCCCGGGAGGGCTTCGTGGTGGGCGACGCGGCCAACCTGGAGCCCTTCGCCGCCGGTGCGGTGGTGTGCGGGCTGGGGCCCCGGGCCCAGGTGCGGGCCGAAGGAGTGGTGGCCGGGCCCGGGGGGTCCGCTTTCCAGGTGCTGGGGGTGCCCTTCCGCCTGGACGTCCCGGGTGCGCACAACGTGGAGAACGCGGTGGCGGCCATCGCCGCCTGCCGGGCGGTGGGAGTGCCCCTGGAGGCCATGGCCGGGCCGCTGGCCGCCTACCGGGGGGTGGCCCGCCGGTTCCAGAGCCTGGGCCGCGCCCGGGGGGTGGAGGTGGTGGACGATTTCGCCCACAACCCGGCCAAGGTGGCCGCCTCCCTGCGCACCGCCCACGCCCGCGCGCGGCGCGTGCTGGGGGTGTTCCAGCCCCACGGCTACGGCCCCCTGCGCTTCCTGCGGGCGGAGTTCGTGGCCGCCTTCGCCGCCGGCCTGGAGCCCCAGGACCGGCTGTGGATGCTGGATGTCTTCTATTCCGGGGGCACGGCGGCCCGGGACATCTCCTCCGGGGAGGTGGTCCGGGAGATCGCCGGGCGGGGCGTGCGGGCGGACCTTGCCCCGTCGCGCCCGCGGCTGGTGGAGGCCCTGGCGGCGGAGGCCAGGGAGGGGGACCTGATCCTGGTGATGGGGGCGCGGGACCCTTCCTTGACGGAGCTGTCCCGGAGCATCCTGGCCGCCCTGTAGGCGTGTGGGCAAGTCATTGCCCTTGTCCCGACCCCTGCCTTTCATTTCTCCGCGTCTCCGTTCCTCAGCGTCCTCCTTCCCGGCTTTTTCCCGGATGATGCCGTCGTGGTCGTCCCAGCTTCGTCACCAACCCAGAAAAAACTGGAGAAGAGGACGCGGAGGGGCGGAGACGCGGAACAAAAAATCAGGCCTTGGTGTTGACCGCCCGCTTCAGTCCCTCCCTCAAGGGCCATTCCCGTCCGTTCGGTCCCCGGTTCCGTTACCATGAATAAAACAAAATGGGCGGTACCTTTTGCTCCGACGTCTTCAGGACACCTACCATGCCTTCTCCAGGCCTTTCTGGACGATCGCCTTCGGTGCCCTGGTCAGCTCGGCCGGCTCCAGCCTCATCTGGCCCTTCCAGTTCATCTACATCACCCGGACCCTGGGACTGAACCTGGCCACGGTGGGCACGCTCATCACCCTCAGCTCCGGCACCGGGCTGGCGGTCTCCTTCCTGGCCGGCACCATGGCGGACCGGTTCGGGCGCAAGCCGGTGATGATCGCCGCCCAGGCCGCCCAGGGCTGCGCCTGGATCCTCATGAGCTTCGCCCACACCTACCTGGGCTTCCTGGTCGCCCTGATGATCCTGGCCTCCTCCCAGCCGGTGTATTCGGTGGGCTCGGACGCCATGATGGCCGACCTGGTGCCCCCGGAACAGCGGGCTTCCGGTTACGCCATCATGCGGGTGCTGAACAACGTGGGCATCGCCCTGGGGCCGGCGGTGGGCGGGATCATCGTCACCCGCTCGTACGCCCTGGCGTTCTACGGCGCGGCCGCCGTGCTGTTCCTGTACGGCGTGTTCCTGCAGGGCTTCGTGCGGGAGACCCTGCCCCGGCGGGGCGCCGCGTGCCAGGGCGCGGCGGCCGCGGACACCGGAGGCTACCGGCAGGTGGCCCGGGACCGGGGCTTCCTCGTGTTCACCCTGCTCATCACCCTGGGCATGACCGGGCCGCTCATGTTCTGGACCCTGATGCCCATCTACACCAAGCAGAACTTCCAGTTCCCCGAGCACCTGTACAGCTGGCTGCCGGTCACCAATGCGCTCATGTGCGTGTTCGTGCAATATTTCGTCACCCACTGGACGCGCCGCTACGCCCCCTTGGCCATGCTGATCCTGGGGCTGGGGGTGTACGCCCTCGGGGTGGGCAGCGTCGCCCTCATGAGCGGGTTCTGGGGCTTCTGGACCAGCATGGTGATCTTCAGCCTGGGCGAGCTCATCACCATGCCTACGGGCACCACCTACGTGGCCAATCGCGCCCCCGTGGTCCTGCGGGGGCGCTACATGAGCGTCTACTGGCTCACCTGGGGCTGCGCCCGGGCCGTGGCGCCCATGATCGGCGGCACCCTCAACGACCTGATCAGCCCCCACGCCATCTGGTACGGCGGGCTCGCCATCGGCCTGGCCAGCGCCCTGGCCCTCACCTGGTTCCGGGCCAGCCGGGCCCAAGTGCGGGTTCCGGAGGTGGAACCGGCGACCGGGGCCGCGGCCACCTGAGGGCTGGGCCGCCGGGCCCGGTCCGGTCCGGAGCCCGTCACCTTCGCCGGGCCAGCAACGCCTCCACCGGCGGCACGTCGCCGGGCACGTCCACCCCCAGGCTCAGGTGCGGGGTCAGGGCCACGCCGATGGCCATGCCCGCCGCCATGGCCCGGAGCTGCTCGAGCATCTCCAGCTTCTCCAGGGGATGCGGAGGCAGCTGGGTGTACCGGCGCAGAGCCTCGGGACGGTACGCGTAGATCCCCAGGTGGCGATGGAACATGGCCAGGTGCTCCGGGCGCAGCCAGGGGCGGAAGTCGGCCTGGAACACCTGGCTGTTGCGCACGTACGGGATGGGGCTGCGGCTGAAGTACAGGGCCCGGCCGGCATCGTCGGTGACCACCTTCACGGCGTTGGGGTTGAACAGCTCCCCGGGGTCGTCGAAGGGGCAGGCGGCGGTGCCCATGGGCAGGTCCGGGTTGCGGGCCATGAGGTCCACCACCCCGGCGATGGTCTCGGGGTGCATGGCGGGTTCGTCCCCCTGCAGGTTCAGGATCAGGTCGAAGCCGGCGCCCACCGCGGCGGTGGCCGCCGCCACCCGGTCCGTACCCGAGGGCAGGGCCGGGTCGGTCATGGCCACCTTGCCGCCGAATCCCGCCACCACCGAGGCGATGCGTTCATCGTCCGTGGCCACGACCACCGCGTCCACTCCGGCGGCGCCGGCCGCGGCCTCCCAGGCCCACTGGATCATGGGACGGCCGGAGATGAGGGCCAGAGGCTTGCCCGGAAACCGGGATGCCTGGAACCGGGAGGGGAGGACGGCGAGGGTTCGCATGGGCGGCCTTTGTTCAAGTCGTTCTTGATCATAGCAAGCGCGGTCCCGCCGGGCTTCAGAGCCTGGATTAGCCATTCGTGGAAAACTTCACCGAAATCCTTCACAATCGAAGGTTCGGTCCTGCAGCACTCTTTCGGAGGTTCCTTTGCAACAACGGCTTGCCCTTCCCGTTGGGATCACCGCCACCGGCCAGTTCTACCCCGAGCGGGTCGTCACCAACGACGACCTCGCCAAGATGGTGGAGACCAGCGACGAGTGGATCCTGACCCGCACCGGCATCCGCAACCGGCGCTGGGTCGAGCCCGGCACCGGCTCCTCGGACCTGGGGGCCGGGGCCCTCAGGATGGCCCTGGACCGGCGGGGGCTCGGACCCGAAGCCCTGGACGCCATCATCGTGGCCACCGTCACGCCGGACATGTTCTTTCCTTGCACCGCCGCCCTGATCCAGCACAAGATCGGCGCCCCCCGGGCCTGGGGCTTCGACCTGAACGCCGCCTGCTCCAGCTTCCTGTTCGCCATGACCGCCGCCTGCGGGCTGGTGGCCGGCGGGGGCCTGCGGCGGGTGGCCGTGGTGGGGTGCGACATCATGACCTCCATCATGGACAAGACCGACCGCAACACCGCCGTGCTGTTCGGGGACGGGGCCGGGGCGGTGATCCTGGAGCCGGTGGAGCCCGGCTACGGGCTGCTGGACTACGAGCACAGCCTGGACGGCTCGGGCGCGCCCTTCCTGTGCATGCCCGGAGGCGGCTCCCTGTACCCCGCCACCCACGCCACCGTGGACGCCAAGATGCACTTCATCCGCCAGGACGGCAAGGAGGTCTACAAGCGGGCCGTGCGGGACATGGCCGAGGTGAGCCGGCTCATGCTGGACCGGAACCGGCTCACCACCTCCGACCTGGCCCTGTTCGTGCCGCACCAGGCCAACGTGCGCATCATGGACGCCGCCCTCAAGCGCCTGGAACTGCCCGCCGAGCGCATGGCCAACAACATCGGCGACTACGCCAACACCACCTCCGCCACCCTGCCCACTGCCCTGCACCAGTCCCTGGAGGCGGGCAAGCTCAAGAAGGGCGACTTCGTGGTGTTCGCCGCCTTCGGCGCCGGCTTCACCTGGGGCGGCGCCCTGATGCGCTGGGCCGTCTGACTTGCGGATCATCGCCGGGACCCTCAAGGGGCGGCGCCTCCAGGCTCCCCCGGCCGGCGACCTGCGGGTGCGCCCCACCTCCGACCGGGCCCGGGAGGCCCTGTTCTCCATCCTCCAGCGCTGGCCCCAGGGCCCGTTCCTGGACCTGTTCGCCGGCACCGGGGCGGTGGCCCTGGAAGCCTGGTCCCGGGGCTACGGGCCGGTGACCTGCGTGGAGCGGGACCCGGTGGCCCTGGGCTGCATCAAGGCCAACGCCAGGGGCACCGGCCTGCTCGTCCTGGGCCAGGACGCGCTGCGCCTGCGCCCCGAGGCCCTGACGGCCCAGGCGGTGGTGTTCGCCGACCCGCCCTACGAGTCCGGCGCCCAGGCCTGGGCGGTCCTGGCGCCGCGGCTGGCCGCCTGGGTGGAGCCCGGGGGCTTGCTGGTCTGGGAGACCGGCCGGGGGGTGGACCTGGCCCCCGCGCCGGGTTTCGAACTGCTGGAACAACGGCAGTACGGCCTCGCCGTCCTGCACCTGTTCGTCCCCGCCGGCTAGACCTGGTCCTCCACGGTCCCCTCCGTCCCAGGCAGTCCGCGCCAGCGGAGTGCCTGCGACGGCCAGGGCGACGGGTCGGGACACGGACGTTTACTTGCCCGGGCTCCCCGTTAAACTGCTGGGGATGCTCCGGATTTCCATCAAGACCAAGCTGATCGCGGTGATCGCCGTTCTGGTCGCTGGTTTCGCCCTGTTCAACGTGGCCTACGTTCCCCGCCAGATGGAGAGCCGCCTGCGCGCCCAGGCCGACCTGAACGTCCGCCAAGTGGCCGAGGCCGCCAGTTTCGCCCTGGCACCGGCCCTGGAGGGCGGCCGCCCGGAGGAGATCGAGCGCATCCTGAAGGGGGTGAAGCGCAACCCGGCCTTCCGGTTCAGCGTGGTGGCCGACGCGGCCGGCCGGGTGGTGGACGCCACCGCCGCCGCCCCCACCTGGGCCCGGGACTACGCCCGGGAGAAAGGGCCCACCAAGGCCTTCCTGCATTCCCAGGGGACCACCCTGGTGGCCGTCACCCCCATTTCCTACCTGGAGGTTTCCGACCAGCGGGGCACCCTGATCCTGGGCTTCTCCACCGAGGAGATCCGCAGGCTGGCCCGGGACGACCGCCGGCGCGGCCTGTGGCTGGGCCTGGGGGCCCTGGCCCTGGGGGTGGGCGCCGCCGCCTTCCTGGCCAATCTCTATGCCCGGCCGGTGGTGGCCCTCACCGGGGCGGCCCAGCGGGTGGCCCAGGGCAACTTCGAGGGGCTGGCGGTGCGGGTGCGCTCAGGCGACGAACTGGAGGTGCTGAGCCGCAGTTTCGAGGTCATGACCAACAAGCTGAGGATCGCCCGGGACGAGATCGAGCGCCAGAACCGGCTGCTGGAGTCCCGGGTGCAGGAGCGCACCCGCCAGCTCATGGAGACCATCTGGGAGCTGGAGGAGATCCGGTCCAACCTGGAACAGCTGGTCCAGGACCGCACCCGGGGCCTGGAGCAGTCCCGGGCCGAGCTGGCCGCCTGGGCCGGCACCCTGGAGGAAAAGGTGCAGGAGAAGACCCGGGAGCTCACCCAGGTGAACCAGAGCCTCAGCGTCAGCCTGCTGCGCCTGCAGGAGCTGGACCGGATCAAGGACGAGTTCCTGGCCAACATGAGCCACGAGCTGCGCACCCCCCTCAACGCCGTCATCGGCTTCTCCGGGCTGCTGCTCCTGGAGGCGCCCGGGCGGGTGCCGGACGACGTGAAGGACGACCTGCAGGTCATCCACCAGAACGGCCGCAGCCTCCTGACCATGATCGACTCCATCCTGGACCTCTCCAAGATCGAGGCGGGCAAGTTCGAGCTGGAACTGACCCTCATGGACCCGGTGCCGGCGCTGGAGCAGGTGCGGGCCCTGGCCGCCGGGCTCATCCTGGACCGACCCATCCGCTTCACCTTCGAGCCCCCGCCGGGAACCATGCGCGTGCTGGGGGATCCGGTCCGCTTCAAGCAGGTGATCACCAACCTGCTGGGCAACGCCATCAAGTTCACCGAGGCAGGGGAGGTGCGCATGTACGCCGAACGCCGGGGCGGCTTGCTGCGCATCCACATCGCCGACCAGGGGATCGGCATGACCCCGGAGGAGATGGGCCGGCTGTTCAAGCCGTTCCAGCAGGTGGACGGGAGCATCACCCGCCGGTTCGGCGGCACCGGCCTGGGCCTGGCGCTGTCCGAGCGGCTCATGACCCTGATGAACGGGCGCATCACCGTGGCGAGCGCCAAGGGCGAGGGCAGCACCTTCACGGTGGAGATGCCCCTGGTTGAGGAGGGCGCGCCATGACGTCCCAGGAGCCCGTGCGCATCCTCTGCATCGAAGACAACCCCGTGAACTGGAGGCTGGTGCAGCGGCTGCTGGCCCAGGCCGGATACCAGATGCACTGGGCCCCGGACGGCACCAAGGGCCTGGAGATGGCCCTGACCCTGCGCCCGGCGCTGATCCTCCTGGACATCAACCTGCCGGGCCTGTCCGGCTTCGAAGTGGCCACCAAGGTCCACCAGTATCCGGAACTGCAGGGAATCCCGGTGGTGGCCCTCACCGCCAGGACCCTCAAGAGCGACCGGGAGACGGCCCTGGTCGCCGGCTGCGCCGGGTTCATCCCCAAGCCCCTGGACCCCTTCACCTTCGTGGGCCAGGTGAGCGCCTACCTGGGCGGGGCCCGGGAAGAGCTGGACCAGAACCAGGAGAAGGCGGCCCTGCGCCAGTTCAACCGGCACGTGCTGGAGCACCTGGAGGCCCAGCTCCAGGAGGCCCAGGAGGCCAACCGCAAGCTGCTCGAGGCCCAGGCGGCCCTGGAGGTCCGGAACCGCAGCCTGAGCCGGCTCCTGGCCCTCAGCCAGAGCACCCTCACCGAGCACGACCCCAGGGCCCTGCTGCTGCGCATCCTGGGGGAGGCGCGCTCCGAGCTCCGGGCCGGGAGCCTGTGGGCCTACCGCATGCACCCCAGCGGGGGCTACCTGGAGGGCCTGCACTGGACCGGAAGCCGTTTCGACGGGACCCCGGTGCTGCCCCTGGACCACCCGTTCGTGCTGGCGAGCCGCACCCTGCCGGCGGGCACCGGCCTGCGCGGCGACACCCTCAGGACCCATCCGGTATGGGCGGAAGGGCTGGGCCTGGGCTTCTGGATCGGAGGCTCCGAGGCCTGCCTGCTGGTGCAGCGTGACCACCATGCGGACTCGGAACTGTTCGGGTTCTGGATCCTCACCCGGCCCGGGGACCAGCCCCTGCAGCCGGCGGAGCTGGAGATGATCGCCCTGCACGCCAGCCTGGCCCTGGTGCAGCTGGAGAACGCTGAGCTGATCGTGTCCCTGAACAACAGCAGCCGGGCCCTGGCCGCCAGCTACGAGCGCCTGGAGACCGCCTACCAGGACCTGCAGAACGCCGAGAACGTGCTCAAGCGCCGGGACCGGCAGGAACTGCTGGAGAACCTCACGGTCAAGATCGCCCAGCGCCTGGAAGCCCCGGTGGCCAGCCTGCACCGCCAGAGCCAGCTGCTGGACCAGATGATGAGCCCGGAGGGGCAGGGCCGGGCCACCCTGCGGGAATCCCAGCCCAAGGCCCTGGCGGAGATCCGCGAGGCGGTGTTCCGGATCGACAGCCTGCTCAAGGCGCTGCTGCGGCGGGTGGGGCGGGGCGGGCCGCCCATTCCCGAATGGCTGGACCTGCACGACCTGATCCAGCAGGAGCTGGGGCTGTTCCAGGCGGAAGGGGTGATCCCGGCCGGGGTGGCCGTGGCCCTGGAACTGGGCGCCCCGGCGCCCCTGATCTACGGCGTCTACGGCGATTTCGCCAACGCCCTCCTGAGCGTGGTGCACCATGCCCTGGGCGGTCCCACCCCCAGCCCGGCGCTGGCGGTGCGCACCCTCAATGAGGAGGAGGATTTCATCCTGGAGGTGCGGGACGATGGCGGCCCGGTCCCGCCCGGCGAGCTGGCCACCGCCTTCGAACCTTTCTCGGGCCTGCACCAGCAGGCGGTCCTGGGCGCCCGGAGCCCGGGGGAGGACCTGGTCACCTGCAAGCACCTCATGGCTACCTACCACAGCGAAATCACCCTGGAGAACCACCCGGACGGCACCCTCCTGCGGTTGCGGATCCCCCTGCATTCCTGAGTGCAGGTACGGGTCCCGCCCATCGTCCGTCCGTTCCGTCGGCTTGGGAAAGGGCCTCTGGGCCGACATCTGCTCTCAGGTTTGGGGCCCAGAGGCCCTTTTCCAAGCCGACGGGGTTGGTTCCGATCCGCCTCCCGCGGCCGGCAACGCCCGCAGACTTCAGGGTCGGCGCGGACCAGGGAGGACCAGCCCGCACCCGAAGCGGGCCCCCCGGGTCCTAGGCCCACCCGGGGAGCCCGGAACAACAACCGGTCCCCCGGAGCAACGAAGCGCGAGCGTGGCAACATCGCCCCGCCTCCATCGCCGTTGCCTCTCCGTTGACGCCGGCTCGGCCGGCGGCAACGAACCAGGGCGACCGTCCGGGACCCGTGCCATCACGCAGTCGGGCTCTACAAGGACGGCATGTAGCCTGTGCGGAGGGCGGACTCCCAGTCCGGGCGGCCCCTCGCGGCGGCCAGGTCGGCCATGGCGTGGTGGTCGTACGGGACCGCATGGAGGGACGTGGACCAATGGCCGCCGCGCCGCTCCAGGGTGGCGTAGCGGGCGTCCGGGGACCCGGTCTCGATCCGCGCCGGGGGATCGCCGTACTCCCAGGCCGGCAGGCCTACGCTGCCGGGGTTGACGACCAGCTGGCCGGACCGGGTGCGCACCGCCCGGGGCACATGGGTGTGGCCGCACAGGATCACTTCCGCTTGCGCGTCGCCCAGGCGGTCCTCCACCTCCCGGGCGGAAGCGGTCCGGCACCCGGTGGGCTCCAGGGTTTCCAGGAGCGGGTCCAGGTCGCTCTGGGGCGTTCCGTGGCAGATGAACACCTCGGGCAGGAATCGGCCGGTGGAGGGCTGTCCCGCCAGCCAGTCCAGTTCCCGGGCGCTGAGCCGGGCATGGGTATAGGTGTCCGAGAGCCCCCACTGGGTCGGCCCCAGGGTCAGCAGTTGGCGCTCGTGGTTCCCGGCGATGGTCATCCACCCCTGGGCCATGAGGAACTGGGCGGTCTCCAGGGGCATGAGGGGGCCGGACAGGCTGTCGCCCAGGTTCACCACCGCATCGACTCCCCGGCCGCGGGCGTGCCGGAGCACCGCCTCCAGGGCCAGGAGGTTGCCGTGGATATCTGCCAGCACGGCGATCCGCATGGGTCACGCTCCTAGGCCGACCGCTTCCCGTACCGGCCCTTGATGTAGTCCAGGACGATCTCCTGGAATTCCTCGGCGATGCGTTCGCCGCGCAAGGTGGCCTTCTTCTCCCCGTCCACGAACACCGGCGCCGTGGGCGTTTCCCCGGTGCCCGGCAGGCTGATGCCGATGTCTGCATGCCGGGACTCGCCGGGCCCGTTGACCACGCAGCCCATCACCGCCACCTTCAAGGCTTCCACCCCCGGGTAGCGTTCCTTCCACACCGGCATCTGCTCCCGCAGGAAGGTCTGGATCCGGTCGGCCAGGTGCTGGAACACGGTGGAGGTGGTGCGTCCGCAGCCGGGGCAGGCCGCCACCATGGGCGCGAACTGGCGGAACCCCATGGTCTGGAGGATCTCCTGGGCCACGACCACCTCCCGGGTCCGGTCGCCGCCCGGTTCGGGGGTGAGGGAGACCCGGATGGTGTCGCCGATCCCCTCCTGGAGCAGCACCGCCAGGGCCGCGGTGGAGGCCACGATGCCCTTGCTGCCCATGCCCGCCTCGGTCAGGCCCAGGTGCAGGGGATAGATGCAGCGCCGGGCCAGCTCCCGGTACACGGCGATCAGGTCCTGGACCCCGGACACCTTGCAGGACAGGACGATCCGGTCCGCGGGCAGGCCCACCGCCTCCGCCTGGCGGGCGCTGTCCAGGGCGGAACTCACCAGAGCCTCGTACATGATGGCCTGGGCGCTCAACGGGGCCGGGCGGCTGGCGTTGGCGTCCATGATCCGCGCCAGGAGCTCCTGGTCCAGGCTGCCCCAGTTGACCCCGATGCGCACCGGCTTGCCGTGGCGGCAGGCCGCCTCCACGATGCTGGCGAACTGGACGTCGCGCAGCTCGCCCCGGCCCACGTTGCCCGGATTGATGCGGTACTTGGAGAGGGCCTGGGCGCACTCGGGGTAATCGCCCAGAAGCTTGTGGCCGTTGTAATGGAAGTCGCCGATCAGGGGCACCTCCAGCCCCTGGGCGTCCAGGCGCTCCCGGATGGCCGGCACCGCGGCCGCGGCGGCCGGGGTGTTGACGGTGATCCGCACCAGTTCCGAACCGGCCAGGGCCAGGTCCCGCACCTGGGCGGCGGTGGCCGCTACGTCCGCGGTGTCGGTGTTGGTCATGGACTGGACGACGATGGGCGCCCCGGTTCCAATAGATACCTCATTACTTCCGTGGCACACCCGGGTGGTCAACCGGTGCCCCCGCGCGCTCGGCCCCGAGCCCTGCTCTGACAACATGGCGATCCTTCGTTCGTATGGGAAAAAACAGTTCAGCGACCGATGCAACCGGGCAGAAGCCCTCAGCAGCCTAACATGTCCTCGTAATCAAATGGCCTTACGAGCCGGAAAGTTCCTTTCACGGCGCAGCTTTCCCCCTGGAAAGAGTGTGGTAGGCTTCGGGAAATGCATGGAGGCAACATGACTGCTGCGGATCCACGGCGGGTCTGGCCCAGCCTGGACCCAGCCGGTTCCTCAGCGCGGCCGGTCCCAGGTGTGCAAGCCCGGGTCCTGGCTTGGCTGCGCGTGGCGGTCCTGGTCGCGGCCGGGGCCTCCGGCCTCTGGGCGGCGGCGCCGCCCGCAACCCCGGAGATGGCCCCCGCCATCGCCATGGCCCACCGGGTCGACCACCTCAAGGCGGCCTTCCAGTCCGGAGACCCGGCCGCCGTCTCGGCGGCGGTCCAGGAAGTGGAGCTCCTGCGCCGCACCTACGGCACCCTGGACGTGCAGCCCCTGGTGGATGCCATGGTCCTCTACGCCCGGCGCCTGGGGGACCAGGGCCAGACCGCCAAGGGCCTGCAGGTGATCCAGACCCTGGACGCCTGGGCCCCGGGGGATCCCACCCTCCTGGGCGCCAAGATCATGCTCATGCGCCAGCAGGGCCTGCAGAGCTATTTCCTGAGCATCGCCGACGTGATCGACCTGACCCGGTACCGCCTGGTCCATCCGGCCCAGCGGTGGCTCTGGACCCTCCAGCACCTGGGCTGGCTGCGCCTCATGGCCACCCTCATGCTCTGGGGCTGGGCCCTGACCCTGGCCCTGCGCTACCGGCGGGTGTTCCGCTACCTGTGGGAGGAGCCCTTGATGCGCCGCGGCATGAACCCCGCCGCGACGGCTGTCCTGGGGGCCCTGCTGGTCACCTTCCCGGTGCTCCTGGGGCTGGATCCCGGCGTGGCGGCCCTGCTCTGGCTCTGGCTGCTCACGCCCTTCCTGCTGCCCATGGAGCTGCGGGCGACCCTGATCATCGTGCTCATGCAGCTGGTGCACCCCCTGCTCACCTTCGCCGAGCCCCTGGCCAGGCCCCAGTCGGGCTCCAGCATCGTGGCCCTGCAGCTGCAGCCCCAGCCCCAGCCCTTGGACCGGCGGGCGTGGATGGCCTTGGCGCCGGCGGACCGGGCCTTCCTGGAAGGCTGGCGCCAGCTTCAACTCCAGGACTGGAGCAAGGCCGAGGCCACCTTCCGGGACCTGCGCGCCAGCCACCCGGACCGGGGCATCGTGCTGAACAACCTGGGCGTCGCCCGCTTCCAGGCGGGTGACGTGGCCGGGGCCAAGGCCTGTTTCGACGAGGCCGCGGCCATCCTGCCGGGGAGCGCCGAGGTGCTGCTCAATCAGAGCGTGGTGGCCTTCAAGCAGATGGACAGCGTCCTGGGCGAAGCCAAGCAGGACGAGGCCAGCAGGGCCGCGGCCGGCACCTACAACCGGCTCCTGTCCGCCAACCACGCCCGCAAAGAGCAGCGGACCTTCCCCGTCCCCCTGCCGGACACCCCGGCCCGGGTCCAGGCCCTGTCGGCCGCCGGGGCCTGGCGGGAGCCCGAGGCTCCGGCCGGCGCCCAGCTGGCGATGCTGTTCAACCTGCTGCTGCCCCTGGTGGGCGCGGGCGCCATCCTGGGCCGCCACCGCCGGAGCATCAGCGCCGCCCACCCGTCCCAGTGCGCCCGGTGCGGCGAGCCGTTCCACACCACCGACAGCGGCGACACCACCGTTTGTTCCAAATGCCACCACCTGTTCATCCTCAAGGACGGGCTGCACACCGAGAGCCGCAAGCGCAAAGTGGACGAGGTGGCGGCCTACCAGAAGTCCCAGAGGTGGCTCCATAAACTTTTAATTTTTCTCCTTCCGGGGTCGGACCTCTCGTTCCTGGGCGAGACCTGGCCCGGCTTCCTGGAGTACGGATTCCTGTGCTTTGCGGCTGGCCTCGTGCTGGCGACCGGGCGGCCCCTGCGCTACCCGGGCGAGATCGTAGCGGAACCCGCATCCGTGTGGCTGCCGGTGGGAGTGATCCTGCTGGCGGTGCTGTTCTTCCGGTCCTGGCTCAAGCTGCTGCCCAGGCGTTCGTGAGGAGCCTATGGCGCTCGAAGGGTCTTTGCGCGATTTCGATCTCTTCTCCCTGTTCAACATGATCAAGACCCAGGGCAAGAGCGGCACCCTGGTGCTGTCCCGGGCCCAGGAGTTCGTCAAGGTCTTTTTCGACCAGGGCGAGGTGGTCGGCTGCGACTCCAACCAGGTGCCCATGGAGGACCGGCTGGGAGCCCTCCTGGTGCGCCTGGGCCGGCTGTCCGGGGAAGAGCTGATCGTCATGATCCAGCAGCAGCGCCAGACCGCCAAGCGCATGGGAACCCTCCTGCTGGAGTCCGGGAAGGTGACCCGCCAGGACCTCCAGGACGCCCTGTTCAACCAGGCCATGTCCATCATCTACCGGACCTTCCGCTGGGTCGAGGGGGACTACCGGTTCGATTCCATCGTGCCCATGGAACTGGACCGGGAGAACTTCCCGCCGATCCCCGTGGACACGGTCCTCATGGAAGCGGCCCGGATCATGGACGAGTGGCCCGAGGTGCAGCGCCGCCTTCCGGACAGCAAGATCCCCCTGGTCAAGACGGTGGTGGCGGAGAACCTGCAGCTGGGCATCGACCAGAACGTCTCCTTGGTCCTGGACGGGGGCGGCCAGGTGCACACCCAGGGTTCGGGCCTCACCCACGAGCAGGAGGTGGCCCTCACCTACTTCAACGTGCCCGCCAGCCTCCAGGAGGTATTGCAGATCAGCCGCTACGACGAGCTGGAAACCTGCAAGATCATCGCCGACCTGCTGGACCTGAAGCTCCTGGAGCCTTCCCCCGATGCCAAGGAGCCGCGCCAGCCATCCTGGAGCGTGCCCCTGGAGATGGAGCGCCAGGCGGCCCAGCCTCCCGGCCCGTCCGGCCTGTTCTGGCCCCTGGTGGCGGTGCTCCTGGCGGTCCCGCTGCTCACCTACGTGCGCCAGGCCCCCGGTACCCTGAACCAGGAACTGGCCAGCCTGCACCCCGGCGCCCTGGCCAAGGCCGCCGACCGGGACCTGAACGAACGCCAGGCCTGGTCCCTGCGCCTGGCCGAGCCCAAGGACCAGGGCCGGGCGCTGGCCAAGTCCCTGGGCCTGGAGCTGGACGCCTCCCTCCAGGCGCCGCCGGACTTCAGCGCCCAGCCCGATCCCTTGGCGGGCATCCAGGCGGGCTCCTAGAATCAGCTGTCGGTCTTCGGTTTCGGCGCCGCGGCCCAGGCCACGAGGATGGAGATGGCGTACAGGCCGAGCAGCACCACGCTGAAGAAGATGGTGGTCACCACCACGTCCCCGGGGGTCAGGAAGGCGCTCACGACCAGGATCACGATGACGGCGTGGCGCCAGTACTTGAGCATCCAGCGGGCGGTGATCAGGCGGAACCGGGCCAGGAAATAGATGAGCACCGGCAGCTCGAACATGATCCCGGTGCCCACCACCGTGTAGATGAACAGGTCCAGGTAGTCCTCCAGGTGCAGGTTGGTGCGCAGGCCGGCGTTCAAGGCCTCCTGGAACAGGATGTCGCCGAGGAACTTGAAGGCGTTCCAGTAGGCGAAGGCGGCGCCCGCCAGGAAGCAGCCGCTGGTGACCAGCACGAAGGGGATGGCGTACCGGCGCTCCCGCAGGTACAGGCCGGGGCGGATGAACCCCCACACCTGGTGGAACAGCAGCGGCGACGCCAGGAGCACCGCCGCCCACAGGGACAGCCGCATCAGGGAGAAGAACGGCTCGGTCAGGCTGGTGTAGGCGAACGGCTCGAACACCGTGGGCGGGGGCTGGTGCAGGATCTGGGCCTGGGCGATGGCGTGGGCCTTGAACACTTTCATGAAAGGTTCTTGCGCCAGGGTCATGAGCCTGAAGCGGAAGCTGTACGTGGCGGCGAACACCGCCACCAGGATCACCAGGCAGCGGATGATGCGCGTCCGCAGCTCGGACAGGTGGTCCCAGAACGTCATCTGGTCGTTGGATTCGGGGGACGGCATGAGTTGGCTAGGACTTCTTCTCGTTCTTCTCGTCCTTGGTGGATTCCGCCGTGTCGTCCTTGACCGAATCGGTCAGTTCCCGGCTGGCCTTCTTGAATTCGTGGAGCCCCTTGCCCAGGGCTTTGCCCAGTTCCGGGAGCTTGGAAGGCCCGAACAGGAGCAGCAGGGCGATGCCGATCAGGAGCAACTCGCCGAAGCCTAGATTACCCATGGGAAACTCCTAACTTGGGGCGTCTGTGGGGGATGGCGGGGGAACCGCCCCATCGGCCATCCAGGCCCGGTCCGGGGTCCCGGGGATCAGGCTGGTTCCACCGGGGGGCGGCCGATGGAATGGTAGATCCATCCAAGGGCCTTCATGGCTTCCGGCTGGAACAGGTTCCGGCCGTCGAACATGAGTTTCTGCTTGAGCCGGCCGGCGACCGCATTCAGGTCGGCCTTGCCATATTGAGGCCATTCGGTCGCGATGAGAAGAGCGTCCGCGCCGTCGCAGGCGGCGAGGGGGTCGTCGGCGTAACGCACCTTGTCGCCCAGCCTGGCCCGGACGTTGGGCATGGCCTCGAAGTCGTGCACCACCACCTCGGCGCCCAGGGCGGTGAGGCTCTCGATGAGCTCCAGGGCCATGGCTTCCCGGATGTCGTCCGTATGGGCCTTGAAGGCCAGGCCCCAGAGGGCGAAGCGCCGTCCCTCCAGGGGCGCCGGGGCGCCCGGCTTGCACCGGTAGTACCGGCGCACCTTGAGGGCCAGCACCTGCTTCTGGTGGCGGTTGGCCTCCACGGTGGCCTCCAGGGCCCGGAGGGGCTGGGCGTGCTCCCGCCCGACCTTCAGGAGCGCCTGCAGGTCCTTGGGGAAGCAGCTGCCGCCGAAGCCCGGGCCCGGGTTCAGGAAATGCCTGCCGATGCGGTGGTCGCTGCCGATGCCTTCCCGCAGGTGGTCCACGTTCGCGCCCACCTTCTCGCACAGGGCGGCCATCTCGTTGATGAAGCTGATGCGCAGCGCCAGCATGGCGTTGGCGGCGTACTTGGTCAGCTCGGCGCTGGGCGTATCCATGCACAGCCAGCGGCCGCCGCTGGCCTCGAGGAAGGTCCCGTAGAGCGCCTTCATCACCTTTTCGGCGTGGTCGCTGCCGCAGCCCACCACCACCCGGTCTGGCTTGAGAAAATCATCAATGGCGCAGCCCTCCCGCAGGAACTCCGGGTTGGATACCACCTCGAAGGGGCGGTCGGTGCGGGCGGCGATGATCGCCTGCACCCGGGCCGCGGTGCCTACCGGCACGGTGCTCTTGTCCACCACCACCAGGGGCGGCGCCTCCCGGGCGCGCAGGTTCATGGCCTGGCCGAGCTGGTCGGCCACGAGCAGCACGAACTGCAGGTCGGCGCTGCCGTCTTCGCTCTGGGGCGTGCCTACGCAGATGAATGCCGCGTCGGCCCCGGCGATGCCGTCCCGGATCCCGGTGGAGAAGGCCAGCTTCCCGGAGGCCTGGTGGCGGGCCAGCAGGGCGTCCAGGCCCGGCTCGTAGATGGGGGAGACGCCGCGGCGCAGCTTTTCGACCTTGGCCTCATCCACGTCGACGCCCAGCACCCGATGCCCAGCCTCCGCGAATCCCACCGCCGCAACCAGCCCCACGTAGCCGGACCCGATGACCAGAACCTGCATGGGCGCTCCTCGCAACCAGGCCCGGAACCTCGCGTCCCGGGCGGAAATCAACATTCATGGAGTATATCGCCCGCCGCGCCCCCAGGCGAGGCTTGTCCGGGTTTGCTAGACTAGACAACGCGGAGGCAGCATGATCCAGGTCGCGATGATGGACGGGCAGGGCATCAATCTCTGGGAAGTGGTCCTGCACAGCGGCATGGTGGCCAAGGTGGTGCTCGTGGTCCTGGCGGTGTTCTCGGTGGTCAGCTGGGTGGTGATCTTCCAGAAGACCGTGCTGCTCAAGCGCAGCCGGGGCGCCACCGACCGCTTCCGCAGCCTGTTCCGCCGGGCCAAGGACTGGCGCGACCTGAAGGCCGCCGCCGCGGACTACAGCGCCAGCCCCCTGATCGGGCTGTTCACCGCCGGCTACCAGGAAGTGACCTACCAGCTGCGCCCGGCGGTGCCCGGCGTGCGGCCCCAGATCAAGAGCATGGAAGCCGTGGAGCGGTCCCTGCAGCGGGCCTCCGTGGTGGAGATGGGGCGCATGGAGAACTACCTGGGCATCCTGGCCACCATCGCCGCAGTGAGCCCCTTCATCGGCCTGTTCGGCACCGTGTGGGGCATCATCGACGCCTTCCGGGGCATCGGCGCCAGCGGCAACGCCAGCCTGGCCACCGTGGCCCCGGGCATCTCCGAGTCCCTGGTGGCCACCGCCATCGGGCTGGTGGCGGCCATCCCCGCGCTCATGGCCTACAACTATTTCCAAGGCCAGCTGAAGACCTGGCAGACCGAACTGGACGACTTCGCCCTGGAATTCATCAGCCTGTCGGAACGCAACTTCACCTGACCCTATGCCCTGCGCTCCCGCCGCCCCGGTCTTCTGGCAGCGTCAACCGCGGCTGCCGCTGCCGGTGCTGAGGTTCCTGGGGGCCCGGGTGGAGGCGGCGCTGGCGGCCCCCGGGAACCGTCCGCACCTGGTGTGGCCCATGGTGCTGGGATCGCCCCGGCTGCGCCAGGCCCATCCGGACGGGGTGCCGGAAGGGCAGCTGCTGGAGGCGGCCCGGGGCAGCCTCGGGGCCCTGGGCGCGGCGGATCCCAAGGCTGCCTGGGACGCGGCCCTGGAACGGTTTCCCGACACCGCCGACCGGGGCCCGGAAGGCTGGGTGCCCCACCGCATCTGGGAACCCCTGGCGCCCCTGGTGAGCCTGCGCCTGGGCGTGGCCCTGCTGGCCCTGATGGGGCAGCCGGAAGACGACCGCTACCCCCTGGCCTGCGGGGTGGCCCTGTTCAACTCCGCCTTGTTCCACGAGTGCCACGACGCCCTGGAGCCCCTGTGGCTGCGGTCCGACGGGGCCCTGAAGGCCGGCCTGCAGGGGCTGATCCTGCTGGCCGGCGGCTACCACCACCTGCAGTTGCACAACCCCGGCGGCATGATCAGCCTGTGGCGGGACGCCCTGCCGGCCCTGGAGCGATTCGACGGCGCCCTGCACACCCCCTGGGGCACCGTGGGGTTCCAGGGCGGCGCCGCGCCTGCGGCCCTGCGCCTGGCCTGGCTGGACCACTTCGACGGGGACATGGCCCTGGACCCCCTCTGGGCCATGCCCCGCCCCCTTCTGGAGCTGTCATGATCACTTGCGACCTCCTGGTGCTGGGCGGCGGGATCGCCGGCTGCTCCGCGGCCCTGCGCGCCGCCGAGCTGGGCGCCGACGTGGTGCTGGCCATCAAGGACCCCCTCGGCATCTCCAACACCCGCTTCGCCCAGGGCGGGATCATCGGCCTGGCGCCGCCCGAGGCGGGCGATTCGCCGGCGCTCCTGGCCGCCGACATCGAGGCCGCCGGCGCCGGCCTGTGCCGGCCCGAGGCCGTGGCCCTGCTGGCCGACCAGGGCCCGGCCCTGTGCCGGAACTTCCTGTGGAAGTCCCTGGGCGTGCCCTTCGACCACACCGGGGACCTGGACCCGGAGCCCACCGCCGAGGCGGCCCACAGCGCCCGGCGCATCTACCACGTGAAGGACGCCACCGGCAAGGCCATCCAGGAGGCCCTCTCGGGGAAGGTCTCCGGCCACGGCCGCATCCGGGTGCTGGAAGGGCACACCATGGTGGACCTGCTCACGGTGCCCCACCACAGCCGCGACCCGAGGGCGGTCTACGAACCCATCCAGGTGTTCGGCGCCTATCTGCTGGCTCCGGACGGCCAGGTGGTCATGGCCATCGCCAAGCGCACGGTGCTGGCCACCGGCGGGCTGGGCTACCTGTACCAGCACACCAGCAACCCCCCTTCCGCCACCGGCGACGGGCTGGCGGCGGCGTACCGGGCCAACGCCCGGATCGTCAACTGCGAGTACGTGCAGTTCCACCCCACCACCCTGTTCGTGCCAGGCAAGCCCAGGACCCTGCTTACCGAGGCCCTGCGGGGCGAGGGGGCGCACCTGGTGAACCGCGCCGGGGAGCGCTTCATGGTCAAGTACGCCCCCGAAGGCATGGAACTGGCGCCCCGGGACGTGGTGAGCCGAGCCATCTTCCAGGAGATGGCGTTCTCGGGCGAGGTGTGCATGTACTTGGACCTCGCGCCCTTGCGCCGGAAGCTGGACCTGGAGGCGCGCTTCCCCACGGTCCTGGCCACCTGCCGGGAAGCGGGCATCGAGCCCCAGACCCAGGTCATCCCGGTGGTGCCAGCGGCCCACTACTTCTGCGGCGGGGTCAACGTGGACCTGGACGGGCGCGCCAGCCTGCCGGGCCTGTTCGCGGTGGGTGAAGTGTCCTGCACCGGGCTGCACGGGGCCAACCGCCTGGCCTCCACCTCCCTGCTGGAGGGCCTGGTGTGGGGCTACCGGGCCGGGGAGGCGGCGGTGGGCGACTGCCGGCGCACCCCCATGCCCGACCCGGGGACCCTGGAGCCCTGGAAGCACGCCCAGGAAGGCAAGGTTCCCGATCCCCTGCTCATCGAGCAGGACTGGAACAGCATCCGCAGCACCCTGTGGAACTACGCCGGCATCATCCGCTCCCGGGCCCGGCTGCAGCGGGGGCGCAGCGACCTGGGCTACCTGTACCACCGCCTGCAGACCTTCTACCAGGAGGCTCCCCTGTCCCGCAGCCTGCTGGAGCTGCGCAGCGGCATCATCTGCGCACGCCTGATCATCAAGGCGGCCATGCAGAACCCGGTGTCCCGGGGCTGCCACTACCGGGTGGACTGAGCCTGTTGCGGAGTTGATTGTCGGTACCCAGGAAGGCCTCAGTCCCGGCCCAGGCGCCGCTGCAGTTCCTCGATGTGGCGGTTCTGCCGTTCCAGGGCCTGGTCCTTCTCCTCCAGGGCCCTGGCCTGCTCTTCCAGGGCCTTGGCCTGCTCCTCCAGGGCCCTGGCCTGCTCCTCCAGGGTCTCGTCCTTCTCCTTCAAGGCCTTCTCCTTCTCCTCGATGGTCCTGTTCTTCTCCTCGATCTCGCGCACACGGTCCTGGAGCGTGGTGAGCACCTCGTCCTCCACGTCCATGCCTTCGCGGATGTCCTGCTCCGACGACGCCCGCATGAGCCGGCGCAGCACATCCCGGTAGCGCTCGGGGAAGTTCTCCTCGAGGATGTCCAGGAGGTGCGGGTCCGAACGCCTCGCCTGGCCCTGGTCGAACACCATGAGCAGCCGCTCCAGGTCGGTGCGCCGCCGGTTCCGCAGTCGGTCGATCTGGACCACGATGGAATCGTGGGTGAGGGCCTCCACGAAGGGATCCAGGATCGGGATCTGCTCGCCCGTGGCGGCATCGGTGTAATGCCGGTTGATCTTCACCACCGGAACGTCGATGTCGTCCAGTCCTTCGCCCAGGAAATAGATGGTCACCAGCGGCAGCGCCAGCCTGCGTCCCGTTTCGTCAAGGAAGACGTTGTCCTCGCTGGAATACTGGGACCCCAGGTAGCGCCGGAAGCGCAGCACGTCCATGGGGCTTCGGGCCTTCTGGATCTCGATCAGCACCAGCTTCCGGCTGCCGTCCTCCAGCGCGACGGTGGCGGCGAAGTCCATGCGCAGGACCAGGATGGACGGCCCCAGGGCCGGCGCGGCCTCGCGCCGGACTTCGGTGGGGCGGAACTGCAGTTCCAGCACCTCCCTGCCCAGCAGGGCGGAGAGCACGAGCTTGGCCGCCTTCTCGTCGTCGAGCAGGTACTTGAACACCACGTCGTAGATGGGATTGGCGATGCGCACCGGTGCGGGCCTCCAGGGCGGCAGTATAACCGTCGCGGGCGTCCGGGTCCCCCTCCGACCCAAACGGTAGGCACTGGGGCGAAGGTCCGGTAGACTGACGTTTTCCAACCAGGGGAGCCTCGGGTGGCTCCCCCCTGCGCACGAGGGCGCCATGGGCGATCCAGCGAAGAAGCGATATTCGGTCTTTCTCCCCCGCACCGACTTCCCCATGAAGGCCGACCTGCCTCAGCGGGAACCCAAGCGGGTGGAGCGCTGGAAAGTCGACCAGGTGTTTCAGCGCATCGAGGCCCGGCGCCAGGCCGACAACCAGGCCGGGAAGGGCCGGGGCCGGCGCATCCTCCACGACGGCCCGCCTTACGCCAACGGCGCCATCCACATGGGCCACGCCCTGAACAAGATCCTCAAGGACCTGGTCACCAAGTCCCTGTGGCTGGACGGCTACGAGTCGCCGTACGTGCCCGGGTGGGACTGCCACGGGCTGCCCATCGAGCACGCGGTGGAGAAGGACCTGGGCCCCAAGCGCCGGGAGCTGAGCCGGCCGGAGTTCCTGGCCCGGTGCCGGGCCTACGCCCAGAAGTGGATCGAAGCCCAGCGCCTGGGCTTCCAGCGCCTGGGGGTGCTGGGGGACTGGGACGACCCGTACGTGACCATGGCGCCGAGGTTCGAGGCCACCGTGGTGCGGCTCCTGGGCCGCCTGTTCCAGGGCGGGGCGGTGAGCCGCAAGCTGAAGGTGGTGCACTGGAGCTACGGCGCCCGCACGGCCCTGGCCGAGGCGGAAGTGGAGTACGCGGACCGCACCAGCCCCGCCATCACCGTGGCCTTCCCGGTGGACGACGCGGAGGCCCGGCGCATGCACCTGCCCACGCCCCTGTTCCTGCCCATCTGGACCACCACCCCCTGGACCCTCCCTTCCAACCTGGCCATCGCCATGCACCCGGACATGGAGTACGCCGTGGTCAAGGTCGGCCATGGGGCCGGCGACCGGCACTACGTGGTGGGCGTGCCCCTGCTGGAATCCTTCCAGAAGGACCTGGGTGTCCAGCTGCACGTCAAGGAGACCCGCAAGGGCCTCACCTTCCAGAGCCTGAAGGCGCGCCACTGCTGGCTGGACCGGGAGTCGGTGGTGCTCCTGGCCGACCACGTGACCGCCGACGCCGGCACCGGGCTGGTGCACACCGCCCCGGACCACGGGGTGGACGACTTCAACCTGGCCCACCACCTGGGGCTGCTGCAGCTGGTGGGGCCGGACGGGCGCTTCCTGCCGGCGGTGCAGGATCCGGAGCTGGAGGGCAAGAACATCTTCGACTGCAACCCCCTGGTGGTGGACCGCCTGCGGGCCAACGGGGCCCTCCTGCACGAGGAGAAGCTCACCCACAGCTACCCCCACTGCTGGCGCACCAAGACACCCATCTTCTTCCGGGCCACCGAGCAGTGGTTCATCACCATGGACGACGAGCTCCTGGGCACCGGCAAGTCCCTGCGGGAAATGGGCCTGGAGGGCGTTGAAGGCACCCGCTGGGTGCCCGCCCAGGGCCGCAACCGCATCTACGCCATGATCGCCGGGCGCCCGGACTGGTGCATCTCCCGCCAGCGGGTGTGGGGCACCCCCATCACCGTGCTGCGCTGCTCGGAATGCGGCGAGCCCCTGGCCCGCCAGGAGATCTTCGACAAGGCCGCCGCGGCCGTGGAGCAGGGCGGCATCGAGGCCTGGTGGCAGCTGCCCCTGGAGCAGCTCAAGCCCGAGGGGGCCGTGTGCCCGCGCTGCTCGGGCACCGAGTTCCAGAAGGAGACGGACATCCTGGACGTGTGGATCGACTCGGGAGTGAGCGGCGTGGTGGTGAGCGAGACCCATCCCCGCCTGCGGGAGTCGGACTACGGGAACTTCATCTACCTGGAAGGCTCGGACCAGCACCGGGGCTGGTTCCATTCGTCCCTGCTGTTCAGCCTGGCGGCCACCGGGCGCAAGCCGTACGACACGGTGGTCACCCACGGCTTCGTGCTGGACGGCAAGGGCCAGAAGATGTCCAAGAGCCTGGGCAACATCCTCACCCCCGAGGAGATGCTCAAGACCTACGGCGCCGACATCCTGAGGCTGTGGACCGCCAGCGTGGACTACAGCGACGACGTGCGCATCTCCCGGGAGATCATGGAGCGCACCGCCGACGCCTACCGCAAGATCCGCAACACCCTGCGCTTCCTCCTGGGCGCCCTGGCTGACTTCGACCCGGCCCGGGACGCGCTGCCCCGGGACCAGTGGGCGCCCCTGGACGCGTGGGTGTGGGGGGCCTTCGAGCGCCTGGCCGGGACCGTGGTGCATGCGTACCGCAACTTCCTGTACCTGGACGTGACCCAGGCCCTGCACGGCTTCTGCAACCTGGACCTGTCCGGGCGCTACTTCGAGATCATCAAGGACCGGCTGTACTGCGACAGCCTCGATTCCCCGCGGCGCCGGAGCTGCCGAACCGCCTGCTGGAAGCTGGTCCAGGGCCTGGCGGTGCTGCTGTCGCCGGTGCTCAGCTTCACCACCGACGAAGTGTGGGAGAACATCCCCGGGGCCCAGGGCCACGTGTTCGAGCAGCGCTTCCCCGAGGCCGGCGCCGCCGCCGAGGCGCCCGACTGGGACCGCTTCTGGGCCATCCGGGAGGCGGTGCAGGGGGCCATGGAGCCCCACCGGGCCGCCAAGACCATCGGCACCAGCCTGGACGCCGCGGTGCGACTGATCCTCCCGGACGAGGACCGGGCCCTGCTGGAGCGCCTGGGCGAGTCCCCCGAGGACCTGCTGGTGGTCTCCGGCCTGGCCCTGGAGTCCGGCCCCGACCTGCAGGTGGAGGTGTCCCCCCACCCGGGCACCAAGTGCCCCCGCTGCTGGAACCACAAGGGCGGCCACGGCCAGGGTGAGGATGCGGACCTTTGTCCCCGGTGCTGGGACGTGGTGCGGGCCCAGGCATGACGGCGGCGGACCGGAACCAGGGGAGCCGCGCCCGGGGAGCCTGGGCCTGGCTCCTGGTGCCCCTGGGCGCCCTGGCCCTGGACATCCTGTCCAAGGCCTGGATCCTGCGGGCCCTCCCCCTGCACGAGACCCGGGTGGTGATCCCCGGCTTCTTCAACCTGACCATGAACTACAACCCTGGCGCCATCTTCGGCAGCCTGGCCGGGATGGCGCCCGGGTTGCGCAACGTGATCTTCACGGTGGCGGGCCTCGCCGCCCTGTTGTACTTCGGCTGGGAGTTCCTGAAGCCGGGCGTGGCGCCCACCCAGCGCCTGGCCCTGGGCCTGATCCTGGGCGGCGCCATGGGCAACGGCCTGGACCGCATCCGCCACGGCATGGTGGTGGACTTCCTGGACTTCGTGTTCTGGGGCTGGCATTACTGGACCTTCAACCTGGCGGACAGCTGCATCGTGTGCGGCGCCGTCCTGCTGGGGCTGTCGTTCCTGCTGGCCCTGGGGCGCCAGGCGCGCAGGGCCTGACCCGGTTCTACTTCTACTGGGCCGGCGGGGAGCCGCTGGGGATGCACTGCACTTGCCGGTGGCGGTAGGTGAAGGTGGACTGTTCCCGCACCATGAAGGTGTCCCCCTGTTCCGCATAAAGGTCCCAGGCGGTGAACTCGGGCTGCTGGATCGTCATCTGGTTGGCCGGCGCGCCGGAAGTGTTGGAAGAGATCGCCACGGTCGTGGGCAGCATGCCAATCCCGGGCGTGAGGCCCAGCAGGGCGTTCAGAAGCGCTTCCCCGTCCCAGTCCCGCTCGTAGGCGACGCTCATGTTGCCGGGCACCTTGATGGGCAGGGGGTCCAGGAGCATGAGCCGCGATCCCAGGTCGAAATTGGTTTGGATTTCCGTAACGTTCCCGAAAGTGGCGGAGGAGCCGAAGGTGCTGGTCTGGATGGATGGATAGCCCGCGGGGAGTCCCGGATCGAACGTGACCCCGACGGTCCAGGGGTAGGGCGCCGCCTGCCCATGGGCGGGGATCCCCAGGGCGGCCAGCGCGGCCAAGGCCAGGATGGCATTTCTCATGACGTTCTCCTTGGTGATCGGATGGCAGGACCGGAGGCACCGCAAGGGCCAGGATGCAGGCCGGGGCCTCAAAGGGTTGGGCTACCGGCCGGCGGTTGGGGATCGACGATGCAATCGGTGATGAGGACCTCGATGTTTTCGTGGGGAATATCGAACTGATCGTCCGGGTCCCCGTCCCCGGGGAAAGTGAGGCCGAAGGCCAACGGGTTCGCGTTCAGGACCGGCATATCCAGCAGCGGGCCGGAAGGATCCCCCGGCGGGGCGATGGTCAAGGTGCTGGGGAGGCTGTTGAACTGGACCTGGATATGCACATTGCCGCGCCCGGGACCGAGGAGGGCGTTGATCGCCCCGATGGCGGCGCCGTCATTCTGCAGCAAGGGGAGGTCGGCGAGGCAGTCCGTGCTGCCCACCAGGGACAAGGTGCCCGCGCGGGTGGCGTCCTGGTGGATCTTCAGGCTGACGATGTTGGGGAGAGGCCAGGAGTTGCCGGAGTTTTCGTCCACAACCGTGACGGAAAAAGTCGGAGTGCCTTTCTTCGCTGCCGCGTCGACAGGACACACGCAGCAAGCCACGATGCTGACGCAGGCGAAGGGCCGGATCCAATCGTTCATGGGAATCTCCTGGTGGGCAGGAACAGGGGCTGAGATGGGAGGAGCGAAGTTGCCGGTGAGAAAGGGGCCCTTCAATCGATATGTGTAATTCATTTTTTTTCGGGCGCTAGGATTTTTTTAAACTCTTGCAAATTTCCCCATTGGAACGCGTGCCTCAGAACTTTGACCTGTTGTATTGCCAATTTATTAAACGATCCCAGATTTCCAGGGCTGCTCCCCATCGAAGCCGCCCAACCCCCTGGAAGGAGGGGTCTGGGGTTCCATCATCGGCGGAGTGCCCGCCCATGGGTCCCCCCGGGAGTTCAATCCCTGAACCCCCCGGTCCCGTCCCGCCCCAGCACCGCCCGGATGCCCTGCACCTGCTCCAGCATCCGCTGGAACTCCCAGGGCAGCAGGGCCTGGGGCCCGTCGCTCAGGGCCCGTTCCGGCTGGCAGTGGGTCTCCACGATCAGGCCGTCGGCGCCGGCGGCCACCGCGGCCCGGGCGCAGGGGACCACCAGGTCGCGCCGGCCGGTGGCGTGGCTGGGGTCGGCGATCACCGGCAGGTGGGTGAGCAGCTTGGCGGCGGGGATCACGCTCACGTCCAGGGTGTTGCGGGCGTGCTGGCTCCAGGTGCGGATGCCCCGTTCGCACAGGATGACGTTGCGGTTGCCCTCGGACAGCACGTACTCGGCGGCGAACAGCCACTCCTCCAGGGTGGCCGCCGGGCCGCGCTTGAGCAGCACCGGCCGGGAGCAGCGCCCGGCGCGCTTGAGCAGGGCGAAGTTCTGCATGTTGCGGGCGCCCACCTGCACCAGGTCGGCGGTGCGCTCCACCTCGTCGAAGGTCTCCACCTCGGTGGCCTCGGTGACGAGGCCCAGGTCGAACTCCCGGCGGGCTTCCTCCAGCAGGCGCAGCGCCTCGGCGCCCAGGCCCTGGAAGGCGTACGGGCTGGTACGGGGCTTGAAGGCCCCGGCCCGCAGCAGCCGGACTCCGCTCTCGGCCACGTACCGGGCCACGGCGAACAGCTGCTCCCGGGATTCCACCCCGCAGGGGCCGGCCATGACTGCCAGGTCCCTGCCGCCCACCGGCACGCCCCGCACGGTCACCACCGTGCGCCCCGGGGCGGCGTCCGCCGAGGCCAGCTTGAACGGCGTGGTGATGGGCACCACCCGGTGCACGCCGCTCATGGGCTCGATGCGGTCGGGCTTGAGCGCCTGGGAGGCGTTGGGGGCCAGGATGCTGGTGGCGGCCGGGGACTCCTGCAGGAAGCTCCGCACCCCGGCCTGCTCCAGCAGGGCCAGCACCGACTGGACCTGGTCGCGGGTCGCGTTGGACTGCATCAGGATGAGCATGCCGCCTCCGCTTCCATCTTATCCCCGGGGCGTTCCCGGGTAGGATGGAGGCCATGGAAGCCGCCACCTTGAATTGCCAATCCTGCGGCGCCGCCGTGGGCGAGAACGACGTGAAGTGCCCGTACTGCGGCAGCCAGTTGGCCACCCTGGCCTGCCCCAGGTGCTTCGGCCTGGTGGGCGTCCGCGCCCAGCACTGCCCCCGGTGCGGGGCGGCCATCGAGCACGGGGACGCCCAGGCCTCGGAGCGGGTCTGCCCCGCCTGCCGGCAGAAGCTGGCGGTCACCGCGGTGGGTGGGGTGGCCCTGGACCAGTGCCGGGCCTGCGGCGGGGTCTGGGTGGCCCAGGCCAACTTCGAGCACCTGGCCGCCGGGAAGGCGGAGCGGGGGCAGGTGCTGGGCGCCCTGCCGGGGCCGGGGCCCCATGGCGAAGTGCATCTGGAGACGGTGCATTACCGGCCCTGCCCCCAGTGCGGGAAGCTCATGAACCGGGTGAATTACGCCCACATTTCCGGCGTGATCCTGGACGTGTGCAAAGACCACGGGCTGTGGTTCGACCGGGACGAGCTGCGCCAGGTGCTGGCGTTCATCGAAGGCGGCGGGATGGAGAAGAGCCACGCCCGGCAGGCGCAGCAGGAGGAAGAGCAGCGGCGCCTGGCGGCGGTGCCCGACCCGGGGCAGGGGGGCTGGAATGGGGGCGAGGCGGCCCAGCCGGAGGGACGGGCAGCCGGGTGGGTGACGGAGGCACTGGTCCGGTTGTTGTTCCGATAACGGCACCGGCACCTCTCCCAGGCCGGGGGTTCACGGATCGCAATCATAGGGATAGCGGAGGCACGCACGTCCAGTCTGCTGGTGCGGGATGTGGATGCCCAGACCCTGGAGCGGCTGAAGGCGCGGGCGCTGATGCACCGGCGGAGCCTCCAGGCCGAGGTCAAGGCGATTCTGGAGGCCGAAGCCGCCCTGGGCGACCGGAGCGCCTGGACCGCCTGGGTCGAGGAATTCCGCGCCAAGGCCGGAGCCGGGGCGGGTCCCGATTCCGCTGACCTGCTCCGGGAGGCCCGGGATGAGCGCCAGGCCTTCGGCGCTCCTGCCGCCACCCGGCTCACCGGCATGGCCGTGATGCGATCCTCCAGCGGGAATTCGTGCAGCCCCGGATGGACCACCCAGAGCTGATCCGGCCGCAGTGGTTCCATGGCCGTGCGCATGGACGCGGTGAGCCGCGGCGCCTCGGCGAATTTCACTTCGAAGCCCCAGCTCCCCGGAAGGGTTAAGCTCCCCAGGACCTCAGCCCTTCCGGCGCCCGGTGCAGGTACGGATGCCCGGTGAGGGTCAGCACGAACCCCTCCGGCCCGGCCGCCACGCGTCCCTGGCCCCCGATGGGCAGGGTGCGCAGCCCCGGCATGTGGCCGCTGGGCAGCCCCGTGAAAATGGGCACGGCCAGCCGTTCCCGCAGGCTTGCCACCACCCGCTCCAGGGTGTAGCCGGCCAGGACGGTGTCCTCCGGGGCGTTGGTGAAGGATCCCAGCAGGATGGCCTTCTGCCGCCCCAGGATGCCCGCGTGCAGCAGCTGGAACAGCATGCGGTCCACCCGGTACGGGGTTTCCGCGTCGTCCTCCAGGTACAGCAGCCCGCCCTGGATGTCCGGCAGGTACGGAGTGCCCGCCAGGGCCACCAGGGTGGCCAGGTTGCCGCCCCAGAAGGTGCCTTCCCAGGCTCCGGCGTGGGCCTGGGGCTCCTCCACCCGCACCTCCACCACCGGGCTGGCGATGGCCTGGGCGAAGCTGGCCAGCATGGCCGGGTCCGGCTCCGGGACGCCCAGGTCCACGGCCAGCATGGGGCCGGACCAGGTGACCACCCCGCCCCGGGCCAGCAGGGCCATCTGCACGTTGGTGAAGTCGCTGTAGCCCACCAGCAGGGTGCCCGCCTGGCGCAGGCGCGGGCACAGTCGGGCGTAGTCGAGGCGGTCCAGCAGGTGGATGGCCCCGTAGCCGCCCCGGGGCAGCATCACCAGTTCCGGCAGGGGCTGGGCCGGGTCGGCCAGGGCGTTCAGGTCCCCGGCCCGCTCCGCCTCGCTGCCGGCGAAGCGGCCCCGGCGGCGCCGGCCCCGCTCCGGGGCCAGCACCTGGAACCCGGCCTCCCGCAGCCGGCGCAGGCCCGCGTCATAGCGCTCCAGGTCCGGGGGCCAACCGGAGGGGGCGATGATCAGGACCCGGGGAGCGGGCATGCTAGGCCTGAGCCTGGGCCACCAGCTTGAGGAACTTGCCGGCGTCCAGGCTGGCCCCGCCCACCAGGCCCCCGGCCACGTCCGGGATGGCCAGGATCTCCTCGAAGTTGTCCGGGGTGACGCTGCCGCCGTAGAGGATGGGCACGTCCTGCCCCTGCCGCCCCAGCAGGCGCTCCAGTTCCATGCGGATGAAGCCGTGCACTTCCTTGATCTGCCCGGCCTCGGCCCGGCGCCCGGTGCCGATGGCCCACACGGGTTCGTAGGCCAGGGCCAGCGCCCCCGGGCCGGCCTCGCCGAGGATGGCCAGCTGGTGGCGCAGCACGTCCAGGGTGGAGCCCCCGTCCCGCTGGGCCAGGCTCTCGCCCACGCACAGCATGGGCAGCAGCTCCTGGGCCCGGGCCGCGCGCAGCTTGGGCAGCAGGGTGGCGTCGGTCTCCTGGCAGTACTGGCGCCGCTCGCTGTGCCCCAGCAGGACGCCCGTGGCGCCGGCATCCCGGACCTGGGCCATGGAGATCTCCCCGGTGAAGGCGCCCTTGGGCTCGGCGTGAGCGTTCTGGCCGTACACCGGGACCAGGTCGCCCAGGTGCTGCCTGACGACGGCAATCAGGGTGAACGGCGGGGCGATGGCCGCCACCACTCCCGGCACCGGGCGGTAGCCCGACCTGAACTCCCGGCAGAAGGCCAGGGCCTCGGCGGTGAGGTGATGCATCTTCCAGTTGGCGACGACCATCTTCATGGGGCGGGCTCCATTCATCAGGTTGGCAAGGGCAGGGCTACCGGGCTTCCAGGGCGGTTACGCCCGGGAGTTCCAGGCCGCTCAGGAATTCCAGGCTGGCACCTCCCCCGGTGGAAATGTGCGACAGCCGCCCGGTGACCCCGGCCTTGGCGGCGGCGGTGACGCTGTCCCCGCCGCCCACCAGCACGAAGGCGCCCCGGTCGGCCGCGTCGGCCATCTCCTCCGCCAGGGTCAGGGTGCCCGCGGCGAAGGCGTCCAGTTCGAACACCCCCATGGGGCCGTTCCACAGGATGGTCCTGGCCTTTCTCACTTCCTCGGTGTACAGGGCCACGGTCTCCGGGCCGATGTCCAGGCCCATCTGCCCATCGGGCACCGCCTGGTCCTGGGTGATCCGGCACTCGGCCTCCGCCTCCAGCTTCGGGGCCACCAGGTGGTCCACCGGCAGCAGCAGGCGGGTGCCGGCGGCCTCCGCCTCCTTGCGCAGTTCCAGGGCCAGCTCCAGCTTGTCCTCCTCGCAGCGGCTGGTGCCGATGGGCACTCCCATGGCCTTGAGGAAAGTGAAGGTCATGGCCCCGCCGATGAGGATGGCGTCGGCCTTGCCGAAGAAGTGGCGGATGATGCCGATCTTGTCCGAGACCTTGGAGCCGCCCATGACCGCCAGCAGCGGGCGCTGGGGGTCGTGCATGACCTTGCCCAGGGCGCTGAGCTCCTTCTCCATGAGGAAGCCCGCCGCCACCCGGTCCGGCGGGAAATCCGCCACCATGCCGGCCACCGAGGCGTGGGCCCGGTGGGCGCAGCCGAAGGCGTCGTCCACGTAAGTGTCCGCCAGGCGCGCCAGGGCCCTGGACAGCGCCTCGTCGTTCCTGGTCTCCCCCTTCTCGAAGCGCAGGTTCTCCAGGAGCAGCACCTGGCCCGGGCGCAGGGCGGCCGCCTGGGCCTCCACCGCCGGGCCGGCCACGGCCGCGGCCAGGGTCAGGTCCAAGCCCTGGCCCTTGAGCCAGGCGGCCACCGGCGCCAGGCTGAACTCCGCCTCGAACCCGGCCCCCTTGGGCCGGCCCAGGTGCGAGGCCAGCACCACCGACGCGCCGCTCTCCAGGAGCAGGTCGAGGGTGGGCAGGGTCTCCTTGATGCGGGTGGCGTCGGTGATGGTGCCGTCCTTGAGGGGGACGTTCAGGTCCGCCCGCAGGAACACCCGGTGCCCCTTCACATCCAAGTCACGCAGGGTCTTGAAACGCATGGCCACCTCCCTGGCTCTCGCACTCCATCTTAATCGGAACGGCGGGAAAGGAACCCGATCCACCTGGGGGAGCCCTGCGGGTCGAACGGGCCGCCGCGGTAGTCGCCGGCCTCTCCGTCCAGGCGCAGGCCGCAGTCCCGGGCCATGGCGCCCAGTTCCGCCGGGTCGTACAGGCGCAGGGATTCCTTGACCCGGCGCACCCGGCCGGTGTCCAGGTGGGTGATGGTCATGCGCTTCACCAGCCGGTCGCCCTCCAGGGCGCGCCGGCTCTCCACCCGCAGGGCGCCGTGGGTGCCGGTGTCCTCGGGCACCAGGTGGGCGCGCGCGAAGGCGGCGTTGAGGTAGTCCAGCACCAGGGCCCCGCCCGGGCGCAGCAGCTGGGCCAGGCGGCGCAGCAGGGCCCGGTTGTCCCGGTCCGGGAAATAGCCGAAGGGCGTGAACCACAGGCATACGCCCGCCAGGGCGCCGGGCTTCAGGGGCAGGCGGCGCATGTCCGCCCGCAGCAGCCACGGGCGCAGGTCCGGTTGCGCCAGGGCCAGCAGGTCCCGGGACAGGTCCAGGCCGAACGCCAGCGGGTTGCGCCGGCGCAGCGCCGCCAGGTGGCGCCCCGCGCCGCAGCCCAGGTCCAGCACCGGCCCGGAGGCCAGGGCCGGGGCCCGCCCCAGGGCCATGGCCACCGCCGCTTCGGCCTCCGGCCCGTCCCGGTGCCCGTAGATCACGGCGTAGTCCCGGTCGAACCATTTCTTGAACCATTCGTCCACGCCGTCGCCCCTTTTCCCCGGCCGTCCTCCCGGGGAGGGCCGGTTACACTGGATTCCTGCCCGAGGTATGGAACCATGCTGCGCCCCGAACAACTGGAAGATCAAGTCCACTTCCTGCTCTCCACCCTGATCCAGCGGGAACTGCGCGACCCGGACCTGGGTTTCCTCACCCTCACCGCCGTGCGCCTCACCGGGGACCGCAGCCTGGCCCGGGTCTACTACACGGTGCTGGGCGACCAGCAGCAGCTGGAGCGTTCCCGCAAGGCCCTGGGGCGTGCCGCCGGCTTCCTGCGCAGCCACCTGGCCAAGCACCTGAAGCTGCGCCGGGTGCCGGAGCTGCAGTTCTTCCCGGACGACACCCTGGAAGCGGGCAACAAGATCGAGGCGCTGCTCGCGCGCATCCACGAGGAGGAGGCGGCCCGTCCGGCCCCGGAGCCCGGCGAGGGGGACGCTTGAACCCCGGCCTGTACCTGGCGCACAAGCCGGTGGGCCTGAGCAGCTTCGACGTGGTGCGGGAATTCCAGCGGGAGGCCCGGGAGGCGGGGCTGGACAAGCTGCCCCTGGGGCACGGGGGCACCCTGGACCCGTTCGCCGAAGGGCTGCTGCTGGTGCTGGCGGGACAGGCGACCCGGCTCATGGAGCTCATGCACCCCTTGCCCAAGACCTACCTGGCCACCGTGGCCTGGGGCGCGGAGACCGACACCTGCGACCCCCTGGGGCTGGTGGTGGCGGAGGGGCCGGCCCCGGCGCCGGAGGTTCTGGAGGGGGCCCTGGCCTCCTTCCTGGGCTGGACCGGGCAGGTGCCCCCGGCCACCTGCGCCAAGAAGATCGGCGGCGAGTCCGCCTACAAGAAGGCCCACCGGGGCGAGGCGGTGGACCTGCCGGCGTCCCGGGTGTACCTGCATGCAGCCGCCTGGGCGGGCCACGACCTGCCGCGCGCCTCGGTGCTGCGCCTCACCTGCCGGGGCGGCTTCTACGTGCGCTCCCTGGCCAGGGACCTGGGGCGGGCCCTGGGGTGCCCCGCCCACCTCGCGGCCCTGACGCGCACCGCCATCGGGCCCTGGTGCGACCCGGGCGCCGGAGGCTGCGTCCTGGTGCAAGGGCGGGACCTGGTCCCCTGGTGCCCGGCCCGGGAACTGGATGCCGAGGAGGCGGACCACCTCCTGCACGGCCGCCCCATCGCCACGGGGCAGGTCCTGGGGCCGTCCTGGCCCCTGCCCGCCGGATTCCCGGATCCGCAGGCGCCGGTGCGGGGGCTGCAGCAGGGACGGCTGGTGGCGCTGCTGCGGGAGCGGGACGGGGCCCTGTGGACCAGCGCCAACCTGCGCGGGGGGCTCTGACAGGCGGGTTCACCCGCTGATCCGGGAATAGGTGATGAAATCAGTCCCTGCCGGATCCGATCCCTCGCGCCGGACCAGGGCCGCGATCTGCCCCCGGTGGTAGGCACCGTGCAAGGCCACATGGAACAGGATGTCGCCCATGGGGGATGCCATGGGTTGCCCCTTGGTGGTCCGGTAGGCAATCAAACCTGCCAGGCGGTCCTTCGTGCTCGTCTGCAGGATGTCCCGGAACCCCAGCCAGGATGCTTCCGCAAGGGCACGACACTGGGCCAGCGACAACCTTGGCCATACGGTTTCCTTGGAGGTGTCCTCGCCCCTGAGGCGCATCAGCCAGATGCGTTCGGCACTGACCAGGTGGCCGAGGAGCGCGAGGACCGGCTCCGAGGGGCTGCCGGCCCTTTCGAGTGCATCCAGGACCAGGCCGTCGGCCCAGGCAAGATGGTCATACAGGCGGACCAGGTGAGGATTCATGGGATCTCCCGCACATGGATGGGGGCATTGGAAATGGATTCTGGCATCCAGCCATCCATCCGGCATACCCGTTCAGCCACCCCCCACCCGCCGGGAAGATTGATAAACATTGCATTCTCTTCCCCGCGCCTCCCGTCCTCCGCGTCCTCCAGAAATCGGTTTTTTGCCGGGAACTCCGATCCGATCGAACAATTTCATTGGAATCAATAAATCCATCAAAAGGACAATCCTGGAGGACGCGGAGGACGGGAGACGCGGAGAAAAAAATTAACTGGACATATATTCAAATGGATCGGCTGTGGACGGCCAGGACTAACAGGTGCCGTCCAGTAGGTGCCATCTTGACGAAAATATAATAATTATTCATAATATTTGGTCCATGTGTCATGCCGTAGAGGAGCCCATGACCCTCCTGCCGCCTGCCCGCAGCGCCGCCAGGGCCGGCTGCCAGCCGGCCGGCGGACCCCCATGAACAGCCTCCTGGCCCTGGCCGGCCCCATCGACCTCCAGCCGCTCCTCCCCCGGCTCCTGGCCTGGCACCGGGATCGGGCCGCAGTCCTGGCCGGCCCGGGGAGCGCCCCGGTCACCCTGCTGGCCCTGGAACTGCTGCGCCGGGGCCGGAACCTGCTGGTGGTGTCCCTGGATCAGGGCATCACCGAGGAAGTGGTGCTCCAGGGGCCCGGACTGCGCATCTGCCTGGGGCCCTGCCGCCCGGACGCCAAGGCCAGGTGGCGGGACGCCTGCAGCCGGGAACGGGAGTGGGTCCGGCGCCTGCTGGAGCGGGAACGGCCCGGGGCCGTGCACGCCCGCGGGACCTGCACATTCGCATTGGGCGCCCTGGACACCGGCCTGGGCCACCTGGTCACCGCCCAGGACGCACCCTGGGTGGTCCTGGGCCAACTGGCGGCCCAGGATCCCCGGATGGCGCCCGGCGGGGCGGTCCGGGTGGCCATGGCCTACACCGCCTGCCGCCAGGCCCGGCGGCTCATCGCCACTTCGCCATACGTGGCCCGCCACCTCCAGCGCTACCGGTTCACCACCGTGCCCGTCCACATAATCCCCGATGGTCTGCCGGCCGCCTGGTTCGTGCCCGGCGTCTCGGTGCGGGCGGCCGGCCGGGGCTCCACCTTCGTGGCCGTCCTGGATGGGACGTTCACGGGACGGAAGAATGGGCCGACCTTGCTGAAGGCGTTCGCCCGCCTGTTGAAGGGGCATCCGGACGCCCGCCTGGTGCTGTTCGGCCGGGAGACCGGGCCCGGGGGCCCGGCCGTCGCTCTGGGGGCGGCCCTGGGGTGCGCCGGGGCGGTGGCGTTCCGCGGAGCGGCGCCCCACCGGGAGGTCCTGGCCTGTCTTGCGGCCGAGGCGGATGTGCTGGTGCACCCGGTCCTGGAGGAAGCGTCCGGCATGACCCTCCTGCAGGGCATGGCCTGCGGCCTGCCCTGCATCGCGGGCCAGGCCAGCGGCGCGGTGCCCTGGACCCTGGGCCACGGGGAAGCCGGCCTCCTGGTGGACGTGCGGGATCCCGGGGCCCTGGCCGAGGCCATGGCCGGGCTGGCCGCGGACCCGCAGGCCCGGCGCCGCCTGGGGGTCCGGGCCCAGGCCTACGCCCGGGAGCACTATGCCCTCGAGCGGGTGGTGGACCACTTGGAGGACCTGTACGCGGACGCCGGGTGGAGAGGTGCCTAAGCATTCCGCGGCCGGCACCTCGGGCACCGGCACCGCTCCGGAACGTGGGTCAGGTGCGGCGATGGGGGTGGCGTCCGGCCCGCCTACCGGTCCGCCCAGTGCATCTTTTCCTGGAGCAGCCGGAAGAAGGAGAAGTTCTCGTCCTGGAGCAGGGTGATGCTCTGGCTGGAGCGGCTGAACTCCACCCGGTCCCCGGCCAGCAGCCCCTGCTCCACCTGGCCGTCCAGGGTCAGGTGGGCATCCTCGGCCCGCACCAGAGTGACCGTCACCGGCAGCGGCCCGGGCACCACGATGGGCCGCAGGGTCAGGGAATGGGGGCAGATGGAAGAGATCACCACCGCGTCCAGGGCCGGGTGCATGATGGGCCCGCCGGCGGACAGGGAGTACGCGGTGGACCCGGTGGGGGTGGCCACGATGAGGCCGTCGGCCCGGAGGTTGCCGGCGTCGCTGCCGTCCACCTGGATCCGGAACTCCATCATGCGCGCCACCAGGCCCTTCACCACCACCGCGTCGTTCAGCACCGGCCGCCCGGCCAGCACCTCCTCCCCCCGCAGCACCCGGGTGTCCAGCATGGAGCGCTTCTCGGCGATGAACTTGCCCTGGAAATACTCCTCCACCACCCCCGCGGCCCGTTCCGACGGGTGGGAGGTGAGGAAGCCCAGGGACCCCAGGTTGATCCCCAGCAGGGGCGTGCCCCGCACGCCCACGTGACGGGCGGCGGTGAGCAGGGTGCCGTCCCCGCCCAGGACCAGGCACAGGTCCGGTGCCGCCGCGCCGGCCCCGAACAGGGGATCCCCGTTGAAGGCCTCGGCGGGCAGCCCGGCGGCCAGCCAGATGTTGCGGATCTTGGGATGGCAGATCACCTGCCAGCCCCGGTCCAGGAAGGAGGGGACCGTCTCCCGCAAGGAATGGGAGAGCCAGGGGGACCTGGCTTTCGCCACGAGGGCAAGGATAGGTCGTGCCATGCCCTTAGGGTAACCTGGGTGCATGGCGAACAAGGCGCATTACCCGCGGAAAACCATCTCCGCCCGGAAATCATCCTGGGGCTGGGTCCTATGGACCCTGCTGGGCCTGGCGGCGGCGGGGGCGGCGACCTTGGCGGTGGCCTGGTCCATCATGTCCCGGGACGTGGACAGCTTCCTCACCTATTTCGCCCTGCGGGTGCCCAAGACCATCACCAAGGTGCTGGACCGCAACGGGGACGTGATCGGCGTGTTCGCCGAGGAGAACCGGGTGGTGATCCCCTTCGGGGACATCCCGCGCGCCTTCGTGGGGGCGGTCATCGCCACCGAGGACTCGGATTTCATGAACCACCGGGGCATCTCCCCCCGGGGCATCCTGCGGGCCGGGTTCAACTTCATCACCAGCTTCGGCCAGCGGCGGGAAGGGGCCTCCACCCTCACCATGCAGCTGGTGCGCACGGTGACCGCCAAGCGCCAGCGGCGCCTGGACCGCAAGCTCAAGGAGATCATCCTCGCCCTCAAGCTGGAGAAGGCCTACACCAAGAAGCAGATCTTCGAGCAGTACGCCAACGAGGTCTACTTCGGCGGCGGGCGCTACGGCATCGAGGCGGCGGCCGAGTACTACTTCGGCAAGAGCGCCCCCCAGCTGGGGGTGGAGGAGTGCGCCCTGCTCGCCGGCCTGATCCAGAACCCCAACTGGTACAACCCTTACAACCTCGACCCCAAGGTCCGCCTGGCGGCCAAGCTGCGCCGGGACCACGTGCTGCGGCGCATGGCCGCCGAGCACTACCTCAAGGAGGGCGACGCCAAGGCCCTCATGGACCGTCCCATCCGCCTGGCCCGGGAGAACGCCCAGGAGGAGGCGGTGGCGCCCTACCCGGTGGAGGAGGTGCGCAAGTACCTGTATGAGAAGTACGGCCGGGACCGGGTGCTGGAGGGGGGCCTGGAGGTGACCACCACCATCGACTCGGTCTGGCAGGCGGCCGCCAACGAGGCGGTGCGGACTGGGCTGCGGGCGGTGGACCGGCGCCGGGGCTTCCGCAAGGACGGGGTGGTGACCGTGGACAACCCGGACACGGCCCAGTTGCCCGGCTGGAACCGGTTCTTCCAGGAGGGGGACTCGGTGCGGGGAGTGATCCAGGCTTGGCAGCCCGGCGGCGCCCGGGTGCGGGTGGGGCAGGGCACGTTGGCCGTGCCCGACTCGGCCTTCGCCTGGGCCGGCAAGAACGTCCGGTCCCTCCTGCCCCGGGGCGCCGCGCCCCTGTTCCTGGTCAAGGAAGCCAGCGACGATGGCCTGCCCCTGCGCCTGGAACTGGACCAGGAGCCGCAGGTGGAGGGCGCCCTGATGGCGGTGGAGCCCCAGACCGGGGAGATCCGGGCCATGGTGGGGGGCTACGATTTCAAGCGCTCCAAGTTCAACCGCAGCTACCAGGCGGAGCGCCAGGTGGGGTCCACCATGAAGGCGTTCGTGTACGGGGCCGCCTTCCAGGAGGGCAAGACCCCGGCCACCCTGGTGGCGGACGCCCCCACCCGCTTCACCATGGACACCACCGTCTACGAGCCCAAGAACTACGAGCACGACTACTGGGGGCCCATCACCATCTGGGAGGCCATCCGGGATTCCCGCAACGTGCCGGCGGTGCGCACCCTGGAGGCCACGGGCATCGACAATGTCATCACCTTCGCCCGGAACACGGGGGTGGGGGGCAAGCTGAACCCGTACCCAAGCCTGGCCCTGGGCTCCGCGGACCTGACCCTCAAGGACATGGTGCGGGGCTACAGCACCTTCGCCGACGGCGGCCGGCAGGCGCCGCCGCCCTTCCTCATCACCAGGATCGTGGACCGGGGGGGCAAGGTGCTGGAGACCCACGACGGGACCTCCGGGGACCAGGTGGTGGACCCCATGAGCAACTACCAGCTCATCCAGTGCCTGCAAGGGGTGGCCCAGCGGGGCACCGGAGCCCGTTCCAACGAGCTGGGCTGGCCCCTGGCCGGCAAGACCGGCACCACCGACGACCACACGGACGCCTGGTTCGTTGGTTTCTCCACCCGCATCGCCTGCGGCGTATGGGTGGGTCTGGACGCCAAGAAGACCATCTTCCCGGGCGCCGACGGGGCCAAGGTGGCCCTGCCCATCTGGGTGGACTTCATGAAGACGGCCCTGCCCACCACCCCCAAGGAGGAGTTCCCGGTGCCGGACGGCATGGAATGGGCGGACATCGACCGCACCACCGGCCTGGTGGCCACCAGCGCCACCCAGGACACGGACCTGGTGCGCCTGGCCTTCAAGCCCGGCACCGCCCCCAAGACCCCCAGCACCAGCGCCACCATCGCCGCCGTGCGGGAGGCCCGGGAACGGGCCCGCACCCTGCCGGTGGAACAGCGCGCCTGGGGCGTCAACGTGCCTCCGCCCCCGGAGCCCTGGGCCGGCAGAACTCAGCAGGTCCCGCGCATCCCCGGAGCGGATGCCGAGCGAGCCCCGTAACCTTCAGCCTTTGCGCTTCCGGGTGGCCGTCCCGGCACCTGGGCTCCATTTCCTCGGGGCCGGCGCGAAGGCCTTCCGGCCCCGGTCCGGGCCGCCCCTGGGCGTCCATTCCGCGGCCGGCGCAGGAGGCTGCCGCACCCCGGCGGCCTGCCCAGGCCGTGCCGCCTGGTGCGGGCCCGGCCGGCTCCCCGGGCTCCATCCGGGCTTCTCCCCCGGGCGGGGCTTGAAGGGGCGGCTCGAGGGCCGGAATTCCGGCTTGGGCAGGTCGGGGATGTCGAACCCTTCACCCCCTTCGCCGTCCACCAGGGACAGCAGCGAAGCCACCAGTGCCGCCGGGTCCCGCCCCTCCAGCAGGCGCCGGGCCGCCTCCAGGTGCCGGGGCGCGTCCACCGCGGCCACCTGCTCCGCCAGGCGCCGGGTCCGGGTTTCCCGGATCTCCCCCTGGGTGGGCACCGACCGCCACTCGAGCTTCAGCCCTCCGCGCCGGGCCCAGGCCAGCAGGATGCGCGACTCCTTGAAGCCCACCAGGGCCAGGGAGGCGCCCTTGGCGCCGGCGCGCCCGGTGCGCCCGGAGCGGTGGATGTAGCTCTCCATCTGGGTCGGGATGCCCAGGTGCACCACCAGCGGCATGGCCTCCACGTCGATGCCCCGGGCCGCCACGTCGGTGGCCACCAGGTAGCGCAGCTTGCCCTCCTTGAACTGGGCCATGATGCGGTTGCGCACCTGCTGGCTCAGGTCCCCGTGCAGGCAGTCCGCCGGCAGCCCCGCGTTGCGCAGGGACTGGGCCACCTCTTCGGAGGTGACCTTCATCTTGGTGAAGATGAGCGCCGAAGACGGCTGGTCCGCCAGCAGGAAGTTCACCAGGGCCTTGGTATGCAGGGATTCGGCCACCAGGCAGGGCGTGTGGGTGATGTCCGCGTGCTGGGAGGTGCCTTCCGCCTGGGCGTGGCTGATGCGCACCGGGTCCTGGAGGAAGCGTTTGGCCAGGGCGGCGATGGGGGCGGGCAGGGTGGCCGAGAACAGGTAGGTCTGCTGCCCCGGGGGCACGTCCGCGAGGATCTTCTCCACGTCCTCCAGGAAGCCCATGTTCAGCATCTCGTCGCACTCGTCCAGCACCACCATGGCCACCCCGGACAGGTCCAGGGTGCCCCGGTCCAGGTGGTCCTGGACCCGGCCCGGGGTGCCGACCACCACCCGGGCGCCGCCCTTGAGGGCCTTCAACTGCGGCACGTAGCTGAGCCCGCCCACCAGCAGGGCGGTCGCCAGGCCCGGCGTCACGCTCCCCAGTTCGGCCGCCACCTGCTGGGCCAGCTCCCGGGTGGGCGTGAGGATGATGGCCTGGGCCTGCCGGCCTTCCTTGAGGCGGTGCAGCAGGGGCAGGCCGAAGGCCAGGGTCTTGCCCGAGCCGGTGCGGCTCTGCACCAGCAGGTCGCGGCCTTCGAGGCCGGGGCCGAAGGTCTCCGCCTGGACCTGGGTGGGGGTGGTGAAGCCGCGCCGGGCGAGGGCGGACAGGAACGGTTCCGAACAGCCCAGGGCTGCGAAGGTATCAAAGGACAAGCTGTCTCCCGGGGCGCCGCCGGATCATCATGGCCGCACTGCGCCCGCCGGACCTGGCCCAAACCGCTAGAATCCCATGGCTTGATGTTTTCCACAAGCGGCCGGGTGGCTGGCCGGAGGTACGCGTCACCCTTATCGACCGTCCGTTCCGCGGTCCTGGAAAAGCGCCTCTGGGCCGGCGCCTGTTCTCGGGGTTGGGGCCCAGAGGCGCTTTTCCAGGACCACGGGGTTGGTTCCAGCCCGCCTCATGTGGCCGACAACGCCCGCAAACTTCAAAGGTCGGCGCGGGCCGGAAGGGACCAGGCACCGCTCGGAGCGGGCCCCCGGGGCCCTGGGCCCACCCGGAGAGCCCGGAACAGCGTGTTGTTCCCAAGACGCAACGAAGAGCGAGGGTGCCAACACCGCCCCACCTGCGTCGCCGTCACCTCTCCGTCGACGCCGGCCCGGCCGGCGGCAACGAACCACGGCGAACGTCCGGGACCCGAACGTCTAGAGCCGTCCTCCGCCCCGGCGGGCCTCCCGCAGGGTTTCCCGGATGCGGCTCTGGATGTCCTCCACCAGCAGGATCATGCGCACCTGCTGGGCGGGGGGCAGGCCCTGCAGGAGGTCCGTCTCGAAGCGCCGCTTGCCGTCCTCCTGCTGGTGCCGGAGTTCCATGAACCGGTCAAGCAGGGGTTTGGCCCGGGTGTTCTTCTCATCCTCGTTCCCGGGGCCCATGAGGAGCAGGTTGAACTGGGCCCTCATCTGCATCATCTGCCGGCCCCGGTCCATGAATTCCCTATCCCAGTTCCCCCAGCGCTCAGCCAGGGCCCGGGCCCGGTCCTCAGGCAGGCCCAGGGATTGGCGGATCCGGTTCACCCGCAGTTCGTAGAACTGGGCCAGGAGCTGCGCCTCCTTCGCCGCCCGCCCGGGCTGGGGACCGGCGCCGGGACCCTGCTGGGCCGCGAGGGTGGCGGCGAGGAACGGGATCAGCAGGAACCTGTACACGGGCACGACTCCTTGGGCGTCAGGGCTGGTTGCTTGGGCTGCTCACCCGTTCCATGAGGCGCCGGGTCTCTTCGGGGCTCAGGTTGGGAAGCAGGGCGAAATCCTCCTCCCCTTCCTGGAAGGGGGTGTCCGGGAGGGTCTCGCGGGTATCCGGCGCCGGGGCCGGCGGGACCAGGGTGGCCTCCACCATGGGGGTCCGGTTGGCGCGCCCGGCCAGGAACCCGCCCACCCCCACCGCGGCCAGCAGGCCCGCCGCCAGGGCCCAGAGGGCCAGGTGCGGCCGGGCGCGCCGGGGGGTGCCGGGGAGCTTGGCCAGGATCCGCCCGGGCAGCCACTGGAAGTAACCGGCCGGCGCCTGGGCGGCGCTCTCCTCCGCCTGGGCCAGCCAGGCCACCCGGGCCTCGGAGCAGGCCAGGCAGGCCTGCACGTGGGCGGCGGTCCCGGGGGTCAGGTCCAGGGGATCCGCTTCGAGCTCCGCCAGGGCCTTGGCGCAGGCTTCGGATGGGACGGCGAAAGGCCCGTTCATGGCCGGCCTCCTCGGATCATCAGGGACAGGTTCTGGATGGCGTGGAAGATGTGCGCTTTCACGCTGCCCACGGAGATGTCCATCTCCCGGGCTATTTCTTCGTATTTCCAATCTTTCTGGATCTTCAGCTCCAGGGCCTGGCGCTGGCGCTGGGGCAGGCGGGGCATGGCCTCCCGAAGCAGGCGGCGGGACTCCTGGTCCAGGAGCGTGGTCATCTGGTTGCTCTCCACCCGCAGGGCCAGGTGCTCGGGACCGCCCTCCACCGGGTCCAGGCTCTCGTGGGCGCTGCGCTTGCGGGCCAGGAAATTCAGGGCCTGGCGGGTGGTGACGGTGATGAGCCAGGTGCGGAAGGAGGACTCGAACCGGAACCCGGGCAGGGCCCGGTACACCCGGAGAAAGGTCTCCTGCACCACGTCGTCCGCGTCCAGGTGGTTCTTGAGGATGGCAAAGGCCTTGCCGTACACGTCCCGCTGGAAGCGTTCCACCAGCTCTCCGAAAGCCGCCTGGTCCCCGGCCTGGGCGGCAGTCACCCAGCCATCCACCTCCGGGCCATGATAGGGGGAGTCGTTCGCCCTGGAATCCATCAACTTCCCATCAAATGGAACGCTCGAAAGGGCTATCATCTTGGGCTCGCGAACAAAAGGCAAGAGGGGAGGTGGCCACCAACCCGGTAGACCCGGGAGCCCCGCCTAGGGTTGAATGTAAAGAACGGAATGGAGAAAGCCATGGTCAAGTCCCGCAGCCGCATCTACCCGCTTTTGACCGAGGAGCAGATCCAGCGGCGGGTCAAGGAACTGGGCGCCCAGATCACCGCCGATTATGAAGGCAAGGACCTGGTGGTGATCGGGCTCCTGAACGGGGTGTACCCGTTCTTCGCCGACCTGACCCGGGCCATCGACCTGGACCTGGACGTGAACTTCATGCGGGTGGCCAGCTACGGCAACGGCATGGAGAGCACCGGGGAGGTGAGGATCCTCACCGACATGGACAAGTCCATCCGCGGCCGGCACGCCCTGGTGATCGAGGATATCGTGGACACCGGGCTGACCCTGCACAAGGTGCGCAACCTGCTGCTGGACCGGGAACCCGCCAGCCTGCGCATCGTGACCCTCCTGGACAAGCCCACCCGGCGCCGGGTGAGCGTCCCAGTGGACTACGTGGGCTTCGCCATCGAAGACCACTTCGTGGTGGGCTACGGCCTGGACCTGGAAGGCTACCTGCGCAATCTCCCCTATGTTGGCATCTACAATCCCGCCTAGCCGGCTGCGGACGGCGCTGGTGGCGGCGCTGACGCTGGCGGCCGCCCTGGGGTGCCAGTACCACCGCCTGGACAACCGGCCCCGGCTGGCGCCGTGGATGGTGAAGGGCGACACCGTGCGCATCGGCAGCTTCGTGAACCACACCCCCAAGCTGGGGGCCGAGGAGGTGTTCCGCAAGGCGCTGGAGAACCGCATCGTGGCCGCCTCCCCCTGGAAGCTGGTGCCCTCCTCGGCCAACTCCCGGTGGGTGCTGCAGGCCACCCTGGACCGCTACGACGTGCAGCCCCTGGGGTTGTCCCTGGGCAGCGCCGCCAATCCCGGATCCGCCGGCAGCGCCACCCGGGTGGAGGTGCTGGTGGGGGCCTCGGTGAAGCTCCTGGACGGCGTCACCGGTGACCTGGTCATCGCCCGCCCCCAGCTGACCTTCTCCCAACAGTACCGGGTGGACCAGAACTTCGCCAGCTTCGACAACCAGGAGCTGCGGGTCCTGGACACCCTGGCCGACGACTTCGCCGAGAGTTTCCTCACCCAGCTGCTGGAAGGGAGCGACTAGATGCCCGACCTGAGCCCCCCCCGCCCATGGCTGGAAGCCCGCTACGCGCTCCTGCACGGGGACGACGGCGACGGGCGCGCCGCCGCCGTCGCGGCCTGGAAGGCGGTGCACGTGGACCCGGAGTGGGAAGTGTTCTCCTTCACCGTCTGCGGGGAGGGCTGCCCCTGGGCGGAAGTGCTCAACGCCCTGGCGGAATCGGCGCCCCTGGGGGCGGACCGGGCGGTGCTGGTGCCCCAGGCGGACAACCTGCTGGAGAAGGCCAAGGAGTTGCCGGCCGCGGTCCGGCTGGCGCTCCAGTCGCCCCTTCCGGGCACCCGGCTGCTGCTGGTGGCCCGGGGCACCCTCACCGCCGGGCCGGGCAGGATCCTGGGCGCCAAGCCCTTCAGCGAATGGGCCGGGCAGGGCCGGGTGCTCAAGGTGGGGGCGCTGGAGGCGAAGGACGCCGCCGCCTGGGTGGAGGGAACCGCCGGGAGCCTGGGCCTGCGCCTGGAAGCGGGCGTGGCGGCGCGCATCGCCGGGCGCCTGGGGGGGAACCCGGGGATCCTGCGCCGGACCCTGGAAGTCCTGGACCTGCTCTGCCCGGAGCGGACCGTGAACCTGGCCCTGGTGGACCAGGCCACGTTCCGCCTGGGCGAGGCGAACCTTTATGCCTGGACCAAGGCCTGGCAGGGGGGGCAGGTGGCCCCGGCCCTCGGGGCCCTGCGCCTGGCCCTGGAGGACAACCCTTCCAGCAGCGGTCCCCTGATGCTCCTGGGCCAGGCCCGGCGCGAGGTGGAACGCCTGTGCCGGCTGGCCGAGGCCCGGCGCCAGGGGGTGAAGGGCGCGCCGGAACTGGTCGAGGCCCTTGGCCTGGGGCCGCGCCAGGCCTTCCTCCTGGACGGCTACCAGCGGGTCCTGGCCCGGATCGGCCCGGACGGGGTCCAGCGGCTCCTGGCCCTGGTGAACCAGACCGACCTGGACCTCAAGGGCCAGGCCGTTTCCCGCAGCATCACGCCCATGCTCAACCTCACCGCCGCCCTGAGCCGGGCGTGGACCTGAGGGCTCCTTCCGGGGAGGATTCGGGTCCCCCTGATGCGTCCGGACGTTCCGTCGGGTTCGGAAAGGCCGATATGCGAAGGCATTTTCTCTTCTCCGCGCCTCCCTTCCTCCGCGTCCTCACAAAATGGTTTTTTTGCAAAAGATCCCGATCCGTTTGGGCAAGGCCCATTGAAGTCAGCAAATCCACGGAAAGGACCATTCTGGAGGACGTGGAGCAGGGGAGGCGCGGAGAAAGGACCATTGACCCGTCAGCCCAAACGGGTCAGCTGTGGCTGCCCAAACTGTGGATGAGTACTTGTCATTTTGCCCTTGCGGGCGGAATCTAGGTGTTACCAAACGATGGGGGTACGCATGACATCCTGCCCGATGCCTGAACTTACTTCCCTGGCGGCGGTGGAGGCCAAGTCGGTGCTGCCCAAGGGCTGGACCGCCGACCTGGCGCAGCCCCAGAGCCTGGACCTGACTCTGCCGGTCCTGGAGATGATCCGCAGGACCACCAGCCGGATGCCCCAGGACATCGTAGAAGCCCTGGTGGCGGGCCGCAACGCCGAGGAATCCGGGTCCCGGGCCGCCAACACCCTGGACACCATGATCGAAAACGTCCGACTGGCGGACGACCGCACGGCGCCCATGTGCCAGGACACCGGCACGGTGATCTTCTGGGTGCGCCATCCCTTCGGCTTCTCCCAGATGCGCCTCAAGGAGCAGATCCGGGCCGCGGTGCGGGAGGCCACCGGCCGCTCCTGGCTGCGTCCCAACTGCGTGGCCGCCCTCAGCGGCAAGAACCCAGGCAACAACATGGACCCCTTCGGCGAAGGGCACCCGGTGATCCACTTCGAGGAGTGGGCCGAGCCGCGCATCGAGGTCGCCATCATGCTCAAGGGCGGCGGCAGCGAGAACGTGGGCGCCCAGTACCGCCTCCCGGACCCGGCCCTGGGCGCCGGCCGGGACCTGGGCGGGGTGCGCAAGTGCATCATCGACTGCGTCACCAAGGCCCAGGGCCAGGGCTGCGCCCCGGGGATCCTGAGCGTGGCCATCGGCGGCGACCGGGTCACCAGCTTCGAGCGCAGCAAGGAAACGATCCAGCGCAAGCTGGGCAGCCCCAACCCCGACCCCAAGCTGGACGCGTTCGAGCGCCAGCTCACGGACGAGCTGAACACCCTGGGCATCGGCCCCATGGGCTACGGTGGCCACACCACCGTCCTGGGCGTGCTGGTGTCCGAGATGTTCCGCCATCCGGCCAGCTTCTTCGTGAGCATCAGCTACATGTGCTGGGCCTCCCGGCGCATGACCCTGACCCTGGACGCCGGCGGCCGGCCGCGGTTCGCCTAGGAGCGTGACCATGAAACGCATCTCGACTCCCATTTCCGAAGCCGTCATCCGCGAACTCAAGGTCGGGGACGAAGTCCTCCTCACCGGCCGCGTGGTCCTGTCCCGGGACATGGGCCACAAGTTCATGGTGGAGAAGAAGCCCGACTGGCTGAAACCGATCCTGGACGAAGCGGTGATCTACCACTGCGGCCCGGTGGTGGCCAGGCACGACGACGGCCACTGGTCCTTCGTCTCCGCCGGCCCCACCACCAGCAGCCGGGAGGAGCCCTACCAGGCGGACGTGCTCGAGACCTACCGCGTGCGCGGCGTCATCGGCAAGGGCGGCATGGGCAAGAAGACCTCCGAGGGCCTGAAGAAGGTGGGCGCCTGCTACCTCCACGCCACCGGCGGCGCCGGCGCGCTCCTGGCCCAGCGGGTCAAGCGCGTGGTGGACGTGAAGATGCTGGAGGAGTTCGGCAGTCCCGAGGCCTTCTGGATCATCGAAGTGGAGGACTTCCCCCTGGTGGTCACCATGGACAGCCACGGCGGCAGCCTGCACGAGGACGTGCTCAAGGCCAGCCAGGAACGGGCCAAGGAGCTGATGGCCGCCAAGTGAGACCGGGCATCAAGCCTGGTCCAGCACCGTAATCAGACCCTGGGCGACCACCATCAAGGCCGGGATATGAGTTGTCAGGACATCCCAGACAATGTCGGGGTCCTCGTTGAAGCAGGCGTGGCCGATGTGGTTCCTGAACCCTCGGATGTCGCCCCACTCCACGGTGGGGGCTCGGTCGGCAACTTCCCTGGGCAGGCGGCAGGCCGCTTCCCCGATGATGAACAAGTTCCGCAAGACGGCGCCATGCGGGAGCTCGCCTTCCCCGGCCCTTGCTGCACATGAATCAGATCTTTCCCGATAATCGCCAAGTCCATGATGCCGAACCGGTCAATCCGTCTCCAGGTGCCCCAGGGGCAGCGGGGCTGCCTCCTTCACGGTCCGGATCACAAAATGGCTCCGCACGTCCTTGACCATGGGCAGCTTCAGCAGCCTTCCCAGCAGGAAGTCCTCGTAGCTGGCCATGTCCGGGAACACGCATTCCGCCAGGAGGTCCGCCTCTCCGGACACGAGATGGCAGGCGATCACCTCGGGCATGCCCCGGAACGCCTCCTGGATGGCGGTGGCGTTGGCATCCCGGTGGCCGTCCACCTTCACGCCCACCATCACCGTGAGCCCCAGGCCCACCTTGTGCCGGTCCACCTGGGCCCGGTAGCCGGCGACCACCCCGGCGCGCTCCAGGGCCTTCACCCGGCGCAGGGTCGGCGTGGGCGAAAGGTGGATACGCTCGGCCAGGTCCGCATTGGCCAGGCGCCCCTCCCGCTGCAGGGTGCCGAGGATCCGGCGGTCGAAGGCGTCCAGATCCGGTTTTGGCATGTTCACCTCAATCCATCCAAGTAGATAGCAAATAATGCTAATCCATGGCCGAATTATAAATCCATTCGCAATCGTTCGCTCCTGCGTCCGTGTCACCTTATAGGCACTGGAGGATCCCATGCCCTTCCTGGACGATTGCACCGCCACCGCCCGCACCCTGGACGCTTTCCTGGAACGTTGCCATGCCCGGGAGGGCCAGGTGATCCGCCAGCCGCCCATGGCCGCCCTGGCCGAGGCGCTGCGGGTCGACCACTGGCTCGCCCGGGGCGGCCTCCAAGGCCCGGCCCTGGCGGCCTTCCTGGACACCTACCTGGGCGCCGCCACCCGCCTCCACGATCCCCGCTACATGGCCCACCAGGTGGCCGTGCCCCACCCCATGGGGGCGGTGGCGGCCATGGTCGACGCGGTGCTCAACAACGGCCCGGTGCTTTACGAAATGGGCCCTTCCGGCGCGGTGGTGGACTACCTCCTGCTCAACTGGATGCTGGGCAAGGTGGGCTGGACCCCGTCGCCCCTGCCCGGGCAGGCGCCACCTCCCGGGGGGTTCGGCGGCGGCACCTTCACCCACGGGGGCTCCCTGGCCAACCTCACGGCCCTCATGGCCGCCCGGGGCGCGGCGGCGCCCGAGGCCTGGGAGCAGGGGGTTCCGGCCGGCCTGGTGCTGGTGGCTCCGGAGGTGTGCCACTACTCCATCGGCCGGGCCGCGGACGTCCTGGGGCTGGGCCGGCGCCGGCTGCTGTCCCCGCCCGTGGACGGCGATGGGCGGATCCTGCCCGGGGAACTGCCCGCCTTCCTCCAGGGACTGAAAGAGCAGGGGCGTACCGTCCTGGCGGTGGTGGCCAACGCCTGCAGCACCCCGGCCGGGCTGTTCGATCCCATCCGTCCGGTGGCGGAAGCCTGCCGGGCCGCGGGAGCCTGGCTGCACGTGGACGCCGCCCACGGAGGCTCGGCCCTGGCCGCCCCGGGCTGCCGGCACTTGCTGGACGGGGTGGAACTGGCCGATTCCCTGGTCTGGGACGCCCACAAGATGCTGCGCGCTCCCATGGTCTGCGCGGCGGTGCTGGTGCGGGACCACCGGGTCCTGGACCAGGCCTTCCACCAGGAGGCCAGCTACCTGTTCCACGACAAGGACCAGCCGGGGGTGGACCTGATCCACCGCAGCGTGGAGTGCAGCAAGGGCGCCCTGGGCCTGCGGGCCTTCCTGGGGCTGGCCGCCGAAGGGGAGCAGGCCCTGGGCGCCTACGTGCAGCGCCAGGCCGACCTGGCCCGGGAGGCCGCCGCCTGGATCGCCGCCCAGCCCGGGCTGGAGCTGGCGGTGGAGCCGCCCTTCAACATCCTGTGCTTCCGGGTGGCAGGCTCCGACCAGCGGCAGCTGGACCTGCGCAAGCGGCTGCTGGACCGGGGCGACTTCTACATCACCACCACCGCGTTCCGGGGCCGCCGCTGGCTGCGCCTGACCCTCATGAACCCGGCCACGGACCTCGCGGACATTCGCGGCCTGGTGGCGGAAGTGCTGGAACTGGCTGCATAGCCGCATCTGGCACGTCCCCTGCTGCGGATAGACCGTGGAGGTCGGCCATGCGGTATATTTTGCCTATAGCCCTGGGACTGGCGGCCCTGGGCTGCTCCATACCCAAGTCCCACGACCCGGACCTGGTGACGCATCCCCAGATCCCGTACCAGGAAGAACCCTACGTGGACAAGCCCCTTTCGGAAGGGTCCCTGTGGCAGGACCGCCTGATCGTCTCGGACCTGCGGGCCCGGCGGCTCAACGACCTGGTGACCATCCGCATCACCGAAGCCACCACGGCCACCCTCAAGGGCGATCTCACCACCAGCCGGGTGGGCTCCAATTCCTACGGCGCGCCCGGCTTCTTCTCCCACCTGATCGGCGTCGGCTCCGCCAACGCGGGCCAGACCGCCTCCAACACCAACACCAATTCCTTCAAGGGTTCGGGCGCCACCGACCGCAGCGCCGCGTTCACCACCACCATCACCGCCCGGGTGGTGAAGGTCATGGGCAACGGCAACCTGATCTTCGAAGGCTACCGGGACCTGCAGCTGAACAACGAGAAGGAGCGCATGTACGTGGCCGGCCTGGTCGAACCGGCGCGCCTGGACGTGAACAACAGCATCGCCTCCAGCCAGGTGGCGGAACTGCACGTGGGCTACGGCGGCCAGGGGGTGGTGGACGAGACCACCAAGCCCGGCTACATCAGCCGCCTGCTCAACTTCATCTGGCCCTTCTGAGGAACCCTCCATGCGCCTTGCGATCCTGTTCCTTTCGGCCCTGAGCCTGTCCGGCGCCGCCGCCCTGGACAACAACGAGGCCCGCCTGGAAGTGCGCCTGCGCGAGGTGGCCGACCTCCAGGGCGTGCGCAGCAACCAGCTGGTCGGCTACGGGCTGGTGGTGGGCCTCAAGGGCACCGGCGACACCACCCAGGCCAAGTTCACCGCCCAGACCCTGGGCAACTTCCTGCAGCGGCAGGGGGTCAACAGCCCCCAGGCCAACATCCAGGTGAAGAACGTGGCGGCGGTGATGGTCACCGCCGACCTCCCGGCCTTCTCCAGGCCCGGACAGCGCATCGACGTGACCGTCAGCTCCACCGGGGACGCCACCTCCCTGGCCGGCGGCACCCTGATCATGTCCCCCATGCAGGGCCCGGACACCCAGATCTACGCGGTGGCCCAGGGGCCCGTCCTGGTGGGGGGCTTCTCGGCCCAGGCCGGAGGCAACTCGGTGGTGAAGAACCACCCCACCGCCGGGCGCATCCCTGACGGCGCCGTGGTGGAGCGGTCGGTGCCCGGCAGCTTCAACGACCGGGCCAACCTGCGCTACAGCTTGCAGGAAGAGGATTTCACCACCGCGGTGCGGGTGGTCAGAGCCATCAACCGCGAGCTGAGCGAGCCCGCGGCCCGGGCCCTGGACGGACGCACCGTGGAGGTGAACATCCCGTCCCAGTACGAGGGCAGGGTGGTGGAGCTGGTGGCCCGCCTGGAGAACCTGCCCATCGAACTGCAGAACAAGGCCCGGGTGGTGGTGAACGAGAAGACCGGCACCGTGGTCATGGGCGCGGAGGTGCGCATCGGCGCCGTCAGCATCGTCCAGGGCGGGCTGTCCATCCAGGTCACCGCCAAGAAGGAGGTGAGCCAGCCCACGCCGTTCTCCCGGGGAGGCAAGACCAAGGTCGTCGAGCAGAAGGACCTGAAGACCGAGGAGGAGAAGCCCAAGACCCTGACCATCGAGCCGGGGATCTCCGTGGGCCGGCTGGCGGAAATGCTCAACAGCATCGGCACGTCCCCCAGGGACATGATCGCCATCCTCCAGGCCATCAAGGACGCCGGCGCCCTGAACGCCGAACTGAGGGTCCTGTGAGCGACCCCGCCCTCTCCCTGCCGGCCCTCCAGCCCGAGGAAATCGTTGCCCAGCCCCTGCCTTCCCGTCCGGACAACGCCGAGGCCGCCAAGCAGTTCGAAGCCATGCTGATGGCGTACGTGTTCCAGCAGATGCGCCAGACCGTCCCGGTTTCGGGACTGTTCGGCGACGACGGGATCGCCCGGAGCACCTATGATTATCTTCTTGACCAGGCGGTCGCCACCAAGGCCCTGGCTGCGGGCAAGGGATGGGGCTTGGCCCAGCGCCTGGAAGCATCCTGGAAGACCCGCCCAGCCAAAATAAAACAACAATAGAAAAACGGGACTTGACTTGTACGGTTGCCGTGCCGATACCTGATTCGACGAGGTGGAATCATGAAGGTCTCGGGCAATACCGGCGGTGTGACCCCAACGCCCAGCGTGGCGGGGGGCGTCAAATCTTCGGCCTCTGCCCAGCCCACGGCCCCACCGGCGGTGACCCCGGGCGCCGATGACCTGAGCGTTTCCGGCAGCGCCCAGTTCCTGGCCGCGGCCCGGGCCGAACTGGCCCGGATTCCGGATATTCGCCCCGAAAAAGTGGAGCCCATCCGGGCCAAACTGGAGGCCGACGACTACCACCCGGACGGCGGTGCGGTGGCCGACGGCCTGGTGCGGGAGCACACGCCCCCGGCCACCCCGTAAGGTGACCCATGATCACGCCGCTCGCCCAGCGCCAGATGTTCCAGACCATCAATGCCGAGTCGGTCAAGGCTGCCCTGGAAGTGAGCGGCCAGTTCCAGCGGGAATTGGCCCAGCGCCAAGCCCTGTTGGACCAGATGGCCGAGGACCGCGCGTCGGTGCCCACCATCCCCAAGGCTGAAGACCTCCGCACCGAGGAACGCAAGGGCGGCAAGCAGGGCGAGGGCGAGCGGGGCCAGGGCGGCGGCGAGGACCCGGAGCAGGCCGGGGAGGACCAGGCCAAGGCAAATGTTGCCGATGGCCATGTGGACCTGCTGGCCTGAGGCCTGGTACAGCCTTTGCGGCGGGAGGCCCCAGGAGGCCTCCCATGCTGCACTCGCTGCCGGCCCTGCTCGACGACCTGGAGCGCAAGCTCGTGGCGGGCGAGGATCCGTTGCCGCTGCTCGGCGGGGTGCGCTGGCCGGAACTGATCGACTGGCCCCGCACGGTCGAGGATGCCCGGCGCCTGAACCGGAAGCTGGAGCGCCTCCGGGTGCTCATCAACGGCCTGCACGCCCCCTTGCGGGCCACCCTCATGCGCCTGGACCGGACCGCGACCTACGCCGCCCAGGGCGCCTACCGGCTGACTCCGGCGGTCTCCCGCCGCTTCGGCAGTTGCGTCTAGGAGGTTGACCATGTCGAACCTGGGTTCCAGTCTGGGCATCGGCCTTTCGGGGCTGCAAGTGGCGCAGGCGGCCATCAGCGTCATCGGCCACAACATCGCCAACGTGAACACGCCGGACTACAGCCAGGAGAATGCCGTCCTGAGCACCAATCCGGCGGTGACCTACGGCAACATCCAGTTCGGCACCGGCGCCACGGTCACCGGGGTCCAGGCCCTCCGGGACCAGTTCCTGAACCTGCAGCTGACCCAGGCCCTGTCCAGCCAGAGCGGCGCCCAGACCCGTTACGAGGGCGTGGAGTCGGTGGCCTCGGCGTTCACCGACGACGGCACCACCGGGCTCAGTTCCCAGATCCAGGGGTTCTTCTCCAGCCTCTCGACCCTGGCCGGCACTCCCGAGTCCTCCTCGGCCCGCCAGGCGGTGCTGGGCCAGGCCCAGACCATGATCAACGAGTTCCAGAGCGCCTACCAGGTGCTCACCCAGCAGGCCGCCAGCGCCAACCAGCAGGTGGGGAGCCAGGTCCAGGAGGTGAACACCCTCACCAGCCAGATCGCCGCCCTGAACGCCCAGATCTCCTCGCAGGTGGACCCCGGCGCCGACAACGACGCCATCGACCAGCGCCAGGAGCTCACGGACCAGCTGGGCCAGCTGGTGGGGATCCAGGTCTCCACCAACAGCGACAACCAGTACCAGATCACCCTGGACAGCGGCGCCGCCACCCTGGTGGCCGGCGGCACCGCCTACCAGATGTCCGCCACCCCGAACGCGGGCAACAGCAACGACTACCAGGTGACCGTGGCCACCGGGAACCTGAACGTCGACGTCACCGACCAGATCCAGGGCGGCACCCTGGGCGCCGACATGGACCTGCGGGACAACATCCTGCCCGGCTACATGAACCAGCTCAACTACATCGCCGGAAGCCTGGCGTCCCAGGTGAACGCCCAGAACGAGGCCGGATACCTGCCTCCCAACAGCAGCGCCGCCACCGCCGCCAACGGCCCGGCCCTGTTCAGCGGCAACTTCACTGCCACGGGCGCGCCCATCTACGCGAATTTCATCAACACGCTCGCCATCAACCCCGCCGTGACCGCCAACCCCGACCTCATCGCCACCGCCGGCACCGCCGGAGACGGCGCCGGGGACAACGCCAACGCCCTGCTCCTGGCCAACCTCCAGAACACCGGCACGGTGGACGTGAACGGCGACGGCTCCCTCTACACCGGACCGTACACCACGGTGGTGGCCAGCCTGACCAACCAGGTGGGCACCGACGCCCAGAACTACAACGCCATCGCCACCAACCAGCAGAACCTGGCCACCGCCCTGCAGACCCAGCAGAGCAGCGTCTCGGGCGTGGACCTGGACCAGCAGGCGGCGAACCTGCTCTCCTATCAGCAGGCCTACCAGGCGGCAGCCCAGTTCATCAGCACCATCAGCCAGCTCACCAACCAGCTCATGGCCGCGGTGTCCACCACCACCACCACGTAGACAAGCCCCGGAGACGAGCCATGACCATGCGGGTGCCCAACCTCCTGAACAATGCCCAGGCCCAGCTGGACCTGCAGCGCATCAAGCAGTCCTTCGCCCAGACCGTGCAGCAGGTGAGCTCCGGGCAGGCGATCGTGGACATCGCCGACGACCCCAGCGGCAATACCCAGGTCCTGGGCTACCAGGCCGACATCAGCCAGAACGGGCAGTACATCTCCCAGGCGAACACGGCCAACGCCTACCTGACCAGCACCTCCACCCTCCTCACCACCATGGGCAACGACCTCAACAGCCTGACGCAGCTGGCCCAGGAAGGCCTGGGCAGCGGCGCCACCACCAGCAGCCAGGACGCCATCGCGACGCAAGTGGACGCCCTGCGCTCCGACCTCATCAGCCTGGGCAACACCCAGGAGCAGGGCCGCTACATCTTCGCCGGCACCAACACCACCCAGCAGCCCTTCGACCCCACCACCGGCGCCTATTCGGGGAACGACGGCAGCATCAGCCTGGCCGTGAGCCAGACCGCCACGGTGGCCACCAACGTGCCGGGCGACACCCTGTTCTTCGGCGGCGCCGGAGGCGAGGGGGGCGACGGCGACCTGCTCACCCAGGCGGCCAACCTCGCCACCGCCCTCCAGGCCAACGACACCGCCGGCATCCAGACGGCCTACAACAACCTCCAGGCCATCAGCGACCGGGTCAACACCATCGTCGCCGACGTGGGCAGCCGCCAGAACGGCATCCAGGCCGTCCAGAGCGGTCTGACCGCCTTCAACAACACCCTCACCACCCAGGAGAGCTCCATCGCCTCGGTGGACTACCCCACCGCCATCACCCAGCTCAACCAGGAGAGCGTCGCCGAGCAGGCCACCCTGAGCGTCATGTCCAAGGCGAACCAGAAGACCCTGTTCGACTACCTGGGCTGACCGGCCGCCGGGGCCAAGGGCAGGGCCGCCAGCGGCAGCCACCAGGCGGCGCGCCCGCTGTCCGTCAGCAGGACGTCCGCCCGCGGCGCCAGGGCGGCGGCCGGCGCCGGCGGCGCCAGTTCCGGAGGCGGGTTCAGCCCGGCCCAGGCAGGGCCCAGGGACAACCGCCACAAGACCCGGTCCCCTGGATGCCAGCGGTAGATCCGGTCCAGGCCCTGGGCGGCGTACGCCCCCCAGTCCTCCTCCGGAGCGGGGGCCTGGGAACCCGGCGCCCCCGGAGTCCCGGCGGCCGGGGCGGCGGGTTCCGGCGCGGCCGGCCCAGGCGCCGGCGTGGCCAGGTCGAACCAGAGGTTGCCTTCGGCGTCGGCCCCCGCCAGGCTCAGCAGGCGGGCATCCCGGGACCAGGGATCGTCCGGGGGCAACAGTCCCCGCCACTGGGACACCATCCGGCCGTCGCCCCGCACCCGCACCAGGGTGCCGCTGGACGGCTGCCACCACGCCCCGCGGCCGGCGGCCGCCAGGGTGCTCCTCCAGCCCACGCAAGGCACCTCCGGGCCCCCGTCGGGGACCGGGTAGTGAGTCCAGCCCTGGCCGGCCCGGTAGTACGAGAGCCCGCCAGGATGGGCGGCCAGGAAAGCTCCGGGCCCCGTGGGCAGGAGGTCGTCCACCTCCGGCACCTCCGGGGGCAGGTCCAGCCGCTCGGCCACCGGCGCCGCCGGGGCCGTGCCGGGCCGGGCGGCCAGGGGCAGGCGCTGGATGGCCTCCTTGCCTCCGTAAAGGTAGAGCACCGGTTCCGCTCCGGCCGCCAGGGCCATGCGCTGGAAGGGGCCCCGCCAGGTCCAGCGCACCTGCTGGGTGGCCTCGTCCACGCCCACCACCAGGGACTCCTCCCCGGCGGCGTCGCCGGCCTGGTAGCCCAGCACCAGCAGGCCTCCCGGGGCCGAAACCGCGTCCCGCAGGCCGGCGGAACGCCAGAACCCTTCGTTGACGCCCTGGGGCTTCAGCACCAGGAGCAGGCTCTGGAACGTGCCGTCCCGGAACAGGGCCACCCGCTGGCGGTCGTTCTGGCCCAGCACCTGGGCCGCCAGGAACCCGCCCTCCCGGGGCGCCAGCCAGCGGAAGGCGCGCAAGGGCGTGCGCAGGTCCTGGTACCTGATGAGCCGGCCCGCGCCGCTGGGCGCCACCGTGAAAACGCTGCCCTCGTCCTCCAGGAGCGTGCCCGCGGGTCCCCGGCGCATGGCCCAGGCCAGCCCGGCGGCCAGCGCCACGGCCAGCGCGGCGGCGGTGATCACCAGGCCCTTCACGGGAGCCGGACCCGGTCCAGGAACCCGGCCAGGGCCGCCAGCGCCCGCCCCCGGTGCAGCTCGCCCTTGGCCGCCTTCAGCCCCCTGATCCCCCCTTCCCTCCTCCGGGCCCTGGCATCCAGGGAGCCCTCGGGCAGGGGCGGCAGCAGGCCCAGCATGGCGTTGGTGGGGCAGAAGTCCTTGGGCGCGGCGTGGGCCAGGTAGTGCAGCAGGCTGCCCAGCATGGTCTCCCGGGGCAGGGGGGCCGGAGCCAGGCCGCCGGCGGCGCGGTGCATGGCCAGCGCCGCGGCCAGCCCGGCGGCGGCCGATTCCAGGTAGCCCTCCACCCCGCTCAACTGGCCGGCGATCCACAGCCCCGGCCGGCGCCGCACCGCCAGGGTCGCGTCCAGCACCTCCGGGGCGTTCACGTAGGTGTTCCGGTGGATGCTCCCCAGGCGCACGAACTCCGCCCGCTCCAGCCCGGGGATGAGCCGGAACACCTCCCGCTGGGCGCCCCACTTGAGCCGGGTCTGGAAGCCGACCATGTTGTAGTGGTCCCCGGCCAGGTTGTCCTGGCGCAGCTGCACCGCCGCGCAAGGCCAGCGTCCGGTGCGGGGGTCGTCCAGGCCCACCGGCTTCATGGGACCGAAGCGGAGCGTCTCCCGGCCCCGGTCCGCCATCACCTCGATGGGCAGGCAGGCCTCGAAGTAGGGCGTGTCGAAATCGTGCAGGTCGGCCCGGGGCGCCGCCAGCAGGGCGTCCAGGAAGGCGTCGTATTCCCGCCGGTCCATGGGGCAGTTGAGGAAGTCCGGTCCGCCCTTGCCGTAGCGGGCGGCCCGGAAGGCCACGGAGGTGTCGATGGAGTCCCGCTCCACGATGGGCGCGATGGCGTCAAAGAAGAACAGGCGCTCGCAGCCGCAGGCCCGGCCCAGCCATGCGGCCAGGGGCTCCGCCGTGAGGGGCCCGGTGGCGACCAGAGTGAGCCGCCCCGGCTCCGGCTCCGTCACCAGGTCCTCCACCCACTGGATGCCGGGCTGGGCGCGCAGCTCCGCGCTGACCCTGGCGGCGAAGCCGTCCCGGTCCACCGCCAGGGATTGGCCCGCCGGCACCCGGGTCGCCTCGGCGCAGCGCAGGATCAGGGAATCCAGCGCCTTCAGCTCCGCCTTCAGGATGCCGGTGGCGCTCAGGGGATCGTCGCTCTTGAAGGAATTGGAGCACACCATCTCCGCGGCCTGGCCGGTCTGGTGGGCGGGGGTGGTGTGCCCCGGGCGCATCTCCCGCAGGCGCACCCGGTGCCCGTGCCGGGCCAGTTGCCAGGCGGCTTCGGCTCCCGCGAGCCCGGCTCCGATCACGTCCATCTCCATGCTGCGCCGCGCCTCCGCAAGGGCCATTCTAGTTCAGGCGGTAAAAAAGTTCTTGCGTTCAGGCGATGGCGTAGTAGTCTGACCTTCCGCCGCGATCGAGGTTGCGGTGGGACGGAAGGTAGCGGTCAGCCGTGGCAGTGGGCCGATCGACCTCGTCCGGGCGTCTTTGACAGCCGGATAATGAGAACGGAAGCAGACGTTCCGCCGTTTTTGTGACGGTGGGACACACAAGCAAGCAAGCGTAACCCGGCCAACTCAACCCCGTCGGGGAGGGGCCGGAGGAGCATAGCGATTGAACATGAGAGTTTGATCCTGGCTCAGAATGAACGCTGGCGGCGTGCCTAACACATGCAAGTCGGATGTGCCCGCAAGGGTGCA
>Ga0326727_10001780_pt1 | contig 77424 bp, 54 predicted proteins | sample MB2enrmetagenome_FD_207643 | JGI IMG/M metagenome (GOLD analysis project Ga0326727, IMG submission 207643) | Lab enriched peat soil microbial communities from McLean, Ithaca, NY, United States - MB29MY | ecosystem: Environmental > Terrestrial > Soil > Wetlands > Peat | place: USA: New York... | reverse complement strand
ATGGAAGGCGTCAACAACAAGATCAAGACCCTCACCCGCCAAGCCTATGGCTATCGGGACGAAGCCTTCTTCATCCTCAAACTCCTCGCCCTACACCAAGCCAGGATCAAACTCGTCGGATGAACCGTAAGATGGCGAACCGACAGACAGAAACTCCAAGCTGCCTTCAACCTCAAACGTCACGGATACAGACCCCGGCCCCTGCGCCGCCATTACATCCCCAAGCCCAACGGCAAACTGCGACCCTTGAGCATTCCCACCCTGCACGACCGCGCCATGCAAGTGCTTTACGCGCTGGCGCTCGCCCCCATAGCCGAGACTCTGGCCAACAGAAACTCCTATGGCTTTCGCGAAGGCCGCCGGTGTGCCGATGCCCTGGAGCAGTGCTTCACCGTGCTCGCCCGCAAAACCAGCGCCCCCTGGGTGTTGGAGGGCGACATCCGGGCTTGCTTCGATGAAATCAGCCATGAGTGGTTGCTCGCGCATGTCCCGATGGACAAGCGCCTGCTCCGCGCCTGGCTCAAGGCCGGCTACTGGGAAAAGGACCAACTGTTTCCGACGACCGCCGGCACCCCGCAAGGCGGCCTGATCTCCCCACTGCTGGCCAACTTCGCGTTGGACGGCATGGAACAGGCCGTCCAAGCGGGGGCCAAAGCGAGCGACAAAGTCCACTTCGTGCGTTATGCCGATGACTTTGTCGTGACGGGCGCAACCCGGGAACTACTCGAACAGAAAGCCCAACCGGCCCTGACGGCCTTCCTCCACCCGCGAGGTCTGGAACTCTCAGAGCAAAAGACCGTCATCACCTCCATCCAAACGGGCTTCGACTTTCTGGGGCACACCCTGCGCAAATATGGGGATAAACTGCTGATCACGCCCGCAAAGAGGAAAGTCCAAATCTTGCGGGACAAGATCAGGCGGCTGATGCAAGCCGCTTTGGGCCTCACACCAGAGGCGCTCCTGCGTCAACTCAACCCACTCCTGCGAGGTTGGGCCAACTATTACCGCAATGGAGCCGCCAAAGCGACCTTTGGCAAGCTGGACCGTTATGTCTGGCGCAAACTCTGGTGCTGGATGCGCCGACGCCACCCCAAGAAATCCTCCGCCTGGCTGAGACGTAAATACCTCTCGGCGGCGGGGGACAAGGGGCGCTTTAGCGTTTGGACCCATCCCCAGAAGGGCCAGAGCCGCCTGCTCACCCTTTACCGGATGGCAGGGACCACCATCGAACGCCATATTAAGGTCCGGGGGACGGCCAACCCCTACGACCCTCGCTACACACAATACTTCGCCCAGCGCCGTTGCTTTGCTTGGCGCATACGTGGGACCAGCCGCACGACCCTAACGGGCGCGGCCGACCCGGCGTAGGGGCGGAGTGTTCCATCCGTCGTCTGTGTGACCGCCGCGTGCCCGCGAAGAGCGCACCGGTTGGAACGGCTTGAGCCGTATGAAGGGAAACTTTCACGTACGGTTCTTAGGGGGGCGCGGGCGGGCAACCGCCCGCGCCTACCCGGCGCCTCGCGGGAATGTCGGGTGGGGGATGGGAGGAATAGCCTCGCAGCAGGACAAGAGGAAAACACCCGGCTTTTCAGCAGTTTGGTGGGTGCCGCCGCAGAAACGCACCCTGACCCCTAAGAAACCGTTCGAGCGCCCCCGCTTTTGCCAGGTCTTAAATAAGCGCAATTTAGGCGAGGTCACGGCTGAGTTGACGGTTGATCGTCCATCGTCGATCGTTGATGGTTAGTGGTCAACGGGCGCCGACGGGGCGAGGATGGCAGACCGGTCCGCAGGTGGCAGGAGGGGTTGCTGCCACGTGGGCGAATTCCCAGCGGCGTAGAGGCGTCAAAAGACCATGATCGGCACAAACATATCGGGCGCGGGAATCCTCCTTTGCGGGCTCCTGTGGGTTCCGGCGAGCGTCAAGGCAGCGGTGGTGACCTATCCCACCCTGGCGTCCGAAACGCTCTCCAGCGAATACGAAGTCGTGGCCAACGGCAAGAAGGTGGACGTTTACACAGCGCGCGTGCTGGACCCGCCGTTCGCCGACAAGGAGTGGGACTACGGCGGCCCATACGCCTTCGCCAACTTCGACATGGCGGGCCGGGTGAAGGTCAAGGTTCGCGCCAAGCGCTCCCTCCGCAACACTGTGGTCCGTCCAGCATACTCCGATGTGCGCCTTAAGGTTGAAGACGACCACACGGTCACCATCACCCTCGGATCGCCGCGGAAGATCAGCGTCGAGCCGGATGGCCGGAAGGGCCCGCTGCTGCTCTTTGCCAACCCAATGCAGAAGGACGTGCCCAAAGCCGGCTCGCCGGGAGTGATCTATCTTGGCCCCGGCCTGCACCAGCTCGGAAAAGTGGAGGTGCGCGACAACCAAACGGTGTATCTGGCGGGCGGCGCGGTGGTCAAAGGGGCGATTGTGGCACACGGGTCCAATATCCGCATCCTGGGGCGGGGCATCCTGGACGGGTCGGACTATGAATGGCGCAAGGGCCCGTACAATGTCACTGTGGGTATCACCGGCACAAACGTCGAGGTGAACGGCATCACGATCCGGGGTTCCTCCCACTGGACGATTGTGCCGAATGCCAGCCGGGATGTGACGGTGCGGAACGTCAAGGTGTGCGGCGCGAGGGTGCAAAACGATGACGGGATCAACCCTTGCAACTCCCAGCATGTGCTGGTCACCGATTGCTTTATCCGCACCGACGACGATTGCGTCGCGCTCAAGGGGCTGGACCTGAGGCGCCCGAACAACAATGTCGAGGACATCGTCGTGGAGAATTGCACGCTGTGGTGCGACCGCGCCCGCATTTTCCTGCTAGGCCACGAGAGCCGGGCGGCCTTTATGCGGAACATCCGGCTGCGCAACCTGGACATCATTCATTTCACGATGACAGCCTTTCTCCTGGAGCCGGGCGAGGAGATGCGGCTGGAAGATGTGCGGATCGAGAACGTGCGGGTGCACGGAGAAGGCCAGCGGGAGTTGGCTCGGCTCAAGCCGGTTGTGAATCAATACATGCAGACCAAAGTGCCCGGCCACGTGCGGGATGTGCAGTTCAAGAACGTGGAGGTCTATGGCGCGCCGGGCCCCTACCTCATCCAACTGGAAGGCGCCGATGCGCAACACCAGGTGCAGGATGTCACCCTCGAAAAGGTAAGCGTGCTCGGCGAGGCATTGAAGGCCGACTCACCCAGCCTGAAAGTCGGCCAACAGGTCGAAGGCTTTCGTTTTGTTCCCTGAACGCGAGGAATGTGCGGGAACAGGGCGGTGAGCCGGAAGCGCCGGGCGTGCGATCAAGGGCCGGTTCCTGCGCGCTGGAAATAAACCATTGGCAAGCGCAGGGCGGCGTGTTACAAACAGTATCCGCTTCCAAGCGGAGCGGAGTAAACGTTGGCAAACTGGAACAGGATTTTTATTTATGTCACAGCATCGGAGTCTGCGCGCGGCGGCCACCTTGGGCGGCAAGCGAAATGTGCTCAAACGGTTTGAGCGCGTCGAAGTGCTCAAGCGACGAGGCCAGTGGAAAGAGGGGGACCGGATCACGGGCCTGCGCAAGACCAAGAAGGACGTCTGAGCCAATGCGGTATGAGGAGTGCGGAGTGCGGCAGGACGCAAGCCGCACGGCGGCTTTTCTGCCGGCTCGGCCGGTTCCCCATTCCGCACTCTGCGTTCGGCACTCAAATGGTTCGTTTGCAAAAGTTCCTGGCCGAGGCGGGCGTTGCCTCGCGGCGCACGGGTGAACAGATCATTCTGGCCGGGCGCGTAGCGGTCAACGGCGAGACCGTGGCGGAACTGGGCGCGCGAATTGACCCCGTGCACGACAAGGTGGCAGTGGACGGGAAGCCGGTGCGGGCCAAGCGCAAACTTTACGTCGCGCTGAACAAGCCGCCCGGGCTGGTGTGCTCGCGCAAGGACGAGTTCGAGCGGCCGAGCATCTACGGGCTGCTCCCCAAGGAGTGGGGCCACTTGCATTCAGTGGGGCGGCTGGATTTCCACAGCGAGGGGCTGATCTTTCTGACCAACGACGGCGAGTTCAGCCTGCACCTGACGCATCCGCGTTTCGGGGTGCGTAAGAAGTATGTGGCCACGGTGGAAGGCCGGGTGGGGGAGGAAGTGCTGGGACAGTTCACGCAGGGTGTGTGGTACGAGGGCGAGCGGCTGAAGGCGGAAGCGGCGCGGCTGGTTTCGGCCAGCCAGGCGAAAAGCGTGGTGGAATTGGAATTGGCCCAAGGCAAGAACCGGGAGGTGCGGCGGCTGTTCGAGTCGCAGCGCCTGACGGTGAAGCGCTTGCAGCGGATCCAGATCGGGAAGATCAGGCTGGGCGAGCTGCGATTGGGCAAGTGGCGGACATTGACAGAACCCGAGATTAAATCTCTAATGTGCTAAGTTATGAAAAAGAACTGCTGGTTAATTATAGGGGCGATGCTTTCAACGAGCTTGTTGGCGCAACAAGCGACTAATCCGACCCCGCCTGCGCCGATCGAGACTCCTGCGGCTGCGCCGGCGGCAACGCTGGCGCCGGCGACCACAACGACTAACGCGCCCGCCGCCCAGGCGGGCAAGAAGAAGGCCGGCAAGAAGAAAGGCCAAAAGACGCCGCCAAAGAAGGGCATGGCCAAGAAGAAGGCACCCGCGCCGGAACTGAAGACCGTGCCGCTGGTCCCGGGCCCGGCAACGGTGGTGGCCAGCAACGTCAACGTGCGCGGCCAGGCGAAGCTCAAGAGCGAAATCGTGACGCGGGTGACGAAAGGCGACTCGGTGACGGTCATCGAGGAGATTGTGCGGAACAATTCGGGACCGGACGAGCCGTCGGCATGGGCGAAGATCCTGCTGCCGCCCAATGCGCATGTGTGGATCAGCAGCGCGTTCATTGATAGCAGCAACCAGACGGTCAAGGCGAAGAAACTGAACCTGCGCAGCGGTCCGGGCGAGAACTACAGTGTGCTCGGCCGGTTGCAGCACGGTGATGCGGTGAAGCCCGTGATTACCAAAGGTGAGTGGACGGAAATCGAGCCACCGGCCAACGCCTACGCGTTCATGGCGGCCCAGTACCTGAGCCAGGAAGCGCCGGCGGTGCCCACCCCGACTCCGACTCCGACGCCGACGCCGACCCCGACCCCGACCGAGCCGACCCCAACGCCGGCTACTGTGGCGATGGCACCGCCGGTGGCACCGCCGCCGACCGAGGCGCCGACCGAGCCGACCCCGGCGCCAGCTACCGTGGCCGCGACCCCGCCGGTGGCGCCGGCGGTGACCAACGCGGTTCCGCCGACACCGCCCGAGCCGGTGGAGGAAGAACCGCCGCCACCGCGGATCGTGCAGCGCGAGGGCATCGTGCGCGGCATGACCAGCATCCAGGCGCCGTCGAAGTTTGTGCTCATCAGCCCCGATAACGGCAGGGATATTGATTATTTGTACACGCCCTCGAAGGAGCTGGATTTGCGGCGCTACAAGGGTCTGCGGATTATCGTGACCGGCGAAGAGGGCTTGGACGAACGCTGGGGGAACACGCCGGTCTTGACGATCCAGAAGATCCAGGTCCTGGAGTAATGTCTCCAGCGAACCTGATAGACGGGCGGACGATTGCCCGGCAACTGCAAGCTGAGCTGGTTCAACGCATCGCGGCGCTGAAGGCGGCTGGGGTCCAGCCGGGGCTGGCGTTTGTGCGCTTGGGTGAGGACCCGGCGTCGAAGGTCTATGTCGGGCGCAAAGAAAAGACCTGCGCGGAGCTGGGCATTTTTTCCGAGACGCACATCCTGCCCGAAGGTACGAGTGAGGCGGAGCTGCTGGGGTTGCTGGGGCGGCTGAATGCGGATCGGCGCTTGCACGGGATTCTCGTGCAAGCCCCGCTGCCGCCTCACATCCGGTCGGCGGTGGTGTACGCTGCCGTGCAGCCGGACAAGGACGTGGACGGGTTTCACCCGCTCAACGTGGGCAAGCTGATGCTGGGCGACCCGACGGGTTTCCAGCCGTGCACGCCGGCGGGGATTCGCGAGCTGCTGGCGCGGTCCGAAGTCAAGATCAGCGGCGCGGAAGTCGTCGTGCTGGGGCGGGGCAACATCGTGGGCAAACCGATGGCGGCGATGCTGTGCCAGAAAGAGAACCACGCCAATGCCACTGTGACGATTTGCCATTCCGCCACGCGCGACATCCGGGCGCATTGCCGGCGGGCCGACATCCTGATCGCGGCAATGGGCGTGGCGGGATTTGTGAAAGCGGACATGGTTAAACCCGGCGCTGTGGTGGTGGATGTGGGGGTGAATCGGGTGAGTGATCCGGCGGCCAAAGGCGGCTCGCGGCTCGTAGGGGACGTGGATTTCGCGGGCGTGCAACCGATTGCCGGCAAGATCACCCCCAATCCCGGTGGGGTGGGGCCGATGACGATTGCCCTGCTGATGCAAAACACCGTGCGCGCGGCGGAGACGGCTGCGCGCTGAAGCCGAAACTCGTTTCCAATCGGAAAGACCAATATCTGATGCACGCGACGCGAATTCTGCCCGACTTGCAAGCCTCACTGTTGTGCGAGGAGGTCCGCCAGGAAGCCAACGGCAACTTCTTCCTGGTGGGGGTGATTAACCTTATTCGCGTGCCGCAACTGCCGGTGATGGCGTTCAAGCTCAGCCTGTTCAATCGCTGGACTGCCGGGGTGGGGCAGTTCGTCGAGACGTCTCGATTCATCGCACCCGACCAGACCACATTGCTGCGCAAGGGTGAGGTGAAATTCCTTTTGAAGGACGCGGTGCTGCACGCAACCAACGTCACTCTGTTTACCCAGGTCGAGTTCAAGACCGCGGGCACTTACTACGTCGAAGTGCTGGTGGATGACGTGATGAAACTCCGCTATCCGGTCCCGGTGCTCCTGGCGCCGCAGCCCAATCAGCCGCCGGGTGCGTCGCCGCCGCCGGTGCCGCCCGCTCCGCCGGCTCCCGCGGCGTGAACGGGGTTGCAATTGGCAGGAGCAATCATGCCGGACACCGAGGCGGAGACTGTTCGGGGAGGCGCGTGGGATGAGTGGATCGGACGAAAAGGCGCGGTTCGCGTGGCAGCCGGTGACCGTGCGCGGGGTAGCGGCGTTCGCGTCGGCGACGTTGGTGCGATTGCTCCTTGTGCAATTTATTGTTGCGCTGCTGGCCGCGGGCATAGTGGTCTGGTTCGTGCATCGGGCCTGGTATCCTTCGATCGGGGAGGCAATCCGCCACTTGCCGCCGGAAGGGGAGATTCGTTCCGGCAGACTGGATTGGCCCGGTTCTTCGCCCGAGCGTCTGGCGGAGGGACGGTTCCTGGCGTTTGTCGTTGATCTGGACCACACCGGCGAGGCACGCCTGCCGGCGCAGGTGCAGGTCGAGTTTGGCCGGGAGGATGTCAAGGTGTATTCGCTGTTCGGATACGTTCAGAGCGCTTATCCGCCGAGCCGGGTGGTGGCATTCAATCAAACCGAGCTCGGGCCGTGGTGGGGCGCATGGGCGCCGCCGATTCTGGCGATGGTAGCCGGGCTGCTGGTCGCGGGGCTGATGCTGAGCTGGGCGTGTTTGGCGACGGTGTATTGTCTGCCCGTGTGGCTAATCGGCCTCTATGCGGATCGGGACTGCAGTCTGGGCGGAAGCTGGCGACTGGCAGGCGCGGCGCTCATGCCGGGGGCGCTCCTGATGTGCGCCACCATTTTGACGTACGGCTGGGGCGCGTTGGATGTCCTGCACTTGGCTGTGGCAGCGGCCGTGCATTTGGTTGTGGGCTGGGTTTATCTGGTTGTCAGCCCTTTGTGTTTGCCCCGACATCAGGCCGCGACAGCGAAGGCCAATCCGTTCGCATGATTGCGTGTTGCCAGCGGTTTGTTTAGTCTTGGGCCATGACGTTTTCAGTGGGCCTTTTTCGGATCGCATTGCTGCTGCTCGCCGGGCTGACGCTGAGCGGTTGCCTGCCTTCCACGTCGAGAGACGAGGAGAAGGAGCCGCATTTCCTGGCGGGCAAAAGCCGCGTCAACACGATGGACTTCAAGGGCGCCATCGAGTCCTTTGAAAAAGCAGTCGAGGTGAATCCGCAATCGGCTCCCGCCCACTTCGAGTTGGGCGTGCTGTACGATACGAAGGACTCCGACCCTGCCGCCGCGATTTACCATTACGAGCGGTATCTCAAGCTGGCGCCGAACTCGGGCCAAGAAGACAAGGTCAAGACCCGCATCCTGGCGTGCAAACAGCAACTGGCTCAGACGGTCTCCCTGGGCCCGATGACGGAGAAGCAACAACGCGATCTTGAGCAGCTTATGGCACAGAACAAGCGCCTCCAGGAGGATATCGAGGGTTGGCGAGCCTACGCCGCTCGGTTGCAAGGGCTGACGAATCAGATCGGCACGGGGTCGCCGCCGACGCGCGTGGTTCAGCCCGCCGTACCCAGCCAGCCAGCGGTCGCCGGCGCCTCGCCGCCGAATCCAGCCAGCCCAGGGCGCCCAACGGTGGCGCCGGCAGCAACGGCCCGAAAGCACATCGTCAAAGCAGGGGAAACACCCATCCTGATTGCTCGGAAATACAAGGTGAGACTCGAGGCGCTGATGGCGGCTAATCCTAAACTGGATGCACGGCACCTGCAGGTTGGCCAGGCCCTGACGATCCCGGCGCCGTAACCAAAAGGAGATTCGCGATGGAACAAGATTTGAACGAATCTGCACTGAACGTGTCAATCGTCTGGGCTTTTCTTTGCGGGGAAGGCCGGGCGATCGGGTGGCGTCCGGCGCTCCCAGGCGCAGCGCGGGTGAGTGTTCGCCCGGAGAATTGCCGATCCGGCCCGACCGGCCACGGAGACTGCGGCAGAGCAGGGAGCAGGCAGAAGGGGGCAGAAGTTGGCCGCGGTTGCTGATGAAAAAAAGTGGAAGATTTATTTGACACGGGTCGGAGTTTTTCGGTAAATATGCGCAGGTTTTAGTATTGGCGTTGTTCGTCAGCGGGTGTAAAACAAGCTAAACTTTATCTATGAAAAAAATCGTTGCCTCCGTCAGTTTGGTTGCCGTCGGCGCTGCTGGTCTTCAAGCGGGCTCGCTTTCCGATTTTACTTCAGAATCCGGCAAGCCTTGGACCCTCTCTGCTACGCTTCGCGGGTTCTATGATGATAATATCAACACATACCCAAGTGATTTGGCCCTACCCCCCGGCCAGCACCGCGACAGCTATGGTGTCGAGGTCAGTCCCGACGTGGAGTTCAGCTTCCCGATGGAGCAAACCTCCCTCAGTTTTGGGTACATTTATTCATACAAATACTACGAGAACAGGCTGATGGGCAGCAACGGCAACGACGATAATACCCACGACTTTCATGCCGCCCTCACCCACGCTTTCAGCGAGCGGTACAGCGTGACCGTCAGGGACTCGTTCGTGATTGGCCAGGAGCCGGATTTTCTGCGGGCAGGGAACACCTTTACCACCTTCCAGCGCTACTCGGGAAACAACATGCGCAACTACGGGGTCATTGATTTTTCGGCTCAGGTCACGCCGGATTTCTCGCTGGACCTCGGTTATGCCAATACGATGCTCTCGTATTCGGATAATGCCAACCCGGCGACGACGGGCCTGCCCAGCAACAGCGGTCTGTTGGATATGCTGGACCACGTCGTGCACCTCGACGGCCGCTACCAACTCAAGCCGGAAACGATTGGGGTCGTCGGTTTCCAGTTCAGGGAAACCGATTATACCGGCAACCAGGATATTCAGCCGGGGACTACCTACCCGAATGGCCAGCCTATCATGAGCGATACCCGAGATGCCCGCTCCTTTTACGGGTATGTCGGACTCGACCACAACTTCCAGCCGAACTTGACGGGTTCGATGCGGGTGGGGGCTCGCTACACCGATTACTACAACGACCCCTCCAATCAAGACCAAGCCAGCCCCTATCTGATGACCAGCCTGAAATATACGTATTTGCCGGAAAGCTACCTGCAGCTCGGAGGCACTTACGATTATAGCCCGAGTTCCGTGGGACCCGGCTTGAATTCGGCCGGGCAGATCAACGTCAGTGCCCAGTCCGGTACCGTGTTTGGCGCGGTCGTTCATCGCATCACGCCCAAGCTCTTCGGCAGCCTTCAGCTCCAGTATCAGAACACCAAGTACTACGGCGGGTTGTGGGATAACCAAGACGCCAACTTCTTCCTTGCTGGCCTGAACCTGCGCTACCAATTCACGCCCAACATTTCTGCGGAAGTGGGGTATAATTACGACAATCTGAATTCCGCTGTGCAGGGCAACTATGACCGAAACCGCATGTACATCGGAATCACCGGCAGCTATTAGTTTAACTTTGATGTAGTGATCGGGGGCTGGGCTGTCATGACTAGCCCCCGTTTTTTTTGAGCTATGGATCCACTGAAAATACCACCGCCTCCGGAGACGAAACTGCATTTCCTGGATTATTGGCGAATCATTCGCATTCGGAAGACTATCATTCTGGCGGTGTTTCTGCTCGTCGTTGTCACTGCGACGCTGGTGACCTTCATTTTGCCGGAGTCCTTCTCCAGCGTCACTCGCATCAAGATCGAGCATGATCAGTCGGATATCGCTCCCTTGGCCGAGCGCGGAGGTTTGGTAGGCTATGATCCTTACTTCATCCAGACTGAGTTCGAGGTGATTCAGTCCGAGACAATCCTTGGCAAAGTAATCGAGGGTCTCGATCTGAACAGGGAATGGGGCAAAAGGTACTCGGACGGCCAGCCTCTCAAGCCGTCAGACACCGTCAGGATGCTTAAGGGGCAAATTGAACTCCGCCCTGTGCGCAACACGAGCTTGATCGAAATTCGCGTGTACAATGAGAACGCCGATCAGGCGGCCAAGATCGCCAACGCCGTGGCCGAGGCCTACCGGACCCACCGTATCGAGGAACGCACGCGCTTGAGCACAGGCGGGATTAAGGCGCTGGAAGAGCGGTTTGGGGAGCAGGAACTAAAGATCAAGCAAGCCCAGGAGAAAGTAGATAAACTGCGCGTTGACCTCAATATCTCCGATGCGATAGCGAGCGGGGAGGGTCCGTCACCCCTGATGACGGCCGAAACGCTGCGCAAGCTCGAAAGCCTGCGCATTGAGAGCGAAGCCGAATATGTCCGTCAGGTGAAGCTGTTGGAACGCCTCAAGAGCCTGGGGAAGGATCTTGGCGCGGAAGGGTTGGCGCAAGCCATTCCGAGCTCGGCCCCCGACGCCCAGCTCGGCATGTTGCTCGACCAACTGACCGTCGCTGAACAACGGTTGGTGGCACAGGAAAAGCAAGTCGGGGAAAAGAACGTGGAGCTCATCTCATCCAAAGCCCTGGTGGAGGACCTCCATAACAAGATCACGAACCGGGTCAACGGTATCATGCTCGGACTGGATGCCCGGGTGTTTTCGCTAAGCAATAGTCTCGCCAATCTGGAGCAGCAAGTCGCACTGGCAACGACCAACGACGTTAAGAGAGCCAACGACACGCGTCCCTATTTCGAGGCCAAGCGTGCGCTGGAAGAACTTCAACGCTTCCGCCAGATACTCGACTGGAAGATCGCCAGCGAGAAGATTGACGTGGACCTGCCCAAGACCACGATGGTGGAAATCGTGGACAAGGCAGTGCCCGGCTTGCGTCCGGTGCGGCCCAACAAGCCGCTCAATATCGCATTGGGCGTGATTATCGGCTTGGTGGTGGGCGTTGGCCTAGCCTTCTTCATTGAGTATCTCGACACGAGCGTAAAGACGATTGATGACGTGGAGCGGATGCTTCAGTCCCCGGTGCTGGGCGTCATTCCACAAAATGTCGGGTTGCTCGTGGAGGAGGGGGCGGAAAGCCCGCACGCGGAAGCTTACCGCGTGCTGCGGACGAACCTTTTGTTCTCGCGCAAGGACGAGAAGCTCAACACCGTGGCCATCGTCAGCGCGGGCGCCGGCGAAGGCAAATCCACCACCGTCTTCAACCTCGCCGCGGTCTTCGCCCAGAGCGGGCAGCGGACCCTGATTGTGGACTCCGATTTGCGCCGGCCGACGTTGCACAAGATGCTGCATGTGACCAATAACCTTGGACTCACGAATTACCTCCTAAAGCAGAATTCACTGGAGGAAGTGATCCAAACCAGCAACCTGCCCATGCTGGACTTCCTGGCGAGCGGCAAACTGCCGAGCAGTTCGTTGGGCATTCTCAGCTCCGCACAAATGAAGGATCTCATCGGTGAGCTGAAGCAGCGCTACGATTTTGTATTCTTCGATTCCCCGCCGATCATGGGCGTCAGCGACGCCTCGATCCTCGCCAGCGAAGTGGATATGACCCTGCAAGTCATCCAGTACCGGCGCTATCCGCAGCCAATGAACATCCGCGCCAAGCAGTTGGTCGAAAAGGTCGGCGGGAATCTGGTGGGCATCGTGCTGAATAACATCAATATGTCTCAGGACGAGAGCTATTATTACTACAGCGGGTACTATCATGACTACTACTACCACAGCAAGGAATCGGAATCCGCTCCGTCGACGGAGCCCGCATCCGGAAAACAGGCCAAGCTGGACATCAAGCAGAAGTATTGATAGGGGTTCATAGTAAATGGACATCAAGAATGTTGGTAAAGGGTGGGGGCGTTGGGCCACGGTTTGCAGCCTGATTCTCGGTGGCTTCTGCCTGGCGGGCTGCTGGACCCACTCATCCCGGCAACAAGCCCCGGAGTCGCCGGCCGGCGTCGCCTCTGCTACCCCTGCGTCCCCGGCTTCGACGGCCGCTGGCCCAGTCTCGACCAACAGCAACGACCTCGAACCTGAAGTGCTACGCATCGGCGATTCGTTGACGGTCACTTTCACGGATACTCCGACTCCGATCCCACCGTTCCAGCAGAAGATTAAAGGAGACGGAACCATCACCTTGGCTTTGAACCAGACCTTCAAAGCCGACGGCAAGACCGTGGGCGACCTGGAGAAGGAAATCCGGGCTTTTTACGTGCCGGATTACTACAAATACCTGACGGTGACGGTGGCGCCAGACGTAAGCACTCGGTGGTATTACATTGATGGCGAGGTGAAGTCGGCGGCCCGCCAGATTTACTATAACCGGATTACGGTTTCGAAGGCGATTGCCTCAGCGGGTGGCTTCACCGACTTCGCCAACAGAAAGAAGGTGAGATTGACCCGTGTGGATGGGCGTACTCAGATCATCAATTGCGTTAAGGCGTTGACCAAACCCAGCCTGGACGTGGAGGTCTATCCAGGTGATAAGATCTATGTCCCGCGCAAGGTTTGGTAATGGTCCAGCTTAAGGTGTTGTCCGGGAAGAAGGCGGGCTCCATTTGGGTGGCCCGCCGTTTTCCTGTACGCATTGGACGGTCTGCCGCGGCGGATTTGCAGTTGGAGGAGGTCGGCGTGTGGGATGAGCACCTGCGACTGGACTTCAATCCGGCCGAGGGGATTGTCCTCAACGCTCAGCCGAATGCGCTGGCTTCCGTTAACGGTCAGCCTGTTCACCAGACTGTATTGCGAAATGGCGACGGTATCGAGATCGGCTCCTTAAGAATGCAGTTCTGGCTTAGTGAGACCTGTCAGGTCGGGCTGCGGCTCCGCGAAGGGCTCACCTGGGCCGGCATCGCCGCCATTTCGCTCGGACAGGTTGGGCTTATCTACTGGCTGCTCCACTGAAAGCGACCCGATCCGGTTAATGCCTGAAGTGCCTGATGCCGGTAAACACCATCGCCACCTTGCGCTCGTCCGCAGCCGCGATCACCTCGGCATCGCGCATTGAGCCGCCCGGCTCAATCGCCGCCGTCGCTCCCGCCTCCGCCGCGGCGATAAGGCCGTCCGGGAAGGGAAAGAACGCATCGCTGCAAACCACACTGCCCCTGAGTGAAAGGCCGGCCTCCCCGGCCTTCCAAATGGCGATCCGGCTCGCATCCACGCGGCTCATTTGGCCTGCGCCAATTCCCAGCGTCCGGTCCGCGGCGGCATACAGGATAGCATTGGATTTCACGTGTTTGACCACCCGCCAGCCGAACAGCATGGCTTTCAACTCTTCCTCGCTTGGCCGTCGCTGGGTTACGACTTTCAATTCTCCGGCGGTGGTAACCTCCAAATCGCGCTCCTGCCACAAGAACGAATCCGCGCCGACGCTGCGCAGGTCCCACGGCTGCACCGCGCTCGGGCTCCTCAGGATTCGGAGGAGACGCAGGTTCTTCTTCTTCCGCAACACACCCAGGGCGCCCGCCGTGAACTCCGGCGCCACGATGACTTCGCTGAAGATTTCCGCGATTGCCTCCGCGCAGGCCAGATCGAGTGCGCGGTTCATCGCGATGATACCCCCGAAAGGGGCCTGACGATCCGTCGCCAGCGCCTTGTCCCAGGCCTCGCGCAGATTGGCGCCCTGGCCGACGCCGCACGGGTTAGTGTGTTTGAGGATGGCCAACGTGGGAGCGTCGGCCGCGAACTCTGCGATCAGATTCGACGCTGCGGTCAGATCGAGGATATTGTTGTAGGACAGTTCCTTGCCGTGCAGTTGCTGGAAGTATTCGTGGAACCTGCCGTAAAGGGCGGCCTTCTGATGCGGGTTTTCGCCGTAGCGCAAAGGCTGGACCAGCGGCGCCTGGATGTGCAGAGCGGCAGGCACCGTCGCACCTGGCACCGGTCCAACAAAAGCCTGGGCCAGGTGCGCCGCGATGGCGGCGTCGTAGGCGGCGGTGCGCGCGAAGACCTTGGCGGCTAACTGGCGCCGCAGCTCCAGCGTCGTGCAGCCGTTCGCCTTGACCTGTTCCGCGACCGATTCATAATCCGCCGGGTCCACTACCACGGTGACGCTCTCGTGATTTTTAGCGGCGCTCCGCAACATGGAGGGGCCGCCGATGTCAATATTCTCGATCGCCTCCTGGAGGCTGACGTTTGGCCGCGCGACGGTCGCTTCAAACGGATAGAGGTTCACCACGACAAGGTCAATCGGCTGGATGCCGTGCGCGCGAACGGCGGCCTCGTGGTTTGCATTGCCGCGGAGGTAGAGCAGTCCTCCGTGGACTTTGGGATGGAGGGTCTTTACCCTGCCGTCCAGCATTTCCGGGAAGCCGGTATAGGCGCTAAGGTCGGTGACGGTCAGGCCAGCCTCTCGCAGTGCTCTGGCGGTGCCGCCGGTGGAAAGCAATTCCACTCCTGCGGCCGCCAGCACCCGGGCCAGCGGCACAAGTCCCGTTTTGTCGGAAACCGAAAGCAGTGCGCGTCGTATTTGCTCCATAACCGGGCGTTACCTTCCTCCAGACGCGCCCGCCAAGTCAACCGGTAAAACCGGTCATGTCTGGAACTCTGGAACCAATGCAGCCTTTGGATCGGCCTCTAGCCCTCAGGCAGCCTTCCGGGAAGCACCACGCTCTCTTGCCTTCTTTGAAGTTTACGGTATGGAATGGGCCGGGCTTGTGATGAAATTGAACCGACGCCGCTTCTTGCAGACCGGCACGGCATTACTGCCGCTGCTGAGCGGGTGGCGGTTGCTCGCAGGCGCAGCGGCCCGGGATCTCAAGCTGGATGCTTCCGGGAATGTGTTCCTGGCGCCGGACGACCCGGAGCAATGGCCAGCGTTCCGCGCGGCGCTGGCCAAATGGCGCGCGGAGACAAAGGCCCGCCTGCACTACAAAGACGATCTTTACCGGCAAAAGGAATTTGCGTGGTCGGCCTCGAACTATTCGTGTTGCTTCCTGATGACATGCGACGAGCGGTTCTGGGACCGGCGTGCTGGGCGGTATGCGGTGGATTCTTTTCTGGACGCGGGTGAGCGGGAGTTCGGAGGTTATGACAGTGCTGTGCTTTGGCATGCCTATCCGCGCCTGGGGCTTGACGAGCGCAACCAGTTTGACTTCTACCGGGACTTGCCCGGAGGACTCAGCGGGTTGCGGGTCGCCGTGCGCCGATTCCACCATCGGGGGGTCAAGGTTTACATTGACTACAATCCTTGGGATGTGGGCACCCGCCGCGAGAGCGCGCCCGATCTCGAAGTGCTGGTCGAGTTGGTGAGCGTGCTGGAAGCGGACGGGATTTTCCTGGACACGATGAGCAAGGGCGCTTCCGAGTTCCGCGCTAAGCTGGACGCCGCGCGGCCCGGGGTCATCCTGGAGGGTGAAGACGCGGTGCCGCTGGAGAACATATACGATCACCACGCCTCCTGGGCACAGTGGTTTGGCGACAGCGGTGCCCCCGGGGTGCTACGACACAAATGGTTCGAGCGGCGTCACATGCAGCACCAAATCCGGCGCTGGGATCACGATCACACTGCCGAGCTCCACTCCGCGTGGATGAACGGCAGCGGGATGATGGTTTGGGAAAACGTATTTGGTTCCTGGGTTCCATGGAACCCGCGTGATCGTTCGATCCTTCGCTCGATGTTGCCCATACAGCGGCGCTTCACCGGCATGTTCAGCGGCGAGGCCTGGACGCCGCTGGTGCCGGTCCGGCAAACCGGCATCTTCGCCTCCCTTTGGGAAGGCAATGGCCTGCGGCTCTGGACCCTGGTCAACCGGACCAGCGAGAACATCTCTGGCACGCTGCTCCAGGTGCCGGTCCTGCCCGGACATCGTTATTTCGATCTCGTTGACGGAATGGAAGTTCACCCCACCATCAACGGCGACGGCGTCGTACTGTCCGGTTCCATGCCGCCCCGCGGCATTGGATGTTTCCTGTCGGGCCAGACCCGAGCTTTGGGCAATGGCTTCGCGCGCTTCGTACGGCAGCAAGCGGCGTTGCAGGCCAAGAGCGATTTCACCACCACAGCGCCAGGGGTGGTCACCAGGCTAGTTCCAGTTCTGCCAACCCTGCCCTCTCCTCGGCTTCCGGCCGGGATGGTGGAGCTGGCCGCCGCCACGCTGGAGTTGAATATCGAGATTCGGGTGCGTGAGTGCGGGTTCTACGATTCCACCCCGCCGTCCGGGGATGTTTACAACTTCCATACGCGCTCTTTCGTTCGCACCGTTGCTTTTCCGCGGTTCGCGATGGACGAGACGCTGGTAACCAACGCACAGTTTGGCGAATTCCTCAGCGCCAGCCGCTACCGGCCGGTGCATGGGGAGAACTTCCTGGAGCACTGGAAGGGAGGTCGCCCGCTCGCCGGCTGCGACGATCATCCCGTGGTGCACGTGGACCTTGACGACGCCCGGGCGTATGCGAGGTGGGCCGGCAAACGGCTGCCAACCGAGGAGGAGTGGCAATACGCCGCGCAGGGCGCCGATGGCCGCAAGTACCCCTGGGGAGAACAAATGGAACCGGGACGGTGCAACGACGGCGAGACGGGCGGCACGACGCCCGTGAGAGCGTTTCCGCGAGGGCGCTCGCCCTTCGGCTGCTACGATATGTGTGGCAATGTCTGGCAATGGACCGAGAGCGAGCGCAGTGACGGTCGCACCCGCTTCTGCATTATCCGCGGTGGCGCCTTCTACACCGCCAGGGGCTCGGGCTGGTATATGGACGGCGGACCTCGCCCGGCCAACTTCGCTGCCAAGTTCCTGATGACCTGGCCGGGCCTGGACCGCTGCAGCACGATCGGTTTCCGTTGCGCCGCCGACCTGAGCGTCGCTCGCGTGGTGTCTCATAAACCGGTCGAATCCTTGTAACCATGCCGACCTTTCCGCAGTCTATATATTAACGCAGGGCGCCTCGAGACGCCTCGTCGCTCGACGGCGGGGCGGCACCGGTGCCCCGCCCGGGGACCAGGCGGCAGAGGGAGGAGAGAAGCTTCAAACAAGCCTGCAACAGGCTTGCAACATGCTTGCAACTAGCCTGCAACTACGGATGCACTCCAGTGTTGGTCCGGTCGTGCTACGGTGGCGGACCCATCTATCTCCTATAGTTGCCAGGGCAATCCCACTGCAACCGACGATGGCAAACAGCCCATGGTCTATAGCCGATATGCGTGCCCACCAGGAAGGTCAAAACCGAACGCCAGGATGATTGGAGTTCCCAGCACGCCGGCGGCGACTATTCGGCGACTGCGAGTTACAGTGCTTGCATGACCGTCGTGAGACACCCTTCAATCGAACCCCTTACCCGCAAAAGGGCTCCACGCTCACTCCTCAATCTTCATCGCGGCTCTTATCGAGGACGAGCCCGAGCTGTTTCAGGCCCTTGGCGTGGCTGCCGACGTATTTGGCTGGGTAAGGGGCGTCGCCCTTGACAGTGAACCAGATGTAGCGATTAAAGGTGTCTTCGTTGATGCGGTCGGGCTTGCTGAAATCCATCTTCTGCAAGCGCTTCGCCCAGTAGCGCTGTTTGGGCGAAAAGGCCCCCGTGCCGCCGGTGCCCGAAGCCAGGTCCACGTTGTTGGGCAGGGCCGTGTAGGGGGTGAAGTCGGGGACGTTGGTGAAGCAGTCGAACATAAGCGGCGCCATCGCGTCCTGCTGGTTCATCGGTGGCAGCCCCATGATTTGCTCCATCGTGTGCAGGACGCCGGCCTGGTTGTAGAACCGGCTGACGACCTGGCCGCGTTTCGTGTACGGGCTGACCACGAGACAGAGCGAGCGGTGGGCGTCCACGTGGTCGTAACCGCTCTGGGGATCATCCTCGATGACGAAGATGACGGTATTGCTGCCGAAGCTGCTGCTGGTAACGGCCTCGACGACCTGGCCGAGGGCTAGGTCGTTGTCGGCGACCTGCGCCTGGGGCGTCGGCGGCCCGCCGGTGTGGTCGTTGGGGAGGTAGAGAAAGTGGAAGGTTTCCCACGCGCCCTTCGCCTGGGCGGCGCTCAGTTCCTTAATGAAGCCGTCCGCCCGGACCAAATCGGGAATGCCCAGGTTCCAGCCCGGCACATTGGTCGAGCTGTAAGGCCGGAGGGAGGCGACGCCGATGTTTTGGGCGTAGTGGATGGCATGGGTGCCGTTGGTGAAGTCCGTGTAGATCTGGAGCCAGGTGGCGTTGGCCGGCACGGGCGAGGCATAGTCGAACTCCCCATAGTTTCGGAACGTGAGCCCGTGCTGGAGCACGTTGTTCCAAATGAAGCCGGTCGAGGAATAGTTTAACGGATCGTCGCCGAAGCTGTAGCTGCGGCTGAAACCACCGAAGGACTTCTCGAGATGGTCGGTGTCGTTGCCTTCAGTGCTCCAGCCGTGGCCATCGGCCGAATTGACGCCATTGCAGTAGTAATTGTCCAGCAGCACGTATTGCCGCGCCAGCGCGTGATGGTTGGGTGAGACGTACTGCGGGTAGATGCAAAGGCCGGCATTGCCGTTGCCCTCGGGCATGTCCCCGAAGACCTGGTCGTAGGTCTTGTTCTCCTTGAGGATGTAGAGGACGTGCTGGAAGACGGAAGGCTCCCCCACCCGCAAAGGCAACGGCACGGGGGCCTGCCCGGCGAGGGGCGGCTGCTGGGTCTGCTTGATCTGCGGCACGCGCCCGTCCTCGTAGGCCTGGGCGGTCAACTTGCTCAAGGCGTCGGAGTCCGGGATGGGGATTCTGTTTGCGGTGCCCAGGAACGCAGCGATTTGCCAGGAAGTAGTGGCCGGCTGCCCGGCGCGGCTGCCGAGGCCCTTGACGTTGGCCACATACACGAAGTTGCTGTCCGCGGCCACGGCGCCGGGGTACCAATCCGTGGGGACAAAGCCCTGCAGGACGCTGTTAGTGTGCTGGGCATTGGGCAATTCCACCATGCCGACGGCGTTGTTGCCCCCACTGGCCACAAACAGATTCTTCCCATCGCGACTGAGTGCCAAACCGTCAGCGGCGCTGCCGTATGGGAAAGTCGGGTCGGGCCGCACCAGGATAGTCTCCTTGGCCGCTTTGGCCTGGGTGTCAATGGCGGTCACGGTATCGGAATTGGCATTGGCTACGTAAAGAGTGTTGCCGTCCTGCGACAGGGCCAGGGTGGAAGGGTGCAGGCCGGTCGGCACCTGGGCCGTCTCGACGCCCGCAGTGAGGTCCACGAAGGAAACCGCACCGCTGGCGGCAACACCGCGGCTATCAATCACCACCGGTGTCCCGGCGGAAGTCGCCGTGAGGTCGCCGCTCACTGGCAAGCGCCCGCCCCAATCGGACACATAGGCCGCGCTTCGGTCCGGCGAGAGCACCACATCCCAGGGGGCGATGCCCACACTGATCTGGCTGGTAACGGTGCCCGTCGAGAGATCAACCAATGCCAGCTTGTTCGCTATCGAAAGGCACACGTATGCTGTCGCCCCGTCGGCGGAGACCGCCACGCCGCACGGATCAGATCCGCCCGGCAGCGCGATCGTCCTGGAAAAGGTCACACCCCGGTTGGTGCCGACGACCCAGTCATATAACTCGTTGCCTGCGCCCGTGACATACACATGCGACCCATCGCTGCTGACAGCGATCCCGTGCATCGAAGCGCCGCTCGCAGGGTACGCCAGCGTCTGCATCAGCCACCAGGACACCGCATCCACCACCAACAGGTTGTTCATATTCTTGATGAACACCGTCCTGCCGTCCGGCGAAAGCGCCAGGTCCACCGGCCGCCCCCCAAACTGGATTTGCTGGCCCGGCGCGCGCAGAATCTGCTTGGAAGGCAACGATTGCTCCGAGTTCGGGAGCTGCCCCACCTGGATGTCCGCCTGCAGTTGCATTACTCGATAGAAGTCAGTCGGACCGGATGCGGGGATAGAAAGTGATCGATTGCTGCTGGGGTTGGAGACCGTCTGCCAATCCAGGTGGCCCAGGTTCGCTGCTGTCTGCACCTGGAAAAGCCCCTCCGGCCCAGTCCAACCCAAGTTCACCAGGGAAGCATTGACGGCGACATTCGTCACCCGGATGACCCCGTTGCCGGGCGGCAGCTTCCCGGCCCCCGGCCCGCCGAGCGCCGCGATGGCGGCCGGCGGCATCCAGCCATTCACAAACTGGATGCTCGACACATAGCCGGGCTGCGTGAATCCGCCGCCGCTCATGCCCGTCGTAAAGAGCAGCGCGGTCGGGCCCAGGGCGTAGCGGCCATCCACGCCGCAGGGCAGAGACTGCTCCCCCACCATCACGCCGTTGACATATTTGCAGAGCTGTCCCCCCGTCGGCGCTGCCAGGTCCACCGCAAACGCGATCCGATACCACGTGTCCGCCCCCAATGAGCCATTGAACTGCCCGTCGGTGCCCAGGCCGTTCGGATCCGGCGCCGAAGTGCTGTTGCCCACATAAAACTCGGCATCGTTGCCCTCGTGGTTGAACGGATCAGTTTGGAACAGGGCCCGCCATTGACCGCTGCTGGCGCCAGGGAACATCACATCCATGAGCAGCGTATATTGATTGACGAAATGCCCGCCTGCGTTCGCCTTGGCGCCGTGGCGCATGAGGTAGCCCTGTTGCATGGAATTGCTGCCAAAACCCATCACCCGCGCCGCCTGGCCATTGATGTTCATGGCCGGAAACGTGGTTAGTGTGGCCGTATCGCCCACATACTCCAGGTGGGAGCCAACCGTCGCCCGCAGATCGCCCTGATTAAAATCCCACTGGCCCGTGACCGCCAGCTCATACACCGTCAGCACCGCCCCGCTGCTGATGACCGCCCCGGTCGCATCGCGGACCAGCACCGTATAGACGCCCTGGTTGGCGGCGCTAACCGAAGGCAACTCCAGTGTATCGCCTGTCGCTCCACTGAGGTTGACCCCGTTCCATCGCCACTGGTAACTGAGCGGTCCGGAGCCGGAGGCCGTCATCGTGAACGTGGCGGCTGACCCCACCGAAACGTTCACATTGACCGGCTGCACCGTGATCACCGGCGGGACTCCGGGCACCGCCGCGGTTAGCGGCTGACCGTTCAGCCCGGCCCCGAAAATCCCGGCGACCTCCTGCGCCGTGAGCACGCGCGACCAGACACCCAGGTCATCAATGTCCGCCGTGCCCGAATAGGTCCCGTTGCCGCTGCTGCCGACCAGGGTGCTGAAACCCCCATTGAGGGAAGCCGACCCTGATGGGCTGATGTCGCTGACGTTGACCGCCAGGCCATCCATGTAGGTGGTCACACAGTTGGCCGCCCGATCAAACGTCACCGTCACCAGGTGCCAGTTGCCGTCTGAGAAGGGCGGGTTCAGCTCCACATCCCGCCGCAGGCCCCATAGCCCGGCGTAGTTGATATTCTCGGAATCCAGGCTGGAGATGACCCAGCCGGTGTTAGCGCCGGATGTCCAGTCCTTGTTCCCCATCAACGCCCCGTCGCCGCTGGTGGTTGTTTTCTCCCATAACGAAACGCTGAAGCTGTTGGAATAAACCCACTCCAGGCTCCCCAGTGTGATGGTCCAATCATCGGGCTGGCCGCCATTAGCGGTGTTGGCAAATGTCACCGCCGAACCAATAATGCCGGTCCGGTAGCGTGGACCGGACGTCGCGCCCCCGGTGTACAGCGAGCCGTTGTTGGTCGTGCCCGCCTGCGCGTTGATGTTGTTGTCGAAGTTCAGATAGACCGCCAGCCCGTTCGTCAGGATGCCGGCCTGGCCCGGCGGAAACACCGTCAGCGTCGCCACCGCGCTGGTAATGGCGCCATAGACATTCGTCACCATCACGCTGTATTGAGCCGTGTCGTTCGTGGTCGCCGCAGCGATCGCATAGGCAGTGCCGATCGCGCCCGCGAGATTCGTGCTGTCCCTCATCCACTGGTATGCCAGGGGCCTCGCCCCGGCCGCCACTGCACTGAACCGTGCCGGCTCGCCCTGGTTGACCACCAAGCCCTGCGGTTGGCTGACGATTACCGGCGGGCTGGCCGGCGCAATTACGGTGATCGAGCCATTGACTGCGAGATTCGCCGTGTCCCAGCCCAGGCCACCCGAAAGCGCTGGCAGGGCCATGTTGGCGAACGAGCCGCTGTAGCTGTTGGCCGCAAACAAAGTGAAGCTGTCGCCCGCGGCAAGGGAGGCCTGGCTAATATTCGTCGCCAGGAGCGACCCACCATATGTAAGCGCAGTGATGCCCGCCACGCGATCGTTCGACAAGGTCACCCCTGTCTTGCTGAGCTCAATTACCGCCGTGCCCGCCAGACTCAACGAGTTATTGATCGTCAGCAAACCTACGCCGCCCACGCCCGGCGCCAGCGTGCCGCCGTTCAGGACGGTGGCCGGGCCGTCGAGTTCGCCTGTGCCCGTCAGGGTCGCGCCGCTCTGCACGGTAACACTTCCTGTGTTCAACTGGCCGTTCACCTCCAGAGCGCCCGCGGCAACCGTCGTCGTCCCCGAATAGGTGCTGAGCCCCGTGAGCCGCAGCAGAGCCGGCCCTGCTTTGAGGAGGTTCAACGGCCCTGTGGTGCCACTGCCCGAACCAGGATACTCGCGATAGGTGTCTGTGAGCGTCCCCGCAAAAGTGCTGTCATGGTTCTGCACCACAGTCAGGGTGACAGCCCCGAGAGTGAGGCTCGCGCCGCTCTTCAAGTTACCGTTAGCGATGAGCGCACTGCCGGCCCCCGTGGATGACAAGTCCGAAACGGCCGCATTGTTGCCGTAAAGGAAAAGCCGGGCGTTATTGCCCGAGGCCGGGTCAAGCGTCAAGGCATTGCCTTCCGTTAGGGCATTAGGATTGCCGAGATAGACTGAGCCGCGCTGGATTTCGACCGGCCCGGTGAAACAGTTACTCGCGTTCAACGCGAACGGCACTTCCATTGGGTCGGAACCGGTCCAGTTGTTTTGCGCAATGAACGTCAGCCCCCCCGACCCGGAGATCGAACCCCCGAACTGGCAGTCCGCGCCGGTCAAACCATACATCCCGACCCCGTTATGGCCGGTATTGCCGAAGACGTAGCGCTGGGCGCTGCCAAGGTCCACGTTCGCAGCCAGCCGTGCGCCCCAGCAACTATTGGCGCTATGGTTAGGCCCAAAGTAGAGGTCCGGTGCCGCGCTGCTGTTGGTGGTCGCCGTCAGGCGCAGGGTGCCCGAACCAGACACATCAATCGCCGTCGCCGTCGTGTTCACGGCCAAACTAAGCGCGCCGGCTGACTCCACGCTCGCGTTGGGGGCAGAGATACTGAGGGGGCTGGTGGCCGAGAAAGTCGCTGATGCCAGTCCGAGGGTGCCGGCGCTGACCAACGTCGAGCCGGTGTAGGTGTAGGCGCCGCCGAGAACCAGCTTGCCCTGGCCGGACTTGGTCAACCCGGCAGTGCCGGCGATCGGCGCATTGATGGCCGTCGCCGCGCTGAGCACGGTGACTGTGGGGGTGGCACCGGCCAGGGTGAGGCCGCCGCCGCTGCCCGCATTGATGGACCAATCATGCTTCGTTGTGTTCTGGTCATCGAAGTTGAGATTGCCGATGGTCCGTGCTCCATCAAGGGTCACGGCGATATCGGAGGGCAGGCTGAGCGTAGTGAAGTTGGCAGTACTGCCCGAGCCGTCGGCGAGGATGCCGGCATCCCAATTCCCGGCATTGGTCCAACTCCCGCCATTGCGGTTGGTCCAGGTGCCGCTGGCAGCGCTCATGGCTAGAGGACATCCGCAAAACAAAATGCCCACGAGCAGATCCAGTGCGCGGTTTGCTTTCATCAGGTTCGGGGGATCAGTGGGTTTGTGGACGCATCGGCTGGCCCGGCTGTTGCATGCTTCAAGCGAATACTGTGTTACGGAGGCGCACGCCTCCGAATGATGTTCTAGCTGTCAGTTTAACCCCCGGGAGCCGCCGGTGTCATGCCCTATTTGGCAGGTTTAAAGAGCATTCTCCTGACTTCCCCCGTACTTTCCCCTGCGTTTGGGGCGGCCCGTGCCTGGCTTGTAGGTGGCTTTGGGGTGGCTTTGATGTGGCTTTAAGGTAGCCTTGAGATGGCTTTGGGGTGGCTTTGGGGTGGCTTGGTCCCCCCATTTCTGTTTTCTGCTTTCACTTCGCGGCGTCTTTGCCGGGCTTTCAGGTTTCAGGTTTCAGGTTTCATCCCCCATCCCGTCGCCATAAGCCTTCCGAATACAACTCCCCTTCCGCGCCTGCCTCAGGGTGGTCTGGGGGCACCCTGGACCTACCCTGGACATGTCCTATACCCATAGAACCCACTCAACCCCCCGTTTTTGATCAGCCGAGCTTATCCAGACCACTTTCCTGCAGCCTTTCCGCGGTGGAACGATTCAGGTCCGGGGCAGACCGCTGGCCGGGATCGGCCCCGTCGCCACGGCTTCCCGGTTTATCAGGTTGCGGCTACGTTCGAGCCACACCGATCTGCCCGGCTCGCCGGCACCTTGAGCACCAGCCCGTTCGGACTCAGTTGCGGCGCAGGCTCAAGCCGCTTCGGCTCGAACTCGTAAGCGCCACAGGTCAGCATGAGCAATGCCCGCGCCGTTGCCGTCCAGGGCGCGGGGTGGCGAGGACTGACCGGCGTCAGGGCTACCGCGAGCGGAGGCGGTAGAAACGGGCGGGATAATTGGTCCACTGCGGATCGCTGAAATAGGACGAGCCGCTGGCGAGGGTGTTCGTGGCCAGCGGATACCAGATAAGGTTGGCCAGATTGGTGGAGGCTTCCACCACAACAGCCATCCCGCTGGCCCAGGTAATATTGAATCCAAATTGATTGGTCCGCACACCGAAGCTGGCATCGCTCGTCTGCACTTGCGGCTGCCATACGGCGGCGGGACGACCGGCAAATGTCGAGGTCCAGCCCGTGGTCCCAGGCAGGTAATAGACAGTCGGATTATTGTCACCGTCCAACGCATACGAACCAATGCTGGGGGCGTTTCCCTGGAAATAGACTCCTGCCAGGCTGGTGCAGTCCTCGAACGCACCGTCCCCAATGTTGGTGACGCTGTTGGGGATTGTGACGCTGGCCAGGTTTTCGCAGTCAAAGAACGCATTGGTCCCGATGCTGGTGACGCTGTTGGGAACGGTGTAGCTTCCAGCTTTGCCCTCCGGACATTCGATGAGCGTGGTCTGGTTGTTGTTGAACAAGACCCCATTCACACTGCTATAGACCCGATTAAGGGAATCCACCGTTATCGCTGTAAGGCCGGCGCAGCAATAGAACGCATCGTCCGCAATGTTGGTGACGCTGTTGCCTATGATTACATTGGTCAGGTTGGCGCAGTAAGCGAACGCATAGAATCCGATGCTGGTAACGCTGTCCGGGATCCTGACGCGGGTCAGGCTGCTGCACGATTGGAACGCTAACCACCCGATGCTGGTGACGTTGGTGCCGATCGTGACGTTGGTCAGGCTGTAGCACGATTGAAACGCATAGTCCCCGATGCTGGTGACGCTGTCGGGGATCGTGATGCGGGTCAGGCTGAAACAGGAAGAGAACGTTTCATCTGCAATGCTGGTGATGCCGTTGGGGATCGCGACGTTGGTCAGGCTGGTGCAGCCAAAGAACGCAGCGCTTCCGATGCCGGTAACGCTGTCGGGGATGGTGGCGTTGGTCAGGCGGGTGCAGCCTTCGAACGCACCGTCCCCGATGCTGGTGACGTTGTAGGGGATCGTGATGCTGGTCAGGTTGGTGCAGTAAGCGAACGCATTGTCCCCGATGCCAGTGACGTTGGTGCCTATCGTGACGCGGGTCAGGCTGAAACAGGAAGAGAACGTTTCATCTCCAATGCTGGCGACGTTGTTGCCGATCGCGACGTTGGTCAGGTTGGTGCAGTCCTCGAACGCACCGTCCCCAATGCTGGTGACGCTGTCGGGAATTGTGGCGTTGCTCAGGCTGGTGCAGGCAGCGAACGCATTGTCTCCGATGTTGATGACGCTGTTGGGGATTGTGACGCTGGCCAGGTTTTCGCAGTCAAAGAACGCATAGTCCCCGATGCTGGTGACGCTGTCGGGGATCGTGACGCCGGGCAGGCTCAAACAGGAATAGAACGTTTCATCTCCAATGTTGGTGACGCCGTTGGGGATTGCGACGTTGGTCAGGCTAGTGCAGTATCCGAACACCTCGTCTCCGATGCTGCTGACGCTAGTGCCTATCGTGGCGCTCGTCAGGCTGGTGCAATATCGGAACGTATAGCTGCCGATGTCAGTGACACTGTTGGGGATCGTGACGCTGACCAAGCTCCAACAGTTCTCGAACGCAGAGTCCCCGATGCTGCTGACACTGTTGCCTATTGTGAGGTTAGTTAGGCCGGAGTAAGAGAACGCCCCGCTCCCCATGCTGGTGACACTGTTGGGGATCGTGATGCTAGTTAGGCTCGTGCAGTTCCAGAACGCATAGTCTCCGATGTTGGTGACGCTGCTGCCGATTGTGACGCTGGTCAGGCCCTCGCACAATTGAAACGCATAGTCCCCGATGCTGGTGACGCTGTTGGGGATCGTGTAGCTACCGGCTTTGCCTGCCGGATATTGGATGAGTGCGGTCAGGCTCTGGTTGAATAAGACCCCATCCACACTGCTATAGAAGGGATTGCCAGTATCCACCGTGATCGCGGTCAGGCTGGAGCAGCCCGGGAAAGGAGAGCTTCCGACGTTGGTGACACTGTTGGGGATCGTAACGTTGGTCAAGCTGGTGCAGTCCTCGAACGCACCCAACCAGTCGCCGTCGGAGTCGTAGTAGCCTCCGATCGTGGTGACCAGCAGGCCATTGATCGTGTCGGGAATGGTCACGTCACCACCAGAACCAGTGTATTCCGTGATAGTAATCGTGCCGTTTGCGGTCGTGCAAGTCCAGATGCCGTAGTTGTTCGTGTAAGATTGGGCTTGCACCACAGCGGGCAACGTCAACAGGAGCAGCAGCAACAACATGGCCGTTCGTGTGGCCCGACGTTCGCACAGTGGTATCCATGACCCCTTTCTTGAGCTTGTTTGTGTATTCATAGAAGACTGCTTTCCGAGAAGAGCAACGTGACCAATCGGCGACCGTGCTCAGGAGGCTGCACACCTCGCGGAGCACGGGTCGTTGTGGCAGGTTCAGTTTCCATGCCAAGAAGACCTTAGCCAAACCCTGGCGAAGTCTTTAAGCCGACTAAGGGACCAAATAACCCGTTGTCCAGATGGGCGGCGCGAGGCCTTCGACTTGGCTCGGAGCCACGTCGGATGGAAAGTTGCCGCCGAGGATGCCCTCCCACTCATCGTCCGAGAGCCGACGCGGAGCGCCGATGACTTCAATTTCGTAGTGGCTCAAAACGGGTCCAGCGCAGATAAAGCGATCCGCCCCATTGTCCACCGCGATCAGCAACAGGTTTACGTTTCCGATGCCTTCGTGGAGGACGCTCCCTGGGTCCGGAGGAATACAGTCGTCGAGGTCCGGCACATCGGTATGCACGTCGGCGACGATGGCGTCGTTGGCTCCCGAGCCGTATAGGGAGTCGAACGTGGTTGCATCCCAATAGACCGTCCGATAGAACAGTTTCGGGTACCAGCCACTGTAGGTCGGAGGGCCGCCACCACCACAACCACCCAATCCTCCTTGTTGCCACATCTCCACCACCAGAGCACCGACAAATTGCTGGTCGTCCGGAGTGAAGCACTCGTGCGCCAGTTCTTTGGCCGCCAAATCTGCCAGACGGGCGGCGATCCCCGCGAAGCGTTGCAAGTGGGCGACCTGGCGATTGCGAATCGTCTCCAAGGCGACTGTGTTGGGGCCCGAATCTCCGGTTGGTATTTCGTCGCCCGTCACTGGATCGAGCAGCGGTGGAGACGGGCCAACATACGTGTAACTGCCCTGGTAGGGGAGACCCGCGACGAGTTCCGCCGTGCGCGCAGCCGTTGCTCCTAACCGATTCCAGAACTCCACGCGAGGTTCGACATACCCCGTCGGATAAAGACAGGAACCGCCGCCGGCGGTGTAGGACTGCTTGGCGTAGAGAATCGTGTCGTGCCGCAGGTGCGTCCATGAGGCGAGTTGCGTGTTGAGGGTCTTCATCGCCCAGGCGCGGGTGCGCATCGCTTCGGGATACTTCGCGTCCGTCGTCGGCGCAGAGAGTTCACGCAGACTGGCGAGCCAGCTCATGTACATGTTGCTGTCCCAGGCGTCGGGCGTCTGCTGGTCCATCACAGCGCGCACAGCAGCGAGATTGTGTTGATATGGTAGGCCATCGCGGAACTGCATCGCATGAGGGCGGTTGGTGTCCGGGAACGTCCCCTTCATTTGCTCAACCAACTCCGGTACGATCTGGTCGTTGCCGAGAACGGCGAAGGCGGCGTCGAGCGCCCCGGGCACGCGCCGCTGTACTTTATTCGTCTGGCCATTCTCCACCCACAGGATGCTGTCAAAGACCGTTTCCGAGAAAACCCAACTATCCGGCACGAACTTCTGGCCCAAGACCGTGAACGTCTGCGGCAGGGCGTAGCGTGCCGCCTCGCCAAGGGGCGAGCCAAACCAATCGCTGCGGATGTTCTGCACGCCTAACGCGCCGCTCACAATGTTGCTCTGTATCTGACTCAGCGTCGTGACGTCGGGCACGTCGGCCAGCGTGCGGATGCCCGCGCCCGCCAGCAAGCCGTCGAGCTGCCCGAAGTTCATCGAGTCGGTCCACCCGACAAAGGCCGAGGTGATCTTCTCCATGTCCGCCCAGGTCTGGAACTGCCCGGACTGGTTCAGCAGGTGCCAGAAAACGATGGCGACGCCCAGCTCGCGTGGTGAGGCCATCCGTACGTCGCCGGGACACAGCTCGAACGGTCCGCCGGCTACAGGCACGTCAATAAAGCCCAGCCACATCGCACATTGGAAGTAACAGCCCAAGCGTACTGAATGCGTATAGTGCCCGCGGATCTTGAACTGCGAGAAGTCCACTAACCGACAGAAACCCATGAAGTCGTCCACCTGCATGAGTTGCTCAGCGTAGATGTCCGCCAAGGTTTCAGCCACACGCGCGTCCTGCCCGAGCACGGAAGCGACCGGGGGTTGGTTGGTGCCCGCGAGCAGCGAGCGCGCGACGGCGAGAAACCAATCCGCGTCGCGCAGACTGTCCCGGAGCGCGCCGTTGCCGACCACGGCATCCGCCGCCGCGACTTGCGCCGCCATGCCGTCGAGCATTGTCCCGACCGAGTTAAAGAGGTACGTCTCTTCGATTTCTTCCAGCATCGCGTCGTAGGTCCGATGCCACGCCTCCAACAGCGCGTCGGTGGAGATGAACACCGGCAGGTCGCTGTAATACAGATTGTAGAAAACCTGCGCGAAATTGGCACCACCAAGCGGTCCGCTCACAACGAAGCCATTCTGCTGGAAAATCGCCAGTTCCGGCGCGGTGAGCCGGTAGTCCACATAGCGATAACCGGGATCGCCCGGTTGCTCGCCAGCGTTCAAGACATCGGGATCGGCGTTGAACAGGTCCCAGAACTCGGCCGTCGTCGGATCCCATGTAATTCCAGGCAGATAACTTGCGGTGCTGGGAAACCGCGCGGCGAACTCATCCGGCGAGATTTGGCCGATGCCCTGCAGCGCTTGGGTGAAGGCATCGCCGTAGCCAAACACTTCAGCGCCGCCGGTACCGAGCTGGGCGACGGCAGGCTGCTGGACAACCAATAAGCGGTAGAAGGCGCCCGGTTGGCCAGTCCCAAGCGCCAGGCTGAGGCTCAGGTCGGGCAGCGCGGCGGAACCTTGCTGGCGCTCGCCGACGGGTTGCCAATGGTTCAAATCCGTGCTGCGCTGAACCTCGAACCAGGGAAAAACCGCCGTGCCGCCGTTGCCAACGGTCTGCGAGGGCCAGTGGATTGCAAGGTTCGGACCGTCCAGATGCAGGGTTAGCTTGACGTTCGCATCGTAGCTTGCGCCTTGAGCGAGCGAGTGGATAACGGTTGCAGCCAGCACCGCCAGGCTGGCGACCATGAGCTTCACTGGCGCAATGTCGTTGAGCCAGGATTGTCGGATTTGTGTTTGTTGGTTTAGATGCTTCACACTTTTCCTTTCTGCTTCAGGTGGCTTGCGCCTGAGTCTCGGTTTTTGTTTGTTTAGTCTCCCCACCCTTCATGGGCTGTGAAATCTGCGGGTTCCTCGGCCGCCCTTCCATAAGGGCCTCTCGGAAAGGGTCTTCTGCACGTTCGTCAGCCGGTTTCATAAGTGAAGGCGTTAGTGCCTTCATCTGTACATGCGTTTTCCAGGGGGAAAAAGTATGGACGAAACCCAGGCATTCCTCTCGCCGCTGCCAGGGGAGAAAGCCGGTCAAGCACATCCGGGTCTTCATAACCCACTGGTTTCCATATAGTGCTTGTGTCGCTCCTGTGAATGCCCCTGTGTCCTGGCCTTCAATGGACCGGACAAAACCTCAGCCCGGCTCTCCCTTCCCAAGAAGGAAAACCAGACACAGGTTCGTTCGCTTACGAGCTTGAACTGCGGGCGGGGCGTTGGCTGAACTCCGTCAGCGTCTCGTGTACGCAGCAAAAGCTCGCATATCACATTGCCTGAAACCTGTCAACACTTAAAAATGCCTTTTCTTATCGTCTTATCGTCTTCTCAGGCAGCCTCTTGGGATGAAGGTCCTGGTAATGGTCTCGGCCCGGGCACTCGGTCACTTCGAGTTCAACCCCTTTCTGGAGGATGAGTTGAGACCACCCCGGCTGTGAATCTGTGGCGGTGAATCTGTTGACGTGTGGGTGAGCCTTCCGGCATCCTGTCTGCACCATGGATCGTCGGGAATTTGTCGCTTCGTTTGCCGCGTTGGGCGCCACCGCCGCTCTCCCAACAACGGCTTCGGCTCAAACGGACGGCCAAGCAACCGGAAGCAGTGGCTCTTCGCCCTCACCGCCAGATGCCTTGCGGCTGGCGACGCTGCGCAAAGAAACCACCCGCCAACTGACCACCTTCAACCTGGCCCGCAAGAGCAAGACCCTCCCGGTCCCGCGCGGCAAGCGGGTCACGGTGGGCGAGGTCAAAGGCCAGGGCTACATCGCCCAATTCTGGCTCACGTTCCCCGGCTGGTTCTGGCAACACTGGAATCCCAAGGCACCCATCAACCAGTCAATTCTCAAGACCCTCATCCTGCGGATTTACTGGGATGGTGCCGAGCAGCCGGCGGTGGCGGCTCCCGTGGGCGACTTTTTCGGCGCGGGCTTGTGTGAAGTGGCCAGCTTTGCCTCACGCTACTTCGGCACCTCCAGCGGCGGCTTCTTTTGCAAGTGGCCGATGCCCTTCCGCAAGAGCTTCCGCGTCGAACTGGAGAACGTGGATGCGGACCTCGACACCGATGTGTTCTGCAACATCCTTTACCAGTTGACTGAATCGCTGCCTGAGTCCCTGGGCTGGTTCCATGCCCAGTTCAACACCGGCCACAACAAAGGCCCCGCCCAGGTCCAGATCGCCGAAGCCCGCGGGCGCGGCCATTACGCCGGCTGCCTGCTCTATATGCAGGGCGAGGAGCGGAACTATCTCAGCTTCCTCGAAGCGCCGGAGCACGTGTATGTGGATGCCGACTGGGAAGTGCCCCGCATCGTCGGCACCGGCCTGGAGGATTATTTCCTGGGCGGTTGGTATTTCCGGGAGGGCACGTTCATCGGCCCTTACCACGGCCTGCCCATCAAAGACACGCTCAACGCCAGCGTGGCCATGTATCGGGTTCACGAGACCGACGCCATTCGCTTCGAGCAACGGCTGAAGTTCGCCTTTGTCAACCCGTGGTCACCCGACCGCCTCAGGCCCTTCTGCTTCTCCTCCGTTGCGTTCCTCTACTTGGACAAGCCCGAGGGCCACGGCAGCCCGATCCCTCCCGCCAAAGACCTGCTCTGTTGGTATCGCATTCGCGACACCGACCACCAAAGCATCCCCTAGCCTGCCTGGGTTCTTCGGCGAGCGTTGCCTTATATTGGTCCCTGCATGTGCATCAGATAGAGCAGAAGCCCCAGCAGGAGAGCAAAGATCAAACCGACAATGAGCGCGGCGCTGAATTGTCGCCTTCGACGCGAGTCCACCGGGTTGGGGTAGAGCTGCCTTTGGTTGGACCTGCGGGGCTCTTTGCGGGACCTGACAGCAGGCTCGGAGCTCTGCATTGGCTCGTGGTTGCGCTCTTCCTGTTGTGCTATGGGCCCGAGCAGAGGCACGTTCGGTTGGTTGGCCGGGCCGAGGGCGGCCACTACGGAACCGGGACCCAATCGTACCGACACTGGCAAAGCGGCTGTGATTTGGGCAAGGCCTCTGTTCATGCGCCATTGGAAGAAGATCATCATAAGCATCATCAGAAAACCCAGGGCAGTAAACACGCCCCCCACGATGAGTATAGTCTCGTTGGAGCTTTGCATCGCCTCCAAGTCCCGCGCCCGCTGGGCAGAGAATGTGTCCTGCATGGTCACCAACCCGTTGGACAGGACTTGCGCCTGCTGAGCGATACCCTCCTTGGTTTCCTGGCGGCTTTGCTCGATGGCGAGTTGGGTCTCCCGAAGCTTTTCCCGCAGTTGCAAGACCGCGCGTAGCACTTCCAGGGAGTTTGTATCCTCGATTTGGCTGGTGACCGACGGCGGCGGGTTGCTCTCAGCGCCAAGGCTCTCCCGGGAGGCCGACAACAGCACCAGCGGAAGGGCGATGAAAACGCGAACCAACGAGGCCAGGGTTCCCTTGACCAAACGTGACCGGGAGCGGATTCCGGTGACGGTGCTAAGTAGGCTTGGGGCGTAAGGACCCTCTACGCTCATGCCGGATTCTCGCCCGGAGCGTAGGCAAGAGTCAACCCGGAAAGGGCATCAGCAATCTCCCGAGAGCCCTTCCCCCTCAATATTGAAGATGTGAGTGCAGGTCATCGCTGAGGCTCACCCAGCGGGTCGGCGCATTGGAAACGGCTATCGTCATTCCCTGGCTCCGCGAGAGGGGGCGCTCACCTCTCCTCGCGCCGCTTTCATTGATGCCACGAAAGGTATTTCACCTTCCGCGAAACTCTGCCTTGCGGATGCTTCAGGAATAGGGTGAAGCCCAAGTTGCCGTGCGAAAATGACCATGCGGTCGGGGAACCAGGGCCGAAAGACAAAACAACGAACAGTAAAACCATGTTAAGCAGCCAAACTGGACCGGGAGGAACGCAGATCCTTGTGCGCCCTAGCCGCGCCGCTGTTGGCAGGCCCAAACACCCCGCATGCCATCTGGCACCCACCTGTGACGATCCCGACGGCCGAGGGTGCGCGGTCTGTCTGCGGCTGGCCGTGGAGGAAGCCCAACGCGAGGGCTTGTGGGAAAAGACAGAGCAGGCTCTCCATCACCGCCAGCAGTTTTGGCTCGACACATGCCGTGACGTGCGGGAGATGCGGGCCGCTTCCCGGCAAGTGCTGAAGTTGTACAGGCAGCACGGCTGGCTCTTTCTTTGTCCGGCTCCCCGGCAGGTCCAATCTGTCCTGAATGCGCTTGACTCCGCCCTGCCTGGTTGGGAGCGGGACCACCCTGGACTTTTCTATCAAACGTTGGAGCTCAACTTTCCGGAGTTGCTGCGGGTCTCCGGCGCTCAACGCAGGAGTTAAAGCTGAAAACCGCAGAGGACCGGTATTTGGGTGATGAAAAGCATGAAAGCAAGGCCCAACATAGCAGTCTGTCTCTGCCTGCTCTTCGTAGCGGTGCTCTTGTGGCGCTTGGCGGCAGACGGCCTCAACCCTAACCGGCTTTTCCGGGCGTCAGATTTGGCCCATAGCGTGCCTGCCTTGGATTCCTTTTCGGAACCCTCGGTGGGCCTGGCCCTTCTGAAGCAGAGGGCCTCGGAGCTGGTGTCCGCATACCAGGAGAACAGAAATCACGCGCGAGTTCGTCAATCGGAACCGTCGCAAGCAGGCACCGCCACAGGCGCCGGAGCCAAGCGGAGCGCAATCAGTAGCTCGCCGGCTGCCTTCAATCGGCCCGCCCCGCCTGATGTTCCCGCACTCAGGGAGTTTATGCAGCTCCGCGCCGAGATTCGCGACTTGGACCTCGACTTGGACTGGGAACTCATGGAGGTCTATTGCCTGAACCGTTGGGACGACCAGTTCCTGGATTGCTACGTGCGGTTGGTTGCCCAACTGCCCGCGGATCATCCGCCGGGCATCTCGGTTTGGACTTTATATGCGCTCCGATGCGCGCAGAGATGCGGCCGGGCCGAAGAGGTTGCGGCTGCCCTGCGCCGTGTAATCCGATTCCAGCCTAACCTCCACAGTACCCAGGCCATCCGAGAAGTGCAGGGCCAATGGGAAACGGGACATCCGCCGGCTTCGGAAGTCAGTCAGCGATGAGCACAGGCGTTTCGGTGACAAGGCTGCGCTGGCTGTTGCTGGCGCTGGGGCTGGTCCTGGTGGTGCGCCATTGGGTTTGCATGCCCACCCTCATCACTGGCGAGAGCATGGGGCCCACGCTGCATGGGGGTCAACTCGTGGTGCTGAACAAGCTTGCCTATCTCCTCGACAGGCCCCGGCGAGGAGAGGTCGTAGGGGTCCAGACCGGCAGCGGCCTGATGATCAAACGCGTCATCGGCCTGCCTGGAGAAGACATCGGCCTGCGCGACGGTATCTTTTACATAAATGGCACCGCGCTGACTGAGCCCTACGTTAAGCTCCATGACGTCGGCTCCATCGCCCCCGGCCTGCTCGGCCCGGACCTTTACGTCGTCGCCGGTGACAACCGGTCCACGACCATCATAGCTTTAGTCAAGCGGGATCGAATCGTGGGCCGGGTGCTGCGCCAGCCGCTCGCGGCTCAAGTTGCTGTCGTCAAATAGAATCTGCTGCCATTGGCCCGCTCCCGGGGGTTCCCAACCGGCGCTGCGTGGCTCCACCATCCACGGAGTCACTTAACAGCGGGTTCGCCTGGGCGAGCCTGGAGGTGGCTGGTGATGACGCCCGTTACGGCGACTGGGTCGAGCAGGCTCCCCTCGTTCGGCATGCTCGCGCTCCGGCACTTTGCCGATCTTCGGACTACGCCGACCTAAACGCCTCCAGACCGTTTTCCCGCCGAGTCTTGTTGTTTCGCCTCTCCTTGAGTCGCCATCGAAATCCGCCATCACTGAGGGCGGCGAGCATGTCATTTTCTGTGCGCAACGCGGACGCGCTCTCATTAGGATTCCGCTTCAGCGGGCTTGGAGATGCAGAGGCGGCTCTTGACCGCTTTATTCAGCGGTTTTCGGCAACAGATAAACCGCTGAACCCGGAATTTCACACCCTGGTGGCCCCGGACGGACCGCGGTGCCAGCCTGGCTAACCACGGGGTAGCCTGAGGGTAGCTTGGGGGTAGCTTCAGGGTAGCCTCAGGGTAGCCTCTGGTTGGCTTCGGGGTGCCTGCCGGTTGGCTACCAGATGGCCTGAGGGTGGCCTCAGGGTGGCCTCAGGGTGGCTTGGAGTCCCCCCGCTGAAGCGGCGTTAATGAAAGCGCTTCAAGGGCAATGGATTCAAAGGCAAGCCAAGCCCTCAAGAATTGGGATGCTCACCTGAGGGCGCCGAGCTACATATGACCCTTGACAAGAGTCTAGTTTCACGGTACAAGTTGCACGAAATCAATCGAATCCCAAGCCCTGGCCGGCGGGATCATTTGGTTTTGGCCGACCAGTTGGGCTATGCCCGCGGACTGGTTATTGAGGGAATGTCAGAATTGGAAACACACGACTGGGGCGACTCCATGGGGTCGGATCACTTTGGCACCACCCATTGGAGTGTCGTCGTGGCGGCGGGCGCGACAACGACAGCCAAATCAGAAGCCGCCCTGGAGACGTTGTGCCGGGTTTATTGGTATCCCATTTACGCCTATGTTCGGCGGCGCGGTCATCCGTTGCATGAGGCGCAGGATTTGACCCAGGCGTTCTTCTGCCATTTCCTCGCCAGTGAATGCCTTCAGACGATTGATCGGAGGCAGGGCCGGTTTCGGTCCTTCCTGATCGGGTCGCTGAAGCACTTCCTGGCCAACGAATGGGACAAGGCCAACCGGCTCAAACGGGGTGGCGGGCGTCAGATCCTTTCCTGGGATGGACTGGACCCGGAGGAACGCTTTCGACATGAGCCGGCCGGGAATGTGCCGGCGGAACAATTGCTCGATCGGGAATGGGCGCGCACAATGGTCGCTGAAGCGTTGAACAAGCTTCGGGGCGAAGCCGCCCGGGAAGGCACCGAATCCCGCTTCGACCTCCTCAAGCAGTTCCTGGGTGGCGATGCCGGCGGAGTATCCTACGCCGCCGCCGCGGAGTCACTCAATCTGTCGGAATCCGCAGTCAAGTCGGCCATCCACCGATTGCGCCGGCGATTCGCCGAACTGTTCCGCGCCGAAGTCCTGCAGACGGTGTCGAACGCCGAGGAGGCCGATGCCGAGATTCGCCATCTGTTTGCCGCGCTGGGAGATTGAGCCAAAGCCATTCGATGGCACATTGGTGGGGAAATGCCCAAAGGATCACACGCGGATTATTTAACAGCGCGCGAAACTCCTCCGCGCGAATGCTTCAGGAACCGAGTGGAGTCCTGTCGGCGCGGGCTGGAACAGCATGCGGAAGACTGACCAACCTGACTGGAAACCGCAGGCGACGGCGACTCCGCCCTGTGATTGAACCATGAAGTCCACCCGCGTCTGTAAGTCCTGCGGTGCCGGGATTCCTGAATCGGCGCCCGAAGGGCTCTGCACCCGGTGCGTGATCGGCAACGTCCTGAGCGAGCCGGTCATCCAGGCCAACGACGTCCGGCCTACCATCAAACTCGACCACCCCGCCGCCGAGGACGAAGCCGAGGGGCAGACCCTTGGCCACTACAAGCTGCTTCAAAAGATCGGCGAAGGCGGCTGCGGCGTCGTCTATATGGCCGAGCAAGAACGGCCCATCCGCCGCCGGGTGGCCCTCAAAGTCATCAAGCTGGGCATGGACACCAAGCAGGTCGTGGCCCGGTTCGAGGCCGAACGGCAGGCGCTGGCCGTAATGGACCATCCCAATATCGCCAAGGTCTTTGACGCCGGCGCCACGGATACCGGCCGGCCCTACTTCGTAATGGAACTGGTCCGGGGCGTGCCGATCACCCGGTTCTGCGACGAGCGACAACTCTCGTTGCGCGAGCGCCTCGACCTGTTTATCCAGGTGTGCCGCGCCATCCAGCACGCCCACCAGAAGGGCCTGATCCACCGTGACATCAAGCCGTCGAACATCCTGGTGACGATGAACGACGGCGTGCCGGTGCCCAAGGTGATTGACTTTGGCATCGCCAAGGCCACCGCAGGCCGGCTGACCGAGCAGACGCTGTTCACACGGTTCGAGCAGTTTCTCGGCACGCCGGCTTACATGAGCCCCGAGCAGGCGGAAGTGGGTGGGGTGGACATAGACACGCGTAGCGACATCTACAGCCTGGGCGTGGTGCTCTATGAATTGCTGACCGGGCGAACGCCCTTTGACGGCGAGGCGCTGCTGAAGCGAGGTATCGAGGAACTCATCCTGACCTTGCGCGATGTCGAGCCACCGCGCCCCAGCACACGTGTCACCAGCCTGGCTGCCGCCGACCTCGAAACGGTGGCCCGGTCGCAGCGCTGCGAAGCGCCGAAGCTGGTCTCCAGCCTGCGGGGTGACCTGGACTGGATCGTGATGAAGTGCCTGGAGAAGGACCGCACCCGCCGTTATGAGACCGCCAACGGCCTGGCCAGGGACGTCGAGCGCCATCTGGCCGGAGAAACCGTGGTCGCCGCCCCACCGAGCGCCGCCTACCGGATGCGGAAGTTCGTGCGGCGCAACCGCGTATGGGTGATGGCCGGTTCGATGGTGGCGGGCGTGCTGGTGCTGGGCATGGTCGGGACGACGGGCGGCATGCTCTGGGCGCTGCGCGAGACAGGCAAGGCCACGCGCGCGGTTCAGTCCGAGGCCCAAGCCAAGCGGCTGGCGGAGGACAATGCGAGGGCGGCCCGCCTCGCGGCCGACAACGCCGAGCGCGCGGCCTACCGCGCCCAGCTCGTCGGCGCCGCCCAGGCGGTCGAAGAGCAGCGCATGGACGCCGCGGGCGCTCTGCTCGCCGCCACGCCGCCCGGTCTTCGTGGTTGGGAATACCGACACCTCTCGAGCCGGCTTGACCGCTCTCTTCCCTCGCCCCTGCCGGCCGACTGGCGGGTGAATGGTTTATCGAGTTCAACCGATGCCGCCGTCATCGCGGTCCTGCGGCTGGGGAAAAACGGCGGCACGAACGAATGGGTCGTGCTCGACCGCGATCTTCGGAAGGAGCGGCTCGTGTTACCTGGCACCGATCCGGACGCGTTCGCCCTCTCTCCTGACGGCAGCCGAGCGGTTTGGGCGCCTCCGAATGCGGATGACCGACGCAGCGTCACACTCTGGAGCGTTGACACGGGGGACATACTCGCCACGATGCCGACGCCCCGCTCCATATACCCCCTCAATGTGACGTGGAGTCCCAGTGGCGATCGCTTCGTTGTCTCCGGCACCTCTGAGTTCGAGGTGGGAGATGGCCACACCGGAGCCGTCCAGGGACGGGCCGAGATCCCGGGCTGGGCGTATTTCACCGGGGACGGCCGCTGGATCCTCGCTCGCGGCTTGGCGGGCAGCCGGGAGTTCGACTACCACGAGTGCCGCCTGTTTGACTCCCGGAGCCTGGAATCGCAGCCCGCGGTCCTCAAGCTCGAGTCGCCCGCGCCCCCCTGGGGGTTCGCGTTTTGGAAATCTCAGGTTGCCGTCGGGATGGGGGACGGCACCCTGCGACTGCTGGAGATCGTAGATGGCGTGCTGCACGAGCGCTCGAAGCTAACCGGCCCCGGCGGTATTCTGTATTGCGCCGCCTGGTCGCAGGACGGCCGCCTGGTTGCGACCGGTAATGACCATGGACGAATCCGCGTGTGGGAGGCGGCCTCCGGCACGCTGCGCGGCGATTTCGCGGGACCAGATGCTGTCAGCCGGGGTCTGTTGTTCCTCCCGGAATCCGGCGACTTCTTGACCGTTGACCAGAAGGGCCAGCACCGCGTGTGGCCGATCAACAGTGGCTCGACGGGACTGCTTGCCGCGCACCGCAGCTTCGTGTACCCGGCGGTTTTCTCGAAGGACGGCAGCATGCTGCTGACGGGTGGCTGGGACGGCGCCGCGGGGTATGCCGGCGGGCTCAAACTCTGGGATGCGCGGACCGGCACCCCGGTGGCCGAAACCGGCCAACCCGGCGACATCTTCTGGTCGGCGGACCTGACACCGGACGGACGCTGCGCGGTGGTTGGCGTGTATGCAGACTCCGAGGCGAACCGGCGCTCAGAAGTCATTGATTTGGCAACGGGCGCGGTTCGCACAACCTTCCGGCCAGCGGCAGCGGCGAAGTCCCAACCCGAGCGCACCCTCGTGTATCCCGATGGGCGCCGTGTGCTCTCCACCTATCAGTCCGGCGAGGCGTGCCTCTGGGACCTGTCCACGGGCAAAGTACTTTGGGAGACAGACCTGCGTCTGCGACCGGAGCGCAGGAGCACTCCGCATGGCGCCGCCGCCATCTCGCCCGACGGACGCCTGTTCGCCTTCGCCGACGGCGACCTCGGTATCCGGCTCGTGAACGCCGAGACCTACCAGGACGTTCGCCGCTGGGAAGCGCACACGGAGGCCATCCGGTCGCTCTCCTTCAGCCCGGCCGGGAAATGGCTCCTGAGCCCCTCCAGGGATCACACGGTGGGCGTGTGGGAGGTGGCCACGGGCAAGCTTGTCGCGCGGCTCGTGGGCCACGGCGCCGAGGTGCTCTGCGCCGCGATGAGCCCCGACGGCACACGCATCGCCTCGGGCGGGCGCGACGGCTACGTGCGTCTCTGGGACACGACGCACTTCGAAAACGTCGCGCAGCTTGGCGGGCACACGAGTTACATCTACTCCCTGGCGTGGAGCCCGGACGGCACGCAGCTTGTCTCGAGCTCGGGCGACGGCACCGTGCGCCTGTGGGACACGCGACCGCTGGCGGAGCAGGTCGCCGCCAGCCGGGCGCGGGCCGCGGCGGTGTCTCGCATCCAGCCACTCGTCGCCCGCGCGCTGGCCGAGGCCCGCAACCCTCAGGCCGCACTCGAGGCGCTGATGAAGACCGGCGGCTTGGCCCCGCGCGAGCGCGAGTTGGCGTGGCAGGTCGCCGTCGGTCTCGCCTTCCCGCGAGCAGCAGCCAAGCGGGACTGAATAAGAATGCCCCTTCCTGTCCACTGACTCGTATGATAAGCTTGTTGAAATGAAGCCCATTTCCCACCAGGTCGAATTCCCCGGCTTCCCCAGGAGCAGCAAGAGGTTCACCCCAGGTCTCGCCTTTACGTTGATCGAGCTGCTGGTGGTCATCGCGATCATCGCCATTCTGGCCGCCCTGCTCCTGCCGGCCCTGGCGAGGGCCAAGGCCAAGGCGCTCGCAACCAAGTGCCTCAGCAATGTCCACCAGATGTGCCTCGGGGCCACCATGTACGTGGGGGACAACGAACAGAAATGGCCGCTGACCTTCCGCGACGTCTCGAGCACCGGCGGCTCGGGTACCGGCTGGTACGAATTCATCCGGCCCTATGTGCCGAATACCAATGCTTTCCTGTGCCCGGCGAAGAAACCGAACCCTAACGTCTATGACTCAACTTACACGTACATCTATGACCCGAACAAGATGGTTTCCGGTTACGAAGCCAACTTTCAGGTCGGTGGCTGTCAATTCAACTTGGGCGGGTGGTACATGGCTCCGATCAGAGACACCGCGGCGGTGCGCCCCTCCACCACGGCTTACATTGCCGATGCGGGAACCTGTGCCCTGGATACGTCGGATCCGAACCGATGTGTTACGCCCAGTTCGGCGGAAAAGAACGAGGTTTGGTGTCTGGATGATGTCGGGGGTTTTGGCGGCTCCGCGGTTTGTAATCTCGTCAACGCGCCGGATGAGCCCAACTGGGGTGGACCTAGCATCCGGCACGGGGGCCGGAGCGAGGTGGGGTGCCTGGACGGACACGCTCAAGGCATGAAGTCAGCGCAGTGGTACTGGCACTGGACGCCCTGGCTGAATCCCGCCCTCGGCGGCGGGTCAAGCGGCCCCCAGCAAAGACCGCGGATGCCCCAGGGCTATTGACTCGCCGCAGTCGCCTTCAGGGCTCCGCAGTCACCGCTAGTAGGAAAGGAGCGGCTGAGGCCATAGTCGAAAGCTCCCGCTCGGGCCTTCGCCGAAGTGGGCCTTGCGACCAGTAAGGCAAAACCGCGGCTCGAATTCAATCAAATACCGGCGGCCATCGGTAGTATTCCCTAATAACTGACCGTCAGCGCCACCCGCCCCTTTGCCGCCCGCGGCACCGTTACTGTCTCCGCCGCCGCATCGAACTGCTCCCACGCCTTGCCGTTGGCGGTCACCGAGCGAATCCGATGGCCTTCGGGAACCCGTAGCCGAAGTTTGACCTGCCCAGCCGGTGGCGCTGATGGCATTTCGACAACGGCCTCGACCCTTCCGGCCTGGAGATGCGAGCGCAGACTGAAGCTGAGGCGTCCCCAAGGCGTGGGCGCGCGGGTTACGGCGATGGTCTGCCCATCCTCCAACCAGGCCCGCGGCGTCCCCTTGGCCAGCCAAAGCGTGTCCGACGCCGGCTCTTCAAAAACGAGCATCCAGCGAGTGAGCAGCGGCGCTACCATCTGTGCCGGGGTGCAATACGGAGCGGCGAATCGTTTCGGATCGAGGAGCCTCGTCTCTGGCGCCGTCCAGGTTCCGCGGGTGTACTGGTGCGCCATGAGGCTGTAGAGCGTGAGCAGGTATTCGCGCACGAAATCATGCTGCAAGAGGCCGTACGCGTGCCCATAGCTCAGGAACCCGCCCCACTCGTGCGTATCGTAGCCATAGACCGTCGGAATCCCGAGGATGATGTCGTGATGCGCGGCGCGATAGTTGACGATCGTCTCGACCTGTTCGCGCGTCAGGTTCCCCGAGTGGAGCATCTCCACATAAGCGCGGTAGGAGCGGAATTGCGGGTCAAGCTTGTCGCGCGCGACGGCGATACGAAACGGCTCCTTCACCCCCGCAATTGCCGGCAGGCAGGGCGGCTGCGTATTGGTCAGCATCGAGCGCGCAATCGCCTGCTGAAGGTCCGTTGTTAAAGCGTGCGATGCCCGCCGAAGTTCTTGGCCCCAGCGGGCCAAATCCAGTTGATGTTTCTTCCGCCCAACCTTCTCCCAGACGGCTCCCAAGTCCTCGAATCCGCGTGCCGCCTCCGTGCTGTTCGATAGATACGGTTGCATGTAGCGCGGCGGGTCAGGGTCGAGACAAGCGTCCGCCTCGCTCCAGCCAGCGATCATCCCGTAGGCCGGATCATCCGTCGGCAACCGCAACGCCTTTGCCCGCAAAGACAGCAGCAGCCCAGCCACCCCATCCAGCCGACGCCGGTGACGCAGCAGCAACTCGTAGTCGCCGGTGTAATTGGCGTACTGCGCGACGACCGTCAGCATCCGCCCATACTGCCCGGTCTCCGGGCCGCGATAGAGGATCGAGCCGTCATCGCGCACAAAATAGGTGAAGTAGTTGTCAATGTAATCGCGTGCCAGATCAAACAGCCCCCACGCCAGCATGGCCGCGGTGTCTGCGTTGAACGTGTCCGGGAAGCCGTCATGCTCGCTCCCTCCGTAGCCCCGATCAAAGACGCCATACTTGGGGAACGGGCCGATGCGCGTGATCATTTCGCGCACCAGCGAATGGCGGACCAGGTCGGCCAGGCGCCGGTCGGGGATGTCAATCTGCATGCCTTGCGCCAGGGCATGTTCCCAGCCCGCGCGCATCGCCAGCAGTTCCTCATAGAACGGTTCGGCTCTTGCCTCGACTCGCGGTGGGAAGGGGTGGTAGGAGTCGAAATACCGCACCCAGCGGAGGGCGTTGCCCTCGACCCGGCACAGGCGATACCACACCGGCTGCACGCGCTGGTTCCCATTCTCCACCCGCATCGGCGCATAGATGATCAGCTCCGACCAATCGCCCGGCTTCTCCGGATACACAAACCTCAGCGCCGGCAGCCAGCCCCCCACCAAGCCGTCCAGTACCCGGCCCTCATCGCGAATCTTCCCGATCGCCGGGATGTATGCGACGGGATCGAAGTTCGGTGTGCTGCCCCCATAGAAAACTCCGACCTTTTCTGAGCAGTCGTGCGTCCCGACAAAGGTGTAGGTGTACATCTTCGAGATTGGCGGGAAGCAAGCCGCCACTTCGGCGTAGCCCGGGTCGTCCCGTTTGGCCAGGATCTCGTCCCCCAGCAGATCGCGCTCGCTCCGGAACACCTCTTCCAGGCTGTGTCCGCGGTAAAGGCTCTTTGGGTCGGCGCGCGTCGGCTCGCTGGACTTGGGCAAATCCAGCTTCACTCCCTTCGTATCCACAAACAGGAGGTGGCCGTTCGTTTGCGAGAAATCCTCGAACGCAGCCCACCGGCCGTCCGGCACGCCTCGCACCACCGCCATTAACGTCCATTGGCCCACCGCCTGGCCCGTCTCGATCCGGGTCGCTTTCCCTTCCCAATCCGCCGTCACCAGCCCAGCCCCGGAAACGCTGATGACCTTGGGGCTGTCCAGCGCGGCGCGACCCGTGAACCCGGCGCTCACCAGTAGGACGGCCAGCCAGACTGACCGCTGGCGGCTGCCGTAGGCAATCATTGGTTTGTCAGGCGGCCTTTGCTTTCGACGGAGCTTCTCTCTCGAGCGCGGTGATGTGCAGACCGGAAAGAGTCACGCTCCTCTCATCGTCAAACCACACCACCAGACGGCTGCCTTGGGGGTTGATGCCGGCGTGATCCGCCGTGGCGACGCGGTAGCGGTTCCTGCTGCTGGTGACAATGAAAAACGGTTCGAATGGCCCCGGCTGCAACCATTGACGAATATCAGGGATCATGTCTGATTCAGGCTAATCCCGTCAGCCAAGGCGCGCAAGCCCTGACACGCGGACACTGAGGGGCTGACGCGCTCCGGCCCTGGGAGGGCGAGCGTCCTCGCGAGCCCAAACCCTGCCGCGAAGTCAGGGCTCGCGGGCATCCCGAGATGGTAGGGACGCGTTCCACCGCGTCCGTAACTTCGCCGGAAGAGAATGGGACGCGGTGGAACGCGTCCCTACCGGGCGTCGGCTCAGCTCAAGGTGTTGATCAACTCATCCAACTTGTCCGCCAGCGCCTGCACGTCGGCCTGGGTGGGCGGATGGGAAACCGTCAGGCCCAGCGGCGTGAGGGCGAGGAGGCGCGCGCGGATGTCGTCGAAGTTGTTCTGGATGGCCTGGAACGGGCGGCCCATTTCGCCCGAGAACAGCGGCGAGTTATCGGCCGGCCCATTTCCGGTTTCATCCTTCGTCCTTTCCCTCCGCCCGCCCGCCGGCAAAAGCCGCGAATCGGTTCGCGCCCCCCACGGCCTCAACGCGGCGACGCGTGCCCGCTGCCCATGACGTTCGTATGCTACTGTGAGGGAATCGGCTGGCTCCCGTTCGCGGCGCCGCCGGGTTCGACGTTCTGATGCTGCCCGTAGTCGCCTCTTAACAGTCCTTGAAACGAAAGGTCCTCGTCCAGCTCGGGCCAGTGAATGCCATACGGTGAAAGCTCCATCTGGCTCAACTGCTCCGCGGTTCCACGCGCCAGTCGCGGATTCTCGGCCACTGGGAAACGAATCTCGCTCCCGCTTTCCAGAATGATGATGATCTGGCCATCCCGCAAGACGGCTGAACGCGCGCTATCGGTTAAAACGCTCATGCCACTTCTGCGAAGAATCGGTAGCCGTCTCGCTCGAAAATCTTCGGCATCCGTCAAAATTACCGCGCCTCAGCCGGGAAGGCGACTCCTTTTGTCGAACGCCCCTTGATGAGACGCGCACGGATGTCGTCGAAGTTGTTCTGGATGGGCTGGAACTGGCCGCGCAATTCGCCCGAGATCAACGGTGAGTTATCGGCCGGCAGGCTGGGATCGAGGATCGGGGTAAGCAAGCCTTGGTTTGTATTCCACCGGGTCAGCTTTCGCAGTTGTTTTACCGGGGAAGAACCTTCTCGAAGAATCCCCGCAAAGCGGTGGCGATACGTAAGGGGAATGGCTCACGGCGTCTGCTCAGTCGGTGTCGTAGATGGCATCGGCGGGCGCGTATTGCTTCTCGAGTTGGCTGGCCGAAAACCTGGCCCAATCTCCATCTTCGCTTTTCGCTTCCTGGCGCGAGAGCAGGAAATCAACGTAGTGCAACGCCTCGGTCTGCAGCGTCCCGGGCAACGCTTTGGCTTTCTCGTATATCAGGTCCGCCGTGCTCATGGGTTAAAAGTATCCCGGTCCCAGCCGGTTGTAAACCTCGGAACCCGAGGAATCAGGGATACGGCGCCCGAGACCAGCGGTGAGTTATCGGCCGGCAAGCTGGGATCAAGGATCGGGGTGGATATAAGCAAGCTTTGGTTTGTTTTCCGTCGCCCCAGTTCTACGCCCCTCCGCCCGCCGGCACAAGCCACGAAACGGCCCGCGCCCGCCCGCGATGACCGGGAAAAGACGATTCCGCCCTACGTGCTCAAAGGCTCATGGGGCGGGAGGCAACCGTCAGGCCATTCACGGTGATGATGCTGGCGGAGTAGTATTTCGGGCGCATTCGGCACGCGGTTAACCCGCTGCTTCCCCCTCGCCATCGTCGTCTACAATGGCGAGATTGACCCGCCGCCGACACTGCGGGCAATCCACCCAGCCGTTGAAAGCGGTGTGCTCGATGTGGATGCCGCAACTCGGGCATGTGGTTTTATAATAAACGACCTCGGGCGGAGCAGGAGCGGGCGCTTGCGCCGCCGGTCGGGCAGCAACTGCCGTAACAAGCGCCTGAAGCTCGCGTAGCTGGGCCTGCTGTAGCTGCACCTGCGACTGAAGCAACTGCTGTGCTTTTGCATCCTCTTCCTTCTTGGCAAGGTTCGGCAGACAAAGGACAACGATCACACCGAGCGGCCCAAAAAGCAGACTCCATACCAACCCTGACCCGATACGCCCCTTGGCAGCTCCGACTAAACAGCCGATGACTACTGAGAAAAGCCAGATGAGTGGAATAGCTAAATCATCCATATCCCCGCGCCCGTTATAGTGCGATAGTTAGTGGTCCGGCCATAGATCACAGTAGCTTTCCCGTCTCATTCTTCGGCTGCCGAATGAGATTATCCTCGTATCGGAACCATTGCGGTGGTTTGTCATCACCGGCGTTCCATGACAGGACGACCTTCCACGGGCCGTCGTACCCAAACGTGAACTCAGCGGGCGCGGCTGAGTTACTCGGAGGCGAATGGTGGCCTCGCTTGCCCGTGAACGGATCCACCTTTACGGTCGAGTATGAGAACTCACCTCGCGGGCGGTAGAAGACCTTGCAGCCGAGGATGGTCTCGAGGCACGGCTTTCCGCCCTTGTGCATACTCATAGCGATGCGTTCGATTTCTTCGTCGGCTGGGATCTCCACTGCGATCGTCTTGCCGCGCTTGACCTTCAACTGTGCATGAACAGTATTCATGGTGCTGTGCCTCTATATTTGTACTGGGAAAGATTTCCCTGCTATTGGATATTGGCGGACAAGCTGGGAAGACTTTCCTGATTTCATTATCACTCTGCCCGACCGTATGAGGCAGGGCGGAGGCTGTCAAGCACGCGCGGAAGAAAGTCCAGCGGAGTCCGCCCGTCCCCGGGCGCAGCGAGGTCCGCAAGCAGGGAGGTCTTGGGATCTTCCAGCGCGCCGGGGAGGTCGGAGGCTGCTGCGCCCGAGGACGGGCGCACTCCGGCCCAGTCCATTATCTCCGCTTGACGGTCCCGGCCGGAAACCTCAGAGAGTTGCCAAGTTGTATTGGGTATGCGGCCGCTTCCAATCATCTTCGATTTCGGCCACCGCGCGCCTCCGGGGCGGGTGGGGTTTCGCTTTTTGCCGCCACGCCCGCTCTGCCCGAATGGGCCGTGCCCGGGAACGAAGAGGGGTTAATGAGAACGCCATATAGGCCATTGCCCTTGCCAATCCCTCCTGCTGCGGGGATAAGTTTTCAGTGATCCGGCGGCTGCAAATGGCTGCCGGGGATTGGAGGCGGATTGGCATTAGGAGTGTTGATGCTGCGGGAGGGGCAAACCGGGGGTCCGGGGTAGGCGGCGGGCTATGTTTGGGAGGGTGGCGAAACGTTCTATGGTGCTAGGGTATGTCCAGGGTGGTACCAGAGTGGCAAGGGGGTGCAAACTACCAGTCTCAGTATTGCGAATGCTTATGCAAGCCAGCCGCAAGCCACCCCTATGCGACCCTCAAGATAGTGGGGGGAGTTGATAGTTGATTGGCGGAAAGACTCGGAGCGCGGCTGTCCCCAGCCGCAGCGGCAACGACGGGAAGAGATATGGCGGCCTGCCCGCGACGTGCATGTGTTCCGGCAAGCTGCGGCTGGGGACAGCCGCGCTCCGTCCCACCCTCAGCGACCAGCTGTGGGCGCGATGACGGGAGGCTGCGCCTTTTGTTTCGTTTGGCTTTGCGAGCCGACGCTGGCCGCCTACATTCGGTCCATGCGGCGATCCCTCTTGATGGCGCTGGCGCTTCTCGGATGCAGCCAAATCGGCCTCGCGGCTGCCGATAAGGCGTTAATGATGGCAGGCAAGTTCACCGAAGTCTTCGACCCGAAAGCGGGCGAAAAGGAGCCTTGGTGCATTAACGACCACTCGTTCGTGCGCGGACCGGACGGGACGTGGCATGTCTTCGCCATCACGCACATTCTGCCGGTCAACTTCGCCCGGGACCCGGGCAAGAACCTGCTGCATGCGACGGCGAAGTCGCTCACCCAGTCGCCCTGGCACAAAGAGCCGTTTGCGGTGACGGCGGATTGGGACAAATACGGCGAATGGCTGTTCTGGGCGCCGCATGTGATTCGGCATGAGGGGCTTTACTATATGTTCGTCTGCGTCGGCAACAAGCAGGGCCACCAATACAGAATCCATTTGCTGACTTCCAAAGACCTGTGGCATTGGGAGCGCAGCCTGGCCAATCCGCTGCTCACCGACGGCTTCGACGCCCGCGACCCGAACGTTTTGCGCTCGGGCAAGGAGTGGATGCTGTATTACACGGCCACGTCGAAGCCAGAGGGGGGCAACCACATCGTCGCCTGCGTGACGAGTCAGGATTTGCTGCATTGGGGCGGCCGCAAGGTGGTTTTTGCGCATCCGCAGGAAGGCACTTTCGGGGGCCCGACCGAGTCACCTTTCGTGGTACGGCGAGGCCAGTCGTTCTATCTATTCGTCTGCGACGGGGGCACGATAAACGTCTGTCTTAGCAAAGACCCTTTCCATTGGGAGTACAACGACCAGGTCGGGACGATCTATGCTCACGCGTCAGAGATCGTGCGCGATGTGGACGGGAAGTGGTACATCACCCACGCCGGCTGGGAGCACGGAGGACTTTCCCTGGCGCCGCTGATTTGGCATGACGGCCTGGACGATGCGGACACTTCGCTCGCGCCCGGGGGATAACGCCAGTGCGGGGGTTCCCTGGCGCCCGGATAGTTGACAGCCGGCAGAGGGGTTTCTCATTAGTACCGAGGCTTTAGCCCGGTGAAGTGATGGGTCGCGAGTAATAAGCCGATTCAACCGCCACCGGGAGCGCCCTGGCCGCCGGGCTGCTGCCGCCTTTTTGCCTCCGCGGCGAGTTCCACTTCCCATTGGTCGCGCCGGGAGACAAAGAACGCTTTCATCTCGGCCAGCGTTGGGGGATTCGAGAGCAAATGAGCGTAGCCTTCGTCATCCTGCTGCGGCAGACCGCTGCAGAGCCGGCTCAGGCCGATGTCACATTGAGCGGCCAGGTCGGCTTCGCTAAAGGCCGCGCAGTAGTCCTTCAAGGTGAACCCGTGTTGGCGCATGAGCAGGTATAAATCAACCCAATCCCGGGTCTTTGACCTTACCGCGGACACCAGGCATTTGGCTTTGAACAGTTCATCCAGAGCGCCCACCCGAACGGTCCGCTCCGCTGCGGCCCGGAGCAGCTTTGCCAGCGGCCTCTCAGCGGCGAAGAAGGAGACTTTGACCGTCTCGTTGACCAGGTAGTTCTGCTGGTAATCGAGCAAATCCAGATTGGCCTCGGCAAAGTCCTGGAGCGCCGCTTCATCGTGTTGGGGTTGGAAGCGAAAGCCGGCCGCCTCGGCTGCGCGACGCAGCGCCTCCAGCCGGTTGCGGGGCAGGCGCGCCTGAGTCCACGCCAAATCCAAGTCCTCACTCACTCGATGGTCAATCCGCAGCGTCAAAGCTGAGCCTCCGACCAGTACAAAACCTGCCAGCACCGGCTGGTCCTTCAGGAAGTTCCAGACCTGCTCGGTGTCACGTGGCAGCACGGGCGAACCCCTCCTCGATGTGGCACAGAATCCGTTCCACCGGCCGGCGCGCGCGCTCGGCCGCCGCCGTGCCTTCGCGGTCCAAAACGGCCCATTCGGCGCGGAGGCGCTCCAGGCCGAATTCCAGCGCGATGTCCAGCAACTGCCCAAACCTGGGCCGCAGTAGTGCCGCCCGGATGTGCGCCGAGTCGCCCGCCTTCGGATTGGACCAGATCAAACCGCGCCGGGTTTGCCAGAATTGGCTGCTGCTGGTGCTCACTGCGCCAACTTACTCATGTCCAGCCAGTCCGGCAATGCCCCTTTCCCGGATGAGGTCGGCCCAATGCTGGAGCTTGGGCTGCCAGGCGGGCGTCTGCTCCGGCAGGTTGAAGGACCGTACCTGCTGGCGCAGGACTTCCGGGTGGAAGAACGGAGAAAGGCGGCCCAGAATCCCTGGTTGCCAGCTAGCGTATATCCGGCGCACACCTAGCGATCACCTAGCCGGTACCTATACACTACCTAGCGAGTACCTAATGGGTACCTATCCGACACCTATCCAACACCTATCCAACACCTATCCGACATCTAGCCAATACGTGCCGAGGGGAGGGGGGGAAGCCCAACTGCGGATATGAAGGAAGATGAACCATGTTATGGGTTGACCCTTACCGACGGAGACTTTGTCCAGAATCACCGATATACACGGTAGCCTATCTCGCGCAGTCATGGGCGTCAACGCCCCGGAGCACGCGCGTCGCCGCGGCCCCGGGGCTGCTGACAAGGTCGTTCGTTTCGCCTGTAATAGTTGGTTGGTCCCTCGAAAGCGCGGGCATACCGCGCACTCCAAGGGCTTCGCCAACTCCGAGACCGCTCCGCCAGTTCGCGAAGCGTTTGGAGTGCGGCGCATTCCGCCGCTTTCGGGTGGACTTTGTCAATAGCCCTTACCGCGGCCCAGGCTGGCCAGACAATTGCCGGCTCGCCCCCTTCGCTTTCCCTTGCCACAGATCGAACGGCTTGGCCGCGTCCGTCTTGAAGGGCAGGGCCATTTTTCTGCCGGTTCCCGCCGATTCGTAGGCCGCGAACAAAGCTTCCATGACCGCGCGGGCATCTTCACCAGTCACCAGCGGCGGCTTATCGTGCTTCACGCAATCAACGAAGTGGGCCATCTCCTGGACAAACCCGTAGTTCCAAATCTCCTCATAGATGGTGAAGGACCAACCGATGGTGGAGCCCGCCTTCTCGACGGCGTAATCGTAGCCGCCGGCGCTGTAGGTTTCGATAGCGTTGCCGTGAAGCAGATCAGCATAGGCGACGCCTTTGGAGCCATGCACCTCCGCCCGGTCGTCCATGCCGCCCAGCTTGGTCCAGCTCTCTTCTGCTACCGCCATCGCGCCGTTGGCAAATTCCAGGATCAGGATGGCGTTGTCTTCGCCGCGGGTCTTGCCCGTATGCACATGAGTGCCCATCTGGGCATACACCGACTTGATCGCGGGCCGGCCAAGCATCCAGCGAAAGAACTCGATGGCGTGGCAGCCCATGTCCATCGTCACGCCGCCTCCGGCGCGGTCCACATCCCAGAAGTGAGCCGCGTGGGGGCCATCGTGCTTTTCGGATTGTTTGATGAGCACGGGCTGGCCCAGGGCGCCGCTATCCAGGAGTTGCTTGAGCCGGACGTATTTCGGCGTGAAGCAGAGTTCCTCGGCGTACATCAGCTTGACCCCGGCCTTATGGCAGGCGGCCAGCATCCGGTCGGCTTCAGCCAGGTTCAGGCACATCGGCTTTTCCAACACGACATGCTTGCCGGCGGAGGCCGCAGCGAGAGTGACCTCGCAGTGGAGATCGTTAGGGACACCAACCACCACCAGGGCGATCTCCTCCATGCCCAGCAAGCGGCGGTAGTCCGTAAAATGATGGGGAATGCCGTGCTTCCGGGCGAAGGCTTCGGCTTTGCCGGCGCTAGGGGAGGCCACGGCCACTACCTCTGCATCAGGGCATTGCTTCAGCGCATCGGCATGAATGGCAGAGATGAACCCTGAGCCAATCAAGCCGACTCTAACTCTAGCACTCACAAGCTCCACCCCTTTCGGTATTCGTAATGGAGCAGCTTGTTGGCGTCCGGGTCGTTCGTGATCTTCAGGTTCTCGCTGTCCCAACTCAGTTTTGCGCCGCCGTTGTGGACGCAGACGCTACCGAGCAGGACGGCTTCGGTGAGCGGTCCGGCAAAGTCGAAGCTCGACCGGGTGGTGGAGCCGGTCTTGCAGGCCTCAATCCACTCCCGGTGATGGCCAATCGAGCGCGGCAAGGTCTTGGGCGGGCGTTTGTATTCTTTGTCCCGGGCCTCCGGGAGCAGGCGCGGGAATTCGCCGCCCCATCCCTTGACGAGCATCTTGCCTTTGTCGCCCACGAAGATGACGCCGTCCTCGGGGTCCAGCTCTTGATTCTCCCCCAGTTCGGCCGGGCGCTCGGGCAACATCCCACCGTCGTACCAGTGCAAGGTGACCGGCGGCATATCGCCGCGCGCCGGGAACTCGTAGTGGACTATGGCCGCCAAGGGAACCGTCTCAGGGAAGATAGGAGTCGAACTAGCCTGCACTGTTGCCGGTGCGCCCAGCTTCAGCGCTGAGAACACTGGGGCCAGGTTGTGAATGCCCATGTCCCCTAGCCCGCCCGAGCCAAAGTCCCACCATCCCCGCCATCGGAACGGGGCGTAGGCCGGGTTGTACGGCCGCGCCGGCGCCGGCCCCAGCCACAAATCCCAATCCAGCGTAGCGGGCACCGGCGGAGTCTCCGTGGGCCGTTCGATGCCCTGCGCCCACCAGAGCGGCATTTTGCCCCGGTGCGTCGGGCGGTCGGACCATACATGCGCTTCGCGCACGGGGCCGATGGCGCCATCAGCGAGCCATTCGTTAATGAGCCGGTTGCCCTCGAACGCCATGCCCTGGTTGCCCATCTGGGTCGCGACCTTGGCCGCGCGCGCTGCCTTCGCCACCGCCCGCGCTTCATAAACCGTCCGAGTCAGTGGCTTCTCGCAATAGACATGCTTGCCGTGCTTGATGGCCGTGACGGAGACAATCGCGTGGTTGTGATCCGGTGTGGCCACTACCACCGCATCAATGCCCTTCTCCTGGTCGAGCATTTGGCGGAAGTCCTTATACTGCTTCGCGGCAGGGTATTGCTTGAAGGTCTTGGCGGCGTAATCCCAGTCCACGTCGCACAGGGCCACGATGTTCTGGCTGCTGACCTGTTCGAGGTCCCAGGCGCCCTGGCCGCCGAAGCCGACGCCGGCAATGTTAAGTTTGCTGTTGGGCGAAGCCTGGCCTGCTCTGCCCAGCACGTGCGGCGGCAGGGCCATGAACGTGGTTACCGCGCCGGCAGCGGCGAGGAAGCTGCGCCGGGAGAGGCCCCCGGTGGACTGTGAGTTGATGCGTGGTTGCTTTTGCATTTTGAGTTGTAGTGTCGGAACAGGGTTAACGAGGAGTGGCAAAACCCGCCGCCTCCCGATCGCACAGCATGGTTGCATCGGGATGGAGGCAGAGAAAGGAGGCTGGGAAACGGGTGGTGATGCCGCCCTTCATCAGGCGTCTCAGCGCCGGGCGCTTTCGGTTCCCATTCACCAGCAGGAGTATTCGCCGCGAACGCAGGATATCAGCCATCCCAAGGGTCAGGCCATAACGCGGCTTCTTTGCCAGAGCCTTGAGCATGGCGTGGTTTTGAGAACTCTCGGCCAGCGTGGCCACGTGTACGTTGGGAGTGAGAGCCTCCGCCGGCTCATTCATCGCCACATGCCCATTACGGCCCAGCCCCAGGATGCAGATATCAATGGGGCCGTTGGCCGCCAGCCAGCGCGCAATGCGGCCACACTCCGCTGCCGGGTTGGCCGCGCTCGTCCTAAGCCCCGTAAACCGATTGGGAGTAATGCCTAGCGGCGCCAGGAGTTTCGTTCGCAAGTCCGCCGCGCACGTAGCCGGGTCGCCGGGCGGCAGCGCGCCCCATTCGTCAATCTGGAGTACGCGTAATCGCTGGAAGAGCTTTGCTTCGCGGTCGCGGCGGGTGGCGAGCAGTTCGTAGGTCCTCGTGGGCGTCGCGCCCGCGGACGCGCAGAGCAGCAAATTGGGTTGTTGCCTTAGCTCCCTCCAGATGAGGTCCGCCGCGGCGCAGCTCATGGCTTCGTAAGAGTCGAGGACTTGGATTCTGAGGCCATTTGCCAAAGCAGTTTCCACGCGCCCGGTATAACCCATGCCGGGCCGAGGATGCAACTACTCCATGCAGTCTGCGGGGGTGACAGGTGGTTGCGTTCGTTAGCGTCAGTGCGTAAGTTCAGCCAACGTACGAAGCCTGGCCTATGGCAACCCTCAACAGCTCAGACTGCACTCTCCGCCCTGGTGGCCCGTCGGCCACGCCCAATGACCTCAGTCGCCCGCCTCATACCGTATCCGGGCAGCTCGCCCGCTGGGGTGTGGCAGCGGTCAGCGGGCTGATTTGGCTGAGCGGGGAGTCGCTGCCAGCCGAACAGATTTTATGGCACGAGGTACGCCTCGATTCCGAAGGGAAGCTGCTGAGTTGGGTCGAGAACAGCGCCCCTTACGACCGAATCATTCGAAACGCATGGGAGGCGTTCAAAAACGTCCCAGTGCAGGCGGATGGTCACCGGACCTACTTTACCTACCCGACATTCTATGGGCCGAACGATCCGGCCCACCCGCCGTTTTCCGGCCGTCCTTGGGTGCACAATCCGACGGGGCTGGCGGCGATGCTGACCGACTCGGCGATCTTTTACCATGCGTACAGCGGGGATCGAGTGGTCCTGGAGCGGGCGCGCGAGATGCTCGACCACATCATTGCCTGCGGAACCACTGAGGCCACAGACGCCTGGGCATTGGTTCCGTACGCCTGCGCAAACGCGGGACAGCTTGTCTATCGCGGGGCCGACGACACGATTTATTGTGACCAGGAAAACCATACCCCGTGCGGGCGCGGCGATGGGGTGGGTTTTCTGGAGCCGGACAAGGTCGGGGAGTTGGGTCATGCCTACTTGTTGTTTTACGAGGTCACTCTTGAAGAGAGGTATCTGCGCGCCGCTATCCGTTGCGCGGATGCCCTGGCGAAGAACATGCTCCCGGGGGACGAAAGCCACTCCCCGTGGCCGTTTCGGGTGGATGCGAGGACGGGCACCAAAATACGGGAACAATACACCGCTAACACTATCGGACCGATCCGCTTGTTCGACGAATTGCTGCGGATAAAAGCGGGGAGCACGGGCGAGTATCGCCGGGCACGCAAGCTTGCCTGGAATTGGCTGATGACCTACCCCATGCGGAATCACGTCTGGACCCAGTATTTCGAGGACGTTTTGATTTACCCGAACTACCGGACCAACTTGAACCAGTACTCCGCGCTCGAAACGGCCCGATACCTCCTGCAACATCCCGAATTAGACCCAGCAGGGCGCTCCCACGCGAAGGAACTCTTGGATTGGGTGACGGGGTTCTTTGCGGCCGACTCAGTGACAATGGGAGGATTACACGAGAAAGGGCGGCAATGGGGCGCAGAAGTCATCTCCGAGCAGGTCAACGACATGGACAAGATGTCCAGCCACACCGCGCGGTATGCTTCCGTGCGGGCCCTGTGGTACGAAGTGACAGGTGACCTGGATTCCAAGGAACGCGCTTTCCGTTCATTCAATTGGGCCACCTATTCCTCGCTTGAGAACGGCCTGGTCAAGACCAGCCTGGATGAGGGCACGGGTTACTGGTTCTCGGACGGCTACGGAGATTACATGCGGCATTTTCAGCGGGGCATGGCGTCGGTGCCGGAATGGGCGCCGGCGGACGAGGATCACCTGCTTGGCTCCACCTCCGTTGTGCGCTCAATCCGGTACAGCGAACACGAGATTGCTTACGTCACGTTCGGCCGCAAGTCCCGCGAAGTCCTCCGCCTCCAACGCCAGCCGGTGGCCATCCGGGCGGGGACTGTGGCTCTTGCCCGAGCCAACGATCTCAAGGCCGGCCGGCAAGGATATAGTGTCGAACCTGTGGGGCAGGGAGGGTTCGTGGTCCGGGTTGAGCATCACCAATCCGGAAGAGTCACGATCCAGCAATAGGAATCAGCTCGATGGCCTGGATCATGGCCTCGTGACCCGGCGTGGACTTGAACCGCAGTTCGACGATGCCGTTCTGAGGACGGACCCCAGGAAACTCGCGCGTGTACGCCTTGAACGTCCCCACCTCCTTGCGCACGTTCAAGTCCTCGATCACCGTCGCGCCGTTGATGGCCACCGTGGTGGGACGCGATACAGGTTCCCATTTGCCTTCCCGCTCGACCCAGGGCGTTTCAGGGGTGTCGGCCCAATGAAGGCGGACGAGGTACTGGCCCGGGGCCACAGTCAGGTTCACCCAGAACTCGGGCGCGTGAACGCCATAGCGGTAGATCTCCTCGTCTTTGGTCCCGCCGATATACATGCTGCGACGCCGATTCCACCAACACTTTGCCACGGTGTCCGCTCCAAACCCAAGCCGAGTGACGAACTCCGTGCCCGGCCCCCAGGCGTTTCCTTGGGAGTCCACGTAGTCGTCGCGACCGGTGTAGCCGAAGATAAGCCGCTGTGGTTCCTTTGGGCCACCGCCCGAACCGAATCCCGCCTCGCCAGTGGCCGCGGAGTATTGGGCGGAATCAACTTGAACCAGCGTACCGCGAGCCAAGGGATTCTTCTCCCCGCGCACGACGATCTTCAGTTCGTGGGGACCGTTCGTCAGACCTTTCTTCACAAACAGGGGCTGCCGGTACCGAACCGAAGGATTCCAGCACTCCACCACGGTCGGCTCTTTCACCCCATCGACGAGGGCATCCGCCCAGCCGCCATTCGGACCCACTGTCCCTAGCAAACAGACGCGATTTCCAATGAAGCCGAAAGTCATCGAGGCGCCAGCCTGGGCGGTCGAGCGAAAGGAGCCACCATAAGCCGCGGCACTCCTCACCTCCACCCAGGATCCCGTGAATGCGAACGCCCCGTCATCGGCGACCTGCTGCGGATCCGGGCCGGTTACCACAATGTGCCGCCGACCATCGTGTCGGACTGTGATAATGCAGTCGCCGTTCGGCAGCGCGGCCACCGAGTACCCATTGCGATTCAAATCTGGTCGTGGCTTCAATCGCCGTCCGTCAGCCTCAACCGATGCCGGCTGGAACGCCAATCGTAGCACCTCCTGAACGCCAGGCGGGGCGTCGCAGGTCGAGTAGCCGATGCGGCCCTGTTCGTACACGACGTCTGTGACGACCGAGGTCGAGCGCACGACATGGTTCTCCCGATTCGGGCCGAAATACTCCGGGAGCCAGGCAATGGCTTCGAGGGCCTGGCATAATGGCCAGGGATGCGCCAGATTCGACCACTCGCCCGTGGCGACCTGGTCGCCGTGCAATCCATCTTTGACCACCCCGTTGGGCAGGCTGTCATAAGTGGCCATGAGCATCATCCGCCGCCCGATTTCCCGCGCCCATTCGCTCCCCGCCAGTGCGCCGTAACGGATCAACGTGGGTCCGGCAGTATATTGGTTGTAAGAAAGGGATGTGCCGCAACAGACCGACGATTCCGGAAATGCCCAGGCGCCGCTATACACGTCGCCCTGCGAGGCCGGGTCGGCCCCGTTCCGGTTCCACAGCAGCGAAAGCATGTTCCGAATGTCATTCCGCCAATTGGGATAGGCCTGAGGATACTTCATCAAGTGATCCGCGCACATCGAGACCATTCCGCACATCATCGGGTTGTCCCAGTCCCAATAGGTCCGGCCCCAGGTATCCGTCACCCACCAGGCGGGCAACATCTGGTCGTTCAGAAAGCGGCGGCCAGCGTCCCGAGCGTTCACAACTGCACCTCCCTTGCCGGTGTAACCGGTGCGGATCAGGTCATCCAGGAAGTCCACGATGAGGGAGGTAGTCCCGGTAAGCACGTCTGACCAGCCGACGACGGAAGGGTCGGCATAGCGATTCCAAGGCGACAGTCCAGGCTCGGCGAACTGGCACTTGGAGGCAAAAACGTCGCCCCAATGCTCGGCCATCCTGAGGTAGCGGGGATTGCCGGTGAGTTTATGGGCCCGCAGGACCTCGGTACCCGTGATGGCGCACAAATCGAGTTGGATGCGCCCGGAAGGATCGCACTTACCGTAGGCCTTGCCGCGTGTCGGAGTGCTGATCGGAAAGGAAGGCCAAGCGGCGGTTTCGTCCGTTAGTGCATAGTCGAGGATGTAGTCAACCGCCCGCGGGATGTAGATGAAGGCGATGGGGTCTCCGCTATACTGGTAGTAGGCGGTCAAACCCTTGATGATACTCCAGGCGCGGGCGCACAAGTCCCCGCACATCCAATCGGTGGTTGGAGGAATGAAGATGGTGCCGTCGGGTTTGATGCTCCAGTGCGAATTGTAGATGAAGTCCGGCGCGGCCATGACCGCCTTGGGCCTGCCCACCCACGGATAACGCTTGTACACGTTCACCGCGATGTTCACGCGCTCGTCCAACTGCCCGTTTAATCCCTGATACCACGGCGAAATCACCCCGTACGCATCCTGCACCGTCTCGTGGGCGTAATACGCCGGCAATGTGGCGGCCGGCACAGGCTTAACGAAGCAGACGCCGGCGGCACAAAGCGCCAGGCCCGTCCTCGCGTCGGGCCTCCACCAGCCTTGCATCCCACGCCGGCAAGGTCTCGGCGGCATCCCTGCCCTCCTGAAGTTGAATAGCATTTTCATAGCGGTAGAAAAAACAGTCTTCATCCACGGCTTGCGGTTCGATTAACGTCCAGCGCCCTTTTTTCTCCTTAACAGAACTACTTTGCAAGCACGCAAATGGTCCGCTCGACGCCATTGGCAATAGCGGCCAAGGCACGGGCTTTGACGTGAGTGGATCAACGACCGCCCGGATGGCTGCGGGGGAAACTATCCACCAAGCGATGAGCTTCGGCGATCTCCGACCGGGTCATCGTCTTCTCTAGCGCATCACGCTTGGCGGCCGAGTCCGGTTGCCCCCGCGCCGCGGCGAGCATGAGCCATTTGAGCGCCTCGCAACGATCGGCCGCGACGCCAACCCCCAGTGTGTAACGTTGGCCAAGATCGTACTGCGCGAGGGCTTGGCCTTGCTCGGCCGCCAGGCGGAACCACTTCGCGGCCTGCACCTGGTCTTGGGGCGCGCCGCGGCCAGTTTCATAATCGAACCCCAAAGCGTATTGTGCGCCGGCGTGGCCGTTCTCCGCCGCCTGTCGGTAGAGCTCCAGAGCCTTGGCGACATCCTTCGGGACCCCTTGCCCTGTCTCGTACAATTCGGCCAGGCCGGCCTGGCCATCGGCGTTGCCTTGCTCGGCGGCCTGGCGGAACCACTTGGCCGCCTCCGCATATCGCTCTCGGCCGCCCGGCTGGTTCTCGCAGAACCTGCCCATTCCCGCCTGCGCCTGTGGGTCCCCAAGTTGGGCCTTGGCACGGATCGCCTCCATTTCCGCTGCCGTGGGCGCGGGAGTGGACGGCTCGGCGGGGCGCGGTTCAGAAACCCATCGCCAGCCTAAAAGAAGACCCGCCAAAACGACACCTACGCAGCCAGCCGCAATGAGCCATTTTCTCATGTGATGACGCGCTGCGTACACACGCCATCCCCGTCCCGTCTTGGTGGCGACATGTGATTATGGCTGGTCGAGCCTGTAATAGACATCGGTCAACCGTGGTTATCTGTTCCGCCGGATCTGTTTCAGTGTCTCGGCAGCGGTTGCGTCGCCCTGCGCTTGCGCGGATTGCAGAGCGCTGCTTACGGCGAGCAGCCCGCGGGCGGTGGCACTACGCTGTTCTGGGGTCAGTCTGGACTGTCCAAGGAGATTCTGCAGCACCGCGTAGGCCTTCGCATAATCCTTCGCCTGGACCGCCACGACAACCTCGTTGGCCGACTCTCTTGTGTCGGCTTTAGCTTTGCTGAACGCCTTTTGGAAAGTGCCTGGCAGTTCCTCAATCGCCATCGGCGGCGGGGGAGCGCCGCTCCTGTGACAGGCAGCGGCGAAGACGGCAAGGCCGATGGCCAGAAGCACATTAGGTCTAATCCGCAGTGGGTTCATGGGGCAGGTGTCGCAGTTCAGAGATTTGGCAAAACATTTCGAACCTCCGCCCCGGTGTAATACCGGAAGTCAATCCCGACCTTAAGACCTGTGAAGCGGATGCGAGAAACGTGGCCCTCAACCCAAACAGTTTGGCAACCCCGCCCGTGTCGGTACCATTCGTTATCGAAGTGATAGCCGCCGTAGAGGGTCGAGAGCCCGCCATAAGCCCCTCCATTGGCCGGGCCGTCTCCAATCCATTGTGTCAGGATGGAAGTCTCGCCTGGAAACAGACCAATCGTGTCGTCCCCCGCAGAGCCCACAGCCTCGTTTTTTTGCTCCGCTGAGTCCTGCACAAAAATCATCCGCGCCGGGCTCCGGTAACTTGAGGTTTTCTTGACCGCACTTGGCTCGGTTGGGACATGGTTCGGCTCATAAACGCCGCCCGGGTCAAACGCCTGCAGCAGAAAGTCACAAATCCCGTAGGTGGAATTCTTCCAAAACTCCGACGGGAAATTCAGTCCGGCATCGCGCCACTCGTCGGCATGGATGCAATCGGGGCAGCGAAAGAGCCTGGCGTTTCCGGCGAAATAATTCAGATAGCCCAGGGCCCAATAAGCATCGCCTGGGTCCGTCACCGGGTTCAGCAGCACCGTCGAATTCGGATTGGCCGTCCATTGACCGCCATTGGGCATGACGCCGCCCCCCAAGTTAAAATAGGTGTCCTTGTAATCGTCGGCGTACATGGCCCCCATCAGGCCGATCTGCTTGAGGTTGCTCATGCACTGGGCTGCTTTGGCTTTCTCTTTTGCCTGGGTCAACGCTGGCAGCAGCAGCGCCGCCAATATCGCGATGATCGCAATCACAACCAGCAGTTCGATCAGCGTAAAGCCGCCTTTGACGGCGGCGGGGGCAGGAGCCCGATGCAGTTCTCGCTTTCGCGTATGCCTCATGCTCGCACAGTCTATTTCATCCAGCCGGGCTGTTGGGGTTCTGGAGACTAGGCCGCTCGCACGCGCGCGCAGCGCGCGTGCGAGCCAAGCCAAAATCCTACCGTGGCTCAATGCTGCAAACGGAAGAACTGGGCCCCAGCGCTCATCGGCACCGTTACCACCGAATTCCCATACTCGGTCACCGGAGCGATACCCACCGGTACCCACGAATTCGGGGCAAGGTTGGGACTCGACTTGAGCGTGTAGCCCTTGGCCCAGCCGGGATAGACCAGGGTCACGTTGCCGCCAGCCACGACGGCCGTCAATGACGGCGGCGGGTAAGTGGCTTGCGGCACGCCTTTGCCGCTCAGACCCGCTTGATAAATGCCAATGAGTTCCGCCTGGCTGAGCGGCCGCGTCCACATGCCCAGGTCATCTACCTCACCGTAGGCGCTCTCGTTACCGCTGCCGCTGCTGCCCACCAGCGTGGTTTCGATATTGGTGTCCGTTAAGGACTCTTCGCCCGTTAGGCTGAGCGGCGCCTGGGCCGTCAAAGCGCCATCCACGTAGGTATAGACCACGTTCGCGTCGCGATAGAATACAGCAGCCACGTTATGCCAGAGACCGTCGGCCCAGTTGAAGTCGCCTATGTCGTGCCGCGGGCTGCCGACGGCCCTGTAGTTGAGCCAATCGGTGTAGTACTCGCTGATCACCCATCCAATATTGGCCCCGGAATACCAGTTCTTATTGCCGAGCAGACCGCCGTAATTATCCGTCGTCTTGATCCAGATCGAGAAGCTCCAGTTGTTCGTGTAGATCCATTCGATATTGCCCAAGGACACTGCCCAATCGCTCACGTCGGCGGAATCGCTGTCGTTGTTGTTGAAACTGGCAGCGAACTGACCGACGATCCCAGGGGCGTATGTCGGAACGCCAACATCGCCGATCGCGGTCCCATTGACGGTCGTGCCGGCCTGGGCCAGAGTGTTCGACTCGAAATTCAGGTACACCACCAGGCTGTTCGTGATGGCGGCCGCGCCCGGTGTCACCGTCAGAATCGCCGGCGGGCTGCTGGTAATGGCGCCGTAGGGATTTGTGACGACCACAGTATATCCCACACCGGAATCGCTCTGGGCAACCGGAAACGCCAGGGTCGCGTTGGTTTCTCCGACGAGGGCTGACCCATTCCTGAGCCATTGATAGGAAAGCGGCGCGCTGCCGATGGCGTTGACGGAGAAGCTGGTGTACAAGCCTTCCGCGCGCGTTTCGGCCAGGGGCTGGTTGAGAATGAAGGGCTTGATCGCGCCGGTGCTGGCGGTCGTCAACGGCTCATGGTTGTAGCCCTGCACAAAGATGGCCAGGATTTCCTGTGCGCTCAAAGGCCGCATCCACATCCCGAGGTCATCCACCGCGCCGAATGCACTTTCGTCGCCGTTGCCGCTGCTGCCAACAAGGGTGGTCATGATGTCAGTGGGCGTCAACGACTCCAGGCCGGTGGTGCCCAACGGTGCATTAGTCGTCGCCGCGCCGTCCACGTAGGTCGTCACTAGGTTGGCATCGCGGTCGAAGGTGGCGGCGACATGGTGCCAGGTGCCGTCGGCCCAGGGATAGTTGCCAATATCGTGGCGGGCTGCCCCGACGGCGGTGTAGTTCAGCCAGTTGACGTAATACTCACTGATACACCAGCCGATGTTACCCCCGGAATACCAATCCTTGTTGCCCAACAACGCCCCATAGGTGTCGGTCGTCTTCACCCAAATGGCGAAGCTGAAGCTGTTGTTGTAGAGCCATTCGATATTGCCGAGTGACACCGCCCAATCACTGGGCGGCGGATAGTCGCTGTCGTCATTATTGAAGCTCGCGGCGGACCCGATGATGCCGTTGGTGTAAGTGGGGACCCCCACGCTGCCCACCGCGGTTCCGCTGTTGGTCGTGCCGCCTTGGGCATCAATATTGTTGTCGAAGTTCAGATAGACAGCGAGACCACTGCTAATCCCGGTAATGGGAGCAACGGCCACAACGGCGGGCGGGCTGCTGGTGACCGCCCCGTACCGGTTGGTGATCACCACCGTATAGCTGCCTGCATTGTTCGTGGACGCCGGATAGTAGAGCAGGCTGCTGGTGGTAGCGCCGCTGAGCAGGCTGCCATTCTGATACCATTGGTAAGAAAGGGGCGCCGAGCCCGTGGCCGTCACCGTAAGGGCGGCCCGGCCCCCCTCGAACAGGCTCAAACTCTGCGGTTCCGCGGTGATGAGAGGCCGAATGGCAGTGCCCGCCACAGCGGTCGTGAGCGGCTGGCCGTTGAGGCCCTGCGCGTAGATGGCGAGAACTTCGTCAGCCGTGAGTGTTCTCGGCCAGATCCCCAAATCGTCAATCGCGCCGGCCCCGCTGTAGGCCTGATCCCCGCTGCTGCCAACGAGCGTTGCATTGGGCGAGAACGTGGTGGGCGTGAGTGTCTCCCAGCCGGTCACAGCCAGGTTGGCTGAAGCAGTCTGGTTCCCATCCACATAAACATAGCTGGTATTGGCGTCGCGGTTGAAAACACAGGCGACATGGTGCCAATTACCATCGCAGACGTTGACGCCGCCGATGTCCTGGCGCGGGCCGGGGGCGGCATAGTAGTTCACTTCCACGCTGTTGTAAGGCGCAAAGACCCAGCCAACGTCCCCACCCGAGGTCCAATCCTTGTTCCCGAGCAGGCCGCCATCAAGGTCATTGGTGAGGTTAACCCAGAGCGAAAAGCTCCAGTTGTTGGTGTAGATCCATTCAATATCACCCAAAGATACGGCCCAATCGCTCGACCATCCGGTGGGAGAACTGCCGTCGTTATTAAAGATGGCTGCACTGCCGATTGGGCCGGGGGTGTATTCCGGGATCCCGACGTTGCCGATGGCCGTGCCGCTGTTAGTGGTGCCAGCCTGGGCGTCAATGTTGTTATCAAAGTTCAAATAGACAGCGATCCCCGCTGTGATTTGGGTGGCCGACAGAACAGTCAGATAGGCTGGAGCGCTGGTGATGCTGCCGAAGCCGTCGTTGGCAACGACGGTGTAATTGCCGGCGCTGTTGGTGACGGTGAGATTGTTGAGCAGGAAGCTGCGGGTGGTCGCGCCGCCCAACACGCTGCCATCCTTGTACCACTGGTACGTGACCGGTCCCTGGTCATCCGCGGGCAAGCAAGTCAGCAGGAAATTGTCGCTGGTATAGCGAGTGCCACCGGCCGGTTGCTGGGCGAAATTGGGCGCAAGCGGCGCTCTCACATCCAGGCCGCTGGTACCCTTGAGATAGGCCGCGGCGACCTCTTCCGCCGTGAGCACCCGGCCCCACATGGCCGCCTCGTCGAGATCACCGTTAAAGGCCGTTCCGGTGCCCGTGGTATTGTGGTCGTATCCCAAAGTTGCATCCTCGCCCAACACCAGAATGTTGGTCTTGATCCAGGCACCCAGCGGAGGTCGGACGCTCTTGCCGTCATCGGCGGCAATGCTGGCGCTGCCCACCAGCACTCCGTCCCGGTAAAACAGAGCGTTACCGCTGCGCTGGCAGCTAACGAGCCATTGGTGCCAGACGCCTTCGAACAGGGTGACATTGGTATCGTAATTGGGCCGGAAATCCACCCGCGTGCCGCTTGGCGTGGCGTCGAAGTTCCACCAAAGCCCATCGGGATTGGCCGGGTTGGAATTCTTGGCCAGCACCCAGCCAACGTTCGCACCGCTGTCCCAGTCCTTGGTGCAGGCAAAGGCAAAATCATCATTGGGCTGTCCATTCTGCGCTGTGGGCACATCGGCGGCCCGCTCCCAGATCTGGAAGGAGAAATCCGTCGTGGCCGGCGTCGGGTCGCTGTACCATACCATCTGTTTGGGGCTGACAGAATCATTCTGCAGTTGCAAATATCCTCCGCCGCCGACGCCGCCGGTGGCTGGCAGCGCTGGGCTGTTTGAGGACATGCCGACCAGCCCGCCCGCGACGTCGTTGAGCGAGCCGCCGCTAAACGGGGCGTAAAAAGTGAGGTTATTGGTGAGCGTCTGTGCGGTTAGCCCGAACCCTGCGCTGAGCAGGGCGGTCAAGACCGTGTTCCGGAGCAGTTTGGTGGGGATGTCTGTTTTCATACGCATTCTCGACGGTTAGTGCTTTCGTATTTGAAGCATGGTTTAACTGATGTTTGGGTTGGTAGCAAGCGTCATTCGGAGGCCCGGTCGTTCAAGGGGAGCATACGCTCGGAAGTTTGCCGTCCGGCCCTGGCACGTTCCATTCCGTCAAAATCCGCTCGCCTTCCGGCGACTTCACGGTGTGCCATTCAGTGTCATTCAAGCGTTTGACGAAGATCTGGGTCTGACGTTCCTGGTGAGAGGGCACCAACGTCGTTTTGCCGGCGCGGAAGGCTTCCAGCACCTGTTTGAGTTCCGGACTATACTTTTCGAGATAAGCGATTTGGCGGCTGGCTCTGTCCTGCGGGCGGCCATTGGTCGAGATGACGATGGCCCGCACGGCTGTCAGCTCCTTGCCGTTAATTCCTGGGATCGGTGGAATCAAGGTCCGCGGAGCCGCAAACAGCTTTTGCGCCGCCAGGTCGTAGAAGAAGCCGCTCTCGCTTTGCTCCGGCTCGGGCCTGAGTTTGACAAAGCACACCCCAGCGGCAGCCAGCAGCGCCAGCGCCAAGCCCAGTTTGCCGATGTCGGAGCCACTCATCATGAGGTCGTTCAGCGCTGCGGAAGCTAATGTGGCGAGGCCTTCACGGACCACCAGCAACTGCCCTTGTCGCAAGGAATTCTCGACGGATCGAGCAGGGACGCATGGCCGTCGGCAAACGCGTAGTTGGACCGCCGGGAATGCCGCAATGCGCCGGGGTCACCTTCCGCCGCGCGGTTGAAGCCAGGGCTATTGGCGTCGCCCAGTTCCTTCCAGATCCACCAGTGATCATTGGGCCAGAGGTGATCAAAATCGCTGTTACCGTCGCCAAAGAAGATCACTTGTGCGGGTTGTTCGATCTTGGACGACCGGCAGACATTGTTTTCATCCGGATAACCCGGGGGCGGGCTGGCCGGGCGCCCAAAAGGAGGCGGCGCACCTCCCCCTTCCCAATGCACGTCCACCGCTCCCAAGCCGCTGCATAAAGTGTTCTCACCATCAACCACCTGGCCGATGAATGGCGGCGCCGGGGGCAGAGGCGCCACACGTGTTCCGAGCGCATAGACGTCGGTCTTCTCGGCAGGGCAGTCGTACACATGCGCATTCTTACCGACGAGGCTGAACAGGTAGGAACGCCAGGTGGTGCGGAAGCCGGCGGGAACGTAGGCCTGCATCGGCGGCAGCCATTCGTTGTTGTCGGGGTAATAAAGGAGCACCGCCAGCGTCAGTTGTTTCTCGTTGTTAATACACGTGACTTGGTTCGCCTTGGCCTTGGCCCCGGCCAGAGCCGGCAAAAGCAGCGCCGCCAGGATGGCAATAATGGCGATCACCACCAACAATTCGATCAAGGTAAAGCCGGATTTTTGGCCAACCCAGCCGCTAACCCTGTTGCGCAGGCATGACGAGAACCTCTGTCTTAGCTTCGCTTCGACCTGTTTCATGCACAATAAGCCTATTGCTGAACGTAGCACTATTATCAGCATTGGCGGTCGGGATCAAGCACAAAGAGACTCCATGTCGTCCAAGAGGCCGGGGAGGCTTTTTGTTGCCTTCACCACCCCAGTTTGATTTGATCCCGGTCGTAAGGTCCAAGTGCCTGAACAACGATGGCGAAGCACACGAGCAAACATCGCTTCCAGCGCTCAACGCATCCCGCCACTGGCCTGGTGCCGGACTATGCCGATTTCGACGGCACGCCCTGGGCTAGTCCGTGGAACCCGCACAGCGCTGACTTCCAAGCTGACTTTGACCTCAACCCAAAGCCATGTGTTCCCAAAACCCATCCAGCCTTGCGAGTAAGATCAATCCCATCGTGGCGCTCTCGAAGGTGCTGGCGCTGACGCTTTGCTTTGGCAACCGCGCCTTCGCTCTCGGCACCGACTCTTTCGTCAGTGAGCAGCACAGTGAGGGCAGCTTCTGCCTTTTTGCCGAAACCAATGCGGCGAGCATCTTCGTGGACGCAGACGATTGGCCCGGGGTGGTGCGCGCGGCGACCGACTTGCAAACCGACTTCCGCCGTGTTTCGAGAATCGCGCCAGTACTCACGCACTCATCTGCCCACCTGGGCCAGAAAGCAATTCTGGTCGGCACCATTGGTCGCAGCGCGGTGATTGATCAGCTTGCCCGCGAAGGGAAGATTGATGTCGCGGACATCACGGGCAAGTGGGAGGCGTCGTTGATTCAAGTCGTGAGCCGGCCTTTGCCCGGCGTTGAAAGTGCGCTGGTCATCGCGGGCAGCGACAAGCGCGGGACGATATATGGTGTTTATGGCCTCTCCGAACAGATGGGAGTCTCGCCCTGGTATTGGTGGGCAGACGTGCCGGTCAAGCATCACGACGCCCTGTTCGTGAAGCCGGGCCGGCACGCCCAGGGCCCGCCGGCGGTCAAGTATCGCGGCATCTTTCTCAATGACGAGGCGCCGTGCCTCACCGGTTGGGTCAACGAAAAGTTCGGCGGCTACAACCACCAGTCTTACACCAACGTCTTCGAGTTGCTGTTGCGCCTCAAAGCCAACTACCTGTGGCCGGCAATGTGGGACAACTGCTTCAATGAAGACGACCCGCTTAACCCGAAACTAGCCGACGAATACGGCATTGTCATGGGAACGTCCCACGTCGAACCGATGATGCGCGCGGACAAGGAATGGAATCGCCAAGACCACACCGCCGCGGAGTGGAACTACGAGAAGAACCCTGAAACGCTGTGCCGGTTTTGGAGCGAGGGCCTTGAGCGGAACAAGAACTACGAGAACATCATCACCGTGGCAATGCGCGGGAAAGTGGATACGCCGATGTCCGAGTCGGCGAACATCGCCCTGTTGGAGCACATTGTGGCCGACCAACGCAAAATCATCGAGCAGGTGATGCGCACGAATGCCGCCGCCGTGCCCCAACTCTGGGCCCTCTACAAGGAAGTGCAGGAATACTACGAGAAAGGGATGCGCGTGCCGGACGACGTCACCCTGCTGTGGTGTGACGACAACTGGGGGAACCTGCGTCGGCTGCCGGCCGAGGAGGAACGCCACCGCAGCGGCGGCGCGGGCATTTACTACCACTTCGACTACGTCGGCGGGCCGCGCAACTACAAATGGCTCAATACGGTGCCCATCGCAAAGGTGTGGGAGCAGATGAACCTGGCCTATCACTACGGCGCCGACCGGATTTGGATCGTCAATGTCGGTGACCTCAAGCCCATGGAGTTTCCAATGGAGTTCTTCCTCACGTTCGCCTGGGACCCGAACCAGTGGCCGAAAGAGCGAATCGGGGCCTATGGCCGGCTTTGGGCGGAGCGTGAGTTTGGGCCGCACCACGCCGCGGCTATCGCGGGAATCATCGCCAAATACACCAAGTTCAACGGCCGCCGGAAGCCTGAGTTGCTCGAACCCGGGACCTTCAGCCTCACCAATTACCGGGAAGCCGACACAGTGGTGGCCGACTGGACAAACCTCACGCAGCAGGCCGAGGCGATCTATGCCGACCTCCCGGCCAACACGCGCGACGCCTTTTATGAATTGGTGCTGTACCCGACCAAGGCCTGCGCCGTCCTCAATGAACTCTATGTAGTCGCCGCCAAGAACCACTTATACGCTCGGCAAGGACGCGCCAGCGCGAACGACTTGGCGGAGCGCGCGCGCCAGTTGTTCCGGCAGGATGCCGAGCTTTCCGACTATTTCAATCACAGGCTGGCGGCAGGGAAATGGAGCCACATGATGGACCAAACCCACATCGGCTACACCTACTGGCAACAGCCGGAATCGAACGCGATGCCGGCGGTCGTGACGCTCGACATTTCCGAGGCGGGCAGCCTGGGGGTGGCGGTCGAAGGCTCGGCTGCCGCTTGGCCAGACGCCACCAACGAACTCGTGCTGCCGGTGTTCGATTCCTTTAACCAGCAGCGGCATTTTGTGGACGTGTTTAACCGCGGCAAAACGCCATTTGCCTTCACGGCAACCGCGAGCGCGCCTTGGATCGAGTTGAGCAGCGCGGGAGGCATGGTGGAGGAGGAACAACGGCTCTGGTTGAGCGTCAATTGGAGCAAAGCGCCGAAGGGTGCGGCGGCGGCCTCGGTGCGAATAGCGCCAGCCGGCGCCGAGGGCGTGGTCGTGCGTCTGAAGACGTTCAACCCCGTGGAGCCCGAGCGGGAAGCCGTGAATGGCTTTCTGGAGGCCGATGGCTGCGTCTCGATGGAAGCCGCTCACTTCAGCGGAAAAGCCGATACGGGATCAGCGCGGTGGGAACTAATTGATGACCTGGGCCGGACATTAGCCTCGATGACCATCTTCCCGGTGACGGCTGCCAGCGTGCGGCCGCCGGAGAATTCGCCGCGGCTGGATTATCGGATGTACTTGTTCAGCACGGGTGTGGTGGAGGTGACTTCCATTCTATCGCCTTGTCTGAATTTCGCGCCGGACCGGGGCGTGCGGTTAGCGGTGTCCTTTGATGACGAAGCGCCGCAAATTCTAACGGTCGTGCCCAAAGGCTACTTCGTGGACAATGGAAACCGCGACTGGGAGGAGTCCGTCAAGGACAGCGTGCGCACGATCAAGTCCAGGCACGCGATCTCTCAGCCGGGGTATCACACGTTCAAAGTGTGGATGGTTGACCCCGGTGTGGTGCTCCAGAAGATAGTGGTAAACACCGGCGGAGTGAGGCCGAGTTACCTGGGGCCGCCGGAGAGTTTCCACCGCGGCACTCCAGACAAATCATGGACGCCGGGTCCCTCCTCACTTTGACCTTCGTCTTGATCGCGCGAAGCGCCGGCGCTAACGGCTCGGGAAGTCCGGAATGCCGCTCTGGCGGTTACCATTGATACTGGTGATCCCGACAATATTCATCCTGCGGACGAAAAGGTTGTTGGTGAGCGTCTGGCACTGTGTGCGATGGGGCAGCATTATGGCAAGAAAACGCCGTATCAGGGACCAACTTTCAAGTCGGTCAGGCGCCTCCCGGGCGCGCTCGAACTCCGCTTCGGCCACACGGATGGGGGATTGGTCGTCAAAGGAGACAAGCTGGGAGAATTCTCCATTACCGGATGGGACCGCAAGTGACACTGGGCGGATGCCAGGATCGAGGGTGCCCCTATTGCTGTATCGTCGCCCTTGGTGCCCGAACCCGAAGCGGCGCGATATGCGTGGCAGTCCTACCCGGTGGCAACGCTGTTCAACGGCGCCGGCCTGCCCGCAGGGCCATTCCGCACCGACAATTGGCCGGGCATCACCGACCATCCCCGAACTAGGCGATTCTCGAAGGGTGTGGGTCAGGCGCGCCGGGCTGCCAGCTCAGGCATAAAACAGAGTGCCATCCCGGCGTGCTAGATCATAGGCCGCTCGCCGGCTCGGATACTGAGCGGGGTCCCAGCCCGTTCGGCCCCGCACCGCTTGGGCTAGGTCGGCGGTGGTGAACCCCTCCGGTCGGGTCGCTAAAGCGCTCAGCGCCGCGATCACCGTCCGGTTGCGAGCTTTATTCAGATCCAGGCCCGCCCATCGCCGGTGGCCGCGCTGGCTCGGTTGGGCCCAGCGCTCAAACTGCCCCGCGTCCAGAAACGCCACGTGCGCCGCTTGCAGGCTGGCCAGAAAACGCTCCCGCATCCCCTGCACGCACCCCAGTTGCTCGCCCAATTTGCCCAGCCCCTTGCCGCAGCCCAGCCCCGCCGTATTGAGCACCTTGACTTCCACCCGCAACACCCGCCCGGCTTGGTCATAGACTTTGAGCACTACCGCCCCCCAGCGCACCCGCCACACCGTCAGGGGCAGGGCAAAACAAAGGCAAGCCGAGTAGAGCCAGCGCGCGCACAGGGCCGCCAGGCGTGGTCCCAAGTCGGGCCCGCTCAAGGCGCTGGCCCAGCGGTCAACGGCCCGGTAGTGGGTCCCTTCGATGAAACAGTTGCCCTCCTTGGCCACGCGCACCTTGTGGGCGCGGGCCTGCCGCTCGACCCATTCGTGCCCATTGACCATGACCTGGGCGCCCCAGGGGGCATAGCCACAAAGGCGCACCCCCCACGTGTCCCCACTCCGGGTCGAGAATCTGAAAGAATTCCCCCGCCTCGCCCGGTCCATTCTCGCCCCGATGCCGCAATCACTGGCCAGGCTCCTCGTGCATACGGTCTTCTCCACCAAAGAGCGTCGGCCCTTTCTGCGCGATCCCGCACTACGGCAAGAGTCGCACCGTTATCTCGGGGGCATTCTCAAGAACCTGGGTTGCCAGCCCATCATCGTCGGCGGAATTGAAGACCATGTCCACCTGCTAGCTCGTGCCTCGCAACCCTGGGCTGAGTGGTACAATCCCTTCGGGATTGGGCTGGGGTTTGGCAGCGGCGACGTGCGGGATATCAACGCTCCTACTGGCTTCGTAACTCACTCCAACTCAGATGGCATCCTCCTGGCTTTCCTCGCCAGCTACAGTAATGGCCGTATGACGGCTGCTGGTCAGCATGAGGATGGTTTAGGTTAATTCTCAGTCGAATGTAACTGCCTGGATTCGTGGTGCTGCAAAGGGCTTTCTCTTCATTGCCCACCACAGAACGGTCCCAGCCGATGCCGCTAACACGAGGATGCCCAACGCGGAGGTGGATTGGCTCAGCCCTAGGCGACCGCTGCTTGACGGGTGTGGTTGAGCGCTGGAGGTTCCTAACATGCTTGGGTGCCGGTACCACCAACCGTGAATTTCCGCCAGGCGGGTCTGGTAAGGGATGCCTTGGCGAGTCAGCAGTCCGAGCGTGGATTGGTCGGCGGGGGCGATGAAGTCGGGACAGCGAAGGTCGGAGATCCACAGTTTTCTGGAGCCATCCCTGTATTCAAACACCTCGAATCGGGCATTCTTGTGCTGAGCGATGATGCCCGGGACCTGGTCAGCGGCGACCCGGCGAACCTTCCAGTCCGTGGTCAGACCCAGCAAAACGGCCACGGCGACCATTCCGCACGCCGCCAATGCGGCAAAGGCTTTGTCCACGCGGCGTTCGTTCCTTGCGGCAGCGACGGGACGCGGCTCGGATGGCTGGTGGTCGCTTCTGCGCAGCAAGGTAACCGCGCCCGCGACGACGATGAAGAAACAGAAGGCAGGCATCAACAGATGGAATGCCCAATTGCCGAGCGACCACAACACTGCCCGGATGCCAAGGTTAAAGTCCCGGCCCTCAGTTCTCGTCTTATAGCTGATGCCTTTTTCAGCCAGCAGCGCCATTGTGCTATTCTCTGCCGGTGCGTGAAAATCATACTCCGTGCCGTTTTCGCGCCATTCGCCATTGAGATGGCGGAACCCGTTTCTAAGTTGTGACAGGGAAAAATCGATGTCGCGCCCCTTGGAATTGGTGATCAGGTTTTGAACTTCAGCGGTGGACAGGTAACGCTCTTGGGGAATGTGCACGCGGGAGTCTGCACTGGCGATCAAGAAGAAGAATGCCAGGCAAACGAGAGCCCCGATCATTGCCAGCACCACCCAAAGGGTAATGGATTTTCCAGCCCGACCGGAGATTGGCGCGCCGCCAGCCGCCTCAGGACCGATTGGCCGCCGTCGCTGCCAAACCCAAATGACCAGAGACAGGGGTGCCACTGTATAGATGAAGACAGGAATCGGAAAGTTGACCAAAACTTCCCCTAAGGGCCTGATTCTTGGGTCGGACAGGCTAAAGATCTTCACGAACAAGACCAGGAACAGGAGCAGCGGAGGCAGAATGACAAGGAAGAGCATGCTGGCTCCCATAATGCGCCAAAAGGTGGCCACGGACCGGCGCGCTCGCTCACTGTGCTGACGATCGCCTCCCATCTTGTACCCAATGTACCCGCCCAGCGGCAACACCGGCGCCATCCAGTAAACGAAGCCCAGAAGGATTTGGGAACTGGCCTGAAGGAATCCGCCCAAGGTCGTTGTCTTGGCGGCCACGCCGCCCTGGCTCGCCAGCGCCGTGCCGACGGTCGCCGCCTTGGCGGTGCTGGCCAGCAGCGGCAGGGCGGCAATCACGCCGAGCGTGAAGGCCTTGCCCGGCTTGGTTTGTTTCAGTGCGCCGGCGACAAAGGCGAGGAATTGCTCCTGCAACAGTTTCCGCCCGCGCGACAGTCGTTGCTTCACCGCATCCTCACTGAGACCTAAATCCTGCGCGACGGCCTCGATGGATTGCTGTTCGCGATAAAACAACACCAACGGTTCGCGATAAAGCTGCGGTATGCGCTCCAGCGCGCGCCAGAGGATGGCCTCTTCCTCCCTGCTGATGGCCTGGTCGGGAGGCGAGGGTTCAGACGCCGGGGCTTCGCGGGCCGTCTCCAGAGGCTCGGAGGCGGTCAGCGGCTCACGGCCTTCGCGGCGGAGGGTGTTGTTGATGTGGTTGCGGGCGATGCCGCAGAGCCACGCGCGGAGCTTGGCCGGCTCGCGCAGTAATCGCAGGCGCCGCCAGGCCGTGATGAAGGTTTCCTGCGCCAGGTCTTCACTTTGGCCGAGGCTGCCAGTGGCGCTGTAGGCGAGCGAGCAGATGAGGGATTGGTAACGCACGACGATCTGACTGAAGGCGTCGCGGTTGCCGCCCCGGGTTTCCGCCACCAACTCCGCGTCGTTGCAGGCCGTCGCTGCCATCGTTTCGGTTGCTATCATATCACCGCATACGTGGTCAGGAAGGAGGAAAAGGTGACAGGAAATCGTAACCCGTGACGACGGGTGCTGGCCTTGACGGAGTGCGCCGTCGCTGCTAAACCCAAATGGCAAGAGACAGGGGTGCCACTCCATTCTTCACTATCCTGGCAGCGGAGCGACTATTCGACATCCGGGGCTGTCTGCTGGAGACGCTTTAGGTCCTGAAGTTCCGCTGGGTCAGTGACATAACCGCCATTGAACCAGGAGACTGGCGTCGGTCCTTTCCACTTCCAGTATTCCGAATGGTTGTCGGCAAAAACCAACACCGCGCCATTCTGATGCCGTCTGGCCAGGATGTTCAGCCACTCGTCCACTTTGGAGGAATACAGGAAAATGCCCTCGTCTATTGTGTCCTCATCCTCGTCAAGAAACGTGAGGGACTTCGAGGGTCGCTGTATCTTCGCGTATTTCATGAGCGGCTGGACCAGGAAGTTGGTCTCGTAGTCCTCGCCCCCCATGTAGCCGCTCAAAGACACGCTGCGCAGCCTGGGCGTGCTAGTCCCAGCCACGCAGCTCGGGTCGGCCGGGCAACGGTAGAGCTTGATGGACTGTGCGTACGGAAAGAGGGTGCCCCGAGTGATTGTCCCGGGGTCCCCATCCCGAACGGCGTTGCCGGTCACCCAGCATCCCTCCGGGCTACGGTGGACACCGTCCACGAAGCTTCCAAGATTGAGCGCCAGCCGGTCGTGGGCGTCGGACGCATAGAGCACCCAGGCCAGGCCGAGCTGTCGTTGATTGTTGAGGCAACTCATGCTCTGCGCGCGAGCTCTTGCCCCCGACAACGCGGGCAGCAGTAGGGACGCCAGGATCCCCATAATCGCGACGACCACCAGCAGTTCAACCAGGGCAAAACCGGGTTTTGAACTTGGCCGGGCAGCGCGGGATGACATAGGCGGATAAAAAGCCGTTCTATCCATGTGTCTCTCGAAACACCTTCCTGACTGAATCGCTGGCGAGCAAAAATGCGATGGCCAGGTAAAAACCAGCTACGACATACGGCACTATCCCGTGTTGCTTCGTCGCACTCTCGGGTGTCAGCTTGAATATGTGGCACAACGACTGGATGATGATGATGGCGCACAACCCGATGGTCAACCACCAGCCCCAACGCTTGAGCTTAAGCAGGCCAATGCCACCGGCAACGAAACTGAGATCGAAGGCAACGGCCTTAGACAGGAGTGGCGACATCCCAGTGCTGAATTGATCGACAACTGCCCAGAGCGCTCCTAGTCCAAAAAGAGCAATCAACGCAACCGCAAGTCCTCTGATCTTCCAAAGTGGATTCATAATCGTGACAATGGCTAACAAGTCTGCAAGGATAGCCTCCTCGCGCCCGAATAGATGGAAATCAATCTCATACCGGTCCTGCGCTTTGGATGCGTGATAGGGAAATAGGCCGACTTTTCGCCGCCCACGACAAAAGCCCCCCCGCGGCCGCCGCCAGCGCGAGGATCCACAGCACAGCGGCTGATTGACTCCGTCCTAGGTAGCCGGGGGCTCCGGCCATGTAGCTGGCCACGTAAGTCTCGTAGGTGATACCCTGGCGAGTCAACAGCCCCAGTGTGGACTCGTTCGCGGGGGCAATAAACTCGGGCGTGCGGCGGTCGGATATCCACAATTTCCTGGAGCCGTCGAAGTATTGAAATACTTCGAATCGGGCTTTGGGGTGCTGCGCAATGACCCTTTCGACCTGCTCACCCGCAATCCTCCGCACCCTCCAATCGGTGGTCACGCCCGCCGTCACCGCCATCGCCAGCATTCCGCACGCAGCCAGCGCAGCAAAACCCCGGTCCACTCTGCGTTCGTTGCTTGGCACGCTGATAGCCTGCGGCCCGGATTGCCGGTTTTGCCGTCCCCGCAGCAAGGTAACCGCGCCGGCCACGACAATGAAACAACTGAACGGTGCCAGCAGCCGCTGCGCCGCGAAACACGCCCGGCTGGGATGGGGTGGATCATCCCGGTTCGCAATATGCGTCTCATAGCTAATCCCCTTCTCGGCCAGCAATGCCAGCGTGCTGTTGTCCGCCAGCGCGTAGAAATGGGTCGTCTTCCCGTTCTCCAGCAGATCGCCACTGAGAGTGCGACCCCCGCTTACGTTCTCGAACAGCTTCACGCCAGACTTCTGCACCTGCGAATCGGCAATGACGGCTTGCACTTCGCGGGTGGACAGAGAGCGACTGGTGGGCATGTCTTTGCCAAGAATGTGCATGCGGACGCCGAGACCGTAGGTCCAGCATTGCAATCCCAGGCAAGTGATAGCCAGGGTCATCGCCAGCACCACCCAAATCGTAATGGATTTCGGAGATTGGCGGGAGTCTGGCCCGCCGATGGCCCCTCCGGGAACAGTTCGCCGCCGGCGTTGCCAAATCCAGGTGACAAGGGACAGCGGCACCATGCCAAACATGAAGCCCGGCAGACAGACGTTGAAAGAAGAAACCACGATTTGCAAGGCTTTGGCGTCGGACAGGTGGATTACTTTGTCAACGAAGAGCGCAAATAGCAGAGGGAGGCAGAAAAGGAGGAGCATACTGATTCCCATGATGCGCCAAAAGGTGGCTACCGACCGGCGCGCCCGCTCACTGTTCTGGCGGTCGCCTCCCATCTTGTACCCGATGTATCCGCCCAACGGCAAGACCGCCGCATTGAGCCAGTAAACCATGACGATAAGGCCATTGGAAATGGCCTGTAGAATCGCGCCCGTGCTCGTCGTCTTGGCGGCCACGCTGCCGTGCTTCGCCAACGCCGTGCCGACTGTGGCCGCCTTGGCGGTGGTGGCCAGCAGCGGCAGGGCGGCAATCACGCCGAGCGTGAAGGCCTTGCCCGGACTGGTTTGTTTGAGCGCGCCGGCGACAAAGGCGAGGAATTGCTCCTGCAACAGTTTCCGCCCGCGCGACAGTCGTTGCTTCACCGCATCCTCACTGAGACCTAAATCCTGCGCGACGGCCTCGATGGATTGCTGTTCGCGATAAAACAACACCAACGGTTCGCGATAGATTTCCGGGAGGCGTTCGAGCGAGCGCCAGAGAATCGCCTTTTCCTCGTCGCTGATGACCTGGTCCGGAGGCAGCGGTTCGGGTGAGACCCATTCGTCCACCGCCTCCAGCGATTCGGCGGCATGATCCGGCTCACGCCCCTGGCGCCGGAACTCCTTGCTGATGAGAAAACGGGCGATGCTGCACAGCCAGGGGCGCAACTTCGCTGGTTCGCGCAGTTCGGCCAGTTGCTTCCAGGCATTGACGAAAGTCTGCTGCGCCAGGTCTTCGCTCTGACTGACGTTGCCCGTGGCGCAATAGGCCAGCGAGGCGATCAAGGTCTGATACCGCTCCACAACCCGGCCAAAGGCGTCCCGATTGCCGCTCAGGCTCGCTGCCACTAAATCGGCATCACTGAGTTCTGCCGCATGCATCGCTTCGGTTTTCATCATACCAACCCATAAGCACCCGAAAAGCCCCAAGAGGTGACAGAAAAACTACGGGTGCGAATATAGAGGCTGCCCGTTGCCGATGCCAGGGTATTGGAGGAATGAACTTGCAAGGTGCAGACACAACTCGCTCCAGTGCCAGGGGCCGTCTTCAAACAAGCAATTCAGCGGCGCAGAAAACCATTTACACAGATTTCTTTACAAAGCCCGCGCATAGCAGCGATAAAGCCACATCAAGCAAGTGTCAAGCAAGTGTCAGTTCTGAATGGCCCTTAGTTAAGGCTTCGATAATTACGGGGGCGGCCTTTCCAGTAGCGGCTGCGGTGGGAGATCTCTACGAAGCGGCGGCGCGGTTGATTGAGCAGTGGGTAAGGTTTAGGCCGGCGCTTG
>Ga0326727_10001779_pt1 | contig 77433 bp, 74 predicted proteins | sample MB2enrmetagenome_FD_207643 | JGI IMG/M metagenome (GOLD analysis project Ga0326727, IMG submission 207643) | Lab enriched peat soil microbial communities from McLean, Ithaca, NY, United States - MB29MY | ecosystem: Environmental > Terrestrial > Soil > Wetlands > Peat | place: USA: New York... | reverse complement strand
ACGCACTGCTATCGAGGATTTTATTGAAGTGTATAAGCCGAATGCAAAACCATTTATATGGCGCAAAAGGGAAGTAAAAGGTTCGCAATTGAGAAATACTATCACTAAATTATGCAATTAAACACTAGCTAACTTCGGTGTCCGGGAACAGTTCACTTGCCCGGGGAGAATGTATGGGTCGGCTGAAAAAAGCCGTTTGGAGGGGAAATTTAGAAGCCGTTTTTTGCGGTGAAAAGTGAAAAACTGAGTGATGCCGAAATATACCCGCCGACTCTTTCCTAACTGGAGGATCCATCTTTAAATGGGAGGCGATTGTTTCAGGCTCTTGAATCTAAACTTTAGTAAAAAGTTTAGATTGCATAGCTCAGTAGCCCGGCTCTCTGTCCTAGGAAGACCGTGCATGTTATACAAAGTAGACCACACTTGCTCCCCAGCACAAGCAAAAATTGAAAGAGAAACATTTCACGGTAATGGCTCAAGGCTTACGAAGTGCGTAGGAATCCCGTACAAGGGGTCTGAGTAGCAACGGAACAGTAATGTTGAGCTTTGCATTACCGTTCCATTACTCCCCAGACCCCATAATCATTTATCCTTTTCACGGAGCGGTCTCAACTCCGGTTCGGTGCCGATGTAAGTGCCGGCCCTCCGTAGCATCGCTTCCATCCCTTCGACGGAAACCTGTTTTGGGTCAAAGGTAACCCTGTTGACCTCCTGCCCTCCCAGCCAACCCTTCTGGACCGAGATGACGCCAGGTTGCCCCTGCAATGTTGACGCTCCGACATCATAGCAAGCGACTGCGAACGTGACATTTTTCTTTCCGTCAGGTTCCGCCGTGTAGGCGCCGGTGGCCAGGCCAAGCGTCAACAACAGTACTGCCAACCTTATTATTATCATTTTTTTTACTCCTTGTATCGCATAATCGGTACGCCGGACGGCCGTTCCATCTGATACAAGCATAGCAAAGAAAGAGAGTAGTCCTTATGGAGGTCGAGGGGGAGCCGGTCTGGCTCGGCGAAGGATTGCTTTCACCCGCTCCACCAACTCGCGGGGACTGAACGGCTTGACCACGTAATCGTCGGCGCCCATTGCCAGGCCCGCAACGCGATCTATCTCCTCTTCCCTTGCCGTAAGCATGAGGATGGGGATATCCGAGGTTTTCCGCAATGTCCGGCAGATCTCCCAGCCGTCCACCTCAGGCAGCATGACATCAAGGATTACAAACAGCGGCCTGATATCGCGGGCCTGCTTTCCGTCGTACGCGAGAACCGTTGAAAAACCCTCTCACTCCAGATACGTTGCAACCAGTGCGGTAGTGTTGCGGCCGTCTTCGACTACCAGTACCGGGCCCTGGTTACCGGCGGATTTGGGCATGCTTTCTCCTTATCAATAAAATATCTATGAATGTAATCTAAGACTCATGAAATTTGCTGTCTCAATCAATCAGTTCAACTCCTGCCAGTCGAGTTCGGTTGTGATGTCGATGGCGGCACGGAGTGACAGGTATACCGGGCAGTTCTCAGCATGAATAGCGTATGCCCGGTCCACCTTTTCTTTGTCCTCCCTTGGGGTCTGCAGGTGGTAAATCACATGTATTCTCTTAATAACCAGAACCTTCCCTTCCAGTTCGATCTCGCCCCGGACATTGCCTATCACACCCCTTGGCCCCGCGTTGACCTTGCGCGCATCCAGCGTACCGCTGAACGTTCCGGCCAGTCAGCCGCCGGCAGCGGCGATGATGTAATCGAGTGTTGTGGCATGTGGCTCCGAGATGTCCGGGGTCACCCCGTAATGTTCGGCAATCGCTCCGTGGACACCGAAGAGGACCGGCTCCTTTTCCGCCGGCAGAAAAGCCCGCCGCAACGGTCCCTTTACCCTCTCAATACGCGCTTCCGATACATAAACAACCTCTGCCATAAGATCTCCTTTCCACGTGGTGATTTGGCCCTCGGGTCACCCGATTATCCATTCTTTCGCCTCGGCGAGTCCGTCATTGCCAAAAATCTTTACCGGGCACGGGATGATGAACGAAAAGAATTTCACTGCGCCGGTGATCCAGTTCGCGTCGGAGACAACCGCAACCTTTTCATATGCTGTCAGATGCCGTATACCGATCTTGGCATCGTCCCACATCGCCCCGGCAGTGAAGCCTGAGAAGTCCGGACCTAAAGCATAGAGTACACGAATCTTATCATGCCTTTTCAACTTCTCCTCTATAACTGGAATGAGTATGCTATCATAATCATCTCCCGTTACCTTCCCGCTTGCGATAACCGCAACGATGTTGTCTGGCAGTCCCTGGATGATCTCGATCATTTTTCTTCTCCTTTTTTCCCGTAGTCTCATTGACCTGCAATGCGTACCGGGACGGAATTAATAAAATTTGCCAACTAAAATCTCCCTACATCCTGATGAGGAGTAAAGCCCCTCATTTTGCTTTCCCGACCATTTCCTTTCCACAGAGAAAATTGAAGGGTGAATACATTATATCATTTATATTACATCCCGCAGGAAGGCACTGCGGGCAGATAGCAATATGTTGCCTTCTTCATTCTTTTTCAAAGGGCTCGGCCGTGGGCTGGCTCGTCAAGAAAGTCGATCTGGATCATTAAAGCAAATTTCAAATTATACTACGCGCGATTCAATTAGATTGAGTAATGTACTCTGGATAGAGCCGGCAGCGGATCTTGCCCAATATGGATGAATCCATCTTGCCTCAATTTTAAAAAGCTCTGGCAAAAGCGAGTTAACATCTTGATCAATTTAAAGATTTTCGGCCAAACGGTTGATGCGGTTAAGCTTTTAAGTAGTAGCATATTAGATTAGGTTCGACGGTTAATGCCTTAATCTTACTTTGTTAAGATCAAAAGAGAGTTGCTTATCCGCCATCTACTGGCTGTGAATGCAGCGCAAAGTGGTGAAAAGTGCTTTGATGTTTTCCCTGACCGGAGCTCGAGAGTTGAAAATCTCCGATCCGGCGACAAGTACGTTAGCACCTGCCCTGACAACAGCAGCGGCGATTGACAGGTGTATACCACCGTCCACCGCTATTTTGACATGGTCGAGGTGGTGGTCGTTGAGCAGTCCGTGCAGGCGCGCTATCTTATCCAGGCTGGCCTGGATAAACTCCTGGCCGCCGAATCCCGGTTCGACAGACATTATCAGAACAAGATCCACCTCTGCCAAAATCTCTTCCAACATTGTCAGTGGGGTTGCCGGATTAAGGGCAAGGCCGGGCCGGGCGCCGAGCGTACGAATGCTGTGGATCGTTTGGAATAGATGCAAACATGCTTCAACATGGACAATTATGCCATCTACCCCGGCTCGCACGAAGTCAGTGATATACCGGTCTGGATCGGTAATCATCAGATGTGCGTGAATCTCTGCCGCGTATTTCTTCCTAAGAGGTTGCAGTGCTTTCACCACATCCGGACCCATGCCCAGATTCGGTACGAACAGGCCATCCATAACATCCACGTGAATAAGCCTGATACCAGCGTTCACTGCCTCTTCGACCTGTTCTCCCAGTCGGCTGAAATCGGCGGAAAGGATGGAGGCGGCAATTTGTACCGGTTCTATCGCTGCCATAGTATATGAGCCTCTTCAAGAGGAATCGTTCCCCCCGGATGATGTGGAACTATACGTGCTGTGAAATCCCCGGGTAAGAGTGTCGCCGCTATCTGACCTCTATAAATATAACCATTTTCCGCACCAACCAACTCTCGATCGCGGCTCATCTCGATTCTGACCGGATTCCCACCGTTTGGCTCATCTGCATACAGCTCGACATGCACCGCATCAGGACTAATGCCATTGAGATAAACCTGGGCTTCAAATAGGTGCCATTCACCTTTTGTCTCAACTTTAACGTCACCAAAACGCAAATTTGCCCATTTGTTACGTAACATATTTTTCCAATCAACCACCTGCATACCTGCAGCACCCTTATCCGCGGCGCGCTCGCGGTAGGCAACAGCGGCAGGGATGTAGTATTGCCCGGTATATTCGCGCACCGTGCGGCTGGCGGAGAAGCGCGGTGTCAGCCGCGCCATGCTTTCCCGCATCCTCGCCACCCAGGCCGTTGGAATGCCCTGTTCGTCACGGGCATAAAACTCAGGGATCACCTCCCGTTCGAGCAATTCGTAAAGCGCTATGGCTTCGGCTGCGTCCCAGGCAGGATCATCGCCATGCTCCTGGCCATCCCCCGACGCCCACCCCAACTCAGGGGTGTAAGCCTCGGCCCACCAGCCGTCCAATTCCGAGAGATTGATGCCTCCATTGACGAGCACCTTCATGCCGCTAGTCCCACAAGCCTCCCAAGGCCGCCGTGGCGTGTTCAGCCAGACATCTACCCCCTGCACCAAGTGCTTGGTCAAATCCATGTCGTAGTCACTGAGGAAGATCACATGGGGGCGCACCTCGGGCTGCCGAATAAAATGTGTCCATTCCTGAATCAGGTCCTGCCCTGCCTGGTCTGCCGGATGGGCCTTGCCGGCAATGATGAGTTGCACCGGACGCTCTTTATTGGTTAATAGTCGAAGAAGTCGCTCCGGGTCGTGCAGCAGCAGGTTTGGTCTCTTGTAGGTCGTGAAGCGCCGCGCAAATCCCAGTGTCAGCACGTTGGGATCAAACAGATGTTTCGCCCGGTCAACTGCCTCGGACGACGCGCCGGAGGCGGCTAGTTGTCTGGACAATCGCTCGCGGGCGTATTCAACAAGAGCCTTGCTGGCTGCGGCGCGAAATTGCCAGAGCCTGTCGTTGGCGAGGCGGCGAATGTCCTTCTCAAGGGGTTCCGTAGTCCCCAGCCAGCGGTCTTTTCCACAGGCTTCCGTCCAAAGATCGTCGGCTGCCGCCGAATCCCAACTCGGCATGTGAACTCCGTTGGTCACGTGTCCGACGGGCACTTCATCCGCTGGCCAGTGCGGAAAGAGAGGCTGAAAGAGATACCTGCTGACCTTCCCATGCAAGCGACTCACGCCATTCACTGACCCGCTCCCCCGGATTGCAAGATAAGCCATGTTGAAACTTTCTGACGAGTCGTTCGGATTGAGGCGGCCCAAGGCCAGCAAATCGTAGAGTGTAATGCCGAGTTTCTGCTTTGCATATGCAGCGAGGTATTGTTCGATGAGTGCTGGCGCGAAACGATCGAAGCCGGCTGCCACGGCCGTGTGGGTGGTGAAGAGGTTTCCTGCCTTCGTAACGGCCAGCGCAACTTCGAACGGTTGACCTGTCTCTTTCATAACGCTGCGCGCCCGTTCCAGTATCGCAAAGGCTGCATGTCCTTCATTCAGGTGGCAGACGTCTGGCTTGATGTCGAGCGCTTCTAGCAGCCGCCAGCCGCCAATCCCGAGAAGCAGTTCCTGTTTGAGGCGCAGCTCCGGCCCGCCGCCATAAAGCTCGCTGGTGATCCCTCGATGAGCAGGGTAGTTCGCCGCGTCATTGCTGTCCAAAAGGTAAAGCTTGACTCGACCGACCTGGACCTGCCACGCGCGCAGCCAGACCGAGTATCCGGGTAAGTCGATCTCCAACCGCAACCACTCGCCGTTCGCTTGGCGCAACGGCGTGATCGGCAACTGCCCAGGGTCGTTATAGGGGAAGAGGGCCTGTTGCGCTCCGTCCTTGTCGATCACCTGGCGAAAATAGCCTTGCTGGTAGAGAAGCCCCACTCCGACTACCGGCACGCCCAGATCGCTGGCGGCTTTGAGCTGATCACCGGCCACATTGCCGAGCCCGCCTGAATAAATGGGGAGCGCTTCGCTCAACATGAATTCCATGCTGAAATATGCGACACAGGTCAATGGAGTCTCCGGATGATGTTGCTGAAACCACGCCGGCGCCTCCGCCTCGTGACGCCTGGTTCGCAACAGGTCATCAACGTTCTTACGGAAGACAGGATCGGCCAGCACGCACTCGATCCGGTCGCGCGAGACCGTCTGCAGGACAACCCAGGGGTTCTGTGTGAGTTCCCACAGTTCGGGATCAAGCTTCCGCCATACTTCGTCGGTAGCATGATTCCAAGACCAGCGCATATCCAGGGCAAGCTCGGCAAGGGAATCGAACCCCTCGATTTCCGTGGGTAGAAGATTGTATATGGGGTGGCTGACACGTGTTTGTTTGCTCATGATTTCTCCTTCAATTTTGGTTCGGACGGAATCCCTGGCTGCTGCGGGAAAGCCGCCAAAGCATCTCCGACGATCGTCTGGGCTTCCTCCAGGATGCGGCGCAGATGATCCGCTCCCTGGAAGCTCTCTGCATAGATCTTGTAGATTTTCTCGGTCCCTGACGGACGTGCCGCGAACCATCCGCTTTTGGCTATTACCTTCAATCCGCCGATGGGTGCGCCGTTGCCCGGCGCGTGGGTAAGGATGGTCTGGATTTTTTCGCCCGCTAGCTCGGTGAGCTTCACCTGCTGGGGCGAGAGTCTCTTCAACAATTCCTTTTGCTCCGGGGTGGCCGTCGCCTCAACACGGTCGTAAAACGGCTCGCCGAACTCGCGCGTGATTTCGCGATAGATCTCGCCGGGATCGCGTCCCATCCGCGCCGTGATCTCCGCCGCCAGCAAAGCCGAAACTGATGTATCCTGATGACAACAGACACTCTCACTTGGTAAACTACCAAGAGGGAGGATGATAATGAAAAAGCAAAAGCGTTACACGCCGGAGTTTCGAGCCGAGGCGGTCAAGCTGGTCTCAGAGCAGGGGCTATCCCAAGAGACTGCAGCAAAACGGTTGGCGATACCCAAGGGGACGCTGGCGAACTGGGTGGCGGCCTCTAAGGCTTCCACGGGCCCATTGGCACCTGGAGCGCGTTCAGCAGCGGAACTGGCAATTGAGAATGCCCGGTTACGCAAGGAGCTGGCTGAGGCCCGCATGGAGCGTGAAATCTTAAAAAAAGCAGCCGCGTACTTTGCCAGGGAGTCGCTGCCCGGTACGCGTTCATGAAGCAATGGCGACTCCATTTTCCCGTCATAATAATGAGCCGGGTGTTACGTGTATCGCGTAGCGGCTTTTACACTTGGTTGAAGCGAAAACCCTCGCGACGTACCCAGGAGGATGCCCGTCTCAAGGTGGCGATAAAAGCCGCTCATAAGCGCACTCGCGAGGTTTACGGTGCACGGCGGTTGCAGCCGGAACTGGCAGCAGATGGTTTTGTCGCCGGCCGTGACCACATTGCCCGGTTACGCCGGGAACTGGGAATTCGCTGTCGGCAGAAGCGCAAATTCAAGGCGACGACGAATTCAAACCACAATTTACCGGTTGCAGAAAACTTGTTGGATCAAACCTTTACGGCCAGCGCACCTAACGAGGTCTGGGTTACTGACATTACCTACGTCGCCACCGGTGAGGGCTGGCTATACCTAGCAGGGATTAAGGACCTGTTTACCTGTGAAATCGTTGGCTACGCCATGTCAGAGCGCATGACCCAGGAGCTAACTGGTCGGGCACTATTCAGGGCGGTACAACAGAAACGTCCGACCGCTGGACTGATCCATCATTCGGATCGTGGTAGTCAATACTGCACTCACGACTACCGTAAGCTTCTTGCGCAGTTTGGAATGCAGGCGTCGATGTCGCGCAGGGGTAACTGCTTTGATAACGCACCGATGGAGAGCTTCTGGGGAAGCCTTAAAAATGAACTGGTGCATCATTGCCGCTACGCGACCCGGGCCGAAGCTGAGGCCTCCATCAGAGAGTTCATTGAAATATTCTACAACCGTCAACAGCGCCATTCGCGCCTTGGCTATATAGCACCGGCCGTGTTCGCACAAAATTTCAACAAACTGCCGGCAGCCGCTTGAGTGGGACGTGTTTGTTATTGACAGGACACCTCATAAATCGTCGCGGGCGAACCGGTGATCACCACCACCGGCACTCTTTCGGCGAATGCTCCCGCTACGCCGTTTACGGCGCTCAGTTCTCCGACGCCATAGGTTGTGGAAAATGCCCCTATGCCCCGGATACGTGCGTAGCCGTCGGCGGCATAGGCCGCGTTAAGTTCATTGCATGTGCCGACATACTTCAGATCGCTCTTCAGCACCTGGTTGAAGAAACCCAAAACAAAGTCTCCCGGCACGCCAAAGAGATGATCCACTCCGATTTCTTTTAACCGGGTTAACAGGTATTCAGCAACCGTGATTTCCGAATCCACCATATTGCACCCTCCTCATCCTGCTGCTTAGACCAGCGACCTGGGATAGCCCCCCCCTCTCTGATTCTCCTACCCCCCCCGCTGGCTCGGAGGGGGGTAGGATTGGAGGTTAATTCAAGTCTAACCTGCGATTTAGCCGGTTATCCCTGAATGGACGTCGACTTGTGTCGCGCCAGCAGTATCGAGGATGCTCTTGGCCTTGGCCACCTCGTCGGCTGTACCGTGAGCGATAACGAGGAATTTGTCAGATTTGAGTGCCAACTCGTACTTCACGCTACTGTCCTTGGGAATGCCAATGCTGTATAGCGCGGCAGCCAACGCACCCAGCCCGCCGACCACCACGGCACCTTCCAGTGCTGCGACAATCCAAGCCACTAGCGGGCCGAACACGATGAGAGGACCGATGCCTGGAATAACGAAAAGGGCAGACCCAAACAGCAAACCCCAAAAACCACCCCAAAAGGCCCCCAGTTTGCCCCAGAGCATCATGCGGTCACCGGCGTTATAGTAGCCGACGACATGTTCTTCGGTGTGATAGTCCTTGCCCACGATGGACAGTTTCTTCATGTCGAACCCCGCCTTCTGGAGTTCTTTGATGCTCGTTTCCGCTTCAGTGTGTGTGTTGAAAATCCCTACCACTGCGTTATTCTCTGCCATGGTTTAGCTCCTTATGGTTACGGGTGATGCTTTAGCCCTCATAGACTGCCCGCGTTATTAACGTTCTGGATTAAGTGGATACCGCAAATTAAATGTTTCACCTCCTTTCGCAAATTAATTTCTATACAAAGAATAGCACTCCAAATTAATATATCAAGGTCATTAGCCGATTGTTTTTCCATTCGCGGTTTCCTTTGTATCAAATACGTTCCCATGAAAAACGGTGCTGCCCTGGTGTGGCCGGCTGAGATCAGGGCATGCAGATACACCGCCGCGGCAGGCCCATTATCCGGATGCCTCATTGCTTCCGGGGTTGTGCCAACCGCGGGCTGAAGTGATGATCGCGTCAGCCTCTTTCGGACCCCAACTGCCCGGCTTATAGAGACAGGCCCGGTGGTGTGTCTTTAGAACTGGCTCAACCACCGCCCAGGCGGCCTCAACTGCGTCCTCACGGGTGAAGAGCGCTCCGTTGCCAGCCATGGCGTCGCCCAAAAGCCGCTCGTAGGGTGTTTCCTCTCCAGGCTGTTCTTCGACCAGGTAGAGTTCTCGCTGGTCGCCGACAAACTCCTTCCCTGTGATCTTGACGCGAGCGGCGATGGCGACGGCCGAGCTGGGGGAGAGCCGGAAGCGCAGATAGTTGGCCCGGCCGGCCGCCGGCGCTGAGTCGGCGAAAAGCCTCTGCGGCGGTGGCTTCAATTCCACCAAGACCTCGTGCGCGGTTTCGGCCAGGCATTTGCCGGAGCGCAAGTACCAAGGCACCCCCTCCCAGCGCCACGAGTCGATGAAAAGCCGCAGGGCGCAATAAGTCTCGACGTCGGAGTTCTTCGCCACGTTTGACTCCTTGCGATAGCCGGCGTACTGGCCGCGCACCAGGTCGTCGGGCTTCAGGGGGCGCATGGCCTGGAAGACCTTGGCTTTCTCGCTGTGCACGGCACCAAAGCCTCTATAGGCCGGCGGCTCCATGGCAAGCAGCGCGACGACTTGGAACAGGTGGTTCTGGATCACGTCGCGCAGACAGCCGGCGGTTTCGTAAAACGCGCCGCGGCCCTCCACGCCGAAATTCTCGGCTAGGGTTACCTGGACGCTTGCCACGTAGTTGCGGTTCCAGATCGGCTCCAGGAACGAATTGGCGAAACGGAAATAGAGGATATTCATGATCGCCTCTTTCCCGAGGAAGTGGTCGATGCGGAAGATCGAGCCTTCCGGGAACACCGACCTTGCGACGCGGTTAAGCTCACACGCGGAGGCCAGGTCGCGTCCGAACGGTTTTTCGACTATGACACGCGCATTATCTGCCAACTGCGCGGCGCCTAGCCCTTTGATCACCGTTTCGAAAAGCGAGGGGGGGATGGCAAGGTAGTGCGCAGGGCGCCGAGCGTTGCCCAGCGCCTCTTTTATTTTCGTGAACGTGCCCCGGTCATTATAATCCCCACTCACGTATCTGAGCAGGGAGAGAAGATAGTGGAGGGCGCGCTGGTTATCAATCCCGCCCGATTGCTTTATACTGTCCGTCACGCGTTCACGCAGACGCGCCGGACTCCACTCCGAGGAGGCGACACCGATTACCGGGACCTTGAGGTTGCCTCGTTTCGCCATCGCATAGAGTGCCGGAAAGATCATCTTGTGGGCAAGATCGCCCGTCACACCGAAGAGAACCAGCGTGTCCGAACGGGAAGCGCTCATCAGGCGCCTCCCGTGGTGGCGGATGGCACCATCAGCCAGGCGACCAGCGGTTTGACGAGCCGTACGAGATCACCCGATACGAGCATGCAGCGGCGGATGTAATCGAGCAATAAGCTTTGGCCGAAACTTCGTAGCTTCAAAAGTGGTTTTTCTTTCATGATGTTTTCACCTGAATAAACAAGTGCTGCGCGCTGCTTATCCGTCAGTGCACTTTCGCAGATGCTGCTGGCCAGGTTGATACCGAGTGCAACAAAAACGGATTCCTGACTTCCATCTATTATTAATTGGTAATCGCAATTAACATGCCGGAGAAAACCTCGGATACAGCGTGTGCAAGGGTTTAATTGTAGAGGGGAAAAGGGAAAGTGAGCGTGCGGGGTGATGGGAAAGCCGTCAGCGGCATCCGTCATATTTGACATAACTGCCATATATGACGGACCAGGTTGAGGCAAATATTTGTATGTTTTATATTGACACAGAGGGCAGACCGAATTCCCAATGCTTTGATGTTTCAATAGTTCTCAAGATTTCTGAAGGGATTGAGATGGCCGGGAAAAATGGAGAAATGATGTAAAACCATTAACGTTATATCATTGCACACCACGTTTGCAGGTTATCTTGAAGTTGTCAATCCAGATTCGGCAAATTAATTAGGATCTGTTGCGATATTTTATTCTTCGTTTCGTTACGTAAAGGCTCCGGTGCCGCCAAGCCGACAACATAAGTGGCCGACTTATCCGATGACGCAACGAACCCGACTATTCTGCGCTTGTCAAAATCCATGTCGACACACAATATCCGCCCGGCCTCGGGAGCAATCCGCTCCAGCTGCTCGATGGAACAGATGAGTTCCGCACCGGCACCTTCGAATCCCTGGCTGGGAATTCTACCTCGGCTGGCAATGATAAAACCCTGCGAATCCACGACAAAAGCGGCTTCCGCGCGTGTCACGGACATGCACCAGGCGATACAGTTTTCCCAGTTGTCAAACTTTTGTAAAACCGGTTCTGTATCTTCATCGACCTTGGGTTTCATAACCTCATCCGCCGTATCACTCGGCAGGATACGCGTGGCCAGGTTGCTTGCGGAAAGGTTCGAATAACTCGGGATGCTTAATTGGACGGGTTTTTCTTTTGCTGCAATCCCCGGCCGCCTTATTAGAGTATTCAAAAGCTGCTGCGCCTGGAGCAAATCATATGAGTTCGCGTTCTGTTCTTTCATCGCCCTCTCCAGTTATACCACCCAATTCCTGAACTATTTTCTTAATCTCCGTTGCCAGCATTTCGAATCTGAGCGCCTCAGGCGGGTACTTCCCTCCCAGGAAACTAACGGGAAGCCCCTTTTCACTGGCCATGGCAAAAACGTCCGCTCTGGGGATGTAGGTTTCCAGGACCCCATTCAAAGAAGCCCAGACGGTTTTCAATATGTTGAATGAAGAATCCTGTTGAAGCTGGACCATCGTGGCCAGAATTCCGAGCAATTGCAGCCCCGGGTTATCGACTTCCTTCGTATGCGTCAACACGCGCAGTGTCTGCTGAATCGACCTTAAAGAAAGAGATTCCGCCTGCAGAGGGAGAAGCGCGAAATTACATGAGGACAAGGCAGCCCGTGTAATCATGCCAAGGCCAGAGGGAGTGTCGATAATGATGTACTGGAATTTGTTCTCGACTTCGGCAATGATATTCTGCAGGGTCTTCGAAGAGTGCAGCACCTCTTCATACAAACTTATGTCGAGGGGGTCCAGCCGGCCTCTCGGCAAAATTGAAAGCTTCGCCAGTTTAGTTTTTATGACGGTATCCTCAACCGGTGTTTTCTGCATTATATATTCCGCCAGCCCCGTCCATTCAGTGTCGCTTCGGGCAAGGGACAAGCCGATTGCACCCAGGGGATCGATATCGATCAGAAGCGTATTGTCTCCCTTTTCCGCCAGCGCGACGGAGAGGTTCAAAGCAACCGTGGTTTTGCCCGTCCCTCCCTTTGAGCTCACTATTGCAATCACATTTGCCATCTCAGTTCTCCAATCTAGAGGATACTTTCTGCAAATAATTGGCGGATGGATGGGATCATTTCGGAAATCTTGTGCTTGATAACTCCCAGTTTGCCATCTTTGTCAAATGAACCGGTAACAAAACATCGTCTTTCATTGTCCATCCATTGGGTTACCAGTAGTCCGTTTCCATGCTCCATGATTATGCATTCCATCTTCCCGAAATGCCCATCTGCGGCATTTATTGCAGACGAATTGATCCATGCGATTGCTTTGGCTGCAGATTCACCGATATTCAAAGTGGAGTCCGCTTTATGCAGGGCCAACAATTTACCGTTTTTTTCTGAAAGAAATGAAAACCGGTATCCCGGCAGTATTGCAAGATTCCCCAATATATCCACCGCTTTCTCGGCATCCGCGACCTCATCTGGCTTGGTTTCAGGTCCGGTCTTGATAGATCGGGCATCACCCGGCTCGCCGGCTAAATAATGCTCCGGAAGTACTTCATTCAGCAGGAACATCAAATTAGCATCAACAATCATCTCGCCGTGGCTGGCTTTGATCAACACTTTCGGATCATCCAATATGGACGCGATTGCGGCCCGGATGTGCGCCCTGAGACATTCCCGCAACTTGGCGTGGGATATCAGCCCTTCCTCCTCAAGGAGTGTGCCGAGTTTTTTCGCTTTACCAAGTGCCTTGTATCTGCCAACAATTTCGCTGAGCTTTTCCTTGGGTATCATGCCTATGCGCTCCAGAAAAGAGCCGAAAGTATCCGTTTGATTATTGCTTACAGCCCAGGCCACATGGCCATCACGCATGAATACAGAGCCGATTTGTTCGGCGTCTTTCATGACCCGTAAAATACCACCCCATTTTGTTTCAGCAGTTTTATGAAGGGCATCAATAAAGGGAAGACCGTCTATATCTTGCGAAATCAGATTCGACACTCACTTCTCCATGCATATTATGGCGATCTTGTGGAATTCAGCGCGAGTCTGGCTACTTTTTGGTGACCACAAACTCACCATAGGGGTCTCCGGTTTCGATACCTTTCGTCTGGCGGCAGACATAGGTATCCATTCCGTCAGGATAAGGGTCGGCATAAGTCAAGTCGAAGAACGCCTGGCACAAACCCCGGAACATGTAAGCGCGCAATCCTTCTCCAACACTGTCAGCCTCATAATAATCATTGGCTCGGATTACCATTTTCTCGGCTTCCTTGAGCTGCACAATACCTGATTTTGCCCATCCCCAGGCGGTGAAGGCCGCATATGCTCCACGCAGAATGTCTTTCTCCCCCTCAGTTACCATGGGGAGAACCACGTCATTGAAAATGTCGGACGTAATAATGCCGCATCCTGTATGGTAGCCGCATTCATAAGCAGCCCTGACAAGCCCCTCTTCCACCGTCCCCTTCTTATCAGCTGGCGCCGCAGCCAGGATTCTCTCGGTAAATTTATTTAACAGGGATACAGGGAGCAGGTTTACCAGAACATCATATTCCGGGATCAAGCCGTTCTCATCGCCTTGCACCGTGATTTTGGCAAGGGACTTTACTACCGTGTCACGCATAACGGTCATTGCATCACTCCTTCTATTTTCATGCTAGCTTAATGATAAACTTCCCTTCGGCATCACCGCCGGCCATGCTGACGGCCTCGGTCACCTTATAGCTTTTTACCGGTTTATTGAATGCTGCCGCAAAGATGGCGGCTATGTAACCACAGGTTAAGTGATTTATCGGTTTACTATGGGGGCCCCATTTCATGATCCATCCCTCGTCGATGTGAGACCGTATCAGACGTACCTCTCCGCCGCTCTCACTGCCGGTCACTACCATTTTACCCAGGCCGAAGGCCGAATAATATTCCCTTCCTACGTTACATCTGTCCAATGGAGAAGTCAGGCCGTTCTTTTGTATATAATCTTCAAAAATCGCCCACATGGTCTCTTCCACAACATCCCTGAGAATCACCGCGCCTCCGATGTCATCTAAATCTTCCGCCAGTTTCGTAACCAATGCAAGATAGTGATGGGAATGCATGACAACCGGATGCCCGTTTAAATAATGGCGGTATGTTTCATTATCTAAATTGAAATCTAATTTCAGTGACATTAATTGCTACCTCCTAGAATGATAAGGCAAGCTCTTCGAAATACTTTTTGGTTTTATGCCTGATAATCCCCAGCTTCGAAGCGTCAGGGGCAATAACCACAGCTACCGCATCCCCTACAGGTTTGCATAAGATAACCGCTCTTCCGTATTCAATGAACATATCTTGAAATAGATTGATTTTTAACTCGTTGCCCATTTCCTCGATACCATTGATCGCATGTGCGAGGGATGCTCCCAGTTCGTCTATGTTAATTCTTGTGCTGTTCCCGGCTGATTCAATAACAAATCCGTCCCTCCCGACCACAACAACCGCATCAATTCCAGGAACCGTCAATATATCATTCAATACTGCGGTTGAATCCCGTTCGTTTGTTTCCATCGCAATGCTCCTTTCCCAATCTCTGATATTTCCCTCTGGATTTACTTCAATGGAATTGCCCTGTTTGTTGTTCGCTGCCCGATGGTCCAGCAATACGGCTGCCTGAATAATGGCATGTTGAACCGAAAGCCCGATGTTTTTCTCGGGAGCGATAACATCCGGGTGAAATTGGAAAGTCCCCTTTTTCCAACTCAATAGGTCAGCAAACCCTTCCAATCCTGTAGCTGTTCCCGACAAAACGTTGACCAGTTCACCAGCCATAAAAAATATCTTCCCTTCCTTGTCTCCCGGCTGCTTGATTAACTGAATCATGCCGCACTTGTAACTGGCGGAAAGGAATTGCAGAAGGTCTGTGATATTAGTTAATGAAAGACTCCCCTTCAAAAATGTATCGTTATTATTCATATTTAGCAGTACTGAATTGCTGGACATATAGTTAATCTCTGTCTTGAATGCGGGTATACTTACAAAAATCAGTCAAACTGCCTCTCCCTGTCTTTAACCGTGAGTTTATCACGTCGCACAAGTCAGAGAGCTGGAACCTACTTGAAAACAAGCATTGTGGCTGTCTGATTTATATGGCCAATGTACTGCTCTCCATAAGTGCTGAAACCGATGGTGGGAAAAGCAGAGAAAACATCACCATACTCCCGGGTCAGATTCTTTTGTTTCAGCTCCAATGTCCTTAGGATACAATTGAAATTAATAATTCCGGAGACTTTGCCAAGGTCTTCCATTGCCTGTATTACTGCACTCCGGGTATCCTCGATTATATCTGTCGATTCGAGTAAAGATAACTCCATGCCTTCTCCCACCCCGCAATAAAAAACCATGCTCCCGTTGTCTTTGATCTGCTGAGGGCTGCGGACATAGGGCTCATCTTCTATTACAAGGCCCACAGGATTATGCATGAAATGTTTCGCGGCTTCTGCGACTGAAGTGCCGACAGCTTCAGCGTAAGCGATTGCAGCAGGCTTGCCGTTAAATTCAAAGACCACCCTTTTCTCTTCATCGGCTTTTGTGACTTCGAGGGTTTTGCCTAAATCGCGGAAGCTTTGAGTTTTTATAAAACTGAATTCAGTGCCCGGTTTCAGTAATGCCAATATAGCGGCATTGGAGTAACTTTTCCCGTTGGCATACAGGTGCGTGGCGTTAAATTTCAAATCATCACCGGCAGATCCGCCAATGAAAACGACATTTGTCATATCACCGATCGTTTCAATCAGCCCCTCTTCTGCGCCGCTTAATCCATCAACCAGGATAATGCCGACATATTTTTGCGAGTCCATTTCTGACATGGGCGTCTCAAAGTGTTTTTCAAAAGAAGCAAAGGCCTTTTTGACCCCTCCCTTATCCTGAAGATTTTCAACAACATCAATTTGAACGTCGTTAACTGCCTCGGCATTAAAAGCCATGGCAACCACGGAATCATCAAGCATTTTGCCGGATATGATCTCACCGGCAGTCGAACAGCCAAAAACTACTGAACCAGGAAAGGCTTCCTGCATTTTCAGGCTGATGCAGTCAGGTGCAAATTTTGAAGTTGCAAAGTATAAAAGGAGCTTTGCATCGAATTGTACCAACTGTTCATTGATATCTTTTACAACTTCATCAACCGTATTCTTAGTTGAACATGCAGTAATAATATTCACGTTGATCCTCCCTTTTAATTATAATCGTTATTTAAGTTCTCGCAGCATTCTTTCAAGCTTCTCCAACACTACCGGGTCATCATCAGATTCAAGCGAATATTTGTTTGGGTTTACACCTTTTAGTATCATTTTGGTTTTAATGATTTTTTCCAGCATCGGGTTGCCCACTGCTCTCTGTTGAATTACTGAATCTATCATGCGCCTGATTCTCCCTGCCATAACCTTACCCCCTTTGATTCATAATTAAAACACGTATTAAAAAATTTGTACGATCCTTAACGATGGTTGCGAATCTGCAGCGGTTACTTGCTAAACTGAGCTTAATTGCTTACGGATTGTGCTGGTTAGAAAAAAATTTGCTAGGTAAAAACCAGTATGTTATGCAGGGGCTTCTCTTGATTGCCGGAAATGGTATTTAATTAGCGGTTGCATAAAAAGTCAAAGGGATGCATTTATGCCATCTTATATACCAGCGCAGTAAGATAGTTATAAAAATGCAATGTTAATCTGAAATATTCCTAACAGTATTCTCATCAGAAATGCAGAACCTTTAAATAGCTTATGCCTTTCTCTCATCCCCTTTATGGCCGTGTAGTTTGTTCCCGGTGACTCTTTTCTTTCCTGATGCATCTGGCTGAAGATTAGCCGGATTTATTTGGGTCGGGAACCATATAAGCATATCCCATGAAAGCAAAAAATATACCCGTATGTTTTCCCCCGCAAAATTAATTGTAATTTATTAAATTTATTACCTGGTAATATAGTTTGTCCGGAGGGTAAAGCATCGCCGACTTGCATAAAGATACTTTATAGGACATAGTGCATGACCTTCGGGAAGTCAGGAAGAAGGCAAAAAGACCTTCTTAAACAATCATATAACGAGTTGCAACCTAAATGAGCACGAGGCGAAAGTGAGAGGGCGGCGCAGGCGCATACAAAGGAGTACATTGGGGAGTCCGGACAATGCCGATGACATAAGTGTTTGATTGCGACTATCTCATAAAGGAAGCTGTCGTATTTTTACAGAAACAGAAGGATGTTATTTAACAGATAAGGCATGCAGTAATTGCGGGGGAACCGCAAAAGAAAGGACATTTTTTGGCACAAACAACGTTTTACGAATCACCTCCCGCTATTACCAACGATAATACTTCATTGATTTCCTGAAGTTTGTAAGGTTTGTTCAGTGCTCCCGTAAAACCGTATTTCTGGTATTCAGCCATAACCGGATCATTGGAATACCCGGTTGAAACTATCGCTTTAACGTCTCTATCTATTTCTACGAGCTTCCTTATCGTCTCCAAGCCACCCATGCCGCCGGAAACGGTAAGATCAAGGATCACCAGATCAAACGGCCGTCCTGCCTCTCTCGCTTTAAGATACAATTCCAGCGCTTCCGCTCCATCTTGCGCCAATTCGATTTCGCAACCAATGGTGTTGAGAATCCCCTCGGCCACTTCCCTGACCGCTTCTTCGTCATCCATGATAAGCACCCTCTCGTTCCCTTTGAGGGCTTTTTTCTTTTCTCTTCGTATTTCCGCCCTTATTGCCTCGGCAGCGGGGAGGTAAATGTGAAAGGCCGCTCCGGCTTCCGGTTCGGAGTCCACCGATATGTGGCCGCCATGTTTATTGATGATGGAATAGGACGTGGCAAGACCGAGACCGCTCTTCCCCTCTTTTGTCGAAAAATACGGGTCAAAAATCTTCTCTCTGATCTCGAGAGATATCCCTGCGCCGTGGTCCTTTATGGAAATCCGGACGTATCTGGCATCTTTCAACAGCGGCAGATCATAAGCGCCCGTGGCAATATTTTCACATTGCACGGTGATCGTGCCGCCATCGGGCATCGCCTGGTCGGCGTTCATGATGAGATTATCGATTACTTGACTGATCTGCCCTTCATCGGCTTCAACTGGCCAGAGGTCAGCAGGAATGGATACTTCACATCGCGACCGGGAACCGCTTAGTGCGAAATTTGCCGTCTCTTTTATCAACTCCCCTATCGCCACCGTTTTTTTGGACAGATTTCCCTTTCGGGACAAAGTCAAAAGATTTCTTGTTAAATCCTTGGCGCGGTACACTGCGTTTTCGGCCCTTTCCAGCCGCGCAGATATAATGTCGTCCTTCTTGTTCAGCTTCATTTTTGCCAGCGCAATATTGCCAAGCATGACGGTCAGCATATTGTTGAAATCGTGAGCTATGCCTCCCGCCAGAATACCAAGCGACTCGAGCTTTTGGGCCTTCAGCAGTTCTTCCTCCATCTTTCTCCGCTCGGTGATATCAAATATGCTGACGAGAAGGTTCGCGAATTCAGAATCATTCCGGGGAATAGTTATTCTTATCCAGATATCCAGCCTTTTTCCCTTCAGGCTCCTGTTCACGGTTTCTCCCTCAAAAAGCTCCTTTCTTTCCGCCATGGCTACAAGTATATCTTTGAATACAGGTAAAAATTCAGGCGAAAAAACATTTCTCTGCGACTTGAGAAGCTCCTCCCTGCTTTCCGCTTCGTATAATTTGACAGCCGCTTCGTTTACATCATGTATCGTTATCATCTCCGCAGCGTTCCTGACAAAATCCTCGCACTCATCCAGGTAACGGCTCACGTCGGTTACACCCTGCGATTTCAGTACATTCAAGGCTGACTTTACCTGAGAGAAGTCTTCTACGCAGATGGGAACGGCGGCAGTATTGAAAATAGTCTGGTACCTCGCTTCACTGGCCCACAAGGCATCTATAGCCCGTTTAAGGTCGGTTATGTCACGCCAGGCGACAACAAGTCCGTCTTCCAGCCTGACCGCTCTGAGATTGTACGTCCTCTTTTCCCCCTTGCCTATTTTCTTAGCTTCCAGTTCAATTGTCTGTTTACTCTTGATGAGCGGCAGGCCGGTTTCCACAACCTTGCAGTATTCATCGAACAGCCCCGTATCGTTGTAATCAGGGAGAAGTTCCAAGAGATTCCCCCCCGCCAGATCGGAAGAATCCATACCGCTAAGCCGGCATGCTGCAGCGTTGGCATAGTCGATGCGAAAATCCCTGATGTGGCCGGATTCATCCCTGATCGCCGTAAAAATACTGAACGCGTCCGGCAAGTTCTCTATAGAAGCCCTGATTCTTTCTTCGCTCCTGTTAAGCGCCTCCTCTATCCGTTTGTGTTCCTCCCTCGCCCGCAGGGCCTTTACTCCATAAACCAGATCGTCGGCCATTTCCTGCAACAGCTTGACTTCCGAGAGATCGAAGAAGTCAGCCTTTTCGCAATAGATATTAAGCACGCCGAAGACATTATTGTCTGAGACCAGCGGCAGGGAAATCATGGAGAGGTAGCCAAGATCAACTGCCTCGCTGCGCCAGAGTCCATAGGCGGGGTCTGCAAGGGAATTGTTGCAGAAGGCAGGTTTCCCAGTCCTGATTGCCGCGTTGATCGGGCCGATCCCCACGCCGGCATCTGCCTGGATGATCTCCGGCGCCTCACAGCCTGCTTCATTGAAACCTGCATGGGCAACGGGATGCAGGTTGTGTACGCCGTCTTGTCCGGTATATCCCACCCAGGCATAACGATAGCCGCCGACCTCGAAGATGACCCTGCAGATATATTGCAATAGCGCCAATTCATTTGTAGCCGTGACTATCGCTTCATTGGAGAGAGTGAACATTTTCAGGGAACGATTTATGTCGATTTGCAATTTTTCCGAGCGCTTGATCGACTGTATAAAGGGAACGGCAACGGCCATCCCGGCCGCAAGAAGCACTGATGCGACAAGATCGATCAATTCTTCGGACATTTTGTTGGCATCAACTGATGTTACGGCATGCAAGCTGTAGAAAGTAAATATGCGGCGCACGGCCAATATGGTTATGGCGACTGCCAGCAAAATCCACGCTTCTTTTCTGCCGGTGACCTTTATCATCCAGAAAGCAATTATTAATGCCGTGACTTGAAAGAGAATGGATATTTCCAAGACTAGAAAAATGTCCACAGTATAACTCCGGGGCTGGTTTAAATATTGTTTTTTTCAGATACGTTCGATGGGGTGAATCAAGACTTAGAATGCGGATAGATTGGAATGTATCCGGCATGCCGTATAGAGTTTATACCTATAAGCCACCCGTTACAAGAAAATTAAAATTATTTCGAGCCAGCAATACAGATTCTATAAAGCGTAACTCAACAAGAAGGATGAGAAAGTGCGGATAATAGTGTCTTAGACAAAGTGATTTCAGCTGACCTTGGCTTCGAAAGCGATAACCCTCCCTTCCTCTGCCTGATAATTGATCTCGATCGGGTTGCAGCAGACCTCGCAGTCCTCGATATAGCGCTGTGACCCCACCGACAAGTCGAGCAGCATGGAGACCCTCTCCCCGCAATGGGGGCAGGTGAAGGAATATTTCCGGGCCGAAAGCATCTCCCAGTTCATTTCGCCTCGCAACTGCCAGTTCATGCCTTAAGCGTCATCTCCGCCACGCAACCCGGTTTCAGAAAGGGGAACGCTGGCTCCGGGAGACGAGATAGTAGACTACACCTAGAATCAGGAGGGTGCCAGTAAGGAAAATCTGGGTCTCCAGAATGTCGTGACGCAAAGTGGAAATCAGGATTTCCCGGATAATGGCAACTATGACCACACCGATAAACACGAGGATATTGAAGCGTCCTCCCTTGAGGCTTTTAATTTCATTATCCATCAACTCGATCATCATCCAGATAATGAGCAGCGTACCCAGCGCGCTCAGAATCCCCTCCTCCACAGCGCCGCTGAAAATGTGCGCGATCTCCCAGAAAAAGAGCCCGACCAGGGATAGAGAAACCCCGACCAGAGCCAGTACAAGAATCAGTTTGAGTCCATAAGTGAATCGTTCCGTGGCTTTGATCAGCTTCGTTTCGAGAGTGTGGGAGATGAATACCTTTTTCAGTTCCTCTTCAATGTAGGAAGCGGTAATAATGTCGAGATTTATATCCAGGATCTTCCCAATCGCCTCGTTATTCATTCGCCGTTCTGAACGTTCGGGAAAGTTCTCACTGATCATTCCGACAGCAAAGCGCCGTACAACCTGCATTGCCGCGTTGACAAAGTGGGCTTTGAGACCGATCCGGACATGCATCTGGCCGATCCGCTGCAGATTGTGCAGGTAATGGTTGTCATAGGCGCCGTGGAAAAGATTGACGAACCAATCGCCATGGCTCATCTTGAGCCGATGCAGTAATTGTTCATCCTGGAGGAAGGCTGCCGTCTCGGGGATGCCGAGAAGATAATCATAGAATTCAGTGATCATCAACTCGCGGTTTTTTTCCGCAATCGGCAAAAGCGAGCCGAGAATTTCAGCCTCTTCTTTGGTGAAGAGGTAATGGCTCTTGATCTCCTGCATCGTTAACATGCCTAGCTCCTGGAATCCGCACGGGCTGCGCCGTGGGATCAATTAAATCGAACAAAGGGCCGCATAATACTAATTTATAACCTGAACCATTGGCAAGTCAAATATTCCGGGGAAGGAGGGCAAATCCATCGGCTCACGATTCAGGCAAAAAACAGGCTGAAACAGGTCAGGAAAATGAGCTGGCAAGAGGCAACAACCCATCCGTTTCTCAGCATGGACTTCATATCGGCAGATTCGGCAAAGCCTAGAGAGCTGACCATATTCGCCCCGGGGAAGACGAAATTGTTAACCCTGGTGGCCACCACCAGTGCAAGCGACCAAGCAAGCATCGAGACGGCATATCTGGAAAGAAGCGGGTTGAACATCTCATGTAGGAGTTTCAGCGTTGCCACTGTAGCGCCGCTGATCCCGAAGGCGCCAAGAAAGCCACCGGTAATGACAATCGAAGGTTTGCCGCCAAATTCCAGCAGCGGTTTGATCAATGCGGAGAGGGCCGCAAAACCCCCCGCCTTTTCCACGAATAAGATAAACGGGTCGAGTAAGAGAAAGAGGAGAAAGAGCCCGACATTGCCCGCCATCCCTTTAATAACCAGCTTCAGGATTGCATCTAGCTTCAAGCCTCCGACAAAACCGGTGATGAGTGACAAACCAAGCATGATAACAATTACAAATGAGGTGGGAGCCTTGACAACGACACCAAAGATGACCGCCGCCAGAAAGGAACATGCAAACACGAAGGTAGCGCGGCTGCTCCGGGGAGTAGGCGCAAATCGTTCCGTTTCGTCCGGCAGCTCATAGGAGTTCATGAATCTGGTCTGCCGCTGGATCCGCTGGATCATGAACCAGGTGACAATAAGGGTGATCAGCGCAACGGGACCGGAAACGTAGAGGAGCATTTCACCATAGCCGATCTTCGTAAGACCGAGGAGGGTTATAACGGGAGGAGTAAAAGGACCCAGGATCAATGCTTCTTCGCCTGCGGCCTGAAATATGACCCCTACGGTGCTGCGCGACAGTCCGACCGCAGCGGCGATCGGCACGACTATCGGCGCTAATATGGCGTTCCCCCCGGCCATGGTGCCGAGCAGGCCGACCATTACCAGGCAGGCGGCCATTATTCCCAGCATGGCCTTTTTTTCCGTGTCCACGCCGATGCCGTGGATTATCCGGTGGACGATGGTATGAGAAACTCCAGTGGCGCAAAGCACTTCGCCCAGGCCACGACCCAGCATGATGATCAGCCCGACCAGCGCGAGAAAGGACCCCATGCCGTTGGCCAAGGCCGCGCCGAAAGAGATGAGTGACTGATGGCTGAGCAGGGCGCCGATCACCACACAGACGGCCGTTGCCGGCAAGATATCCACGTTCCGGAAAACCAGCACGACGTAGAGCGCCAAAGGCGCCAGTCCCAATAGTCCGTGCCAGTCGGCCGGAGTCATGTCGATCAAATTCACCCCCTTATAGTTGCGCCATAGTAACCAATTCATCTCTTAAAGTTAAACAAAAAAACTAATCCTACACGCAGATTCCGTTTTCAACGAGAAACTATCGGCATTTTAAGGACTGTCAGTCTGCGTGTGATTACCCTTTTTCAGTTTTATCAGCCAGCTGAAAAGTAGTCGATATGCATCGCCTTGCGCACTGCTTCTAGAGTCCGGGCGGCAACTGCACGGGCGTTTCTGCTCCCCTCGCGAAGCATGCGCATAACTTCCGCAGGGTCCCCGGCGAATTCCTTGCGGCGCGCGCGGATAATTTCCAGCTCGGGGAGGAGAACATCGAGCAGGCGCTGCTTTACTGCCGTATCGCCGAGCCCGCCGCGAATGTAGTGAAATTTCATGGCATCGAGATTACCCTTGTCCGGATCGAACGCATCCAGATAAGCAAATACCGGGTTTCCTTCCACCCGTCCGGGATCTTCCACCCGCAGATGATCGGGGTCCGTATACATCTTGCGCACCTTGTCACGCACCGTCTCGGCGCTGTCACCTAAAGAAATCACATTCCCCAGCGACTTGCTCATCTTCCCTTTGCCGTCCGTGCCTGGGAGCCGCGGGACCGTCGAAAGAAGCGCCTTCGGCTCGACAAGCACTGAACAGCCATAGATGCGGTTGAAGCTGCGCACTATCTCCACGGTCTGCTCGATCATCGCCAGCTGGTCCTCGCCGACCGGCACCAGATCGGCTTTGAAAGCGGTGATGTCGGCAGCCTGACTCACCGGATAACAGAGGAACCCGGCGGGGATATTGCCTCCGAATCCCCGCTGCCTGATCTCATCCTTTACGGTGGGGTTGCGTTGGAGGCGTGCCAGCGTTACGAGATTTAGGTAGTAGATCGTGAGTTCTGAAAGCTCCGGAACGAGCGACTGGATGAAAATGGTCGTGCGCTTGGGGTCGAGACCGACTGCCAGGTAATCGAGGGCGACTTCGAGGATGTTCCTACGTACTTTCCCCGGATTATTCGCGTTATCGGTGAGCGCCTGCATGTCGGCGATAATAACGAACTGTTCGTGCTCTTCCTGCAGTTGTACCCGCGCACGCAAAGAACCGGCATAGTGACCCAGATGCAAAGGTCCAGTGGGGCGGTCACCCGTGAGAATAGTGTGTCTTGCGCCGCTTGTCTCCATATCTTGCCAGGTTTTCTCCTCTTTGGAGCTGCCGCATAGCGGCAACCCCCGCGGCCGCTGAGCACCTCTTTCCAGCGCAGGTCCTTTTGTTGTAAAATATCCGGATCTGGCGTCCATAAAAAATCCCGTTCCCGTAAGGGGAGCGGGGCTGATTGTCCGAAGTTTTTTCTCAGTGGGTTATGATTTCTCCGGTTTCGACATCAAGTGTTAAATGCTGGTTAGAATCAATGCCGCACTCGCAGGCCATTCTCTCCCATAGGACATGCTTCCTGGCTTCGAATCCAGTAGCCAGCAACACTGCATTTTCAAGCGCTCCAGCCATGGTTGCAGGTTGATCGCAACCATATTTCTTGGAGAAGCTATCTTTTTTTGTTAGAAAAGCCTTGTACTCCGTGAGGGTTTCTGGTGATATCGTGCATACGATCCTTCCCGTCTCCGTTCTCATATTTTCACCTTGTTTCTCCACTCTGTTTGTTTTTTTTCATATGATATTAACCATTTAGGAAACATAACTTGCGCCATAGCCGGCATTCGCCAATCAGTGGCATAACATCAGTCAAAATCAATCAAATTATAGTAAAATTATAACACTTAATTTGAAAATGGATATCAATATTTTCCGGTTCAGATCACGGTTTCCATTCAGAACCGGCTGGAATAGACAGAACAAATGGCCAATCAGCGAAACAACTGGATGTTAAACAGGTTTTTTGATCGTTCGGGCCGATCTCGGCTGACCAACTTTAGGTTGACTGTCCGTTGTTGCATGAGCTGTTCTCCATGTTAGACTTAAGGTCATGATTTAAATTCGAGGCAAAGGAGGATCTCATGCATGCGATAAGGGTCCATAAGTTCGGAGAGCCGGAAGTGATGCGGATTGAGGAGTTGCCCGACCCAAAACCGGGACTGGGCGAGGTGGTGGTCGAAATACGGGCGGCGGGGGTGAACCCGGTGGATACCTATATCCGCTCCGGCGCCTATAGGCAGGACCTCCCCCTCCCCTACACCCCGGGGATCGACGGGGCAGGGATCATTACGGCAATAGGGCCGGGTGTAAAGCACCGCAATGAGGGTGATCGTGTCTACGTGGCCTGGTGCCTCACTGGCACCTACGCCGGGAAGGTCCTCTGCCGTGAGTTCCAGACCCACCCTCTGGCGGAGAGCGTGACCTTTTCCCAGGGGGCGGCGATCGGCGTCCCCTACGGCGCCGCCTTCCGCGCCCTTTTCCAGCGGGCCATGGCAAAGGCGGACGAAGTGGTTCTCGTCCACGGGGCAAGCGGCGGGGTTGGGATCGCTGCTGTACAACTGGCGCGGGGTGCGGGGATGCGGGTAATCGGCACTGCCGGGTCGGACATGGGCATAGAACTGGTGCTGGCCCAGGGCGCCCACCATGTGCTAAACCACAGGGAGCCGGGCTACCTGCAGGCGTTGGAGGGGCTTACCTGTGGCAATGGGGTGGACGTTGTCCTGGAAATGCTCGCCAACGTGAACCTGGGAAATGACCTCACCGTTCTTGCCAAAGGTGGAAGGGTTGTCGTGATCGGCAGCCGCGGTCCGGTCGAGATCGATCCGAGAAAAACCATGCTCCCCGAGACCGCCATACTCGGTATGAGCCTGTACAGCGCATCGGACCGGGATCTGTCAAGCATGCACGCCGCATTAGGCGCTGGCTTGGAGAATGGAACCTTGCGGCCGGTGGTGAGCATGGAAATGCCCCTGGCAGACGCGGCAAAGAGTCACCATGCGGTGATGGAGGCGAGCACCCTTGGGAAAATAGTGCTGATCCCCTGAATCAGGTTAACCTGCTAGAAAATAATAATCGGAAAAGAAAGATTCTCCCTGCAGGGATTAGCCTATTTGGGTGGAAGATGGAGAGGCGTTTAAGTATCGGCGTATGCAGGGGAGGGGCCATGGGTATAATTACTATCACCGCTGTGATGACTTATAACCAGCCTATCAATTAGCTAAATCTGATCGGCTCTCTTTCCCGCAAATTTACTTTGAGCTATTTTCGGGGATGGGGCTATTTTCAGATGACAAGGAAGTCGCAGCCTATCCACCAGAAACGGTATTCTTTCGGCAGCCGGACATGTTGGTGCATGTGGCAGTCAAACCCCTTATGATTTGCCGCCTGTGCCGCTGTGTCAAGATAGTAGCCGCCGTCGTGCCCGACCTGAGACCAGTCGGGGCTCACCGGCAGATAGAGGGGGCGAGACCGCCGAACTCATATGTACCGAAGGTCACCTTCCAACCTAAAATGGTGAGGACCAATGCGATCCATTGGACAATCGGCCATTTAACCCGTCCCAGCACCGGCGCTAATTTCTCCATTCTTTCCCAGTTGATTTCCGTCACCCGGATACTACAATTTAAGAAAAGAACGGGATTGATTTCCCGCCGGAGAGTAATTTCCAGTCTCAAAAAACTTGCGGAGCCGGCCGGTTTCCCCGTAGACAAGAATGTCCATCATGATAAAAGCCATCCCGGAAGGTTATCACAGCGTCACACCGTACCTCAAATTCAAGGGTGCCCGGAAGGCCATAGATTTCTTCAAACGGCCTTTGGCGCCCAAGAGCAGTACGCCATGCCAGGACCCGACGGCAAAGGGGTGATGCACACCGAGCTTAGGTCGACAACTCGATCATCAAGATGTGGGACGAAAACCCGCAGCGCCATGTAAAAGCGCAGAAACCACCGGCAGTTCCTCCGTAAACTTTTACCTTTACCTGGAAAAAGTGGACGAGATTTTCCGGTTAGCACTTGAAGCAGGCGCCGAGGCCCGGATGCCTGTCCAGGAAATGTTCTGGGGGGCCACGCCGGTACCGTGCAAGACCCCTGCGGTTACAACTGGACCCTTGCCACCCGTATCAAAGGACCTGGCAATGGAGTAAATCCAGCGGGGAGTACAAGCTGCCTGCACCCAGATTGCAAAGAAATAGACCTCTCTGGAAGCGTTCCGAAAAGGAAGTGGCGCTATTTCGAAAATTATTGCACGTCAGGAACTATGTGCGGACTGCAAGTTTTGGCTTGATGCCATTTATCAAGTGTGACAAACTATATCTAAATGACAGAAAGTCTATCCTGTACCTACTCTCTTACGGAGTCATAAATATCTTGAGTTCCACGGGATTCTCTCTTTTAAAAAAATCGATGTACTCTGCACTGTTGCTGTTTTTTCTGGTTTCAAGCCTTCTCTCATCGGCACGTGCTCAGGATAATATTGCCACATACCTACCCCTACCACCCGGCTATTCCACTATAAAAGTCTTTGACAGCCAAGGAAGGTTCGTCGGCCGGATACTACCAGAGAAAAGATACTGGGTCTCCATTGACCGCATTCCTCCTTTCCTGCAAAATGCTGTGGTGGCCATTGAAGACTCCCGTTTTTATGAACATGGCGGGATTGATGTTCGAGGGATCGCCCGGGCACTGGTGAAAGATGTAATCAAGGGGAAACTGGCTGAAGGGGGGTCGACCATCACCCAGCAGTTAATAAAAATCAAATTTTTATCCAGGGAGAAAACCATTGACAGGAAGCTCAAGGAAGCTCAGCTGGCCATTGAATTTGAAACTAAATACACCAAGAAGCAGATCCTGGAGATGTATCTTAATGAAATTTATTATGGGAATGGGGCTTGGGGGATTGCCCAGGCTGCCCGTCTCTATTTCGATAAAAACCCGGAAGATTTGACCGACTCCGAATGTTCCCTATTGGCCGGAGTGCCGAAAGCCCCGGCCCGCTTCAATCCGCTGGGAAAAGCGTCCAGGGTAACCGGGCGGAGGGATCTGGTGCTGAATCGCATGGTGGAACTCAAAATGATTACCCGCCAGCAACAAATATACCTGCGAGCCCATCCCCCGTCCGTTGTCCCACGGGGGCAAGCCCCGTATTATATGGCCCATATCCGTAACAAACTGATCGAACGGTACGGACCGGGGGTCATCGAACAGGGGGGACTGGAAGTAACCGCGGCCCTGGATCTGAACCTGCAAAAGCTTGCGGAACAGGTCCTGCGTGAAGGAGTTAAACGAATTTCTCCCCAGCTTCAAGGCGCTCTGTTGTGCCTGGATCCCAATACCGGCGATGTATTAGCTGCCGTAGGGGGAGTTGATTTCGAGCAGAGTACCTATAACCGTGCCTTTTCAGCCATGCGCCAACCCGGCTCGGCCATTAAACCGCTGATTTACGCCGCGGCCCTGGAAAAGGGGTTTACTCCCGGCAGCATCTGGAATGATACGCCGGTGGCCTACAATCGGGGAAATAATGAAATCTGGCGACCTCTCAACTACGAACGGAAAAACTATGGGGAACTTACCCTCAGGCAGGCCTTGGCATACTCGAACAATGTCATCACGGTAAAATTGCTGGAGGCGATCGGGGTACCTTATTTTGTCGATTTTGCACAAAAATTGGGGTTTACTTTACGCGCGCACAATGATCTCTCCCTGGCCCTTGGAACCGAAGAAGTCACCTTGAATGACCTTGTCCTTGCTTACACCCCACTGGCCAATGGGGGCTCGCGGCCCGAATCAAGAACCATTATCCGTATCTATGACCGCAATCGAAGTACCTGGGCGGAGGATCCTGCCGCAGTCACACCGGTTCTTTCCCCGGCCACCGCCTTTGTTACTACCCAGATGCTGAAAGATGTCATGATTTATGGTACCGCTAAGAGTCTTAAAAAATTCAGCCAGGAACGTCCTTCCGCCGGGAAGACAGGCACCACCGATGATTATCGGGATGCCTGGTTTATCGGCTATACCCCTCAGATGATAACCGGCATATGGGTCGGGTATGACAAGCCCAGGCCCGGAGGGAAAGGTTTTACCGGAGGGGCTGTCGCTGCCCCTATTTGGGGACGATTCATGCGCCCGGCTTTGGCCACCAAGCCTGCCGTTGATTTCCCGAAACCAGACACGGTCGTTACCGTTTCCATTGATCCTGCGACAGGATTCCTGGCAACTACCGACTGTCCGGCAAAAAGGGACGAATTCTATATCGAAGGGACCCAGCCGACTGAATACTGTCCCAGACACGGCGGAGATACCCTCAGACCGTCTTCTCTGTCCCTTCCACCGCCAAATGCAAACCGACAACAGCCTGACACGGCAGGAGAAGGGGCACAAAAAGCCGGTAAAGAATAGGGAATAAAAACGGGTAAAATCTCTAAGTTTCGCATTGTGCGTTCTTTTTTGTTATTGGGGGGTAGGACGGAAACGAAAACCGATCTCACCCCCTGGCGAAATCCAGTGTCAGGTTGATAGCTCCACACCCGCTAATCCATATAGATCATTTTTCGCGTCATCCCACCGTCCACAACGAAATTCTGGCCGGTTACAAATCCGGCCTGGGGCGAGATCAGATAGGCGACCATTGCCGCTACATCTTCAGGGCATCCCACCCGCCCCACCGGATGCTGGGCGTGATCTACGGGACGAAGCGCCGGCGACTTGCGCCTTGCGCTCTTTTGCCCGTGAATGACTGCAATCCAGCCGGGGCTGACGCAGTTCACCCGGATGTCCGGGCCAAGGCTCACGGCAAGGGCGTGGGTCAGGGCGACGACCCCCCCCTTACTGGCCGAGTAAGCTTCGGTATGGGCCTCGGATTGCAGTGACCGTGTCGAGGCAATGTTGACGATCGCCCCCTTGCTGCGGCGGAGCATCGGCACCGCATGCTTGCTTAAGAGGAAGACGCCGGTGAGGTTGGTCGAAATGACCCGGTTCCAGTCGCTCAGTTTCAGCTGTTCCACAGGGCGAGCCTTAGGCGTGGCTATCCCCGCATTGTTGATCAGGGCGTCCAGGCGGCCGAACCGAGACATTATCAGTTGCATCACCCCTGCCACAGCCTGCTCGTCAGCGACGTCAACCACGACGTCAATGCATGAAGATCCAAACTCTGCGGCCGTCTCCTTGGCCGCCTCCCCGTCGATGTCAGCAATGACCACCTGCATTCCTTCCTCCACCAGCCTTCTGGCTATCCACTTGCCGATTCCCTGGCCACTGCCAGTGACCAGGGCAACCTGGCCTGAATTCCCAGCAGTCATCTCCTGCCTCCTTTTCTGATATAGTTTTCATTGTAACCGGTTTTGAAGAAGGGGCAATCATTGGTTCTTTCGTAAATAGTTGCAGCGTAGAATCATAGGGAGAGATAGATGAGAGGATATTTCATAACGTGGTTTAGGCAGTAGTTCTCCACAACTACCTGTTTTCACTAAAGTGAGTGGGGCGCAGCGCCCCCCCCCTTCGCCACACTGATGTGATGTTATTGCCTGGTAAAGAAGAGACTAACGTAAAGCAGTTTTTTGTGACTAGACAAAATGTATTATTTAGTCTAGTCTCCGAAAACGTGATATAGATAGGATGCGGCTTTACGGTCTACCAAGACCCCAAAACATTTTTCCTTATCGTGCATTTTTCCCGTTTCGTGAGGTGGCGCAAGCCAATTCACTTTGGAGGTTTACATGAAGGTTGCATCGCTCCTGCTAGCCGCTTCCCTTTTCGCTCTCCCGGCCCACGCCGCGGACCATCCCAAACCGGCAGAAACTGCGGCCAGTTCCCCCGAAAAAACAAAGGACGCCGCTGCGGAAAAAGAGAAGGCACCAGTCGCCGAGGAAAAGCCGGTCGTAACCAGACACCAGATCACCGTCAACGGCAAAACCCTCACCTACACGGCCACGACTGGCACCCTGCCAATCAGGAACGCCGCCGGCGAGATCGAGGCACAGATGTTCTTTGTCGCCTACACGGCGGACACCGCCGGCAAGACCAGCCAGCGACCGCTCCTCTTCGCCTTCAATGGCGGGCCGGGGTCATCATCGGTTTGGCTCCATCTCGGGGCGATCGGCCCGAAACGGGTGAATCTCCCTGATGACGGCAGCATGCCCCTTCCCCCCTTTCAGCAGGTCGACAATCCCGAGACGTGGCTCGACCAGGCCGACCTCGTCTTCGTAGATCCGGTGGGATGCGGCTACAGCCGTGCCGTCAAGGCCGACCAGGCGAGCAAGTTCTTCTCCCTCAAGGGGGATATCGAGTCGGTCGGCGAATTCATCCGCCTCTACCTCACCCGCTACGAACGCTGGTCCTCCCCCCTCTTCCTCACCGGCGAGAGCTACGGCACAACACGGGCCGCCGGCCTAACCGACAATCTCATCGAACATGGCATCGCCTGCAATGGCATCATACTCATATCTACCGTCCTCAATTTTGCCACCATCAGTTTCACCCCGGGAAACGATCTCCCCTACGCCCTCTTCCTGCCAAGCTATACCGCCGCCGCCTGGTACCATCACCGGCTCCCCGCCGACTTCGGCCGCGACCTTCCGGCAAACCTCCGCGAAGTCGAGCAGTGGGCCCTGGCCGATTACATCCCGGCGCTTGCCAAGGGGGACCAGCTGGCACCCGCGGATCAGCGGGAAATCATCCAACGGCTCGCCCGCTATACCGGTCTCGACGAGAGGTACATCAACAACTGCAACCTCCGGATAGAGGCGCAGCACTTTGCAATGGAGCTCTTGCGACAGGAGCAAATTACGGTGGGGCGTTACGACAGCCGCCTGACAGGGGCCGATATCTTCGCCGCGTCCGAAACCCCCGACTTCGATCCGAGCCTGGCGGCGGTCCGCCCGCCGTTTACCGCGGCGTTCAACGACTACGTCCGCCGCGAGCTCGGCTATAAAACGGATGAGGAGTATTACATTCTCGGCGGCGGGATCGGCCACTGGGACTGGGGGGCTAACAACTCCTTCGCTGAAACGGCAGAGGCCCTGCGCAAAGCCTTCAGCAAAAACCCTCACATGAAGTTATTCGTGGCCAGTGGCCTGTTCGACCTGGCGACCCCTTATCTCAGTACGGACTATACCCTCGACCACCTGGAACTCACTGTGGCGCTTAAGCGAAATATAATCACCGCCCGTTACGAGGCTGGTCACATGCTCTATACCGACGCCCGCTCCCGGAGTCAACTGAAGAAAGATGTCGCCGCTTTTATCCGCACCGCACTTGCTCCTCCCTGATTCTCCCACAACGACCAGTGCAAGGCAGCGAACAGGGGGAGAGGATCAGCCTGGGTTCTGACGGCGGGTACAAATTGCTACATACAAGCGAATATAAGTTAGTAATTACAGCGATTTGGAGTGATAGCAAAACACTACCTTGCACATTTTGCACGATTGTTGGGGTTACCCCTTTTTGATATGCGAAGGCTATTATTGTTGTTGTGATTGAACGTTCAAGCCTGCCTGCACTTCGGCAACGACATGAGGCAGCGCAATATCACTTTCGAGAAGTCCTATATAGCCGTCCGATGCAGCGATAACAACCGACCGATTATAGACATGCACGACATGTCCCGGCACATGGTTATGCTGCTCAGTCCAGCCAACCGCCCGTTTGACGATTATCCATGTATCGCCGATGCGTGCCAGGCTCCCGATCGCGCCGAACGCCCGGATATGCCGCATAATGCTTTCGACCGGCTCGTGAAAATGGATGACACTTTCCTCCATTTTGATTTTTTTCCAATAACTCCCTCCCTCTTGCGGCTTGGCCTGTTCCCAAAGCTCTTTAAATTGACTGGCAACTCTGCTTGCCAGCCGTTTGGCGGCCATCTGAATTTTGAGATCAAGGCTTTCGTGACATTCGTCAGGCTGCAATGGAAATTTTTCTGCGGCGAGAATATCCCCTTTATCTATTTCCGGAGTCAATTGGTGACATGTTATGGCCCAGAAATCTCGGTTCTCCAAAATTGCGCGCACGACGGGGTAAGGGCCGCGTCCGTCAGGAAGGGGGGAAGAATGAAAATTAACGGCGTATTTCAAAAAAGGGTGCCATTCACAAATTTTCCAATCATAACTCGCAACGATCAACGCCTCACATCCCTGTTCTTGAAGTTCTGCCAGATCGCGTGCGGTCATTCGAGACAGTTGTATTGCTGCACCATGCTGTTCCGCGTATGCTATGACGGCCTGCTGATTGCCCAAATCACATTTCATCGGGACCGTGAACAGTTTGAGAGGCATCCAACCGGCCTGGACAAAGGCGTCAAATACCCCTAGATATCGATCAGTGGCAGTAATGGCGAAGCGCATGGTGTCCTTTTCAATTTAAAGCCAGATTAACCAACTCCCAGCATTCCAAGAATCACGTTAGTGCTGATATGGTCGAGTTTAGCATAGGCCACCCACACACTACCCCTTTGTTGCAGCTGGCGGCTTGTAGAAAGAATGTCGGGGTAACCTCATGTCCCTTGCGTTTGAGCGTCTGAGGAAAATAGCCGTTTGCCGCACCGTACCCACCCCACCGTGACCTTGAAGCTTCTTGCATGGGAAAGAGACCGAATTCTTAAAGATTATTGCTAATCGTGTTAATTTTTGCAAGAGGCTCATATTATACAGCTTACGGTGAGATGCCATCCTTCAGACTGTAAGGTGAGTGGATTTGGCACCTGCTTCTTGCAGCTGGGCAGTTCGGTGCCTGCTCTGGTATATATCCCGGTCTCGTCTGCTTTTTGACTTTCATGGCAGATTATTGACACATCTCCATGGTAGACACAGGCCATAATACTTGGCCGTGTCCACTGCCCAACTTTCATCGCTTTGGCCATTTTAGCTAGGCTGAGACGCTGATCGTGCTGTTGTCGGGAAGTGAAGTCGAGCTGGCAGTGCCTTGGCCATTAGCACTCGAACCATTGGATCCTGCTCCCGAATTATGATGGTGATGATGATGATGACCGTCGCTCTTTTGCGCCTGAATATCTGTTTGGAGTTGAGCAAAGGCATTCTGTGCATCAGCGATATTCCCTGATTGAAGCGCCTGTCCCAACGCGGTAAAATCATTAGGTATTTTATTGCCGCTGGCGCTTAAATTGCTGCAGCCAGTTGAGTTGACTGTGCTGTTTTGCCATTGGCTGATGAGACTTTGCAGGGCAGAAAAAGCCGATTGTGCGCCGGTAAGGTCGCCGCTCTGGAGTGCCGAGGCAAGTTGGCCGAAGTCCTGTTTTCTTTGCTGCATCATTGTCTGCCACGTCTGCATATTGGTGTTGCTGCTCGATGTCCCTGAAATTGCTGTCATTGCCGAATCCTCCTTTTGATCCGGTACTGCATCTATTTTTACCCATCTAAGCAATTTAAATATGCAAGCTGAGTGCCTAATCAGAAGTTCTTCCGAACAAAGCGTTTCATCTTGAGCTACTTCCTTAGCTGGGTATCTTACGCCATTTCCGGGGGTCTCAACAAAAAATCAAGAGTTTGAAGCGCATGGCCAAAGGATACAAGGCCGTAACCTACTTCCTCTTGAAAATCCATCAACTTCGTTCTTCTTAACCTCAGGCTTTTATTATATATTTCAACTTAAATACGAAAGACCACAATCTTTCAGGAATGACCCGGATCCACCTGATTGCAATAGAAATACGTATTTCTAGACATTGGCCCAGACCCTTCCCAATTTAACTCTGGTATGCTAGACTTGCAGGTGCAACCGGTGGAGATCATGGACGACGTTTCAAAGGCAGTCCCGGGGGTTGTGCCGGAAATGAACGGCAACGGATTCATAAAATCAGGAGGTGAATGATGCGGATAATACTTGTCGGGGCAAGCGGCACCATCGGCCGGGACGTGGCGAAGATCCTTAAGGACAATCATGACTTGGTGACCGCCAGCCGCAGCAGCGGGACACTGCAGGTAGACCTGGCCGAACCGGACAGCATCGAAGCGATGTACCAGCGGGCGGGTTGCTTCGACGCCGTGGTCTGCGCCGCCGGAGCGGCGCGATTCGGCCTCCTGGCCGATTTGAGTTATGACGACTACCTCTTCAGCCTCAGGAACAAGCTCATGGGCCAGGTCAACCTTGTCAGGCTCGGCCAGCGTTACATCAACGACAACGGCTCCTTCACCCTAACAAGCGGCGTGCTTGCCAGGGAACCGATGCCGGGGAGCAGCGCCATCAGTATGGTCAACGCCGGTCTGGAAGGGTTCGTCCAGGCAGCGCAGCTGGAGCTGACACGGGGGGTGCGGGTAAACGTCGTGAGTCCGGTCTGGGTAGCGGAGACTCTAAAAGCCCTGGGCCGGGATCCGGCGGAAGGGATGCCCGCCGCCCATGTCGCCCGGGCCTACCTGGCCGCCGTCACCGGTACTATGAGGGGGACAGTACTGGATGTGATGGATTATTCCTGAGAGGTTGGAACGAGTGAGCAGGCACAGTAAAGGCGGCCGCCTTTTATTATTAAGTTAACTGTTCCCACAGGAATTCCGTGGACATCATTTTTAATTCTTTTTCCCTTTTAGCCATGGTTTTCCGCTCGTTAGAAAGCCTTTGAAAAACGTCATGAGGAGGTCGGGATAAAAGCGCGTAAGCGAGCGGGAAAGCGATGCGTATACGCTTTTCATTGGGATTTTAGCGAGCGACAACGTCGCAGACCGACCCCGCATCAGTTTTTCATCCGCCTGCTAGAGAACGGCCAACAGCCGATCAGGAAAATGAGTGTCTTGTTCGGGTCATGTTTTTCAGGGTATCTGCCACCCCCTTGGTGTGACCTGCCGTCTCGGCGCTTCGTCCGCTTGTTTCCTCAATGACACCCAAAAGTGAAGAGATGCGAGCCACGTCGCAGGATTGGGATTCAATTCCATTGGCCACGGAACCGATTTCGGAAGCCAGACGCGAGATATTGTTGCCAATCTCCAGGGCGCTTGTGCGGGATTTTTCAGCCAGGTTGCGAACCTCATCGGCAACAACCGCAAAACCCCGTCCGCTGTCACCGGCGCGCGCCGCTTCGATGGCGGCATTTAAGGCCAGAAGATTGGTTTGATCCGCAATCTGCTCAATGATCTCCACCACGCTCTGGATGTGGCGGCTGTCATCGGCCAGTTCCCGGGCGCTTATTGCCGACGTGCTGGCCAGTTGGGTCAGGCCGGAGACGTTTTCACCCAGCTGTTGAATTGCCTGCACCTGCTGTTCGATATGGAAGGCCAGATCATCCACAGAGCCGTAAAGATCATTGGCGCAGGCTTCAAGCTGTCCGGCCATTGCGTCCTGCTCGCTGTGTGCTTCGTGGAGCACCTGGCCAAGATCGTTTAATCCGCCGAACAGCCGCGCCATGAAAGGCTCAAGACCAGATTCATCCAGCCGGCTCTCATACTGCTGTTTCTTGAAATCATCAATCTGTTTCATCACCACCTGCGATAAACCGCTCAGTTTGGATATTTGCCGCCTCAGGAAAAATGCCTTGAACTCTCCATAGTGGGCAACAAAATTGTCCACATACTCATCCCGGAAGTTTGCCCCGTTCGGCACGCGGAAAAAGAAGATGGCGGTTAGCGTCTGATTCAGATTAAGCCCGAGAATCTCGCCGAACGTTGAAAAACCTGCCACTGCTGGGCCCGAAACCCTCCCCATATTGGAAAGTTCGTGCTCGTTGCAGAGGCGACGCAGGATGCAGTCGTTGAGAATGCCGGCCACAAGTTCCCCCGATTTTCCCTGGAGGAAATGTTTAAAATCCTTATCCGTGTTGCTGGCCAGCCCCGTCCTGCGTACCAGCTGCAACTCCTCACCCGGAGCAACATCGCAGTAAAAATGCACTTTCCCGGCTTCTGTGTCGAGTTTGGAGACAGAGCGCACAAAAAGCTCCTTCCCCACCGTAATGGCAAAGGAGTAGTCGGCCAATTGGGCCTCCAGGTTAGCAGGGGAGCTTTTCAGGGTTTCACAGAGCGCTTCCACAAGGGTACTGATACGTCCCTGACGGTCAATCACCTGGCTTACATATCGCTGCTCCGCCGAAGCGGAAAGAATATGAAAACTGCTTCCGGCGGGTTCGAAATTCTGGCTCTTCAATACTCCGAAACGTACTCCGGGGGGAGTCTTTATGAAGGCGACCAGGGCATGGTTTTCAAGTTTTTTCTTGCCGTCGTGCAGCCAGGTGTTGCGGAAGTCAAAGGTCCCTCCGGCCGAGCCCCCAACGAACAGACAGGGGAACCGACCGGAATCATACAGGGCCTCCAAGAAGAATGATTCGGAAGCCGACAGACCGTCAAACAGCACGTATGCCAGGGTATTGCGGTAGTCGATCTCCATGTTCACCCTAAGCCCCGCAATGGACTTACTAATCCGATCCACGCGATCCTTAAGGGGAATTTCAATTCTACCCTGGCGCAAATCTTCACACGCCAGGGGGACACTGACAACCTCGGCTTCTGCTATCAGGGAGGCATCGAAACATTGTACCACCACCCGGTCCCAGCGGTTACCTGTCGGGCAGTACAACCGTTCGCCATCGGCGTGCAGTTCTCCGGCTGTGGAACATATCATCATGGGAACACCGGCAAAGCGCGAAGCCAATACCCTGGCAACCTGTTCAATGTCAACATGTGGTGAGACGTAGGCACAGACAAAGGTGGGTGATATGCGGACCTTCTCCAGCTCACCTGACAGGCCGGCCGCAGTGCTTTGAAAAGCTATGGCGCCGGCGCACTGTTTTTTCCCAATTCCCATAAAACGCATAGTAATCTCCTTTTCTTACATAAACATCTACCATATGGCTAGGTCGATTCTGTCTACAGATACAGTCAGTATTACAGGTCTGTTTCTATTATGTATCGGTCGCTTCCTTCAAAATCTTAAGGTCAAATTTTTAAGCAGGCTGTTAAAAACGTCACGAGAAGGCTGGGATCCACGGCGCTAAGCTTGCGGTAGCACCCAAGACCAGCTCCGCACTTTTTTAAACGGCCTGTTCGGTAAATAAGTTAAAATTTTCCAGTCAAAGACCGCCAGCATAGTGGGTGGTCTGAGGCAAGACCCTAAAACTTTCCATTAAAAGTACAGTTTTTCTTGTTTTTCCATGTCTTCTTGGTTTTTCACATAGGCTCTGAGGATTTCTTCATCTATAAGCTCCACATACTTCTGAGCGTCCCACGCCGCCGTTAGCGGCCCCGTATCAGAAAGTAACTTGATAAATAGGCTCACCATGTAAGATCAGATGAAGCATTGTCATGAAGTTGTGACTGAGATGGACGTGCCATGGATCACCACGACCATCAAGCAGGAAAAAACTTTTAAGAAGAGATGCTGAATTTCAACAACCTGGCAGCTGTTCAGGCCACCATGCCCTGAACTCTACCCGCAAATTATGCGTATGAACCACTCCAGTAACCATATTGAATTTGACGAAAGCCGATAAGAAATGGTAAACTCGATCGACTCAAAGGACATTTCTTAACAAGTTTAGTTTTGTAATATATCAATATTATTTCTGACAACAGGTTGCAACCAGAAGAATACGTTGCCGGCTGTATCGGGTCCTCCACTGCCTGCAGCTTAATCTCCCCCCATTGCCCCTTCACCGCCGCATGCTCTTCATTTTGAATGCAGCCCGCAATCATGAATGCCCTGCTTCCCCCCTGTTCCGATCGATCTGGAGATCTTAATTGCCGATCTTCAGGAAAACCAGCATGTTGAAACTCGATGTCGATCAAGTGGAGGATGAAATGTTGGGAATTACCTTTACCCAACTCGTCGATCTGGAGAATGTCCGAGAGCTGCTGGAAGCCCATTTCCTGATTACAGGCATGGTTTCCGCCATCCTGGATACTGACGAGAATGTCCTTGTAGCGGTGGGGTGGCAGGATATATGCGTCCGTTTTCACCGCGCCCATCCTGACGCCTCTGTCCATTGCCGTGAGAGCGATGCCTATATCAAGGCCCACCTCCACGACTTAAGGGACGGATTTCTCGATTACAAGTGCAGGAACGGCCTGTGGGATGTGGTCATGCCGATCTTCATCGGCGGAGAGCACCTCGCGACCATCTTTACCGGACAGTTTTTCTACGACGACGACAAGCCCGATCTGGAATTTTTCCGGGCTCAGGCCAGGGAATTCGGCTTTGTCGAGGCCGAATATCTGTCCGCCTTGAGCCGGGTTCAGGTCTGCACCCGGGAACAGATCCGCAACATAATGGATTATTATCGCGGCCTGGTGCAGATGATGGCGAAAGTAGGGCTGAAGAACCTGGAGCTGTCACGGGAGGTGGCTTTACGGGAGAAGGCTGAGAAAAAGCTCCAGGAGTCAAGGGATTATCTGGACAGGATCATCAACACTATCGCCGACCCGGTTTTCGTCAAGGACAGGGAAAAGAGGCTGGTGCTGGTAAACAGCGCGATGTGCGCAATTTCCGGGTATAGTCGTGAAGAACTCATCGGCAGGACCTGTTATGACCTCTTTCCCGGAAAACTGGCGAATCTCCTTTCGGAAACGGACGAAATCGTTTTTGAGACCGGACAGGAAAATGTCTGCGAGTATGAGATTAACTATTCTCATGGAAACAGACATACCATAGTAACGAAGAAGAGCCTGTACAAGGATATGAGCGGGAACAAGTACCTTGTGGGCATTGCCCGGGACGTCACCGACCTGAAACGGGCTGAATCGGAAGTCCGTGAGTTGAACGAAAGGCTCGAACAGAGGGTGATGGAGCGCACTGCCCAACTTTTGGCAGCCAATGAACAACTGCAGAGCGAGATCGCCGAGCGGATGCGAGCTGATGGAGAACTCCGCGAAAGCAGGGCAAAATATCAGGCCATAGTAGACGCTTTTGACGGATTGATCTATATCAGTTCGCAGGACTATCGCATCAAATTCATGAACAAGAAATTAATCGACCGGACTGGATACGATGCAGTTGGTGAATTATGCTACAAGGTCATCTATGACAGGGATTCAGCATGCCCGTGGTGCATGAACGATCGTGTATATAAAGGCGAGACTGTCCACTGGGAAATGTTCAACCCCAAGGACAAACGCTGGTATTACGTAGTAAACGTCCCCATTTATCATGCAGACGGTTCAATGTCCAAGCATACCATGATAATAGACATAAACGAGCGTAAACTTGCCGAAGACCAGTTGAAGCAACAGAAGCATCAGCTAGAGGAACTTAACTCCACCCTGGAGGAAAGGGTTCAGGAGGAGGTCGCAAAAAACCGGGAAAAGGACATTATCCTGATTCAGCAGAACCGCCAGGCAGCCATGGGAGAAGCCCTGGAACATATCGCCCATCAGTGGAAACAACCGCTTAACACGATCGGCCTCTTAATCCAGCACCTTAAATATTCTTGTTCTCATAGCGAACTGACCGAAGATTTTGTAAATGAAACTGTAACCAAGGTAATGTCTATGTTGGACCATATGGCGCAGACAATCGATGTCTTCAAAAATTTTTACAAACCTGACAAAGAAAAGACGCTGTTCCGATTAAAAGAATCCGTTGACAAAACACTGTCGTTTATTGAACCGGCCTTCAGGCAGCAGAACATAAAGGTGGTTTTCGATGTGGATCCCGACTTATGGGCGCAGGGCTATCCAAAAGAATTCGTGCAGGCACTTCTCATCATCCTGACCAATGCGAGGGACGCCTTCAAGGAAAGAAAAACTGCGAATCCCCAGCTGGAAATAAAGGCGTTCGCGGAGGATAAGGAGGCGATTGTCACCATAACGGACAATGGAGGGGGGATACCTGACAACACGATCGGAAATATCTTTGATCTTTATTTCACCACCAGAGAAGCAAGTGGCGGTACGGGAATCGGTCTATATATGGCAAAAAACATCATCGAAAAACACATGGAAGGTCACTTGAGGGTCTCAAACGTGGAAGACGGGGCACAATTCAGGATTGAGGTCAACAGGCCCGAGAAGGCGCTGGGGCCATAAGCCCATTGTCCAAATTGGGAAAACCATGAAGGTCAGTCCCAACCACATTCATCCCTCAATCTCTTCTCCACTCGACCAAGTAGTTTGCGGATTTTTGGGTCGCTCTCCGTGACGATCTTCATTCTGCGGCTTGCCTGCGTTTCAACCGCGTCGCTCAACTAGGATCTAGTTAATTCAGGAGTTAACACAATCGTTAATTTATAAGTTGAATTATCCATTCGAAAAGTGACCCGGGCCATCTTTTCAATAATTTTAATCTGGATAAATCTTTTACCTGAGCATGTCCGGGAAGCCGCTTGCGAACCTGGCCACATGCGTTATGCTGTAATCAGGAAACAGAAACTCTAAACAGCAGGAGGATGCACACCATGTTGACTTTCGTCATGCTTACCCGTCTTTCCCCCGATGCGCTTCGCTCTCCTGGCTCTCTGGAAGAACTCGAGCGCAAAGCCATGGACCAGATCCGCAAGGAGTGCCCGCAGGTGGAGTGGCTGCACAATTTCGCAATCTTGGGGCCTTGCGATTATCTCGATATTTTCCGCGCGCCGGACCTGGAGACCGCCATGGGCGTGGCAACCATCATCCGCACCTATGGCCATGCCTCAACCGAGGTCTGGACCGCCACAGATTGGAAGAAATACAAGAAAATGCTCCACAAGCTGCCAAAAGCGGCTTAAAAGGAACAGGCAAGAGAAAAGGCCTAATCAAAGGGAAAAAGATATGACGGATATCCCCGCGTTCCCCTTGCAGGTTTTTTTTCGACGGCTCCTGTTCAGTCTGTGCGCGGGAGATGGAGGCATACCGGCGCAAGGAGCATGGCGGTAGGCTCCTCTTCATCGATATCGGCGCCCAATGGTTCGATCCAACCCCTTACGGCATCGCCCTGGATGCGTTCATGTACGAGGTGCACTGCATCGACCGGCAGGGACGTATCTACCGGGGGGTTAAGGCATTCCGGGCCATCTGGCTGGCGTTTCCGGCATCGACCCGGTACCGCCTCCTTGCCGCCCTGGTCGATATCCCCGGGGTGAATTTCCTTGCCCGGTTGATCGACCGTGTTTTTGCCCGGATCAGGAAGTACCCGCCCAAAAACCGCTATGCACGCCTGCTTAAAAGTGATGACCATAAGCGATGAACGCATAGGCCGCACAGTTTTTACCATGGCTCTTCCCGGGGCTTTTGGGAGGGGTATATTTCCTGGCGTTTTCCTCCCTCCTGGCCCAAGTCCTGGGGCTCTATGGATCCCACGGGGTCCTCCCTGTCGGCGTCTACCTGACAGCACTCAGGCAGTGGCTGGAAAGAACGGCCTAGTGGCGCTGCCTAACCCTGTTCTGGCTTGACAAAAGCGACCGGGCGCTGACCGGTGCCGCGCTCCTCAGCGTAGTTCTGTCGCTCCTGCTCATCGCCGGCGCTCCCCGGGCGCCGCTACTTTTCCTTCTGTAGCTTCTCTATCTATTCTCTTGTTACCGCCGGCCAGGAGTACCCCTATTAGTGAGACGCCCTCCTCCTGGAAACGGGCTTCATGACCATCTTCCTGTCTCTGGCAACCCCCGCGCCGTTTATGGCGTGTTTACCTATAGCTTTGCCCTGTTTAGTTTCATTTTTCCCGGCGAGGGCTGCCAAGCTCTTGAGCCGCGATTCGACCTGGCGGAGCCTTACGGCACTCTCTTACCATTACGAGACGCAGCCGCTCCCCAACCGGCTCGGCTGATACGCCCACCTACAGCCGAAGGCGATGCAGGAGCTCTCGATACTGGTGACCTTCGTTTTCGAGCTGGCAGTCTCGTTCCTGGCCTTGGGTCCGCCGCCGGCCCGGCTCGTCTGCTTTATTCTCCTCATCTTTTTTCAGTGGATCATCTTTGCCACCGGCAATTACGGCTTTTTCAATAACCTCACCATGGTCCTGACCGTGCCGCTTTTCGATGACAGACAATTCCACTCAGGAGGAGAATACCTTGCAGTTGCCGTGGCAACAACAGGCGGTACCGTGACGGTGCTGGTCTCCATTATATTCACCTTTTTTTCATCCTGAACATCTGCAGGTTGGTCATGCTCTTTCATTGTCCACACTGGCTGAGCAGTCTCCTCGCCGTTCCGTCATCCCTGATGATTTCCAATCCATACGGGACTGTTTGCGGTGACGACCACGAATCGCTACGTATTTGTCATCTAGGGGAGCTAAGACCGGAAAATGTGGCTGCCATATGTGTACCGCTGGAAACCGGGTGACCCGCAGCGGGGGGGGGGGCCCCCCCGCGCCCCCCCCCCCCCCCCGCCAGGCAGCTCCGCACCAACCAAGGCTCGACTGGCAGATGTGGTTTGCGGCCCTTGACCTGCGCACCAGCAAACCGTGGTTCGACAATCTGCAATTCCGTCTCCTGCAAGGGTCGCCTCCAGTCCTCGCCTTGTTCCGGCGCGACCTCTTTCACGACCTACCGCCACGTTTCATCCGGCTCACGATCTACCGTTACCGGTTTGCCTATCTCCGTGTCAGGCGCAATGGGGGGCGCTGGTGGGAGCGGGAGCTGATTGGCAGGTTACAATCCATGATGCTGCAGGAGGGAGAAGACTGAAGCGACTAAAAACGGGTATAAGAAGTTAATCTGGTTGGGACGGTATGGTGACTTTAATCGTTCTATTCAATTTCATTGATGCTTGTAAAGCTGGCGCCGGCGGCCTTCATTTCAGCTTGGGCACGTTCCGAATCACCGGGAGTGAGATCTACGCCCCGCACCGCATCAGCCAGGACAGTAACACTGAACCCCTCCTTAAGCCCGTTCAAAGCAGTTTGCCTAACACAATAGTCAGTGGCCAGGCCACAAATATAAAGGTGGCTGACCCCCTTTCTCCTTAAAAAATCTGACAGGGGCATTCCCCCGGCGTTCCGCGCGTCAAGCGCCGAATAGTCATCCCGTTCAGGGTCCATCCCCTTGGAAAAAACCGCGCAATCCGGCGGTAGCCGCAACTCCGCATTAAACATGGCGCCACTGCTTTCCTGAACACAATGCGCCGGCCACATGCCGCCGAATTCCTTGAAGTGCCTGGAAACAGCCGGATGCCAGTCCCGCGATGCAATGACCTGGGCCTCTCTTCCCTTGAACAAATCTACATATTTGTTGATGAGCGGGATGATCTCGTCACCGCCTGAAACCCCTAGGGCGCCGCCCGGGCAGAAGTCGTTCTGCATATCAACGATAAGTAGCGCCGCACCATTTCCCATTATGCCTCCTTAATGTTATTGACGACCCTGTTCACCCGGAAGACATACCAGGCATCGGCTTCCGCCATATCCCTTTCCTTCGGCATGGCTACTTCGCCATCAAGGGTTACCACATAATCGCAGCAGCTCACCATGATCCGGGAAGCATTGACAAATGGGTCCTTTTCTAGGACGATGCGTACCGCATCGACTACCTCGTCATCATTATCCAGCATGGGGGGGACTACTTCCATCCCGTTAACCACATCCCTGCTCCCCGGCACCCACCAGGCAAGGACCCCTGCCAGGCGTTTATGGGTAAGGCTGCCGGCCCGGCCATTGAGGGTTACCACGCCGCCGTCCACCTCGACTTCGATTTCCCCGGCACTCTCCAGGGGACCTTTCCTGACTGTCATCATCTCTCCCTTGACAATCGCCCTTACGGTATAATCGTAAAAGGCCGGTTCCTGCATGAAGAAATCGCAGACATGGTCGCGGATGGCTCCGTCCGCCATCGATTTGGCAGGGACAACCCTGAGCCGGTCGATGATTCCCGAAACTCCCGGGACAGCCCCGGCAAGCTCAAGGGCGAGTTTTTTTGCAACCACATCGTCCACCTCGCCGGTCAGCGTCAGAACCCCTTCGCTGAAAAAAACGTCTATTGAACGGCGGTGAAAGCCGATCCGCGGTTCCTGCTCCAATGCTGCAAGCACATTAATTACGACACTCCCACCACTGGCCATCCCCATCCCCCTTAAACAGAACTATCATTACACATATTCTAAACAATATTTAAAGCGATGGAAGCAATAAAAACAGAATGCCGCCACATTTTTCAGGTGACGGCATTTCCGTTATCCCTAGCAGTCTATCCAGCTAAAGGCCCCGGCTTTCACGAATGTCGAAGAATCCCCTCTGAACGCCACACTTCTTTTGATATCGTCGCAATAGCTATGTTCAAAAAATGACGGAGATTCAAATCTCATCTCTTCATTTCTCTTGAAACAATCATCTCCGCTGGACGGTGGAAATTCCTCCTTTACATCACTGAGTTCAATCTCATCGCTTTCTGAGAGTTTAAATGTCATTTATTACACCTTCTTTCTCACCGGCGTTCGGTATCTTTTACCTTTTGCACTATATTATAACATGTATTATGAAAATGAATATCAATTTTTTGAGAGGCAAATTGGTTCAAGATTCCTGTGTTGAGCTGACCGGAAATATTGCCGGGACTCTGGGGATGTTTACTGTCGGTTGCCTGCAAAATGAGCCCCTCCGAAAGTTGCAGGCGAATAATAGCCCAAGGCTATTCAGGAAGTCTAACCGGCAGGCATCAGTGGTTGTTTCTCAGGCAGGCATGGGAGGGAGCTCAAGTCCGGCCATCTTCTGGATCACGCGCACAACCTGGCAGCTGTAGCCGAACTCGTTATCGTACCAGACGTAGAGGACGCAGCGGTTCCCCTGGACGATGGTTGCAAGGGAGTCGACCACCCCGGCATGCCGGGAGCCGATAAAGTCGCCGGAAACGACCTCGGGAGAGTTAGTGTAATCGATCTGGTTCTTCAGCGCAGAATCGAGGGAGACCTCGCGCAGGTAGTCGTTGAGAGTCTTTACGTCGGTGGCCTGGGCCAGCTCGAGGTTGAGGATTGCCAGGGAGACATTGGGGGTCGGTACGCGGATGGCGTTGCCGGTCAGTTTGCCGGCCAGCTCGGGGATGACCTTGGCCACGGCCCTGGCTGCCCCGGTCTCAGTGATGACCATGTTCAACGGGGCGCTACGGCCGCGCCGAGCGCTCTTGTGGTAGTTATCGATCAGATTTTGGTCGTTGGTGTAGGAGTGGCAGGTCTCCACATGGCCGTGGACGATGCCGAAACAGTCATTGACCGCCTTGAGCACCGGGACGATGGCATTGGTGGTGCAGCTGGCTGCGGAGTATATATTTTCATCCGGGTTGATCAGCTCTTCGTTCACCCCCGCGACGATGTTGGGGATGTCCCCTTTACCGGGGGCGGTGAGGATGATCTTGGCGATCCCCGGGGCTGCGAGGTGTCGGCCGAGCCCCTCGCGATCCCGCCACTTTCCCGTATTGTCAATGAGTATGGCGTCGCTTATGCCGTATTGGTTATAATCGACGCTTTCTGGGGCGTCGGAGTATATGACGCGAATCATATTGCCGTTGGCGATGATGGCGTTTTCTTCCTCGTCGATAGTGATGATGCCGTGGAATTGACCGTGTATCGAGTCGCGGCGTAAAAGACTCGCGCGCTTGAGCAGGTCATCGGCGCTCCCCTTGCGCACTACGGCAGCACGCAGGCGCAGCTTTTCGCCGCTTCCCGACTTTTCGATGAGGAGGCGGGCGAGGAGGCGGCCGATGCGCCCGAAACCATAGAGAACGATATCACGCGGTTCAGAGAGAATCTGGCTGCGGCCGGTATTGATGGCCGCAAGTTCCCGGCAGACAAAATCCTCAACCGTCATTTCCTCCCCCTGGGCCTGGTAGCGGACAGTCAGCCTCCCCAAGTCGATCCTCGCCGGAGCGAGGTCGAGTCTGGTCATCGCCTCAAGGATAGGGAAAGTCTCCCGTACCGAGAGTTCATTATCGAGTATGAGACGGGCATAACGGTGCGCCTTGAGAATATCGATAGTCGCGCTATGGACAAGCGAGCGCCCGTAAACGGTGGTGACGATGTTATGGTCACGGTAAAGGCGGCCAATCAAGGGGAGCATTAGTTCCGCAATCTCCTCAAGGCTCTGCCATTCCTTCAAATAGGCTTCCTGCTTCTGATCGTTCATCATTTCTCTCCAATATTCGTAAAAACAGGCCGTGTAATCCGCACAGTCACCCGTCACCCGTATACGGACCATGAATCATTTTATATACAATATTAATTATATTTTTTGTTATGGCACAGTTTTTTAATTGTAACCAATGACGGGGTTATTTTCAATTACTTTCAAGACATTGGAACAGATCGCCTTTACATGGAAGTTTACAGGTATTCGCCCGGAGGTCAGACGATGGAGGAAGTTTCAGCAAGCAACACCCTTGCAAAAAAGGTACAGAGTGCTTTCCTGCAGGCAGAACCGTACCGTCCAGAGGTGTTTTCCCTGCAGGTATTGCCCTTCATTTTTCTTTGCGGTAGGCCATTACGCTCCCTGGTTCTCGATATACTGCTTTATGGTTTCCATCGGAGCTTCACCGGTGGTGACAATGAAATAGCTCGGAGACCAGAATTTGTCTTTCCAGAGATGTTGCCTTATCTCTGGGAATTCGCTTCTAACTCTTCTGGACGTAACTGTTTTGAGAGAATTGACGAACCGGCAGGCATTGAAATCCGGAGGCGCCGACAGGAGAATATGGATATGATCCTCTTCGCCGCTGGCTTCGGCCACCTCTGATTTAAACATCCTGGCTATGTCGGATGAGATCTCCAGACAGCGGGTCAGGATGGTGGGCGTCAGCACCTTTTTACGGCGTGCAACCACAATAACCAAATGGTAATTCAGGCTATATATGCTGTGATGTGAATAAGTTAATTCCATGTAACCAATGTACTGCAATATGCGTAACTTGTCAATACTGTGTTTAACTTCCCGATTCAAACCGCAACCAATACGTTTGGTTGGGGTCTTATAGGGTGTGATAATAAATGCAAGGTATCCATTTTTTATTGACTAATTTTGTCAAGATTTACCAAAGTTCTATAAGCGAACATAATCGTAACAAAACAAAAGGGGTGGACTTACTATGCAGTGTCAAGCGGTTATTCCCGGGTCGGAATGCAATTTCTGGGGAAAACAGGGTTGCACTTTTCCTGAATCGACATGCCGGGTCGTTGTTGATAGCTGTACAGGATGTGAAAGAGTTGTCGATAGTACCATCGGCAAGGTATGCAGCGTTTACCCTGCCCCTGAACGAAAATGGCATGAGGGGATCTGTAATTTCGCCACTCATGTGAAAGGGCAGATTGTAAGCAAAGAAATAAAAATATACCCTCTCAAGGCTTCCAAGAAGGCTTCGGGAAAAAATTAAATAGAGCTGTTTTCCCATTAACGCAAAAAAAGGAGGATCGCATCCTCCTTTTTATTTTGTGGTACCAGCAAGAGATGGCGGGACAAGTCAGCTTTATTTCTAACCAAAAATATGCCTCGATTATTTCGTGCAAAGTCTTTTACAATTCGCGACTATTCCAACTGCTAAAAACGATAATCATTGTCAGTCAATATCCGGGTATTGCCTTCAATGGCCGACCTGCCACTCATGCCTTCCTTTGGAGAAATGACGGGATAGGGGGCCCAGATTAATTCAGATTAACTGACATAGGCTTAATATTTGTAGTCTGTTGCAATGAAATTTAATCTGAACCACACTCATATGTATTAATTGTCCTATTCTTCTTTTTAAACGGTTGCGCCCACTACATAAGCGAACAGCCACGAAAAAAGGTTGGCTGTAATATCATCTTAAGCTAGTTTGCAGGAGAACCCGGAAGGCTTCCTCGACAAAACCATTTTCTTTGCGGTACCGTAAAGTCTATAACATTTACCCGGCAAGGGACCCGACTCTAAGTGATTCGGCGATCTTGACAGTAGATATCCTCATCCGGCGGGCGCTTTCTGGCAATTACCTCCGAGATCCTCATTCCAGGCAAATACTCGATACAGTCACTTGTAAGCACGGTGTGCGAAATGACAGGGGAGAAAGCCCTGTTACTGGAGGGAAGGGAGTACACCAACCCGGTAATCGCCATAAAGAGATAAAGCTTATATAATTTCCCGAGATGCCTGTCTTTCGGGCTTATAAGACACAGCTTCCCTCCGTTGGCAGGGGGGAACTCTGGCCTTAACGCGCAATATGTGGCAATTGTTACTGTTTACGCTCAGCTGAACCTGCTCTTCTCAACCTCGACGATGTCGGAAAAATAATTCCGTCTATTTCCCTGCTCCCTTTTTTCTTAACCTGAGAGCCACCCTCCGAGACGCTAAAGCCAGATGCTATGGGCTGTTTTAGCCATCCCGGTAATCGTGAGCTGCACACGTTTTAGCATGCCTTCCCAGGCAACCCGCTCTTCTCCAGAAGCCTCTTTGGTTCTGGCATCTATCTCATGATATACATAGGCTGAGAAACCTTCCAAAAGATCGATGGCTTTTCTGTTTTTCGTCTCGATAGCTGCCTCTAAGGCGGCTAAATACTTTTCCATTTCATTCATGATGGTGCTCCTTGTTTCTGTGGAACTACGTTATATTTATGCAATTATAGCTAATTGCGCTTGTAGCGACTTCACAAGTTCAGACAGCCCCGGAAATCCCGGCATTTGGGGCGACAAGCAGCCGACTGATGAACTGATGCTCCGCAAATCCCGCTTAGCCAGCTTAATGATATCAAAGAGTATTAAAGATCCGGACTCACAGGCCTTCCCGCCACCGCGCATATCCCATAAGAACTCCTCCAATGTTACGTTCACTTGGTTGAATCCTCATTTATATTATAAGTCATACACACCCTGCTGACAATTCCCCGGGGCGATCATCTTGAAAAAACTCCAGGGTCGAATCAACTTTCTTCAAATTTGCTCCTAGATGGGAAAACCGCGGCATTATTTTCACACCGCCTTCCTTCTCTGTTGCTTAATGGCATCCCGGCAAATCTTGTTACCCCTGGTCTTATAAGCCTTCCCCCCCGACCTTCATCCAATCAAGCAGAAACGCATCCAGAAGGATGGTTACCGTTTCCTTGACCCTTCTTTAACACCTGTGAAAATAATATCAACAATTACGAAAGTTGCCGTCTTAAAAAATCCCGAGTGGCACTACATCCTCGACCTTAGCAGAGCCCTTCACCGCACGCAAGCCATCTAGATATGAAAAGTAACTTTTCGTTCAATCTGCCTTTCAGCGCAAAACAGAGTAATATCGACTGATTCCCCGTGATTAAAATCATCCATGCAGACGTAAATAGAAAATAATATCTTCTGTTCCACGGATCAGGATAAAGAGCCAGCATAAGAACGCCTTGCATTAATCATCACATCCAAGAAGACCCAACCAAACATATTGGTTGTGGGAGCATTCAGACAGGATCTTTCATTATATCTAGAATGTTGTAGGTGTCGTAGAGAGTAAAGACTACATCCCGACGATCTTTACCAGCACCCGCTTTTTCCGCATCCCGTCGAACTCGCCATAGAAAATCTGTTCCCACGGTCCGAGATCCAGTTTCCCATCAGTCACCGCCACCACAACCTCCCGCCCCATGATGGTCCGCTTGAGATGGGCGTCGGCGTTGTCCTCGTAGCAGTTATGTCGATAGCGAGAGTAGGGTTTCTCCGGGGCCAGTCCCTCCAGCCAATCCTCTAAGTCTTGGTGCAAGCTAGGCTCGTCATCGTTTATAAATACACTGGCTGTGATGTGCATGGCATTGCAAAGCAGAATTCCCTCGTGGATTCCGCTCTCTTGCAGGCACTCAGCAACAGTGGGAGTTATGTTGATCAAATCCCGGCGTTGCTTAGTCTCAAACCACAATTCCTTCCGGTATGTCTTCATGGTCAGCTCTCCCTGCACCTGCCGGCAGCATTTTCGTGTGGCGTCATTTTCCACCGTTAAAGATTGCGCTTCACCTTATAGTATTGCAGATCCTTGGCGGGTATGGGCCTTTTTGTCTCTCCCGGGCGGCCGAGACCGATGATTGATTCCACCTTGATATGTTCCGGAAGGCCGAGAAGTCCCCGTATATACTCCTCCGCGGATTCTATGCCATCATGACTGCGGTTCCGTATCTGAACCCAGCAGCTCCCAAGCCCCAATGACAGTGCCGTCATCTGCACGATTATCGATGCTATGGCGCAGTCCTCGATCCATACGTCTGACTTGGTGCTGTCGGCGCATACGACAATGGCAAGAGGGGCCTTTTCCAGGAATTCGGAGCCATGCTCTTTTGATCGCGAAAGCCTTGAAAGAAGCTCCTTGTCATCTACTACCACGAATTCCCAGGGGTTGATGCCTCTGGAAGAAGGCGCACGGAGCAACGCCTCAATAAGCAACCCAATGGTTTCCGGATCAACCTTTTCCTGGGTAAATTTGCGGATGCTGCGTCGTTTCCTCAACAGCTCAATCATGTCACTCACATCTTCTCCTTCACGCTGTTTATTTTGTCTTCCATCGTCTGCTCTCGGTCTGTCCGGGTTCCCAGTTTGATAGTGGTGGTGATGCGCGGTGCCCCCATCTCATGCACAACTTCATGACAACGCTTCACTGCCGCAAACACCTCATCCCACTCTCCCTCGATATCCGTCCCGTATGAATGCAATGCTGTCTTCAGACCTGCATCGATCAGCACCTTTTCACACGCTGCAATGTAAGTCGACAGCGACACGCCAACGCCAATCGGAACAATGCAAAAATCCATGATTACTTTCATTTCTCCTCCTCCCCGTGAATCATTGACCCTGTAGTAAGTTAGAGTTTGATCGTAAAGAACGTTATGGGGGGACACTCCCGGATTTATGCCAGATTTGGCCGGGCTGATTGAGCAAAGCCACAGGTGTAGCAGGTCTCCATTTAGGAGTTTACGATTGAAGGCCGGGCAAATCTGGCGTTAAGACAGGAATGTTTATTTACGGATAAGCTTTTAATGGGAAACGTTACGTTGTAGCCCCCCCCGCATGACTCTGGTACAGGTTCACTGTACCTGAAACGCGCACTTCGATCAATTTTTTAATACAAAAGACTGAAAACGGTGGAAAGTGCTCGCTTGGTATCTACAGCAAAAGCTTCTAAGGGTCACCCTTGACGCGAGACATTTTTATGTCAAGGGTGACCCCTTGTGGTTTGCGGAAAACTCGCCGGCTTAACGAGGAAGCCAACTCGAAAGAAGAATTTAATTGTGAAAAGGCCTTCGAGAAGGAAAGTGGCATGGCTAACGGAGGACTTGAACAGGGAAGGCAAAAGGTTCTCCAACCGGGTGGAACTGGATGGGGTAATTCACTGATCCAGCGCCGGCTTTGACAAGAGTCACATCAGGAGGGGAATGGAAAGGGCTTGATGAGTGCAACAGAAATGTTATCTGGACCTCCCCGGTCGTTAGACGCATTGATCAGATCTTCCGCTAAAGCGTCCAGATCATCAGGACTGCGGCGTATTATCTCTTCAATCTCATTGTCTTTAAGCGCTTCGTTCAATCCATCACTGCACATAAGCAGCATATCTCCTGCTTCGATCTCCAATGACTGAATTTCCGGATCCAATTTCTCAGAGGGTCCGATCGCCTGCGTAAGGATGTGACGGTAAGCAGCAGGAATCAGGTGAGGAGGAATTTTTTCGTTCTCTGCAAGGAAAGCGGCGTAATTGTCATCGGAAGTTATCTGACGCAGTGTACCTCGGCGGAAGATATATATCCTGCTGTCGCCTATGTGACAGGTAAAGAGCCTGTCTCTGCGGATCACCACCATGTCCAGGGTAGTCCCCATCCCATCCAGGCATGGGTCGGCGATAGTTCTCTTGACTACCGCCGTTTGTACTGCGACAAGGGCCTCGGACATTAGTCTGGGAATATCCTCCTCCAACGCATTCGCACTTAGGAGGTTAAGCAGATTTTCACGGGCCGTGGTCACCGCAATGGTGCTTGCAACTTCACCTCCCGGCCCCCCTCCCATTCCGTCCGCCAAAAGAAAAATTCCGTTTTTTTCGTCTGTAAGGACCCGGTCCTCATTGTTCTCTCGAATCAGGCCAGGATCACTTCTCCATGTTGACTGCATTCTGTTTCACCCGGAGTTTCCTCTCCCCTCTTCAATTTTTCAGACGCTCGACGGCCAGTTCAGCAACTCCCCCACCGTGATGATCCCCCTTTCATCGCTGTTCCGCTGACGGAGCCAGAAAAACCCCTTGAGTCCGTCATGCCTGCGGCGGAGCACAATGTGGACGTGAAAGTGGGGAACGCTCTGGCTTATTCGGTTGTTGACGGCGGAGAAACTCCCATCCGCGCCCATCTCTGCCTCTGCTGCCTGGGCCAGAAGACGGACATTCCTGGAAAACCAATCGATCAGTTCCTCCGGATAGTCTGGCAAGCTCATCAGCGGAACGGCAACAGAGCAAAGCGACATAGATCTCCATCCGTTCGCCGAAGCATGCGAGGAGGTAGAGGAGTTTCTCTCCAGGGGTGGAATTCCTTTCGAGCAGGAGGTGGTGACCATCCGCCTCGGCGAGAAGTGCTTCGAATATCCGCACATATCCCCTAGAGGATGAAGGGGCGGTTGTCGAATGCACAGTCTATCCGCTCCAGGATATCCGCCGGATTCTGAAGAGCAGCATTACGGGGAGGCCAATGGAGCGGGCCAGCGCAAAAAGGGTGAGAAAACACATCGAAGATATGGCGCCGTCTTCTGCATTAACGGATGCCCCGGCAGCAACACTCTATCTCACTCTATCTCACTCTATCTCACTCTATCTCACTCGATCCGGACGATCCCGATTTTATTGACACCGCTGCATGCGATGTAGATCTCCCCAAGAGGCGTTGCCGTCATGTTGCGGATCACCCCCGCTCCGGAGAGAATTGGCCAGATAGCGAACGACTTTGTCCGTGGGTCAAACCGGACAAGCGTGTTCGGCTGCACACCAGATTCGCTGTACCATACCGTACCGTCAGGTAAAGCGGCGATCCCGTATGGTTTAGCCCTGCGTCCACCGGGCGAAAGCCACTCCTTGACCTTGCCGTTTTTTGGGTCAAGGCGCCCCAAGTAGCCGCGGGCGTAATCGGTGTAGTAGAGTAGATCATCCCTGGCAATGGCAAGGCGGCGCGGCCTTGCTTCCTTCGGCAAAAGGTACTCGGTGATCGCCATGGTGGCTGGGTCGATGCGGCCGATCTTGTTCGCCCCGAACTCGCAGAAAAAAGGGATTCCTTTTCCATCCACAACTATCCCGTAAGGCCGAGCGTCGTCCGTGGGAGGACGCTTCAGGATCACCTTCCCGGTGCGGGGGTCGAGCTTGCCAACGAAGTTTCCCACTTGGACGGTGAACCAGAGTGTTCCGCCAGCATCGATGACAAGGGTATGGGGATCGCGGGCCGCCGGATCGGGCATCGGATACTCATTAACCTCGCCGGTGTGGGGATCTAGCCTGCCAACGTACCCCTTGTAATTGGCGGTGAACCAGATGTTCCCCTCCCGGTCAGCAACGAGTCCGTGCGGTCCAGAGCCGGGAGTCTTCAGGGGATACTCACGGATTTTTCCGCTTTGTGGGTCGAGTCGCCCGATGATGTTGGCCAGCATCGCCGTGTACCATAGCGCTCCGTCAGGCCCGACTGCCGGGTCATGGGGAAAAGAGCGGGGCTTGGGAAGGTCCCACTCATGGATCGTCACCGTGGCCGCCTTTGCAAGTGAAACGCAAGCCGCAATAATTGTCAGGGTAAGCGCAATTCCTCTCCTGCCCATCACCAATCCCCCCTTTAAAGTTCAAAAGGTTTTCTTCAAATTATAAGGTGAATGACTAATTCCGCAAGCCGTGTAGATGCGGAAGTTTCCTTCCTTACCTACCTTTTCTTCGCTTCAACCCAAGCTGCTTCCTGAGTTGTGGCAATTCCAGGGTGTTTAGCACGTCTCTCTTTTCCAGCCAGCCCCTTCGTGCAATGGAAACGCCGTAATGGATGGTATCGAACTGGCTGATGACATGGACATCGCTGTTGATGGCCAAAAAAATCCCCATGTCCATTGCCCGCCTGGCATAGCTGTCCGACAGGTCGAGCCGCAGTGGGTAGCTGTTGATCTCCAGAGCGGTCCCGGTCTCCCGTGCCACCCGGAGCACCTCGTCCATGTCCACCTCGTAAGCGTCCCGTTCGCCGATCAGCCTCCCGGTCGGGTGGGCAATAACGGAAACATACGGGTTGCGCATGGCTGCCACAATGCGGGCGGTTATCTGCGCTTTAGGCTGTCTGAAACCGGAGTGGATCGAGGCGATGACTACGTCCAGCTCCCGCAGGACCTCGTCGGGATAATCGAGGCTTCCGTCGGTTCTTATGTCCATCTCGGTACCGCAGAGAATGGTGAATCCCTTCAGTCTGCTGTTCAGGGCAGCCAGTTCGCGTTTCTGTTCCATCAACCGCCCGATGCTCAGGCCGTGGGCCACGCCCAGGCCGTGAGAGTGATCGGTGAGAGCGATATAGGCGTAGCCCCTCGCTTGTGCCCCCCGAGCGAGTTCCTCGAAGGTGTGGACTCCATCGCTCCAGTGAGAATGGCAATGGAGGTCCCCTCTGATATCCTCGGTGGTGATAAGGTGCGGCAGTTTGCCTGCCAGTGCAGCTTCCACTTCTCCCAGATCCTCGCGCAGTTCCGGGGGGATAAAGGGGAGACCTAAGACCCGGTAGACGTCTTCTTCCTCTTCTCCCCCCAAACAGGCGTTGTCGCTTTCCCGGAATATACCGTACTCGTTCAGCTTGAGCCCGGCCTTGACCGCCATGTCACGCAGCCTGATGTTGTGTCCCTTGCTTCCGGTAAGATAGGACAACGCCGCGCCGAACGACTCAAGGGGAACCACCCGCAAATCGACCTTGAGCCCCTCCCGGAGAATGACACTGGAACGGGTAGTGCCGTGCATGATGACATCACCTACCTGGGGAAGAGATACAAAAGTCCGCATCATTACCTCCGGGTCATTGGCGGTGGCAACAAGGTCGATATCCTTCACAGTCTCTCTGCGGCGACGCAGGCTTCCCGCTATTTCTATCCGTTCGATACTGGCTTTTTTCCTAAGCTCAGCGACGAGTCCCAGGGCGATGGGGAGAACTCTCCCGAGTGGCTGTCGTTCCTTACCCCGCCTCACCGTGTCGATCCCCTTGAGAATGTTCTCTTCGCTTTTTTCCCCGATTCCTGGTATACTCGCCAGCCGGTGCTCCTTGGCCGCCTGCTCCAGTTCCTCAAGAGTCGTCACATGGAGCTGTTCGTAAAGTAGTCTGGCGGTCTTGGGACCCAAGCCGGGAACGGCGAGAAAAGTGAGGGGCCCCTCAGGGACTTCCCCTTTCATCTTCTCGAAAGCGCGCAAGGAGCCAGTCTGTATATACTCCTCGATCTTTGCGGCAAGTTCCGCGCCAATGCCGGGGATTTCCAGCAGTTCCTCCCGTGACAGCTCATCCACACCCCTTGAGAGCCCCTCGATGTTTTGGGCGGCCCGTCGATAAGCACGTATCTTGAAGGGGTTGTCCTCTTTAATCTCCAGGATATCCGCCATGGTGGAGAATATCCTCGCGATCTCCTGGTTTATCACCATGTCTTCTCTCTTTCGCCTCTCTAGGCGTCCATAAGTAGATGCATCGAAAAAAGTATACTCGATTATCGACTGAAATATAGAGTAGCCGCGAACCTAGTCTTGTAAGCCAAAGCTGGTTTCCATCCGGAAACAGGCCTTTTGGTTCGTCCTGCGGCCTCACCCTACGTGTAGTCTGAAATTGCCAGTTTCCGCCATGCGAATGTCTGCGACGGTTTTTGCGCGGAAGAAACCACTCACGGCAACCTGAATAAAATCGGTAAGCCCTGCCATTTCCTCTGGTCCGGCGCGGAGGATATCGTTTGAAGCCTAGCTCCTTATAACCGACTATTTAAGATTTGTTGTTATACATTATGAACACATGTATAATTTTACGTAATATCTAGCTTTTTGTGTTCACTCATTCGTGGTGATATGAGACCGAACAGGACGATGGGGACTTGATATGGACAAGAGATATCCCAGTTTCCTGCAAATCCCTGCCCTGAGAGTCACCATCGCAATATTGTACTTTACCGTTAAACCTTACGTATCTTTAATCCCGCATGGTTGATCCCGATTACAAACACCCTGTTCGTCGCTTTGATATTTTTTGCCGTGGCCTATATTGCCATGAGGATATAGCTTAACAAGACGTATCCAAATTCACCTGCTGGGCTTAGGGACACTGATTTTTGGAATTGGTGGAGTAATCGCGGGTTTTGTAAGCAATCTGCCGGGGGAAATCTCAATGTGGTGATCTATAATACCTGAGCCCTGGCAGGCGCACTTTTTAGTTTTATCGCCGCACTGATTCCCATCTTGGGCATATGCCTGGCAGCAGGGTCGAAACAAAAGAGCACATGGTTAGTCATTGGATATGGTGGAGTAATTTATACTCATGGTACTGCTGACAACGGTAAGCTTCCGGGGCATGATTCCACCTTTTTTCATTCAGGGCATTGCCCCCAAACCGTTGAGGCAGGGGATTCTGGGGACTGCGGCAGTATTGTTTGTATTTATCCTTTACTGTTTTCCCGGCAACGTCACTCCTCGTATCGCTAGTTGAGTCTCAGAACCGCCATGTTTGGCGAGCCAATGTCCTCAAAATGGGATCTTCAGCTGGATCTGTGATGACATAACGATTCAGTCAAATTGCCAGGTGCAGAAATGAAAGTGCCTGTGGACGAACCAAATTTTCTGCTTTATCAAAAATAAATTCCAGGTACCACAGAGGCAGGTTTCAATGAATATTTCGCAGGAAAGGCATTTGCTCGGATCGGTTGGTGCGGTGTGGGGAGTGACCGGAGTAATGCTTTTACTCTCTAGCGCAGTGTATCGAATGTCTCCTTTGGCTTGGGCGGCGTTTTCCGTGCCCTTCCGCTGGTACCACTGGCTGGCACTTACGCTCTGCGTCCTGTTCATGGCCTATGCCGAAGGAGTGCGTGGTTTTCAGCAGCATTTTTCGCCGCGGGTTGCATCCCGGGCCAGGTATCTGCGTGGGCATCCGCGGCTCTTTCATGTTATTTTCGCCCCGTTTTACTGCATGGGATACTTCCATGCGCCGCGCCGCCGGAAGATCGTTTCACTGCTGCTCACAGCTGGGATAATCGTACTGGTCCTGGCGGTTCGCCGCGTTCCGCAGCCATGGCGTGGGATCATTGATGCCGGCGTGGTGACGGGGCTTGCCTGGGGGCTTGTGACGCTCCTCTGGTATGCCACTGCCGGTCTGACGCGAAAAGATTTCCCGTACTCGCCGGAAGTTCCCGATCAGAGCGAAGACGGAAAGACATGATGCTATTTCCCCTATTAAAACAAGATACGCCTCTTTTCGGCACACCTGGCAAGACATTGTAGCAACAACACCCTTGATATCAGCTAGGCGAAAGCTGCCTGGCCGGCTGCGGAACCACTGCTGCGACGGGCGATGTCAAGGATCACAGAAACAGCAAGTCATGGGCCTCAGCCAGCGAGCTTCGGTATCTCCCGAAGACAAAGCTGTTCGCCAGTTGGACAAGGATCGACCGCCATAAAGGCCATGGATGCTTTTGCCCAAAACTGCGAGAGCCAAGGAGAGATGCCCCGTTTTGCCGTTAGAACCAGCTGGCTTTAACCATGGGGAGGTTCAGGGTTAGCGTCTCTTGCTTAGCCACCACAGTTGATGATAAATTAAGAGGTTGACGAAAATAGCCGACAGGCCGAGAATGATGTGGGAGAGCTGAGTCAGCCCGAGAGGATAAAGAACCGGCTCCAGATAACGTTCAATGAAAGTGCCACGGTAACCGGATTCTCCCCCCATACGCCGGAAATAGTTTTCCAGGTATGTGAGTGGACAGACCCATCCGATCAATTCGATCACCCCCCCCCAGATAGCAGCCGGCAGGTGAAGCCAGATCAACCGCCGCCACCGGAACACCGCTAACCCGCCGAAAATAACGAAGAGCACGAACAGAGTGTGGACGAGGACCGTAATATCTGCCAGAAACGAATAGAGCATCTTTTCTCCTGTACATGGCTACTCTGGAGGTAACCCCTCAGAAGCCTAACATCTCAAGCATGTTGCGGAATGCAGAACCACTAAGAGAGACCGGGCGGGACAAAAGTCCAATCCCGCCGCAGGCTGGCAATGAAATAGATATACTCTGCGCCACGTTGCAGCGCAAGTCGTGTCAGCAATATCCCCCATGAATGCCCGTGGAAATGGTTCCCCTTCTCCTTGTGGTGTGGCATTAACAGTCCGGTGAATAAACTGCCGAAGTCACCTTCCCCTGCCAATGAGATATTTGATTGCCGCTGTATTGTCCATAACAAGTATACCTGGTCAGTGGAGGGACAAAAGGGGAGAAGAAAAAACCCTCATCTGCATGCCATGAATCACGAAACGCTTCCCGTTTTATTGATATCAGGTCAAGGGGGGTGGAGCCTGTCGGTTGGCATTCCTGCGGACGATTGCGCAATCCGACGCCATGCACTGCCAGTCTGCTGAAAAACTACCGCGGGGCTGGTCTCATCTGATGCCGCTCGCACATCCTACCCTCCTCATGACATTTTTTAACAGCCTGTTATACTTTAACATGAAGACCGTCCACCAAGCATGGGGGACGAATGATGGCCATCGTTACCGAACCATCATGGCACGAGGTGCTGGAGGAAGTGCTGGACCTGCGGGGGGGGCATCTTCCTCCTCGGGAAGACCGACTCCGGCAAATCGACCCTCGCCCGCCACTTGCTCCGGGAATTGACCGGCAGACGGTTAACAATGGCGTTGGTCGACGCGGACATCGGCCAGTCGGCGCTGGGGCTCCCGGGCACCGTCAGTATGAAGATCTTCCGCACCCCTGAGTCTCTGGAACTGTATATGTATGAGCAGATGAGCTTCATCGGTTCCGCCAGTCCAGTCCACACGATGCCGCTCCTGATCGAAGAGAGCGGGAGAATGGCGGATGCAGCCCGGGCAGCGGCGGAGATTATCCTCATTGATACCGCGGGCCTAGTGGTGGGCACTCTGGGGGGAACGCTGAAACTAGGCAAGATCAGGAGGGTCAGGCCTGACCTGATCATCGCCATCCAGCGCCACGACGAACTGGAGCATCTTATCGCAAGCATCAGCGATATCCCCGTCCGCCTCCTCAAGCCCTCCCCCTTGGCCACAAGCCGGAGCCATGAAGCGCGCACCGCGTACCGGCGAAGGCGCCTTGCCGATTATTTTGCGGCTGCTGCGCCGGGCGGGTACCTGCTCACCCTTCGCGACGCCGATTTCATTTACCGGGACAAAACAGTCAACCTTCGAGAGAGGCGCGTCGCGACAGGGACGGTCATCAGCCTGAATCATGGTTTGGAAACACTGGCACTGTGGGTTGTCGACGAGAGCGACGACCTGTCTATCACCTTCCGTTCGCCGCTCTCAGGGATAAAGGGGATCAACCGGGTCGTGCTGGGGGATATGACTCTGGAAGATTCAGTAGTTTCCATCCGGAAAGGGTTCCTTTCCACGCCGGCGGCGCCAATCTTCGGACTTACTTGTGACCCGAGCCTTTGGTACTCGTCCTTCGGGCGGCCTGAAGCTGTTAACTTTAATGAGAGTGAAAGTTTGCGACGGATTTGAGAGCTTGCCTCCGTGCAACCTCTCGATTTCCTGCCAGGACGAAAAATTCCTCTTTCCGAATTGGAAACCAATAGCGTCTCATCCGATGTCCCCAGATGGACAGTAGTTAGCTATATCACCCAATTCCGTTGACGATGCCGGTTATTCTATAGACAGATTTTTATCATGGCGGATCTGGAGGCGGAAAGCGCAGGAATCGAGCGCCCTCTGCGAAATCCCGGCCTCATATACCTGCTCAGGTTTCCCGGTCGCTTCATCCCCAATCGCAGGGGTTTTATTGGAGGTTTTCCATGCAAGATTGGAACGTGGTTGTCACCGTCCACAAAGGTGGCTACAATCAGGGAAAGAGGTTTCTGGAGCAGTTCGGACCAGTGCACCGGACCGATTTCTTCAATATCCTTGTAATGCGGGTAAGCGATCACCTGGAGTTTCTTGAAGCGCTCCGGGACAGAACCGACCGGGATGCAGTGGGCTATTCGTCCCTGGCACGGGTCATCCCGGTTGTCGAGACCTTCACCTTCCAGACACCGGCGGAGTTCGAAGCCAAGGCACGGCAGGCGGTCTGCGCCTGGCTCCCTGTCCTAGCCAATAAAGGTTTTCACCTGCGCATGCACCGCCGGGGTTTCAAAGGAAAGCTGTCCAGTATGGACGAGGAGCGCTTCCTCGACACCTATCTGCTGGAGGCCCTGGCAACGGCCGGAACGCCGGGGCACATCAACTTCGACAATCCGGATTCTATAATTGCCCTGGAAACCATGGGGCCGCGCGCCGGGCTCTCCCTATGGACTCGCGAAGAGCTTGAGCGCTACCCTTTCCTCCATCTCGACTGAACCACGTGGCTGGCGAAAGATAGATCACGGTCGATACTGCGAAGGAAGATTAGCTATGCCCTCGAAGAGCGGCAATAATGAAACGGCTTTGTATCGCCATGGGATACACAGTTCCCCTTTTTGTTGCCTTTCATCATCCCTTTTAGTGTATTAAGACATTGAGCATTTTTACCTTGGAACGGTGGAGTAAATGTCCTTAGATGGCACGCATGACATTACAGGTATTATTCTGGTCGGCGGGAAAAGCCGCCGGATGGGAAGGGACAAGGCGTTTCTGGAGATTGCAGGCAAGCCACTCTTCGAGTGAGTGCTGGAGGTGTTCAAGGAAAACTTCGATCGGATCGTGCTGGTTGGGGATCGGGAAGAGCTCTTTGCCTAATACCACCTGTCGGTCCTGCCGGACTGCTATCCCGGCAGTGCTCTGGGCGGGCTCTATACCGGCCTCTATCATGCATCAATGGACAACATTTTCGCTTCCTCCTGCGACTTCCCCTTTCCGAGCGGGGTGCTACTCCGTTACATCTGCTCGGGGTTGATGCGGTCGTGCCAACCACCTCCCGCGGTTATAAACCCCTCTTTGCGCTATATTTGGAAAACTGCCTTGGGCCGATGAAGCTGCTTCTCGAAAGCGGCAACTTCTGTGTCCACTATTTCTTCCCGCAGGTCCTGGTCAGGTATGTCTCCAGCAAAGAACTGGCACATTTCGACGAGGTCGAAAGATCCTTTATGAACGTCAATACCCCTGAAGAATTCGCAAGAATAGTAAGGGAAATTTCCGCTTGAAGCAGCGGTGAGCCAATCCTTGCCCTACAGGACCTTGGCGTGTAAATACCCCCTGACGCAGTTGAGCCACTTGTTGACCGCGGCCGCCGGATCCCCCCCTGGTTGCGACGATCCAGCCTTTTTAACCCCGACAAGCACCCCGCAGCCAACTCCAAAGAGACGTCAGGAGGCCTTTCCCAAGTGATGTCGCTCTCCGCGGCGGCCGCCTCGCCCGGCTCCAGCTTGCGCAAATTACCAAAGCCATCCGCCGCAAAGGCGGCCGACGCCGCGCTCGCTTCCTGGAATCTTCGTCTCGTCCAGGTCATCGCCCGTCACCTTTCCCAATGGAAATCTATTCCATAATTTTCAAGATTAAGATCAGATAAATCTTGGTGGGTGAGCCGGACGTCGAAAAAGCTGTCTGCCTTCAGGAGGTCGCTAACAATGCCGACCTCTCCATCCACGCTATCGGCCCCAATGGCCGCTACAATCCGGCCGTATGGCAAGGACCCCGTGGATATCTACGACCTCTTCCTTTGCAAGACTCCTGGAAAGTTCCTCGGCTTCTCCGGGCCGGCACATGATAAACGCTCCTGATATCGGCATAGCTGATCCTCCTACAACAAACAAGGTTCATTTTCGTTTGGCAAATCAAAAATACTCCGCGCAAATGTCATGCCGCCTCCAGACAGGGTACGGCGGACAAAACCGACCGCAGGGCTTCCGTGCATACTTGCCCTGAATCTTTTGTTGAGGTCGATTTAGGGCGTTATTATATTCGATGTGTTTTTATTGGTGAAATAGTGGGAAAAACCGGAGGGAATTAATATGAAGCGTAACCTGGTTGAGTTGTTGACTTGGTCAAGCTAGACATTGCAATGAAAAAGCCAGCAAAAATTGTCTACTGAAAACTCTTGATATAGCACGAATGGATGAAAATGGAGCTCATGAAGGGTATTCTCCCAATAAACGGAATTCCGATTTTCGAGCAGGTATCGTGACTTAGTTGATGGGACCTATCAAGACACCCCTTTATTCCTTTTTAGAGTGTCCGAAAGTCTGCCCAGTCACTCTTTCACATTTCCAGTAACTGCCACTCCGCGAAGCCCACTTTTCTTTCGGTCACAGGCCCCCCCTGGAGTACTATACGGGTTGCCATCGGATGTGTTTTTACCGAGATGTATGCGCGAACAATATTGGCGATGGCCGCCTCTTGAAAGACCAAGTCGGTGCCGTCCGCAAGCGACACCGTGGTCCGGAGGTGCCGGTGGCCTGCGGGGATCTCGACAATTACACGTGATATTTCCTCGTTTCTGATGATCATTCTTGCCCCCTCAATGATGAAATGAGTTCTTTTCGTAGTAAGTGATTGCAACCCTTCGCAAATGGTGAATAATCAGTCTGCCCGCGCTTTCGCAAATGATGGCCTCAATGACACGAGCGATACGGGCCAGGTGAGGGGACAAATGCCCATAAAAATTAATATAATGCTCCTTGGCTTGGCAAAGGAAAGCTGTTAATACCCAGGTTGGTGGATTTTTTGGGGAGCGCTTTGATCGGATAAATTTTCTTGCTTTGCGGAATCCTTATGCGCATTTATCATGCGAGTGTCTTACCTCCATCAGCGTTAATTCACAGGGAATATTTTTTCAGCCAACCAGTAATTAATATTGTTGGTAATTTTGAAGGTTTTAAGGCCAGTCGCCCTCAATCATAGAATCCGAACACCCCCAAAAAGCATTGCTACACCGTGAATGATCCCACAACCAATACGTTTGGTTGGGGTCTTCTTGGATTTGATGATAAATAATGTGCTGAAGGGCCTTCTTTATCACCATGAACTGGCGAGGTGAACCAATGACCAGCAATGACGTGATGCTCAATCTGATAGCCAGCATGAAAACGGGGTTTTCGGTATGGGCGGAGTAGGACAGTTGGGCGTACCCCAAAGGGGTCAACGTTCCCGATGCCAACTTCGAAGCCATCAATATGGTTAGAGACGATTCCCTTGAAGAATGGAACTATTCCATATACTCTAGACAGTAATTTATTACATTTATTAATTATATTTATTATTTTACTACTCCAAGGCCGCCAATAAGTAGGGGAGGTCATTTGAGGCGCGTCAGAGACAGCCTCTAACGAAAGCGGGCATAATGGGTGGTATATGTTTCGATTCTAAATTAAACGGTCAATAGTAGTCCACAGGATCCTTCCAGTTTCTAACTGCCCACCAGAAAATAAGATTGGAGGGAAGCCCCTGTCCCAGGTACGAAGTTGGCGGCAGCAAAAATCTCATGGCAATCTCAGGTAGAGAGTAGAACTTCCTGAAACAGCTCCAGACACCTTCCTCGACCTCCTCTGCGGTCATATTCCTGGGCCTGAAGATGCACTCCATACCAAGGTAACGATCGGCGATTGGATTCAGAATTCGCCCCTCCTCTTTGAGCTTCTGCCGCATCGGCGTCCCTTCACGAGGAGTAACGGTATTAAAGAACGCCATTGGGACCTTCACCTTTTTCAGGAACATCATGGTTTCTTTGAATATTTCCCGGGTATCCTCGTCCAGCCCGAAGAGGAAATTGAGGGAATAGAATATCCCCCTTTTTTCGAGTTGTTGCAGCATATCCACATAGTATTTGACGGAATTTTGTTTTTTGTTTATGGAGTTGAGGCTCTCCTGCGAAATCGACTCGATCCCGATATTCACATGGTAAACGCCTGCTTTTTTCGCCAGGTCGAGTATCTCCCTGTCATGGGAGGTGCCGATGGTCCAAAGACAGCTCCAACGGACTTTAAGTGGGATCATTGCCTTGAACAGCTCTTTAGCGTATTCATGACTTCCGGCGATATTGTCATCGACAATCTGTACCTTGCGGGTCGGGTTGCACTTGATGTCTTCCACAACCTCTCCGATGGGGCGGTGCCGGTATTGGCTGCCGTATACTATCGGTACCTCGCAAAAGCTGCATTTGAAAGGGCACCCCCGTGTGGTCATGAGCGGCAGAAAAGGAACGAAATACTTTTTCCTGTCAAGGAGCTCCCAACGTGGAAGCGGAAGGTTTTTCAGGTCCTGTAATTTGTCGGCCTTGTAGCGACTCTTCATCCGTCCGGCGCGGCAGTCTTCCAAGAGCTCAGGCCAGACGTACTCTGCTTCTCCCTCCACAACCGCATCGCAATGTTCCAGGCACTCTTCGGGAAGAAGCGAAGCATGGAACCCCCCCATTACTACAGGGATTCCGCGTCTTCTGAATTCATCCGCTATCTGGTATGCCCTCGTGGCAGTTGCGATGGTCGTGGTCAGGCCCACCAGATCATAGCCGCCGTTGTAGTTGATTTCACTCATCCGGTCGTCCAACAATTCCACATCCACCCATTTGGGTGTAAGACCGGCCAAGTAAGGAAGGGTTAGCCCCATTATCCAGCGCGTTTTGGTCTTATGTGGACGCCCGTCCTTGAACGTGGTTGTCGGCTGCACAAGTAAAAGCTTCATTACACCGTCTCCCCTGAACAAGACTAGATTGTTTCCCATCCGGAGTTTCCGAATGGAAACCAGCATTAATTTATTTTTAATTTTAACAAAAAAATATCATTCGTCAATAACCTACCGCTAACAACTTTGTACATTTGTTTGCAGCTTGTAAATTAGCTACTAACCTGGTTAACTGTATTGTAATCGACTTTTCTGCCCAGGCCAGCCAGGGATTTAGAACTTTGTCATCATGTAAAAGGTGATAATCCAAGTCAATATCTGGTATTTTATCGAAAAACCGCCTATCCAAAATACATGGTCTCCAAGCTGGCGCACCGCAGACAAAATTTCCAGAGCCTTGACAATACGCTTCAACCAGGAAATAAGACCGACGCGCAAAAGGCTTTTGCCCAACAACAGAATGACGGGCTGAAAATAGGACAGACCCAGAACAGCAAAACGCTGCAAAACTGGCAAGACAGCCCTCTTCAAACGCTGACCACTACCTCGCAGAAATGCTACCTTTCCGGTTCTCAAAATGATTTACGTAGCTTAAACGATCATGAAAGCCCATCACCATCAGCAAAAGGCCGGGTCTTCTAAGACAAACAGCGCAGGCCAGGTTCCAGTTCAACTGGTATAAATGACGGCACTCGTCAACGGGCGGACAAATCAACATACCTGCCTGAATGAGAAAATCAAGGTGCAGGTGACAGCTCTTGCCCATACCTTGAGGTTTTTTGCCAAGCCTTAGCTCCGAAAAGCTCTATGCGGACACTATGGGTAAGACCGGGAACAAAGGAAGGTGAAAAACCCGCATCCACCTGCATGAGGAGAAGAACTCAATTCCTGAGACGCTTGTGACAGGGACGAAATGAAAGAACTTGTCGAGGGAATGGCGCTTGTCATGATAGCGAAAAACGCAAGTGGATCTCTTCATGAATCACCCCGGGCCCTATCCTGTTTTCATATGAAATTGTTTTTATCGACACAGGATCGACAGTCTTATTCATTGAAATCGCAAAAAAAATCATGTTGTAGGATTTCGCTTTCAGCTGGAGTGATTATTACTCAATGGCAAAGAACTTCGGCATTGAACAGGCACGGTACCGCTGGATAATGAACACCGATGCGGATGAGGTGTTGGACGGCAGCGGGGCAAAGACCATTCTTGGTGAGGCCTGACTAAAAGACTCAGCGCCAGTATGCACCGTATATCTGGACAATCGGAAGGCGATCCTTAATGCCCAGGTCTTTTCTTTTCTACGCTACTAAAATTTTAAATTTTATGTAACCTTCTATTCAGAGTTCTCGTCTTTTAAATAAAACATACTCCAAGGAGGTCGAAAATGAAGAAAACCATCAGGCTGCTCATAGCATTTGTGGGATTAGCCTTGGCTTCGGCTAGTGGTAGTGTATTTGCTCAAACTGCTCCCGGAGAAATGCCTGCTCAAGCACAGGCGCAAGGGCAGGAACAGTGCAGCCACCACAGACATCACCACCATCACAGGCATCATTGCAGGCACCACCATCACCGCGACTGCTGCTGCAATCATAAAGAGCAACAGCACAATTGGGGTCACCACGAACGGTTCGCAGAATTGGCCACTAAGCTTAATCTTTCCGATCAACAAAAATCCCAGATGAAGGAAGTATTCAAAAAGGACCAGCCACTGGTTAAACCGATCTTTACCAAATTGATAAACGAGAAGAGAGAACTGAGAACTCTTATCCAGTCAGGGAGTGCCGACGAGGCTGCCATTCGCGCCCAATCAGCAAAGGTTGCCGGCGTAGAGGCTGATTTGGCCGTGCAGCGTGCACAAATGGTTAAGCAGCTTCGCGCAATCCTTACCCCCGAGCAGGTCGAACGATTCAAGGCTATCCAAAAGGAAAAGGACGCCAAGTTTGACAAGTTTCGTGAGCATATGAACGAGAGGTTTGACAAACACGACGCAGATAAATAAGCACTCGTGTATACCCGAAGGAACGCCTCGTCAGCATCGATAAAATGTTTTGGCGAGGCGTTTTTTTGTCAATTTTCCAACCGCAAACGCCTGATTATGCGGAAATCACCTTCCTCCAGCTCAGGAAATTCAGTTGGCAGATCGTGCCTCAGCGGATTCACTGTGAGGGCCTCCAGAATCCGTTCCACAGTAATCACCACGTTGCAATAGAGAAAAAATCAGTGGCTAAAGGATGTATAATCGCGGGGCCTTTAAGTGGTGATTCCTGGCTCGAGACGGATCCCAATCTCACAAAAGCCAGTATTGCCACTTGTCAATGATCCCTCTATTCGCGCTCATTGAGGCGATTGAATACTGTCCCAAGAACAGCCCGATAAAGAACAATGTTGCACCTTCCTGTGCAGTACTGGAATCTATGAGACGCAACTACGCGAATGGCACAGCACGATGCTTTTGGGACTTCAGCAACCCGCTAATCTTTCCCCAAAGCCGCCGGAGGACACCCGCAGGATTCGAGAACTGGAAAAAAACCCAACGTAAAGAAAACGCTTTGGCTGAGGCTGCCGCGATTTTGATCCAAAAATAAAATCCAGTCGATCTTAGTGGACGAGGACAAGACCATGGACAGGAGAAGCGGCTGGAGGGACTAACCCCGGAAGAATCTTGCTCCAGTTACAGCCATAACCGTTGCGAGGACAACGTGGACGCCCATCTCAAGCGGAGCATCATGGTGCGGGAGGTTGTGGTGGCGATGACAAACGGAAAACTGGATCTCGTACCGTGGGAACAAATTTACTTTGGTGAGTTCGATGGAATGCAGAGAAAGCGGGTGTTGGTAATGATCATCGTCGTGATGTAGTAGGAAAAATCCCCTCCGGAAATCCCCGATCTTCTTTCTCCCACTTGATTTTTGACTTCCTCTTTGCTTATCAAAAGATCGGTTCTTGTCAATGTGTTGACCTTACACCTTATTTCAGACACGCGACACCTTATTTCAGGCATCTAAATTACCTTTCAGGAACACCTCTGGATTGCCCGGTCCTGATTTGTTTTCTCATAGTTGTTGATGACAGCAGGTTTTAACCTGTGCTACAGAGGTTTCTGCGCATTTGGCCACAGAACCGTCTGTCGAAGAGTCACTGCCCGTATTAATGCAATTCCTGTGGACAACGAAAGGGACTCCGTAGTTCTCGTAATACTTCATCATCAGGAGCGCAAAGTCCTCTGGCCACGTAATAAGCTTCCCGTAAATCTCTAAGGTCAACATTTCTCCACCTCCCTATTCTCAGGAAATTCCATTAAATAGGTTTCAAGTCATTATCCTTCATTTTTATATTCAATTAACGTGCCAACTGAGCTTTCAGTCTATGAACACGTCAAAAACCTTTGGATAAATCAGGTCGTTGAATAATTGTCAAGTTTGTGAAACCTATCAGGGTTTAAACTTGTAGATGAAAGATAACCTTTGAAAATAATGATACAACCGCCGCCGCGAAGACATGTAGTAGGGGTGGACGCAGAACTCGGGAAAATAAAGCTAAGGTTTTCCGTTGGTGCGCAACGCTCGGAACTGCCTGTCTTAGACCTACCGGTGCTGTCGGCAGTCATAATTTACAGTCAAGTTTATGTGATCCCAGCCGATCGGCGACATCTTTGGCCGCTTCAATAAAGATTGTTCTCCTCGGTATCGATCATCTTTATGTTTTATGTTTGCCCCTGCCGACGCGCTGCAAAGTCGCGTCTTTTCGGAAAGGGTTTTCCTAGCACTGGACAAAAGAATCCTTTTTTGTCTAGTTAGAACAACATTAGAAAGAAACAGCTTCTGCTTGACATTTCACCTTATGCTGTTAACTATATAGCGATGTGTCCTTATGGGTAAACATAACTTACAGGGATATGGTTCCGACCTTCCACGGAGGAGTAAATTTAATGAAGAGCCCAGTAATCGCAGTATTACTCGCGCTTCTTACTACTAGCGCGGGCGTCTGCTCTACCGTGCCCGTATCAGCCGCCGCGGCTGAGTCCGCCTCCAAGGTCACGCTGACCATTTTCGGAGCGGGCACACTGGCTGCCCCGTTTAAACGAATCGACGAAGAGTTCATGAAGAAATATCCTAATATCACCATCCAGGCGCAGTTCGGCGGCAGCGTCAAGATAGTAAAACAGGTGAGCGAATTAGGGCAGATTGCGGATGTGGTGGCGGTAGCAGATTACCGCGTAATACCGAAATACCTCTTCGGCGAACACGGCAAAACCCTTTATGCCGAATGGTATGCGGGCTTTGCCACCAACGCAGTCACTTTCGTTTACACTCCCAAAAGTAAATACGCCTCCGATATCACGCCGCGGAACTGGTATAATTTCCTGTCCCGTCCCGATGTTCAGATCGGCAGATCGAACCCGGATACCGATCCCTCCGGCTATCAGACCGTGCAGATGCTGGAACTTGCCGGGGAATATTATAGGCAGCCTGGACTAGTGAAAGCGATTCTCGCCAATGCGCCAAGAACCAATATGCGTGATACCGAGACGGAACTGATCGCTGCCCTTGAATCGGGACAGATCGATTACCTAGCGATCTACCGATCCGATGCGCGCCAGCACCACTTCAGTTACCTTGATCTCCCCCCTCAGATCAATCTGAGCGACGCTGGATACGCCAACTTATATGCTCAGGCCTCGGTATCAACGACGAACGGTACGGTGACCGGCGTACCGATCGTTTATGCAGTGACGATTCCGAACAACGCCGCGCACCCCGATTGGGCGCTTAAGTACGTCCAGTTTCTGCTCGGCAAATTCGGCAGAAACGTGATTGCCGCCAGTGGCTTCGGAACTCTCAGACCCGCATACGCAAACGATATGAACAAGGTTCCCGCCGACCTGAAACCGCTCGTGACCGCCTGGCCGAGCCGATAACATGCGCGAGACGAACCCCCTCCAATCCCGCATGCTGTTTTTTGTTTTCTCTTTTGCCAGCGGATTATTGCTCGCTTTCATACTTATCCCCTTGCTTCGGATGTATACGACGCAGACTCCCACCAGTCTTATGCGCATCGCCGAAATGGAAGACGTCAGGTCCGCGATCGGGCTCAGTCTGGAAGCGGCGTTCCTTACCGCATTACTCGCCGTGATATTCGGTATCCCACTGGCATACATCCTTTCACGGGCGGCATTTCCGGGCAAGGGGATTGTCGAAGTACTTGTGGATCTGCCGCTCACGGTTCCGCATACGGTTGTGGGCATTGCTCTCCTCTACGTTTTCGGACGCACGGGTATCATCGGCCAGCCAATTGCCAGACTCACAGGGCTTAATTTCTGGGGAACAATCAGCGGCATCGTAATCGCCATGCTCTTTGTCAGCGTTCCTTATACGGTGAATTCGGCGCGGATCGGCTTCGAAAGCGTGGATCCGCGCCTGGAAAAAGTCGCACGCACTCTCGGTGCCGGGCCATGGAGGGTCTTCAGTTGCGTGACCCTCCCCCTCGCCCGGCGAGGCATCATCACCGGTCTGATGTTGACGTACGCGCGTTCGATAAGCGAATTCGGCGCGGTCATAATCCTCTCTTATTATCCGATGACGGCTCCGGTGAAAATCTACGATCTCTTTCTCCAATCAGGTCTCGGCGATTCTTCGGCTATGGCCGTGCTGTTCCTAACTGTTGTGTTAATACTCTTCATCATTCTCCGCCAACTTGCCCGCGGCCTTGGTAATACGGGGAACAAGCCGTCATGAGCTTTCCCGCCTTGTCTCTTGAACGGGTTTCACTTGCGCTCGGCGCATTTGCCCTACGGGACATTTCATTCTCACTTGAAATGGGTCAGGTCTTTGTCATCCTGGGGCCGAGCGGATCTGGAAAGACGATGCTGTTGGAAACCATCGCAGGGTTCTACAAACCCGATAGCGGCCGGATTCGTATTGGAGATCGTGACGTGACGCAGGCAACCCCGGAGACGCGGCGTATCGGCTTCATGTTCCAGGATTACGCCCTGTTTCCGCACCTCACTGTGGCGCAGAATATCAATTTCGGTCTCCGTTTCCGACGAAAAGATTCCGGCAGTGCTGGAAATTCACGGATACGAGACTTACTGGCGCAACTAGGGCTCGAAAGAATCGCGGAACGTAAACCGACCAACCTCAGCGGTGGCGAGAAGCAGCGTGTCGCCCTTGCCCGCGCGCTTGCCGCGGAGCCGGCGCTTTTCCTCTTCGATGAGCCCCTTTCGGCGCTCGATGCCAGCACTCGGGATACCTTGCGAGGAGAGTTGAAAACATTGCTGTGTGAATTGGGAATCACGACAATTTATGTAACCCACGATCTGACCGAGGCATTGATCTTTGCCGACAGGATAGCGGTAATTCGCGACGGCGCATTGTTACAAGTAGGCGCTCCAGCCGATATATTCAACGCTCCGGTTAACGAATTCGTAGCCAAGTTCGTCGGTACTGACAATGTAATCGAAGGGAGGGTGCTCTCTACGCATGACGGAATTTCTGAAATCGAGCTGGCAACCGGCCAGATAGTGGAAGCGGCGGATAACGGCGCGACACGATCATCGCGTGTATTGGCGTGCATTCGCCCGGAAGATGTGGTCCTAACGTGTGCTGCGCCGACAAATTCCGGCGCACGAAACCGGTTCAGCGCTCGGATAGTGAATATTGAAGCGCTCGGTCCGGTGTTGAAGATCCATCTGGACTGCGGTTTCCCGCTCTCGGTCTACTTGACCAGACAATCCTTCCTTGAGCTTGGAATCGCAAAGGGTGGACAGATTTGCGCAAGTATAAAAGCATCAGTAATCCATCTGATCGGATGCTCGTAGCCTCCCGCCAGTCAACAATGCCGGGATTGCAGCATCTCCATTCCGCCTTTATTGGTCCTTTTAACTCATTTCCCAACAGGTTCTAAAATTATTCGTTTTTTCCCATCTTGCTGACAAAACTTTTAGATGCTTAATCTGGTGCCTTTCGGTCTTGTTAATGCCAGTGCAACTCAAAACTACGATAGCGTCGGGATATCAACGGAAGCTGTCTACATACTGGATACCATTGACGGAAGCGAACTACCCCCTCACTGAAGGCAGAAGCTTCCCGTTTCAACGACACTTTACTCGTAGACAGGTACTTGCGTCCAGTTTCATTGCAAGAGATAACAAAGAGACTTCTATATTTAATGGCTTGAGATGGTTTCCAGTGTTCCAATGAACAGACGGGTAGATAGGAATGCAGGTGGAGGGTTAAGTGCCCTCCACCTTATCATGTCGAGGTAAAGAGTTTAATAGATTCGACTTGAGTGAAATTCTCAGTTTAACCACCCAGCATGCTTTTAACCTTCTTGATCGTTTCAAGGTTCTTCTGCAGGCCGTTGATATGTTTCTCCATGTCGGTGATTGTAGTCCCGAGCTGGGCCGCAGAGCCGAGAGCTCCTCCGCTTTCCGCGGCTTTATTCATCAAGCCTCCCCCTAAATCTTCGAGCCCCGCATTCGCATTGTGCTGAGTCATCGAACCGCACATATAGCCCGCAGCAAAAATAACTGTAATCACTCCGATGCGCACGCTGTAAAGCACAGGTTTACGATTCATGTTTATCCTCCCTTGTTAATATTAATTCTTTAGATAAAATCTTACTACCTCAAGAAAGGATGTCAACGCAAGATAATTGCCGGATTGATTTAAATCTAGATGTAACCGTAGTTTATCAGGCTGGCATCAGAAATTGAGAGGACTGGAGAGGAAGTGGTCATGACTGAATCATTGTTCAGAATGTCCTAATTGGGAAGAGGCTGGCAAGCATTGGCTACTGATGCAACTCCTCGGTTACACCCTGTGTGCAGCGGGGGAGCAAAGTGGGTCCGGTCTTTTTGGTCGGCAAGCATCGCCTATTTTGTCAATCTTCATTCAAATTTCCGGTTCTTGACTGTTCATTCTTTTTCTTTAGTTGGCTCCTGTAGCAGAACATCGTCAGGGATTTTCTTGCCCTGACCGCTGCCCAGGTTGAGGGCTTACTGCAAAAACTCATCGCTGAGGTGGCGCCTCTCATCAGAAAACTGCTACTCCCAGCGCCAAAATTGGCGACTAATTTACCATATCAGCATGTTAACGCGTTTGACTGGGTGCGAAAGTTGAGTTATTATTTATGTAGTTACGCATTCTACCAGTTGCGCAAGTTGAACTAAGTCAAATAAAACGTTCTAATTCCAAGTGAGTAGGGTTACTGCGTACGGGATAGGACCAAGGGTTATAGCATTGGATCTTACTGATGAGGTCGTTATGAGAAATTATCTGAAATTCTATATCAATGGGAATTGGATCGAGCCATCGGGAAGCCGAACCATGAAGGTTATAAATCCGGCAACGGAAGCGGCCGCCGGACAGATTGTCATGGGGGAAAAGGAGGATGTGGACCGCGCCGTCGCGGCTGCGCGCCAGGCGTTCGGGAGCTATTCGCTCACTACCCGGGAAGAGAGGGTCGCTCTCCTTGAACGGATTACCGCCTGCTTCCAGGCACGGGTTCAGGACCTTGCTTCGGCCATGACTGAGGAAATGGGCTGTCCTGTATGGCTGGCTGAAAAAGCGCAGATTCTTCTTCCACTCGCGCAGATTAATACCGAAATCGAGGTGCTTAGAAACTTCAAGTTTGACGAGGTTCGTGGCAAAACGATGATCCGCAGGGAACCGATCGGCGTCTGCGGATTGATAACCCCTTGGAACTGGCCTGTCGCCGTGATCATCACCAAGGTGATTCCAGCGCTCGCTACCGGCTGCACAGTGGTGTTGAAGCCATCAGAATATTCTCCCTTTTCCGCATTGATCATTGCCGAGATCATGGACGCCGCCAAGGTACCGCCAGGCGTCTTCAATCTCGTGAACGGAGATGGACCTACGACCGGAGTGGCGCTCTCCAGCCATCCAGGCGTCGATATGGTCTCTTTCACCGGCTCGGTCCGCGCCGGTATCGATGTGGCGCGCAATGCCGCGGCGACCGTGAAGCGCGTCCATCAGGAACTTGGAGGGAAAAGTCCGAATATCATCCTGGAAGATGCGGATCTTATGAAGGCGGTCACTTCCGGTGTCCGCTTCATTATGCTGAACTCGGGCCAGACTTGCTCGGCACCATCACGCATGCTCGCTCCCAGATCACGGTTGGCCGAAGTGGTTGCTATCGCCAAGTCGGTGGCTGAAAGCACCACTGTGGGGCCGCCAGATAGCTCTGCCTATATGGGCCCGGTGGTCAATGAGGAGCAATGGAAGAAGATCCAGAGGCTGATCATTAGAGGCATTGAGGAAGGAGCCACGTTGGTCACTGGTGGCCCGGGCAAACCGGAAGGCTTGGGAAAGGGCTACTATATCAAGCCGACGGTCTTCACCGATGTCACAAACGACATGACGATCGCTCGGGAAGAGATATTCGGTCCAGTCCTTGCGATCCTCGGCTATGACGATGTCGAGGAAGCGATCAGGATCGCGAACGACTCCCTTTACGGGCTGGCTGCCTATGTACATGCCGGCAACATCGAAAAGGCACGCGCAATCGGAGCACGGATCCGGGCGGGTCAGGTGTATCTGAACGGCGATATGGACATACGTGATCCGTCGGCGCCGTTCGGAGGTTTCAAGCAATCTGGTAATGGCCGCGAAAGGGGCAACCATGGCTTCGAGGCGTTTCTTGAAGTCAAGGCCTTATTAGGCTACAACCCGACTTAATGTCAGTCTCCTCGGGTGGAATATTTACAGATTTTCCAGCTGTTGGCAGGCTATTGATTATAAAGGGAGCGTTTATTCCAACCGTGGGCAAGTATTTCATAGGCTGCCTGGAATCGGGTTCGGCAATGGAAGAGTAAAGTTGTAATCCGAAGTGAGTCAATAACCCTGCGGGCTCTACCCCTTTAGTCTCATAGCCGTAGCATTCCTCGCTTGTCGGTGTCTCGCCAACGCCAGGGACTCAGAAGAAATCAGCAATTACTTAAGCGCTTCCAACAAATCCTCTTCTAGACCTCCGTGAACAATTATTAAATACTCTCTTCTGACTGATCACAAAATTAACCTGGCATATCAAAAATAATGCTCTCTCCCTTTTAGGTATGGGTTTAGGGCCCAGTGGAAACAAAACCCGTTAAGCAACGAAGTAAGGACCTGGACGGCATTTAATCATAGCCAATCTGTTTTGCAAAAGTGTCGAAACTCGCTAATAGTATGGAATAAGGCAATTAATGGTATTTGTTTAATCCCCGATATTGTAGAGCAATTATTCTTCAAGACCTTTGTCAAATGGTTTGAATGATAGTTGAGTTAGTTGCACAAATCTATGTTTGTGCAACAATGCTTATCGGTTATGGCGTTTTGACCCAGAATCAAGATGCTGCATCACAAATTATCTCTCAAAAAAAACCTCCGGATGCAAACTGATCTTTCATGGAAATATCTCCAATGGGCAGTGTGACAGGCCTGAGTTGCAACGATTGAAATAACTTCTGTGTACAGACGATTTGTTGGAAGTCTGTAAGACCAACCGTCTGTCACGATCTATAAAAGACAGATGCCATAGCAGATGTAGCCAGGCTTTTCAACGTCCATTTATCAGCTATTTGGCGACCCATCCGAAGCAACAATTGTGGTTGCACAAAAGAAACTCCAGAGTCGATCCAATCGATTAGGCCGAAAGAGATCGTCGAAGTTGTCATTTCAGATTGCACCCTTTCCATCGTGATCGACCAAGTGGCAAAATAGCAAGCGCAGATATTGGATGGATGTTACGTCATCAAGACCGATGTGCCAAATTCTCAACTTCCAACGGAAGCGGTCATGATCGTTACAAAGATCTTACCGAAGTAGATAAAACTTTTCAAACCTGTAAAACAGGCCACCTGGAAATCCGATACGCGTTTGTACAAACGGAAGCCAGCACCCGAGGCCATGTGTTTTTAGTGATGCTAGTGTATCTGCTCGAACGGAAATTCGAACGGTTGTGGAAACTGATCGAGATGACGGTTCCTGAAGCCATTTCGAATTGGGTTCGTTGCGGAGCACTGTTGTCCGGTTGGGTCAGAATACCTGCCAAAAGATTCCCCGACCCACAGACCGAGCGAAAGAGTTACTTGATGCAGATGACGTCCGTATGCCTGAGGTTCTGCACCTAAAAGGAGTAAAAGTTGTCACAAGACGAAAACTAGTCCCAAGACGTAAGTTATCATAATTCCAACATATTACTTGACCACGATTAGCCCGCCATAATAAAAAATGTGTTATAATATGTCTGATCATCTAGCACATAAACTGCATGGTTTAGGGTACTTAACCCCAGGTCGGCAAAGCTTGGTCGAATTTTACACTTTCCAGATGGGGGCTGGACAGACTGTTTAATTTTCGTTATTCCCCGAGACAGTCACTTCAGGGAAATCCCACTTGACCGTCTCGCAATTGTATCTTTATGTGCTCTATTTGAACAAATGCGAGTGCATTCCCCCTGCTAGGCGATAGCCAGGAGGTGGGTCTAACGAGCGGTTTTTGTTTTAGGTTTTTCTTTGGTCCCTTGTTTCTCGATGTAGTTGCGGATCGTTTCAAGA